>Ga0207701_10006402_pt1 | contig 11760 bp, 15 predicted proteins | sample KBSSwiSSwithPhiX_FD_184294 | JGI IMG/M metagenome (GOLD analysis project Ga0207701, IMG submission 184294) | Switchgrass rhizosphere bulk soil microbial communities from Kellogg Biological Station, Michigan, USA, with PhiX - S5 (SPAdes) (version 2) | ecosystem: Environmental > Terrestrial >...
GCGTTCCAGCGGCTGCAGTGCCCGACTCGGGTTCAAGTATTGCCCTACTCTTCCTGTCCTTAGGAGCCTTGTTTGGCGCAAGTCGTTTCCGCTCTCTTCGCTTAAGCCTAACAAATAGTTAGTCGCGGCAATCTCGAGGTTTTCCAGACCTGTGCCGAGGACCCACCGTGACCCGCACGTCTTTAAAACCCGGTGGCGCTTCGTTCACCACAGCCAGCACTCAGCGCACGGAGTCGCGCTTATGCCGATTCGCCTCAACTGCTCGGCTTCGACGCCGAAAACGTCACCGCAGCAGGCGGATTCAAGGTGTGAGAAACCACGCAATATCGCTCAGTCAGACGGATGAGCACGGGAAGCTGCTCTTCTGTCGCGTCAGACTCCACATCAAAATGAAGTCGGATATTTTGCACACCCACTGGAACCTGTTCCGACATGCCTAGGAGCCCGCGAACGTCCAGATCGCCCTCGGCGCGAATGGCCGCCTTTCGCAAATCAATCTCCATCGCCGTTGCCATTTGGCCGAGCGTCACTCCGGCGCACCCGACCAGCGCCTCGAGCAACATGTCGCCGGCGCACGCGCTTTTCCCGTCGCCGCCCAATATCGGATGAACGCCCACCTCCGTTCTGGGTTTGCCACTTTCGACCTTGCACATCCCGTCAGCCCCAACAAACCCGTGCGCGTGAAGGGTGACGTGTGCAGTTTCCGGATTATCGCGAAAACGGCCTTCGCAGGCGGCGTGTAACGGCGACGTTACATCATCAGCGCTCATCGACTCATCTTTATTCTAACCGCCCGCGTTGTGCACGCTTGATTCAGGAAAATACCTATCTGCAATCCTGTCTTTTCTTCAAGGCGCGGCCAGCGCTTCATCCACGCTTGGATAGATCAGGAAAAAATTTTCCAGCCGCGCCGTCTCCAAAATGGGCCGAACTTCTTTGCGGACCCCGGCCAGCATGAAAATACCGCCGTAATCCTCCATGTCGCGCGTGGCGTTAATCAGGGCCGCCAGGCCGGAGCTGTCGATATAGGTCACCCCTGACAAATCCACGACCAGGCGCGCCGGTTTGTCTTTAATCAATTCGCTGATTGTCTCTGTTACCTTGGCGGAAACATTGAGGTCGATTTGGCCTTCGAGCGGTAAAACGTTACGCGGTTGCGGGAGTGACATATTACGTGGGAGTCGAGCAAGATGGTGTATACAGCACCTGCGAGCCAGCTAAAAATCGCGACCGATCAATCGGAATGAATATGTCGCAGGACGCCATTCTCCAAATGAAGGATCACCGGGCCGTTCGGGCCTTCGTAGGTCCACTGTTCTTTTTTCGAGCCGGCGACTCGCTCGATTTTCTTTGGCTCACCCAGCAGCGAGACGACTTCATTCGCACTCATCCCGATTCGAATTTGCCCCTGAACCACGGCCGTCTTCGCTTCAATTCTTGCATGTTGCGTCCGTCCGCTCCTAAATTTTCCCGTCGTCATGCCAACGACAAAGATCAATGCCAGCACGCTGATGCAGATTAGCGCGATCGCCGGCGCCGAACGCTGACGCGGCTTTCGAATTGCCGGGGGCACAGCCGACCCGTCGTCCAGCACGATTACCTCGGTCTTTCGTGCTACTCGAAATTCGCTGACCGGCCGCCAATCGCTAAAGCCCGGAATCCAATAGAAATCGCTGGGACGGATTTCACCCGAGAAAACCTTGTTGCGAAAAATTTGCTCTTCGAATTCTCCCATTACCGCGCCGTCGCGCGCCACGTGAAATCTCATTGAAAACGCACCGTGACAAAATCCCTGCCTTATCGCTAGCAGAAAAAGTGTGGTCGACGAAAAATTTAGACTGAGAGGGAGACGCTCACGCCTAGGGGTTTACAACGCATTTTGGGGACGCTACACTTTGAACGGCAGAAGGTGCATCGGCCGCTCCGCCAGACGCCAGCCCGGCTGGGCTGCTGCCAAAGTAGGGCGGCTTTGCCGCCAAATTTAATATCGAGGTCCGGGCTGGAGCGGCACGACTACTCGATCCACCCTTTACCTTGCAACGCAGTATGCGATGCCAGTCTAAACGTTACTTCCCGTCCATTTCAGCTTGTGGCGCAGGACGCTGAAAAACGAGATTTCCGGCAGGAATCCAAGCTGCAAAGTGATCTTTGCCCGCCGGATGGCAATTCGGGCGTTCCCGGGCACTCGCGCTGGTTCGCGACCATCCACGCTCAGGAAACAAGGATATTCTGTGCTCCCAGGCGAAATTTCGACGACAGATGAATCGCTGATGATGATCGACCGGTTGGTAAGGACGTGCGGGCAAATTGGCGTGATAACAAACACGCCCGATTCCGGCGACAGGATAGGACCGCCGGCGGAGAGTGAGTAAGCGGTCGAACCGGTCGGTGTCGCGACGATTAATCCGTCGGCGTTAAATTCCGTCAGGGGTTCTCCGTTCACTTTTGCGTCCAGCTTGATTAAACGCGATAGATCACCGCGGCTGACGACGGCGTCGTTCAAGGCATGAACGCTTGAGAGCGCGCGCTTATTTGTCCGCAGTTCGACCGACAAGAGCGATCGTTTGCTGTAGGAAATGCGGCCGCTCGCAATGGCATCGACCGCTTCGCGGTAGGCGGACGAATTCACACACGTCAAAAATCCAAGGGAGCCGACGTTGATGCCAAAGATGGGTTTCAGGTTTTTCCCCGCCATGGTGACGACGTTCAAAATGGTTCCGTCACCACCGAGAACCACGATCAGATCCGAGCGTTTTGCCACCTGCGTAATGGTGCCGCCAGCCTTCGCCTTCGCGATTTTGGCGGTCCCGTTTTCGACGATCACTGGGTGCGAACGCGCGGTAAATTCGCGAATGACATCGCGCGCCAGGTTTGCCACGCCAGGCTTTTCCGCGTGCGCGATTAGACCGATGGTTTTCGTGCGCATATAAAAAATTCCTGGTTGCCATCGGTCCCTGTAATGGATGATGGCGAAATTCCAACGACCACGTTTCTTCCGCCTTCAATAAACGACGCGATCTTACGCTTCGCTTTTTCGTGCAGCGAGGGGTCGCGTACAATTCCGCCACGGCCGACTTCCGCCCGCTCCAACTCGAACTGTGGTTTGATTAAGGCCAGCACGATTCCGCTCGCACTTACCAACTGAAATGCATTCGGCAATATCAAAGTTAGAGAAATAAATGAAACATCGATCACACAAATATTCGCAGCTTCACCAATTAGCGAAGGCGTGATCGTGCGAGCATTCGTTTTCTCGAAAACGGTTACGCGTGGGTCGTTACGAATTTTCCAGGCCAGTTGGCCGTGGCCAACGTCAATTGCATAGACTTTGCGCGCACCGCGTTGCAGGAGGCAATCGGTAAACCCGCCGGTAGAGGCGCCGATGTCGACCGCGATTTGGTCGCGGACGTCGATTTCGAAAAAGTCCAGGGCCCCTTCTAGTTTTACTCCGCCGCGTCCGACAAACCGAGGACTCCCGGCGGTTGCGATGAGAGCGTCGGGATCGATCAATACCGACGGTTTTTGGGCCACTTGCTCGCCGATACGGACCTCACCCGCCATCACCGCGCGTTGCGCCTGTTCGCGGCTTGGATAAAGCGCGCGATCAACAAGGACCTGATCGAGGCGGATTTTCTTCATCACCTCACTGCTGAACGAACCCCTCGTGGCACAGCCATCTTGCCCGTTGTCTCAACGCGAATGACCGGGCAAGATGCCCGATCGCCCCACAGGCTGGAAGCCCGTGCTAGAAAAGTCGCGATGGAAACGTTACTCATCTCCGCACTCCCGCACCATTTCTCGAACGGACAATAGCTCCTCCACCGTCGCGCGCCGTCGGCGATATTTTTTCTCGATGATTTCCTTCAATGCCAGCAAATCAGCCGGCAATGGCCGATCGTAATAAGTCCAGGATTCTTCATCCGCGCGTTTCGATTGCAAACGCCAGACTCCGCCGAAACGCGATGCTCGCACTTCGCGTTTCACCCCGTCTTCTTCGCGTTCCTTCCATACATGTTGACGCGGCATGACTTCGCGCCCTTAGATTAGCGCCCTTGAAAGATGCCGCCAAACTGTTCGCTTATTTTTTCGCGGTCGTAATCGGCGGCGCGCTGCTTGCCCCTCCGCTTTTCTGGAGCGCCCGGCACGTCTCGCCGTTCTTCCTAAAATTCGATTTCGAAAGCTTTTTTCATCGCGCGCTTCTGATCTGTGCGGTTGCATTTCTTTGGCCCCTGCTGCGCTCCCTTCGGCTTCATTCCTTTCGGGATCTGCAATTAGACAGGAATCGACATGCCGTCCGCGATGTCGTTGCCGGAACTGTGCTGGCCAGCCTTCCACTTGCGGTCTGTGCCTTCTTCCTCATTGCCACCAGGATTTTTATTTTAAAGACGGTGATGCCATGGAGCTCGCTGGTCGGCGTGCTCGGCGCGGCCATTGCGGTTCCGCTGATCGAAGAGCTTTTCTTTCGCGGCCTGCTTCTCGGGATTCTTCTTCGCGGTCTGCGACCGACTCTCGCGACGCTTCTCACCTCGGCGTTTTTCGCCATCCTTCATTTTCTGAAAGCGCCTGCCGCCACCAATGACGTTGTCACCTGGTTTTCCGGATTCCGTTCCATTGCTAATTCATTCGCGCAATTTACTGACCCCATGATGGTGCTTGCGCTCTTCGCCACGTTATTTTTGATCGGCTGGATTTTGGCCGATGCTCGCCTGCGCACTCGGTCGCTGTTTCTGCCAATCGGGTTGCATTCAGGTTGGATTTTGGTTGCCGGCGTAGTCGGCAAGCTGACCAGGCGCGGAACGATCATGTTGCCCTGGTTGGGAGCGAACTTGCTCACCGGCTTGCTGCCACTTGCTTTGGGATTGATTACCTGGGTCTTGATGGTTGTCTGGCTGCGCTATGCGAATCGATCGCACACTTGAGCCGCTGCGAGCGGTCGCGTCGCTTTTTTACCCGGCGTTGTGTACCGTTTGCCACGCACCGGTTACGCGGGGCGATTACGTTTGCCAGGATTGCCTCGATAAAGCACAACGCATTGTCGCTCCCTTTTGTGCAAAATGTTCAGAGCCATTCTCAGGAGCGATCGACGGCGAGTTTACCTGCGCCAACTGCGCACATCGCATCCTCGCCTTCGACGCTGCCGTCTCCGCTTATCGCAGCCGCGGCGTGGTTCGTTTTGTCATTTTGCAATTCAAATACAATCGCCAGTTACATCTTAGACATCCGGTTGCGGAATGGTTGTTCGAAGCGATGAACGATGACCGGCTGCGCGATCGAAATTTCGATTGCATCGTTCCCGTTCCACTTCATCCCGCTCGATTTCGCGAGCGCGGTTTCAACCAAGCCGAGCTGCTCGGGAAAATTTTGGGGCAAAGAATAAACCTTACGCTCAGTCGCGCGCTCGAACGCACCCGCTACACCACCACCCAGACCGCGTTCGATCGAATCGATCGCATGGAAAATTTGCGGGGCGCCTTTCGTTTACGAAAAAGGATCGACGTGCGAGGATTGCAAGTACTTCTCGTGGACGATATTCTTACCACCGGTTCGACGTTGAGCGAATGCGCGCGAGTCCTGCGCGAAGCGGGCGCGCTCTCGGTTTACGCCGTCACCGCCGCGCGCGCATAGAGTCATGGCTATTTTCAAAAAACCCCCAACTGGTGGAGGCGGAGGAAGAAAACGTCGCGAGGACATTCCGGAAGGGCTCTTTCAAAAATGTCCCGGCTGCGGCGAAGTCGTTCACGAAATCGAAGTGACCGAAAATCAGCGGGTTTGCCCGCACTGCGATCATCATTTCCCACAGTCCGCCAAGGAGCGGATCGAAAGTCTCCTCGATCCCGGCAGCTTCGTGGAAATGGATGCCAGTTTGCATTCGGTCGATTCCCTCAGATTTCAAGGCATGGCCACCTACAAGGATCGGCTGAAGAAATACCAGGAATCGACCGGACTGATCGACGCGGTGTTGAGCGGCTACGGAACGCTTGAAGGTATCCGGGTGGCGATTGCGGTGATGGATTTTGCTTTCCTCGCCGCCACCATGGGTTCCGTCGTGGGCGAACGCATTACCCGTGTTATCGAGTACGCTACGGCCGAGCGCATTCCCGTCATCATCATCTCGGCTTCCGGTGGCGCGCGCATGTACGAAGGCATGCTCAGTCTGATGCAAATGGCAAAGACCAGCGGCGCGCTCGCCCGTCACGGCGAAGCCCGATTGCCTTACATTTCTGTTCTGACGAATCCGACTACGGCCGGCGTGATGGCGAGTTACGCCTCGCTTGGCGACATCATCATGGCCGAGCCGAAGAGCATGATCGGGTTCGCGGGACCGCGCGTGATCAGAGAAACGACGCACCAGGACCTGCCCAAAGGATTTCAGACGGCCGAGTTTCTCGAGGAACACGGTTTAATCGATCAAATCGTGCACCGGAAAAATTTGCGCCCGCGAATCGCAGAGTTCCTGCGCTTCCTCGGGCCGGCGGCAGCGTGAATTACCGCGAAGCGCTGGCGTGGCTCTACGCCACCCAACGATTCGGAATCAAGCTAGGGCTGGAAAACATCGAGCGATTGTTAGTGGCGCTCGCTGTCGTGGAGGGCCGAGCTTTGCGAGACCGTTCCTCCGATTACGCAATCGTGGCCTCGCAGAGCTCCGCCCTTCCGCTGGCCAGCCAGTGTACTCTCATTCACGTCGCCGGCACGAACGGGAAGGGTTCCGTCTGCGCTATGATCGACGCAGTCTGTCGCGCCGCCGGTTATCGCGCCGGTCTGTTTACCTCCCCTCACCTCGTCACCTTTCGCGAACGGATTCGGGTAAACGGCAAAATGACTTCCGAAGATAGTGTCGCGCGCGGTCTCACTGAAATTCGCGAACGCATCCGCGATTGGGATCCGCATCCGACATTTTTCGAAATCATAACTGCCTTTGCGCTGAAACATTTTCAACAACGGCAGTGTGAGGTTGTCATTCTCGAAACCGGTATGGGCGGACGACTCGATGCCACAAATGCGGTGCAATCGTCGGTTAGTGTCATCACGCCGATTGATCTCGATCACGAGAAATGGCTGGGGCATTCCATTGCCGAGATTGCCCGAGAAAAGGCGGGAATCATTAAGCCGCACATTCCGGTCGTCTCCGCGCCACAACTCACGGAAGCGGAAGCAATCATCAGGCAGCGCGCTGAGGAATGTGACGCGCTGCTGCAATTCGTTAACGAGCCGTGGACGAAAACGAAAGTTGCGCTTCGCGGCGAACATCAAAGAATGAACGCAGCCATCGCCCTTGCCGCCCTGCACGCCGCCGCCATTGAAATCTCAGATGATGCGGTTGGAAGCGGTCTCCAGTCGGTTGAGTGGCCAGCACGTTTTCAACTCTGGGATAAAACAATAATCATCGATGGCGCGCACAATCCGGCTAGCGCGAGAATTCTTGCGCAAACGTGGCGGGAACAGTTCGGTGCCGATCGTGGAATCGTGGTTCTCGCAATCTTGCGCGACAAAAATGCGGCCGCGATCGTTGACGCCCTTCGGCCAATCGCGACAAAATTTTTGCTCCCATACATCCGGAGCGAGCGCGCACTGCCACCGCACGATCTCGCCTCCATCTTCTCCTTCAAGACTCCATCACTCCCCCACTCCATCACACCGTCACTCGCCGAAGCATTAACCGCCGCGCGGACAACGAAGGAACGAATCCTGATCACCGGTTCCCTCCATTTCGCCGGCGAAGCGCTCGCACTTTTGCGCGGTGAACCGAATGCGCTGGAAGAATGCGCGCAATAAGGGTCCGTCCGGCGTTTTGTTCCGGGTAGCGCACGCGTCCCGCGTGTTGGCGATGGCGTCCTCGCCATCGCTGACTTTTCTGCAAAGACTGTTTCGGCGAGACGCCGAAACCAACTGGTTGGCGAGCGGTCCGTCGCTCGATGTCAGTTCGCTATCGAGCACGGACTGCGCGTTCCACCTATCCTTCAATCCGCGGAAACAACGGCACTGGTTTTCCCACCACATGTCCATCTGGCAACTTCCCCCACTCCGCATCCGTGAGTGAGAATCGCTCTTCTTTTCCGCTCAATTCCATTTTCCAATTCAATTGATCGAAAATTCCATGCGCCGCCTTTGGCAACACCGGCGAAATGAGGATCGCCATTATTCGGAGAGACTCGCTCAGTTGATATAAAAGCGAATCAAGTGTTTCAGCTCCCGAGGCGTTCTTTGCCAGTGTCCAGGGTTGCTTCAGCTCAATCTGCTGGTTGCAGCTGACGACGAAACCGTTGATGCGCTCCAAGGCGGCGTAGATGGAAGATTGCTCCATCTCCGTACAGTACGCCGAAAGATGCGGGATCGCCCCTGGACCTCGGCCGGACACTTTTCCAACACGATATCGATGCGCCATGTTGAGCGTTCGATTGAGTAAATTGCCTAACGAATTCGCGAGATCGGCGTTGTAACGTTCGATTAGACGCTCTTCCGAAAAATCGGCATCTTTGCCAGATACGATATCGCTCATCAAATAATAACGCACCGCCTCCGCTCCGTACTTGTCGATCAACCCGTCCGGATCGACGATATTGCCGAGACTCTTGCTCATCTTTGCACCCGCGATGTTCCACCAGCCATGCACTAACAATTGCGGCATTGCTTCGTCCGGAAAGCCGAGCGCGTGCAGCATGATTGGCCAATAGATTCCGTGCGCGGGAATGAGAATGTCTTTGCCGATTATTTGAAGAGCCGGCCATTTCTCGAGAAATTCTTTGGGCTGGTCTTCGTACTTGTCGATCGTCGAATCGTAGCCGGCGAAGCTGATGTAATTACTAAGCGCGTCGAACCAGACGTAGTTCACGTAATCGCGATCGAACGGCAGCTCGATGCCCCAACTCAACCGCGATTTCGGACGCGAGATGCAAAGATCGCCGAAAAGTCTTTCGACGGCGTTGCGCAATTCCGTTTCACGAAAATCAGGAATGGCGAATGGTTTTTCGGTTCTCGATCGTTTGTCGATCAAATCGAGCAACCACTGTTTGTGTCGCTCGAGTTTGAAATAGTAATTTTCTTCCTCGCGAAACTCGACCTGGCCCCATTCTAGTCCGAATTCGCCATCGGGGCCGCGTTCTTTATCCGTAAGAAATTGTTCCTGCCGAACTGAGTAATAGCCGGATTGTTTGTCTTTATAAATTTGGTCCTGATCGAACAACCGTTGCAGCATTCGCTGCACACATTTTTTGTGCAGCGGATCGGTCGTTGCCGCCCAAGCGTCGTAACGCACATCCAGCTTGTCCCACAGCGCAATGAACTGTTCTGTCACCCCAGCAACGAATTGCTCCGGTGGCACACCTTGTTTCTCGGCTGATTGCTGAACCTTCTGCCCGTGTTGATCGACGCCAGTCAGGAAGAAAACCTTCTCGCCTTTCAGCCGTTGATACCGCGCGATGACATCGGCCAGCACTTTCTCGTAAGCATGACCAATGTGCGGCGCCGAGTTGGTGTAATCGATCGCGGTCGTAATGAAGAATGTCTTCGGCATCGGCGATGAACGTGCCGGAACGCGTTGCAACGCGCAACGCGTCATTTTCCATTCTTTAAAGGGATGCGCTTCCACGCTTCCGGGACGAGCGGAAGTGCGTCCCCCCGTTCAGTGACAGTCGTGAGTATCGTGCCCGTTGCGTGATCTGAAATGCAAAAACAGGAGCCAGGCGGCGAAAATGAGCGCGATGAGGTCAAGCCAGCTGGTGTAATTCCAGATGATATGGGCGTGCTCAATTGCGCTGGGCGGACGCGATCCCTGCGGAATTAGTCCCAATGCGATGAACATGAGATCGACAATGATTCCGGCGAGAACCATCGCCACGTAGAAAATAGCGGTGATCCAAACCGCGGCGCGCACACCATAATATTTCGCGTAGATCACGAGGATCGGGATGACGAGCAGGTCGGCGTAAATAAACGAAATTACGCCGCCAAAACTGATGCCATGGGCCCAGAGCAAACTCGCTAGTGGAATATTCCCGACGGAACAGACGAATGAGATTACGGCGATGATCGGGCCCACCAGCGCGTTTTCGATCAATCGAACAACAGCAGGTCCGGTTTGGAGAAATAATGCTTCCCACCAATCATGCGGCACGAGCGTCGCTAAAAAACCGGCGATAAGAAACCCGCCCAGAATTTCTTTCCAGAGCATTGACCAATCCGTGACGAAGGCGTGTGCCACTCGCGTCCACTTTTTTGCCTCATGCTCGCCCTCTGCGGGCGAGGACTCCGAATGGGCATGGGACAAATGAGTCGAATGGGCCGGATGACAGACTCGTTTTGCTGCTCGGATGGCAATGCGCACACGGATTTCGCTTTCAATATTTTTCGGTAAGAAAAGACGTATAAGTAACCACACCAACGTGATAAGGATGAAGGCACCTATGAACTCCGCAGCCACGAACGTCCATCCCATCAAAACCCACAAAACCGCACCCAGTTCGATCACCAGATTGGTTGAAGCGAACATGAAAGCCAGCGCCGGGACCAGCGCGGCGCCTTGTTGAATCGCGCTCCGCGCCGCCGCTACTGCCGCATAAGAGCAGGAACTGCTGGCCGCGCCGAGTCCGGTCGCGATTGCCACCGATTTCAAATTCGTCCGCCCAAACGCGCGGGTCATTTGTTCTTTGCTGACGAAAACCTGGAGCACGCCTGAAATAGTGAACCCCAGCACAAGCGCCCAGAACGTGGCCCACAACATCGCCAGCGCGTGATAGAAACTTAGCCACAGCCAATCCATTCACCGCCATGGTCGCCGTTCCGCGCTTGCATTTCCAACTCGATCGTTTACCAATTGCGCCGGCAATGGAGTTTGCCATCCCTTGTTTGGGAAAACCGCCCTGACCGTTTCAGAGCTGATAACTCCTGATGCGCGGAGGCGCGTCGGGATTTTTATGTTCAGCTATCTTGTCATTGCCATCGGGGGCGCTCTCGGATCAGTCGCGCGGTTTTGGCTTTCAGGTGCGGTGGCTCAAAGTTTTGGCGAAACATTTCCGGCCGGAACTTTGCTCGTGAATATCTCAGGCTCCCTCGTCATCGGTTTTTTGGCAGGCCTGACTGGGCCTGATGGGCGGTTCCTCGTGAATCCGACCATTCGACAATTTTTCATGATGGGGATTTGCGGCGGCTACACCACATTCTCGTCCTTCAGCCTGCAAACGCTGACACTGGCCCGCGACGGCGAATTCCTATTTGCCGTGCTAAATATCGCCGCCTCCGTCATCTTCTGTCTGCTCGCAGTCTGGCTCGGTGATTATCTCGCGATGCATTTGAACCAACGGTAGACATGGAAGTCCCTCGCGATTCATTGTTGTTGCGCATTTTTATTGGTGAGAGTGACCGCTTCGAGCATAAGCCGCTTTACGAAGCCATTGTTTTGAAAGCACGCGAAATGCATCTCGCCGGGGCTACCGTTCTACGCGGGCCGATGGGTTTTGGGAAATCGAGTCGAATGCACACCGCAAAAATTCTGCGACTCTCGATGGATTTACCGATGGTGATCGAGATGGTGGAGAGCGAAGAGAAGATCAACGCCTTTCTTCCCGAGCTCGAGACAATGATGAGCGGCGGAATGGTCACGCTGGAGCGTGTCCAGGTAATCGAATATCGCCACGCGGAACGAAAGGAATAAAATCTGAATCCGGGGAGCGCAGGCCGGCAGCTTGCGCTCCCCGGAAAGAGACGCGTCCCCTACCCTTCGATAACAACCATCGCCACCGCGTGATGCTCGGTGTGACTCAAACT
>Ga0207701_10006403_pt1 | contig 11759 bp, 9 predicted proteins | sample KBSSwiSSwithPhiX_FD_184294 | JGI IMG/M metagenome (GOLD analysis project Ga0207701, IMG submission 184294) | Switchgrass rhizosphere bulk soil microbial communities from Kellogg Biological Station, Michigan, USA, with PhiX - S5 (SPAdes) (version 2) | ecosystem: Environmental > Terrestrial > Soil...
ATCGCGACACGGGCCGAGCGCGTGGCTTCGCCTTTGTCGAGATGTCGTCTGACGACGACGCCCAGAGTGCCATCACCAAGTTGAACGATCAGCAGTTTGGTGGACGGCGGCTGACGGTGAATGAAGCACGACCTCAGGTTCCACGTTCCGGTGGCGGCGGCGGTGGCGGATACGGCAACCGCGGTCCCTCGCGTCGCAGCGAGCCTCGCTGGTAAGAGCATCACCCGGGCGGGTCTGCGTCACATGGACCCGCCTGGCATCTGCCGGGTCGTTCGAGCAGGACCTCGGCTGACGCGCGATCTTCAGCGGTCGGTGTTGTGGTGTCCATTCAGGAGGCGGACGTGCGAGGTTTTACGATTGGCGATCGGGTCTCTCAACTGCAATACGGCACCGGCACCGTTCGGCTCGTCGATGAACATCACACGGTCATCGACTTCGATGAGCACGGACTTCGACGTTTCGCCACGGCGATGGTGAAGCTCGAACGCTCCGCGACTGTCGAACCCGACAAACCACCCAAGCGCACGCGGAAGAAGGCGGCGCCGAAGCAAGTCTGACGTTCCGCGACCGGGGCTGTCAGCCGCGATAGCGAACGTCGTCCGCCACTAGCCTCGATAGCGGACGTCGTCCGCCACTAGCCTCGATAGCGGACGACGACGGCCGTCAGGTCGTCCGCCTGCGGAATTCCGCGCGTGAAGCGCTCGAGTGCGCTCAGGAGTCGATCCAGGATCGTCTCGACTGGTTCGCGCGCGTGCGGCGCGATCGTGTCGCGGATCCGTGCTTCGCCGAATTCCTCTCCTTCGACATTCATTGCTTCGACGATGCCATCACTGAAGAGGACGATGGTGTCGCCGGCCTCGAGTTGCCTTTCGGCCTGCTCGTAGACGGCGTCGGGGAACGCACCGACCAGCGTTCCGCCCACCTCGAGCCGTTCGCAGGTCGTGGCCGAGAACAGTAACGGCGGATTCTGCGCGGCGTTGCAATAGGTCAGCGACCCGGTCGGTGTCATCGAGCCGAAGAATATCGTCGCGAGTCGCGATTCGATCCGACGTGACAGGAGCACGCGGTTGACGAGCGAAATCAGATCCTTGGGCGCAACCGCCGTCCCGATGTGAGATCCGAAGATTCCTTGAATCACCGCGGTGACGAGTGCCGCCGGCGGGCCTTTGCCGGTCACGTCGCCCAGCGCAAAACCGAACGCGCCGCCGGACAGTTCGAGATAGTCGAAGAAGTCACCGCCGATCGTGCGGCTCGGCACCGACGCGCCGACGGCGACATAGAACGCGCCCTCACGCCGCGGTTCCGGGAGCAGCGCCTGCTGAATCCGCGATGCCGTTTGCAACTCTTGATCGAGCCTCGCCTTTTCCATCGACTCGCGATAGAGGCGGGCGTTCTCGATCGCGGTTGCGGCTTCGGTTGCCAGCGTCTCGAGAGCGATCGGTGCTGATGCTGAGAATCTCCCCCGCTCTTTGCTATCCAGATAGAGGACGCCGATATTGGCGCTGGTTGGACGCTCCTCGTTTCGCTCCACGTATCGCACGAGCCTCAGGGGTGCGCACAGCACGTGACGGATCCCGAAGCCGATCGTCTGCGTGTGGGATTGCGGCAAGTCTCCCTCGAGCAGGTCGGCGACGACTTGCACCTGGCCGGTGGCGAATACCTGCTCGGGAATCTTGCGGCTGATCTGGAAGCCTGATGGTTCGTCCGAGATGCGGCCGGCGCGGCGGGCGACCGTCATCTCGAGCGTCCCCTGCTTGTCGGCAAGCATGATGAAGCCGCGCTCGGCCCCGGTTGTTTCGATCGCCGCATCGAGCACGACTGCGAGCACTTCGTCGAGCACCCGCTCACTCCCCATTGCCTTGAGCGCCGCAAGCAGCGTCGCCAGCTGGCGAAGCTCCCCCGTTGCGCCAGCGCGGCTGTCGTCGCGCGAATCGCGCTCCGCTGCGAGAAACATCAAGGCGGCCCCGCCACGTCCGCACTCGATCTGGTCGGAATGGGTCAATGCCTGCTCGATCACTCGCACGCCGTTGACGTACGTGCCGTATTTGGAATCGCGATCGCGGAGCACGTAGTGACCGTCGACGAGGACGATCTCGGCGTGGTCTCGCGAGACCTGACCGCCGGTCAGGACGAGGTCGCTTTCGGGGCGACGGCCGATCCGGAAAACGGCCCGGTCGATCGCGATGACGCGATGACCGAGCGAATCGCGAACGCTGAGTCGCGCTCCAAGTGATGTGGTCACTATTGGAGGAGGATTTTAACGTAGTGTCTGAGTCGAACGGTGCGAGGGAGCGAGAGTGCGACAGTGCGAAGGGCAGTCCGATGTTCGACCGGGTCCGTCGGCCCTTCGCACCGCACGTCTTCGAGCTCTAGTCCGTTACGCAGCCCTCGGATGCCGACCCGACGAGCCGCACGTACTTCGCGAGCACACCGCTCGTGGCCTTGGCCGGAGGCGCAGCCCACGCCTGCCGTCGTCGCGCCAGTTCGTCATCGCTGACATCGACGGTCAATTGACACGCCGCGGCGTCGATGGTGATGCGATCGCCGTTGCGCACGAGCGCGATCGGACCTCCCTCCTGCGCTTCTGGCGTGATGTGCCCGATGATGAACCCATGCGACCCGCCCGAGAAGCGGCCGTCGGTGAGCAAGGCGACGTCGGCTCCAAGGCCGGCGCCCATAATCGCCGATGTCGGCGTGAGCATCTCCGGCATGCCGGGCCCCCCCTTGGGGCCCTCATAGCGGATCACCACCACGTCGCCCTTGGCGATCTCTTTGTTCTCGAGACCGGCGAGCATGGCTTCCTCGGAATCGAAGACCTTTGCGACGCCGGAGAAGCGCTCCCCTTCCTTGCCGGTGATCTTCGCCACTGAACCACGCGGCGCGAGGTTGCCGTGCAGGATGCGGATGTGACCGCGCGCGAAGACCGGGTTTTCGAGTGTGTGAATGATCTCCTGGCCAGCTTTGAGGTGTGCGGCGCTCTCGAGATTCTCTGCCAGCGTCCGTCCGGTCACCGTCATGCAGTCGCCGTGCAGGTAGCCGCGCTCGAGCAGGTACTTCATCACGGCGGGCGTGCCGCCGACCGCGTGCAGATCCTCCTGAACGTACCGTCCGCTCGGCTTGAGGTCGGCGAGCAGCGGTACTCGATCGCTGACGTTCTGGAAGTCGCCAAGCGCCAGCTTGACGCCGGCCGCCTTCGCCATCGCAAGCAGATGCAGGACGGCGTTGGTCGAGCCGCCGACAGCCATGATCATCGTCATCGCATTCTCGAACGCCTTGGGCGTCAGAATGTCTCGCGGCTTCAGGTCGCGCTCGAGGAGCACCCGGATGGCGGCACCGGCGCGCCGGCACTCGTCGCCCTTGCCCGCGTCTTCGGCCGGAACCGACGAGCTGAATGGAAGCGACAGGCCGAGCGCCTCGATCGCGACCGCCATCGTGTTGGCCGTGTACATGCCGCCGCAGGCGCCCGCTCCGGGGCAGGCATGACGAACAATGTCGAGCCGCTGTTCATCGGTAATAGTGCCGGCGAGATACTCGCCGTACGACTGGAACGCCGAGATGATGTCGCGCGGCTTGCCTTGCGCGTGGCCGGCGCGGATCGTTCCGCCATAGACCATCAACGACGGCCGATTGAGCCGCGCCATGGCGATCACGCTGCCCGGCATGTTCTTGTCGCAGCCCGGTACGGTGATGAGCGCGTCGTACCACTGTGCTCCCACCACGGTCTCGATGGAGTCCGCGATCAGGTCGCGCGATGGCAGCGAGTAGCTCATGCCCTCGGTTCCCATCGACAAGCCGTCGCTCACGCCGACCGTGTTGAAACGGAGGCCGACCAGGCCCGACGCCGTCACGCCTTCCTTGATCTGCGCCGCCAGCCGATCGAGGTGCATGTTGCACGTGTTGCCCTCGTACCACATGCTGCAGATGCCGACCTGCGGCTTCTTCAGGTCGGCGTCGGTGAGGCCGACGCCGTACAGCATCGCTTGCGATGCGCCCTGGCTGCGCGGCTGGGTCACGCGAGAAGAATATTTGTTCATGTCCTGCTCTTGGACCCGCCGAACAGTTACACCGTCGCTGGTTGTGGCAGTTTCACCGGGTCGAGGAAGGGCATCATATCGCGCAGCTTCGATCCGACGATCTCGATCGGATGATTGCGGTCCTGCTCGCGCAGCTTCCTGAAATTCGGCAGTCCGTTCTCGTTCTCGTCGATCCATTTCCTGGCGAATTCGCCGGACTGGATCTCCTTCAGCATCTGCCTCATCGTTGCCTTGGTCTCGGCCGTGACGATGCGCGAGCCGCCGACGTAGTCACCATATTCGGCGGTATCAGAGATCGAGTACCGCATGTACTGCAGACCGCCGCGATACATGAGATCGACGATCAGCTTCAACTCGTGCAGACACTCGAAGTAGGCGATCTCGGGCTGGTAGCCGGCCTCGATGAGGGTTTCGAATCCGGCTTTCACGAGCGCGCTCGTGCCGCCGCACAGAACGGCCTGCTCGCCGAAGAGATCCGTCTCGGTCTCCTCCGCAAAGGTTGTCTCGATGACGCCCGCGCGCGTGCAGCCGATGCCTCTGGCGTATGACAGCGCCGTCGCGCGCCCCTTCCCGGTGACATCCTGATGCACGGCCAGCAAACCCGGCGTGCCGGCACCTTCCTTGAAGACCTCACGGACGCGATGACCGGGCGCCTTCGGCGCCACCATCGTGACGTCGACATCAGCCGGCGGCACGATCCAGTTGAACCGGATCGCGAAGCCATGCGCGAACATCAGCATTTTGCCGGCGGTGAGATGCGGCGCAATATCGGCCTTATAGACCTTGGCCTGGTGCTGATCGGGAATGAGCACCATGATCACGTCGGCCCACTTCGAGGCATCGGCGACGGAGAGCACCTTGAGCCCGGCGGCCTTGGCTTTGTCCGCGGACTTGCTGCCGGCCTGCAGGCCGACGACGACTTCCACGCCGCTGTCCTGGAGGTTCAGCGCGTGTGCGTGCCCCTGCGATCCATATCCGATGACGGCGACCTTCTTCTGGCGAATGAGGTCGATATCCGTATCCTTGTCGTAGAACATCGTGGCCATGATTGCTCCTCAGTGCGTGACTGGCTGATCTGTGATCTTCGATTGTTGATCGTCGATTCGTTGTCGATTGGAGATTGATGATTGTTGATGAGTGATGACGCCAAATCACCAATCAAAGATCAGCAATCGTCACGGAATCAATATCAAAGATCGGCAAATCAACGATGACGAGATTACGAATATTGCGTCGCGGACAAGGTGATGTCGCCGCGCCGCATTGCGACTCGCCCGGTTCGAACCATCTCGATGATTCCCAGTGGCTCGAGGCGTGAAATGACGGCGTCGACGTGCGGCGGTTCGCCCGTGATCTCCAGCGTCATCGTCTGCTCGCCGGAATCGACGATGTGCGCGCGCGTTTCATCGACCACGCGCAACAGGTGGGCGCGATCGTGTCCGGCGACGGCGACTTTGACGAGCGCGAGGTCGCGCGCAACGGCGGGCACCTCTTCGAGGTCCTCGACCTGCAGCACGTTGACGAGCTTGTAGAGATAGGCGGTGACGCGCTCGGCGCTGACCTGATCGCTGTCGATGACGAGCGTCATGCGCGAGATACCTGGCACATCGGTGCGGCCGACGGTCAGCGACTCGATATTGAAGGCACGGCGTCTGAACAACGACGCCACGCGGTTGAGCACGCCGGGCTTGTCTTCGACGAGGGCGACGAGTGTGTGATGCATCTTGTGCGAGCCTATATCGGGTCCGCGCCCGTCTCGACGAGCACGGATGTCTGCTGCGGCCGGCGAATCATCGCGTCCAGATCGGCGCCCGCGGGCACCATCGGGTAGACGCTGTCTTCCTGCTCGACGCGGAAGTCGATGAGCACGGTACCTTCCGCCTCCCTCGCCCGTTGGACGACGTCCTGGACTTCCGGGCGCTTCTCGACGCGCAGGCCGAGCAGCCCATGCGCCTCGGCGATCTTGACGAAATCAGGGCTGCGCAGCGGCGTCGCGGCGTAGCGGCGATCGTAAAAGAACTCCTGCCACTGGCGGACCATCCCGAGATAGCCGTTGTTGATCACGGCTACGTTGACTTTGACGCCTTCCTGCGCCGCGGTCGAGAGCTCGGCCTGTGTCATCTGGAAGCCGCCGTCACCGACGATCGCCCAGACTTCGGCATCGGGGCGAGCCATCTTGGCGCCGATCGCCGCGGGAAGTCCGAAGCCCATCGTCCCCAGGCCACCCGAGGTGATGAGCGTGCGCGGTGACTCGTGGTGGTAATACTGCGCTTCCCACATCTGGTGCTGACCGACGTCGGTGACGACGATGGCCTTGCCCTCGGTGATCCGCCAGATGTCGTTGATCACGTGCGGAGCATAGAGATGGCCGTTGTCGGGCAGTGACTGGATGTCATGAACCGCCGACGTGCCCTTCATCGAACCGATGTACTTGAGCCAGGGATCGTGATCGGCTGGTTTCACGACTTCGAGCAGATCCTTCAGCGCCTCGCGCAGGTCCGCGACGATGGCCGCATCAGCCCGGACGTTCTTGTTGATCTCTGATGGATCGATGTCGATGTGAATCTTCTTGGCATTGACGGCGTAGGTCTTGATGTTGCCGGTCACGCGATCGTCGAACCGCATGCCGAGCGCGATGAGGAGATCCGCCTCTTGGATCGCGTGGTTGACCCAGGACTCGCCATGCATACCCATCATGCCGATGTGGAGCGGATGACTCGCGGGGAATCCACCGAGTCCGAGCAGCGTCATCGCAACCGGCGCATTGATGCGCTCGGCGAACTGGCGCACTTCATTCATCGCACCGCTCTGCACGATGCCCTGACCGGCGAGGATGACGGGGCGCTTGGACTGCGCAAGCAGCTCGGCGGCCGACAGGATCTGTGATTGCGGAACCGTCAGCTTGGGGCGATAGCCTCGAATCTTCACCGGCGACGGATCCCACGCCCAATCGATTTTCGCTTGCTGTGCGTCCTTGGTAATGTCGACCAGCACGGGACCAGGGCGGCCGGACTTCGCAAGGACGAACGCCTCTTTCATCGCGGGCATGATGTCTTCGACCCGCGTCACGAGATAACTATGTTTTGTGATCGGCAGGGTGATGCCGGTGATGTCGGTCTCCTGGAACGCGTCGTAGCCGATCAACTTGCTCGGCACCTGTCCCGTGATGCACACCATCGGGACCGAGTCCATCATCGCCGTGGCAATGCCAGTGACGAGATTGGTCGCTCCCGGACCTGAGGTCGCCATCGCCACGCCGACCCCGCCGCCAGCCCGGGCGTAGCCGTCTGCCATGTGGGAAGCACCCTGTTCGTGTCGAACCAGGACGTGCTTGACCGGATAGTCGAGCATTGCGTCGTACGCGGGAAGGATTGCTCCACCCGGATATCCGAAGACTGTTGTGACACCCTCGTAGACGAGGCATTCCCAGATGATCTGCGCACCCGTTCGCTGCGTGGCCATGAACCCAGTGTGCACTGCCGACGTACATCAGTCAAATTGATAGTCGTTCCGACAAAATAAGATGCCGTAATAAGCCCGGCCGCGTGCGGCATGGCGCGAAGCGTCGCCCGTCACACAGTTTTGTATTCGGCTTCCCGTTCTGAACTCCCGAAAATGCACGTCCTCGCCCGGCATTCCGGTCGGCCCAGTCCTTGAAACTCACTGCCTCAGAGGATGGAAAAGTCATGAAAACCCATTGGATTGCGGCCGCGCTTCTCAGCTCGACTTTAGCAATTGCGTGCGAAGGAGCCGGTCAAAACACAGCCAATTCGACCGCGGCGTCCACGCCGCCCGAATCGGCCCCAGCGCCTGAGCAGGCACCTGCTCCTCAGACTGCTCCCGCGCAACCGTCCTCGACGACGACCGTGGCCAGGCAGCAGGCGGCTCCCGTGACTCCGGCGCCTCGACCCAGACCGGCCCCGGCTCCATCGGAGAGTGCTCGCTCGGAAGCGGCTCCGCGTCCCGCAGCCCCGCCGAAGCCCCGCTTCCGCGAGGTCGCGGTTCCGACGGGTACTCAGTTGCCGCTCGAGTTGACGACGGCGCTGTCGACCGAGACGGCGCAGGTCGAAACACCCGTCTCTGCACGGCTGCGCCAGCCTGTTGTCGTTGATGGTCTGACAGTCTTCCCCGCCGGCGCGGTGTTCCATGGGAACGTCACGGAAGTGGAACGTGCCGGGCGCGTGAGAGGACGTTCACATCTCGCATTTCGATTCACCGAAGTCGAGATGAACGGTCAGCGCGATCAGGCACGCACCAGCGTCGTCAGCTTCGAAGGTGAAGCGACGAAGGGCGAAGACGCAACCAAGGTTGGCGCTGGCGCAGGTATTGGCGCGGTGATCGGTGGAATCGTGGGCGGCGGAAGTGGAGCCGCCAAAGGTGCCGCGCTCGGTGGAGCCGCGGGCGCCGGCGCGGTCCTGGCGACGCGTGGCCGCGACGTCGTGCTGCCCGCCGGCCACGAAATCTCAGCGGCGCTGTCGTCACCGTTCGAGCTTCGAGTAGAACTTCAGTAACTGAACGCTGAAAGAGCATCAACGCCCAAATTCCAACTCCCAACTCCCAAACGTACCGGGTTTTGGGAGTTGGATCGCCCGCCTCTACTGCTCTGTTTCAATAGTCTTCGCGTCCCGCCCTCCGTCGAATCCGATCTTGCCGTGAGTTCCGTCACAGAAGGGCTTCGTTGACGATGCCCCGCATCGGCATAGCGCAATAGGACGGCGATCGATCACGTACTGCGCGCCCTCCCAATCGATGACGGTGACCTCATCGCTCTCGATGACGTAGGGACCGTTGCGGCGCAATCTGATCGTGACCACGTCGAACCACCTCACGTAGTGTCCGGCTTTAGCCGGACCTTCAAAATTGACTCGGATTGCGACCGATTCCCACGATGCTGCAGGCGTAAATCATGTTGAGCTTTCGTCGTGCAGCTTCCGCCATCAGGCCATCGCTCTCAGCGCCCGGGTTGATCCAGATTTCGGGAATCTGCCTCTGCTCGAACTCCGGGAGCAAACGCTCGGCGACCTCGGGCTGCACATACACCGTCGCCATATCGATTGGCCCCGGTACGTCCAGCACGGACGCGTACGTCTGGAGTCCTTCGACGGCTTCTTCGTTCGGATTAATGGCAAAGACTGTGTAGCCCTCGGCGACGAACGCCCGGAGCGCCTTGTTTCCGAACTTCCTGCGATCGCTCGACGCCCCGACAACCGCTACCGTTTTCGACATGCAGGAATTATCTCAGGCTGGAGGAAAAATCTTTCCAGGGTTCAGGATGCCTGCTGGATCGAACGCCGCCTTGACCCGTTTCATGAGTGCGATGACGTCACCGGAGAGCTCGACCGACAGATACGGGGCCTTCGCGAAGCCGATACCGTGCTCGCCGCTGATCGATCCTTCGAGCGCAACCACGCGCTCGAAGAGTTGGCGCTCCGCCTGTCGCGCTCGCCTCAATTCCTCAGCGTCGCTCTTGTCGACCATGAGATTGACATGGATGTTGCCGTCGCCCGCATGTCCGAACGAAGCGACGCGCAGTTCGTACTGACGCGCCAGGTCACCAACAGTGTCGAGCAACGCAGGAACACGCCCACGCGGTACGACGACGTCGTGATTGATCTTCAGCAATCCTGTCGCCCGCAGGGCGAGCGAGAGTTGCCGTCTCACACTCCATACGTCCTCACGCTCGGCTTCGGATTCAGCGCGGCGGATTTCCAGTGCGCGCGCGTCGCGACATGCCGCCTCGACCAGGCGGCTCTCCTCGTTCGCTGCGGCCTGGATGCCGTCGCATTCGACGATTACCACTGCGCTGGCACCGGCCGGCACCACAGCGCGACCAAGGTGCGCCTCGACCGCCCGCAGCGACTCGCCATCGACGAGTTCAATCGCCGCCGGAACCACTCGCCGCTTGATCAACTGGGAGACCGCATCGACGGCGTGCCGAGCGTCGCGAAACGCCGCCGATAGTGTTATTCGAACAGGCGGCTTCGGGATCAACCGCAAGGTCACTTCCGTGATGATCGCGAGCGTCCCTTCGGATCCGACGAGCAGCTGCGTGAGGTCGTATCCGACGACGTTCTTGACCGCCTTCGATCCCGTTCGCACGATCTCGCCCGTTGGAAGCACGGCTTCCAGCGCAAGCACATAGCGTTTCGTGGTGCCGTACTTGAATGCGCGCGGGCCGCCGGCGCATTCAGCGACGTTTCCGCCAATCGATGACATGTCCAGGCTGGCAGGATCGGGGGGATAGAACAGCCCGACGCGCTCGACCGCACGCTGCAGGTCCCCGTTGATCACATTGGGCTCGACGACGGCGAGCAGGTTTACTTCGTCGATTTCGAGAATGCGGTTCATCCGCTCGAGAGACAGCACGACGCCGCCAAGCGTGGGTACCGCGCCACCTGTGTACCCGGTGCCTGCGCCGCGAACGACGAGCGGGATCCGGTACTGCGTGCATAAGCGTGCCACCTGCGAGATCTCTGCAGTGGTTCGCGGAAGGACGACTAGATCTGGAGGATGACCCTGCCCTAACGCGTCAGCGGCATATGCCGAACGCGACTGTTCATCATCGCGCACGCTCTCGGCCCCAACCGCTCCGGCGATCGACTCTCGAAAGCTGCTGTGCACAATCAGTGTGGCGCGGGCGTACCGGATGGCTGAAGTGACTCGGCGAATCGGAGAATGCGCGTCGCTCCTTCGCGGAGCCGGTCCATCGAGGTCGCGTAAGAGATGCGGATGTACCCCGGCGCCTCGAATGCCTCTCCCGGCACGACGACGACATGCTCGCGCTCGACGAGCGCCCGGGCGAACTCGGCCGAGGTGCGGATGCCCTCTGGCGACAGCAGTCCGGAGACGTCGGGCAGCAGATAGAACGCGCCGCGCGGCCTCTCGCAGCGAATTCCCGGGTGCGCGGTCAGCCACGCGTGAATGTTGTCTCGCCGCCGTCGATACTCATCCAGCATCTCGAACACGGCGTCCTGCGGCCCTTTGACGGCAGCGAGCGCCGCCTTTTGCGTAATCGAAGTGATGTTCGACGTCGACTGGCCCTGGATGACGTTGAGCGCGGCAGTCAGTTCCTTCGGTGCAATGCTCCAGCCGCAACGCCACCCGGTCATCGCATATGCCTTCGATGCCGAGCCTGCGAGCACGGTTCGCTCGCGATGCCGCTCGAACAGCACCCTGGGAAGGTTGTGCGCGACAGGGTCGTATACGAGTTGCTCGTAACACAGGTCGGCGATGATCCAGATGCCCCGTGCGGCGGCTGCATCCGCGATCTGCGCCACGGTTTCTTCGTCTATGAGTGCGCCGGTTGGGTTGCTCGGCGAATTCAGGATGACGGCCTTCGTCCTGGTCGTCATCGCCGCAATCACCGCGTCGGCACGCACGGTGAAGCCGTCGTCGGATCTGGTGGTGACGATGACGGGCGTCGCACCCATCAGCTTCACCTGCTCGGGAATCGTCGGCCAGTACGGCGCGTGGGTGATCACCTCGTCACCCGGGTCGAACAGTGCAAGGGCGGCGTTGAAGAGCGCCTGCTTGCCACCCGCTGTAATCACCACTTCCGTTGGTGCAATCGCGACTCCGTAATCCTGCCGGTAACGGGCGCAAATCGCTTCACGCAACTCCGGGATACCGGAAGCGACGGTGTATCGGGTGAAGTTCGCATCAATTGCTGCTTTGCCCGCATTCTTGACATGAGCCGGAGTTGGAAAATCAGGCTCTCCCGCGCTG
>Ga0207701_10006404_pt1 | contig 11759 bp, 10 predicted proteins | sample KBSSwiSSwithPhiX_FD_184294 | JGI IMG/M metagenome (GOLD analysis project Ga0207701, IMG submission 184294) | Switchgrass rhizosphere bulk soil microbial communities from Kellogg Biological Station, Michigan, USA, with PhiX - S5 (SPAdes) (version 2) | ecosystem: Environmental > Terrestrial >...
TGCCGCTCGTCCTCACAGACCGGGCACGCAGGCGGCGGCGCAGCGCTTTCGGGAAACTGCGCGCCACATTGTTCGCAAGTCCATACCGCCATCGGCGTTGCTCCAGTCTGGCGGAGTGGTAGCGCAGAATGCAAGGATCAGCCAATGGCGATCAACCCACCACGACATTCCTGCAATTCAGCCTCGCTCCCTGCCAAGGAGAGCTGGCTTTGATTTTTGGTCGGAAGACCTGCTCATTCCAGCGGCGTCATCATAGATCGACCGGTGATACCGAGCGATGCTGTCATTCGGATATTTGGCCAGGAACAGATCCAGCTTGGTCTCTGCGGCTAGCAGCGGACCGTCTCGAAGCGCCACATACACCGCCTCCCATTCGCGGCAGAATTCGCGTCCGCCGGCATCAGTCGACGCGTTCTCATCTCGCAGTTCATAAATATCAAACGTCTCGGCGAATCCTTTGGGGCTGATCCGGTCGACGCTCCGGAAGAAAAACCCGGAGCCGGCGCGCTGCCTGAGCGTAGAGCTGACCAGGATAGACGTACCGTAGTTCTTGTTGAGCCCTTCGAGGCGCGCCGCCAGATTAACCGTCGCGCCGAGCGCGGTATAGTTCATCCGGTCTTCCGACCCGATGTTGCCAACGACGGCCTCCCCGGTGTGCAGACCAATCCGCGTACGATACGCAGGCCACCCTTCCCGCTCGAACTCGGCATTGAGGCGATCATTGGCGCGTTGAAGCGCGAGCGCCGCCGCACAGGCATGGGCCGCGTGATCCGGATCGTCCGCGGGCGCGTTCCAGATCGCCATGATGGCGTCGCCGATGAATTTGTCGACGGTGCCGGCGTGCGTCATGATCTCGTGCGACATCGCGGCAAAATATCGCGACGTATACTTCATGACCTGCGCCGGGTCGGCCTTCTCGGTGATTTCCGTGAAATTCACCACGTCGGAGAATAGCAGTGTGACTTGCCGACGCGTTCCACCGAGCTGAAGCGGTGTCCCGGTTTCAATCAACTTCTCCACCAGCCGGCGCGGCACGAAGTGCGAAAATGTCTCGGTGACGGTGCGCATGGTCGATACCGACCGGCCGAGCTCATCGATCTCACGGATGACCGAACGCACCGGCGGCGCTGAGGAGGGTTCGAACCTTTGAATTCGATCCGTCTCCTCGGCGAGGGCCCGCAGCGAGCGGGACAGCAGCGAACCGATCAGAAATACGATCGGGACCATCAACGCGACGAAACCCAGGGTGGCGGCAAACAGCCGTCCACGCTCGGACAGGATAGCGGCAAAGAATTCATCGACCGGCGCCACGACCGCCACGCGCAGATTGGCCGGACCCGACCTGGGGATGGTCTGGAAAGCCGCGGCATAGAGCCTGCCGTCCGGATCTTTAAAGAACTGCTCGGCGGCTCCATTCGCGCGCCACGCGCGGATCACCTTCAGAACACCCGACATATCGGTCTCGCGCAGGCGAGGAATCGTGCCCGAAACCTCCCTTCCGATCATTTCCGACATCCGGGGATGAGCCAGAATGCGATCGTCGTCGTCGAACAGGAAGGCGACCCCGGAGGCCGTCAGCTTCTCCCTCTTCAAGACCTCCTGCGTCACATCCAGCAGCAGGTCCCCCGCGACTACGCCGCCCCTGCCCTGTTTCAGCGCGGACTGAACGGTGTAGCCCTGCTTGCCACTTGCGAAGAAAACATAGGGCCCCGTCAGCCAACTACCATCGCGGCGAGCGCCGTCCTTGTACCAGGGGCGCTCGCGCGGATCGTAATCGAGCGGCCCCGGCAACTCCCTGAGGGTTTCGAGCTGATCAGATAGAAAAAGCCTTCTCGATTTGACCTGGGCCGGGTCAGACCTCGAAATCACGACCATCCGGAACGCAGCCTGTTCAGGCGCCTCCAGCCTCGCACGCGTTTCCTGCCCCGCGCCTTCGAGGGCGTCCATCTCGATGAACGAGCCGTCGTCATAGCCGACATACAGGTTGAAGAGCTGGTTGTTGTTCTTCAGCATCGCGGCCAGCAACGCGACCAGCCGCGGATTGTCGTCGATTTCAGCGGACTGGATCGGCGGCAACGCATTCAGTATCTCGAGATTATCCCGCACCAGTTTCAATTGCGAGCCGATCCGGTCCGCCGACAATTCGGCGACCTTGCCGATGAACTGGCTGGCCGCCGTCTCCGTGACCGCGGCGATCCGCTGAAAACTGAGATAGACGAGCGTCAGGCCGATGACGAGCACGATCGCCACAAACAGCGCGATGATGGAACTCTTGAACCCGAGTTGAACGACTCCGCTTTTCATCTTCCGCTCTCGATCGGTCGCCCCACCTAGAATGGATTGACGTAGTTGATGATCGCCACTTGCCGCAGCAGCACTTTTCGGATGACGTGAGCCGCCTTGACGCGATCGGTAAAAATCGCGGCTTCGCCGGTGGCGCCGGCCGGCAATGCACGCGCGAACTCGGCGTCATCCAGCTTGACCCGCACGACGAACGGAAGCGACTGAATGCCTTTCGGTGCAACGGCCAGCCCGGACGGCTGGACCTGTCCGGTCGCCACCGCCTGAAGGATGCTTTCGACCTTCGCCGCATAGACCTTGCCGGGCATCACCTTGAACGTGATTTCGGCATCCTGCCCGGGCCGCACATAGCGCGCGTCGTTCTGCGCAATTTCGACGCCGATCAGCGTATCCGACGTGTCGATGAACGCCATGACGGGCGCGAGCGGCAGGTTGGCGACCCGCGCGCCTTTGCGCAAGGCCATGTTGGTCACGTAGCCGTCGGCGGGTGCGCGCACGACCGTCTTGTCCAGATTCCACTGCGCGCTCTCGAGTTGCGCCTTGAGCTGGTCGACCTCGGACTGCCTCTGCTCGACGTCGAAGCCGCGGCCCGAGTCGCGCTCGAAAAGCTGCGTCATCTGCGACAGCCGCGTGGCGGACAACTTCAACTGCGCGTTGATGGCCTTGACCTGGGCATCGAAGGGCGTCGGATCAATCCGAAACAGCACATCTCCGGTCTTGAGCGGCGTATTCGCGATCACCGGGACCTCGGCCACCTCGCCGGCGACGTCGGGCACGATGGCGACGGAGTTGCGCACCACCACCGCGGCTCCCTGTGGCGCGCCCCATCCCATCGGGATGAACAGCAGCAAGTTGAGCAGCAGCAACACGATGAAAGGCGACGACTTCCAGAACAGGTTGAAAGTGACGATGCCGAAGTGCACCAGCAGGAACAGCAGCACGAGATACACCGCCATCATCGCTACTATCATGACCGTGGCTCCGTGCCATGCGAGGCGGGCACATCGACATACGCCCAGATCAGCGCGATCGGCCACAGCGCGAAGCCGAAGATCAGCGTGACCCAGCCGGCGACCGTTACCGCCTGAGCCTGCGGGTGGCCGCGCGTTTTCGCAATGTGCCCCGGCAGCCAGCCAGCGATGCAAAACACGCCGATTACGCTGGCGACGAGAATGAGAAGAACAATCCAGGCGAAGATATCGAGGCCGCTCATGGTGGATCCTCAACTGGCTGGCTGCGGTTCCGGGAATTTCCATTCGCCGTTCAGGATTTCGGCGCGCGGCCGGTAGAGCCGCACGGTGTAGCTCCAACCGCTCATGATCGGCAGGCAATTCGGAAGCTTGCCGTCGCATCCGCCAAACTGAATGTCGACCGAACCGTCGCCTTTCTTCTTCGACGTAATGTTGTTGAGCGAATAGGCGTCGTAGGGGTTCTTCTGGTAGTAGCCCTCAGCGTTGTAGAGACTGATCGACCAGAATCCGTCCACCGGCACGTCCTTGACGGCGAGCTTGTAAATGGTGTTGCCGTCATTCTTCGGCGGCGTGAAGTTGAGATAGATGGCGTCCTTCCTGGGATTGCCGCCCCATGTCGTTGCCGCCGAAATCAGGCGCTGGATCGGATCGACCTGTTCCCTGGTGCCGAAGGCATGGCTGGTGTCGGTGAGCGTGGTCCCCAGCACGATCAGCGCATCGCGGACTTTCTTCTGGCTGACAGGGTCCCATTTCGGCACCTCGAACTTGCCAGGGCCTCCGGGTTGATCCACCATGATGGCATCCTGAAGCGCGTGCACTTTCTTCACGTCACCCGCATCGCTGGGATCGACCAGCGTCCGCACCCCGACAAGCACGTAGCGCGTGCCGACCAGTTGCTTCGTGATGGTGTGTTTTCCCGCACCATAGGCAGCCGGCGGTGAATATTCATCCTGGCTGATCAGTTGCAGCGACATGAAGCGCTTGCCCGCCTCAGGCAGCGTGATCGTCACGGGACCCGCATCGAGATCGAACACCGCCGCGGAATATAGCGTGTCGCGGTTCATCCGGACGATCGTCTGCGCGTCGATCGGCGATAGTTGGCGGTGTTGTTCGAATTTCCCGAATCCGCCCTCTTTCAGGGCGACGACACCGAGATAGAGATCGGATTCCGCACGGACGAAATTGTCGACCGTGACAGGGACCGGGCCGCCGGATGGGGATTGGGCCAAAACAGTCGACGGGATTGCACTGAGCGCGACGAGTGCCGCTATTGCCGAAAATATCGCAGAACACTGTTTCATTTTCGTCACCCTGGTTCGGCCCGTCGGTTGATACTGAAAGCAAAACGATTCATCATCGCCTCCTCAACTCACCGGTTGCGGCTCCGGGAACTTCCATTCGCCGTTCAGGATTTCCGCGCGCGGCCGGTAGAGCCGCACGGTGTAGTTCCAGCCCTTCATGATCGGCAGACAGTTTGGAATCTTGCCGTCGCAGCCGCCGAACTGGATCGCGATCGAGCCATCGGCGCTTTTCTTGCCGGTGATGCTGTTGATCGAATAGGCGTTGTAGGGGTTCTTTTCGTAATAGCCCTCGGCATTGTAGAGGCTGACAGACCAAAACGCGTCGACGGGTACGTCCTTGACGGTGAGTTTGTAGTTGGTCGTGCCGTCGTTGCCGGCTGGGGCGATGTTGAGGTAGGTCGCGTCCTTGTCGGGGTTGCCGCCCCAGGCAGCAGCAGTTCCGATCAGATGGCGGACCGGGTCCACTTCGGCTTTGGTACCGAAGGCTTTCCTGAAGTCCGGCATGGTCGTCGCAAGAACCAGCAGCGCGTCGCGCACCTTCTTCTGGCTGGCCTGATCCCAGTTCGGTGCCTCGAATTTGCCCGCGGCCGTCTGGTCGACCTTGATCCCGTCCTGCAGCGCGTGGACCTGCTCGATATCCCTGGGATCGAGGGGGTCGACCAGCGTCCGGATCGCAACGGCTGCGTACCGCGTGCCGACCTTCTCCTTGGTCAGCGTATAGCTTCCCTTGCCGTAGACGACTTCCGGCACGTAGTGGTCTTCACTAATGACCTGCATCGACATGAAACGCTTGCCGGCGTCCGGCAGCGTGACCGTGGCAGGTCCGGCATCGAGATCGAACACCGCAGACGAATACAGCGTGTCGCGGTTGAGGCGGATCACGGTCTGGTTGTCGATTCGCGCCGGCTCACGACGGTGCAGGAACTTTCCGATCGCACCGCTGTCCTTCAGGATGCCGCGAAAATACAGGTCAGACTCGGCACGGATGAAGTTGTCGACGGTGACGGGAACAGCATTGTCCGACGATGACTGCCCGGAAGCAGCCTGCACCGAAACCGTGAGGACGAGGACGCAGGCCAGCGCGATCTTTTTCATTGTCGCGTTCCTATCGTCTCTGATGAGACTTGCTCGACATCCGGCAGCTTCCACGCCTTTTCGAACAGCGCCTTGGTCGGCGCGTACAGTCGGAACATCAGTTCGAACTTGCGGGCCGGATCGGTTGGAACCCAGTTCGACTCCTTGCCTGCGGGGGCCTTCGGGCCGAAGTACAGGTCAACAGAGCCGTTCGCGTTCTTTTGCACTTCGGCGCTGTTGGACGCACGGCTGGCACGATCGACGTTCTTGATCAGCGCGTGGGTCTGCCGATCATAGGCGGTCACCGACCAGTACTGCTGGACCGGCGCATCCGGCGGAACGCTCAGGCGGTAGGTCTTTCCTCCGTCATAGCCTTGGCCGTCCCTGTCCTTGATCGAGATCAGATAGAACTGGCCTGCGCCCAACCGCTTGATGCCGATATATGCATAGCTGTAGGCGAGGCCGCGCGCATCGACCGGATAGGCGTTCGGCTCTGCAAAGTCGGCCGATGCCGCCTGGACGAGTTCGGGAGGAGCCGGGTAGGTCCAGCGAGAGCCCTCGAAAAACGGCGGCAGGCCGGCGTCGTACCTTGCCGCAAGCAACGTCTGCGCCTCACGGATTCCAGTCGCCAGAGCCTGCTTCGTCGCAGCGCTGGGAGCAAAGGGCTTGCCCTTCTCGATGCCGATCGATTTCAGCTGATCGATCATGACCCGATCGCGATCGAGCCATGGTTCGCTCTGCACGATCCGGTTGAGCCCTTCGAAGAAGCTTTCGTCATAGCGAATGGTGGAATCGAACAGGACGTCCTTGATGTCGGTGAATACGACGGCCGGCGGAGCGGATGCCTGGGACAGCGGATAAAACCTGACCCGCTTGCCATAGGCTACCGACTTCGCGACGTCCTCCTCGCTGTGGCTCTTGAGGTTCGAACGGAGCAGCGCGTAGCTGCCGAATGTGCCTGGCTGCAGCGCGGCATAGCCGTCGGGAATTTTTTCCGAATACCCCGGCGGCAGCATCAGGAGCTTGACGCCCGCGCCCTTGTCGACCCCCAGCAGACCGGCATCCTCGAGCGGCTGCTGCCAGATGTTTACGATGTTGGCGTTGAGCGAGCCATCGGCGCCTGCCGGAGGAATTTCGATCACGATCGGCCCGACATCCCGAGTGTTGAAAAACGCCATGAAATAGAGCGTGTCAGGATTGGGCGTCAGGGTCTGATTGCGCCAGTCGAGCGGCCGACCCCAGTAGATCATCTGGTTCACTTTGCCCGTGGTCTTGGTCAGCATTTCCTGGAGCATGAGGTCGTAATTGACGACCGGCATGCCCCAGATCGCGGCTTCGACCGCGCGGCGCTCGATGTTACGCTGCGCAAGTTGGTCAGGCGCTGGCGTCTGCGCAAGGGATGCCTGCGACATCATAGCTACGAGCGCGATGGCGGAGATCAGCAACTTCTTCATTTTTTCTCTCCTCACTTCTCGGGTGGGAACACTGTCTTCCAATCCCTTTTCATGTCGACGACGGACCAATTGCGGGCCGTCGCCTGATCCAGCGCCTTGTCGAGCTTGCCGATCTTCGATTCCCTGTCGTAGGCGTATTCGCGCTCCGCATCGGTATGATGGACGATGCCGGCGAAGCGGGCGCCGCCGCCTGCCGTCGTCCATTGCAGCATCTGCAGATCGCCGTCGGAATTTCCGAACGCGAAAATGCGGCGGCGGCCGATGAAGCGATTGATTCCAACGGGCTTGCCGGGGCCATCGTCGACAAAGGATTTTTTTGCCGTGCCGTCATTCCATGAGGGAAACGGATCGCTTTGCGCGAAGGCTGCGATGCCGGATGGCGCCCAGAGCAGCAGAGCGAGCAGCGCTGCCCGAACCCCGCGCCTGCTTCCCGCAAATTTCGATAGCCGCTTCATCTCGCAGGTTTCCTCCACTGACGACGGGGCGGAATGCGATTGCTTCCGGGGTTCAGCCGCGACGGCAATGCCGTATGTGTCTCCTGTTCAACAGACTTCTTGCGCAAGCTTCGCCTGGCTGAACCGACATGCCGGATGAATCTGCGCGGCGACCAACTTGCTCCGGTTGGTTGGCTGGCGAAGAGCTGCGTCTCCAGCGAGGTGACTTCCTGTTCAAGAGCGGGATCGCGCGCGGTGACCTTCAAAGTGTCGATGGTGCCCGCGGGCCCGAAGCGCTGCAGCCAGGCAAGGAGCGCGAAATAGGATGCCTTGGCATCGCCACTGCGGGCGGCGCGGCGGAGTTGATCGAAGTGGAATTGTTCGGAGTGCAGATAGGACGCACGATGCTGCCGGTAGAGGTCCGCGATGGCGCGCCCAGCGCGCGGGATGAGCCAAGCGAGGGCCGTCAACCCGGCCAGGGTAAAGATTGCCGCGACCCAGTGATCGGCGACGAGGTCAAAGATTGCGGCCCAGTTCGAGCGCGCGGCGGGTGCGTTTCCCTTCGTCTCCGCGGCCGGATTTGCTGCCACCTGCATCGCCACCGCGTCGAGATGCGCGGTCTCGACGCGCCCTTCGCCAACGTTCCACCAGCGCACGTCAATCGCGGGCAGCACATAGTCGCCGGGCTGCTGCAGAATGTAGGTCGCGGAATCCGTCCGCGTCGCCGTCAGCGCATCGGTTCGCCCCTCGGTCTTGTCCTGCAGCGCCGGTTGCGCAGGATAGACCGCAAACCCATCGACCGCCGGGAATGTCACCGGCGGCAACAGCATCGCGGGCGTTTCCTCCGCCTGGATTGTCACGATGCGGGTGATGGAATCCCCCACCTTGAGCGGGTCCGACGAACGCTGGACAGATTGTTCGACCGTCAGTTGGTTCGCGGCGAGGTACGGGTTCAGGTCGGCCGCTGCATCGGGAATGAAGGCGTCAAAGGACACGCGCGGCAGCGAAAGCAGTTCTTCGCGCACGGCAGGCGGTTCTGCCGCGTACTTCACTTTCACCTTCTGATCCGAGATAGCGAAGGAACCGGCTTCCTGCGGGTAGATCGCGAACTCGAAGCGCACGCCGGCATAGCTCGCCCCGTTGCGCTGTTCGGAAAGATTGACGCTCTGCAGTTGCCGCGTCACGGCGTTGCGGACCTGGAAGCCGGGCAGTTCCGGCGGCGAGGTCATGTAGTTCGGCGCCAGCACGTCGATCCGCAGCGCTGTCCTTTGCCCGACCACGACGCGCGGAGGATCGATGGTTACCTGCAGGACCGGCCCAGGTGCGGGAGCTTGCTGCGCCCAGGCGCCGCACGGCGCAATAGCAGCGAAAGCAAGGATTGCCGCGGTGAGCGAGCGCTTCATGGCCGCCCTCCCGCACCCGGCGCGTTTGCCGTCGCCTGGATCGCGAATTTCAGCTTGAGGAAATCCGCAGGCGTCGTCTGCACCGCGCGCATCCAGGCTTCCGCGGCACCGGCCGTGGTGACGTCTTCCGGCTTGACCTGGATGCGCTTGCCGCCCTTCTGCTTGGGATCGACGCGCATCTCATCTGCCTTCTGGTCCGGCGGCGCGCTGTCGTCCTGCTCCTGCTTACGGCGTTTTTCCTCCTGCGCCTCGAAAAGTGCGGTGACGATCGCGCGATTGGTCTTTGCCGCGCGATGGCCGGGTTGCGTCTTCAGCACCTCGTCGTATGCCTTGATCGACTTTTCCCAGGCATGGTTCTGCGCCTCGGCATTGCCGAGCGCGAAGCGGCCCTCCACGGTCTCGACCTTGCCGAACTCCTGCGCCGCGGTCAGGAAGTCGAGGGCGCGATAGGCGGCGATCCCGCGCCACATCGGATCGGCAAAGCGTTGAGCCGCGGAGGTGTAATCGCCCCGATCAAACGCAATCCGTCCCTGCTGGTCCGACGTCAACCACAAATCGGCAAAGCGGAACGGCTGCTCCTGCGCTTTGGCAGGCAAGGCCTGCACGGCCACGAACAACATCACCACCCAGGCCACCGTCGTTCCGCGCCGGAACCAGAGCAGACAGAGCAACGCCAGCGGAAATAGCAGCCAATAGCCTTCGTCGCGCCACTGCATGCCGAATGCATCGCCTTGCGCCGCCTGGAAGCGGGTTTCGATCCGGCGCTCGATCGCCTGGATGTCGGAACCATCAACGCTGACGCGCACGATGTCGGAGCCGAGGCCCATCCCGCCCCCGGACTGTGCAGGGGCCACCCTCAACATCGCGACGCCGTTGCGGCCGGCCGCCTGGCGGATTGCGGCTTCGTCGAGATCATCGGCTACGACAAGGATGGTGCCGGCAACCGGTTCGGCAGCCAGGAACTGCGTCGCCAGCGAAACCGCTGATGTGACGTTCTTTCCATCTCCCGGCATCAGGCCGGTTGCCAGCGCCGCAAGGAACGGCTCTATCACCGACCTGTCGTCGGTCAGGGGCATCACGAGGTGGGCGGTGCCGGCATAGGCGATAAGTCCGCTCCGCGCGCCGGCGCGGACACCGAGCAAATCCCTGATCTTCTGCTTGGCGCGCTCAAGCCGCGTCGGTGCGACATCGGCCTGATCCATCGAGCTGCTCAAGGCGAGCACGATCATCAGCGGCGCCTTGTCCTCGACGAACGGCGGCAGTTCGCGCCGCCAGGTCGGTCCCGACAGGGCGACGATGCCCATCACCAAGCCGGCCGTCACGAGGTAAAGCGGGCTGACGCCTCGCCCCTGGCCAGGCTGCACAATCAGGTGCTGCAGTAGATGCGGCGCGATCACGCCGCCCCATTGCGCTCGCGGGTTTTGCCGCCAGAGCAGCATGGCGAAGATCGCCGCGACCGGAATTAGCGCGAGCAGCCACAGTGGCCGCAGCAGGTGGAAAGGAATGTTGGCTGCGTCATGCATGACGAAGCGCTCCTTTCCGTTCCCGCTCGCCGGTCAGCCACAGGCCAAGCCACAACGCCAACCCCAAAACGACCGCAGCACCGAGCGGCCACTGGAACAGCGGCAGCTTCGGGCGCCACGACAACGTGTCGAGTTTCGCGGGCGCGAGCCTGTCGATGTCGGCATAGATCGCCTGCAACTGCGCGCCATCCTCAGCGCGGAAGAAGCGGCCGCCTGTTGTTGCCGCTACCGATTGCAGCACGCCGAGATCGACGCGATTTTCGCCCGAGGCCGCGGGATCGCCGACACCGATCGTGTAGACTGCCATGTCCTTCTGGCGCGCGATGTCGGCGGCGTGTTCGGGCGGCACGCGGCTCGCCGTGTCGTTGCCGTCGGTCAGCAGGATCAAAAGCTTCTGCTTTGCGCGGCTTCCCTCCAGCGTCTTGATCGCAAGCCCGATGGTGTCTCCGATCGCCGTCTGCTGTCCGGCCATGCCGACCTGGGTCTGGTCGAGTAGTTGCGCGGCGGTCTGCAAGTCCTGCGTAAACGGCACCTGCACATAGGCCCTGGTCCCGAACAGGATCAGCGCCACGCGATCACCGCGCCGTCGCGTGATGAAATCCTTGACGACCCGCTTGACGCCATCGAGGCGGGTTAGCGTCACGCCGTCAGGGTTACGAAAATCGCGCTGCTCCATCGAGCCGGAAATATCGATCGCCAGGATGAGATCGCGCGCGGAAATCTCGCGGGTCACGGCATCACCGACCCATTGCGGCCGTGCCAGCGCCGCGACAATCAGGATCCAGATCAGGACCGCGCCGATCATCTGAACACGGCGCCGCTGCAGCACCACGGCGCCTCGCTGCGGGGTCTGCCCCGTGGCTGCCGCCAGCCGGTCGAAGAACGGCACCTGCACCGACGCCTGCCGCGCGCGGTATGGCGGCAGCCACCACCACGCCAGTATCGGCAGCGGCAGCAAGGCAAGCATCCATGGCCAGGCCAACTCAAGCATGGTGCACCCTGATCCAGCGGTCGACGAGGCCACGCAACGCATGCAGTTCATCGCGGCCCGGCGCCGTCTGTTGATAGGGGGCACTGACGAGCCATCGTCCCGCCCCCCGCGAGAACTCGTCCCCGCCATAGCTGCGGTCGAGAAATGCCAGCCACGCGTTTCCGATTAGGGGGGCGATCGTCTCGCGCGGAAAAGCTCCCAATGCCGTGCGCCGCACCAGCAGTGAGAGTTGTGCTGCCAACCGATCCGGCGCTGCGTCGGTCGTCCAGCGCATTCGATCCAGTTCCGACAGCGCCTCGCGCCGGTA
>Ga0207701_10006406_pt1 | contig 11756 bp, 7 predicted proteins | sample KBSSwiSSwithPhiX_FD_184294 | JGI IMG/M metagenome (GOLD analysis project Ga0207701, IMG submission 184294) | Switchgrass rhizosphere bulk soil microbial communities from Kellogg Biological Station, Michigan, USA, with PhiX - S5 (SPAdes) (version 2) | ecosystem: Environmental > Terrestrial > Soil...
CGTACCGTATCCGCATCGGCGGGTACCCGTCGCGCGAAGCCGCCTCCAGCGCAGCCGCCCGCCTCGGTCGCCTCCGCGGCGAGAAGCTCTGGGTCATCCCCGAGTAGCCCCTCGATCAGGGGGTCAGATCTCGAATTTCTGCTTGGTCATCCACCCAACCAAGTTCGCTGACGGATGGAAATTCGAGATCTGACCCCGAATCCAAATTCGAGATCTGACCCCAAGTGGAAATTCGAGATCCGACCCCTAAGGCGCGGAGAGGACGAAGCGGATCGGGAGGCTGTAGGTGCCCGCGCCGGCGCGGAGGAGGAATGTCAGGCGGCCCGTGCGCAGGCCGCTGCCGATCCAGCGGGCGACCGGAATCGGCCCGGCGGCGCCGAGCGTGCCGGCGACGGTGCCAGGACCCTCGCCGCGAAAGGTGACGGCAGCCGCTTCGGGACAGTCCGGGCCCGGCAGGCGCTCGACGGTCAGCATGACTTCGGCACCGGCCTGCGTACGTGCACCGGCGGAGAACTCGATGACGGTGACGGCTGGGGCGTCCGGGTCGCTGACCGCGAATTGCAGGATCTCGCCCGACACTTTCAGCGACGTGCGGGTCCCGAAGCCTGCGACGACCGCGACCGTCGATGTCGTCGAGTCCGCACCTTCGACGCTCGGGGGAGAGGCGAGGAAGGTGACGCAAACGAACGAGACGACGCTCGAGACGAGACGCGGCCGACGCATGCTGGGGATCTCAATCGTAGGGGTCCGGCCGGATCCCGCCAACGTCTTGGTGAATCGAAGGTGATAGGACTCCCTGTGACATCAGCTGACATCGAGGGAGACTCTCGGACCGCGCGTGCAGCCAGCGACATCGCTCGCTCTCAAAAACTGCGATCAGACCGTGTGCTAAAATGACACGTTTATCTTGGCTCCGCCCCTCGCAGCAGGGCCCCTGATCCCGTGATTCAACTGTCCTCGCTCTCAAAATCGTTCGGCGGCCGGGTCCTGCTCGACTCGGTCAGCTGGCAGATAGACGATGGCGATCGTGTAGGCCTGAGTGGACCGAACGGGGCCGGCAAGACGACGCTGTTGAAGATGATGGCGGGGCTCGAAGAGCCCGACCGGGGCCTCATCACGAAGCCGAGCGGCCTGACCATCGGCTACCTTCCCCAGGACGGTCTCAGCCACTCCGGCCGTGCCCTGATCGAGGAGGCCGGTCTCGCGTTCAAGCCGCTCCTCGACATGCGTCAGGAGATCACGACGCTCGAGGATCGTCTTGGCGACGAGCACTCCGAGAACGAGCACGCGGCCATGCTGTCGCGGTACAGCGATCTGCAGGAGGAGTTCAGGCGGCTCGAGGGCTACAGCATCGACCTGAAGATCACCAGCGTCCTTCGGGGCCTGGGATTCTCACCCGCCGACTTCGAGCGGCCGTGCGAGACGTTCTCCGGCGGGTGGCAGATGCGAATCGCCCTCGCCAAGCTGCTGCTCGGCCGGCCCGGATTGCTGCTGCTCGACGAGCCCACCAACCATCTCGATCTCGAAGCCCGGAACTGGCTGGAGGAATATCTCTCGACCTATCCCCACGCCGTGATTCTCGTGTCGCACGACCGCTTCTTCCTCGACGCGGTCGTCACCCGCATCACCGAGATCGGCATGCGGACGCTGACCGACTACGTCGGGAACTACTCGGCCTACCTCAAGGAGCGGGACGCGCGCATGGACCTGCTCCGCCAGCGCAAGAAGGAACAGGACGACGAGATCGAACGCATGCAGGCGTTCATCAACCGCTTCCGCTACCAGGCGACGAAAGCAGCGCAGGTCCAGAGCCGCATCAAGATGCTGGACAAGATTGTGCCGATCGAGATCCCGCCGGAGCGCAAGCGGGTGCGCTTCTCGTTTCCCGATTGTGCGAAGAGCGGCCGCACGGTGCTCGATCTCCGCGATGTGTCGAAGCGCTACGGCGACGTACGCGTGTTCGCGAAGGTCGGCCTGCACATCGAGCGCGGCGATCGCATTGCGCTCATCGGCCCGAATGGGGCGGGCAAGTCCACGATGATGCGGATGCTGTCGGGCGTCGAAGCACCGGACAGCGGATCGCGTACTGAAGGCCACCAGGTCGTGAGCCAGTATTTCGCCCAGGACGAGGCGACCCGGCTCGATCCAACGCTGACCGTGTACCAGACCCTGGCCGGCGACGCCCCGATCCACATGGTGCCGCACATCCGCAACATCCTCGGCGGCTTCCTCTTCTCGGGCGATGACGTCGACAAACCGGTGCGGGTGTTGTCAGGCGGCGAGCGGACGCGCCTCGCCGTCGCGCGTATGCTGCTCCGGCCGTCCAACACGCTGCTCCTCGACGAGCCCACGAACCACCTCGACCTCGATTCGAAGGACGTTCTGCTCGAAGCGCTCGAAGACTTCGGCGGCACATTGATCTTCGTGTCGCACGATCGCTACTTCGTGGACAAGCTGGCCACCAAGGTCGTCGACATCGGCGGCGGCGGGGCCCTGGTCTATCCGGGCACCTACGAAGAGTTTCTCTGGAGCCGCAAGCAACGCGAAGCTCTCGCGCAACCCGAGCGCGCCGCCGTCAAGGGCGAGGCGGCTGCGACGCCCACGCCATCGAAACCAGGTCCTGTACATCTCGCTCGAGCCAGAGGCGATTCGACGTCGTCCGGGAACGGCAGCGCCGCCACGGCGAAGGGGCAGAAATCGCAGCCTCCCGTCTCGTATGACGAGCGGAAGCGACAGGAAGCGGAGGCGCGACGAGAACGGAAAGCCGCGGACGCGCGACGCAAGCGAATCGAGGAACTCGAGAGCCGGATCGCCGATCGCGAACAGGCCATCAAGGACCTCGAGCAGGCCATGGCGGCCCCGGGGTTCTATGAGAATCACGAGACCGCCAAGCCGGTCGTGGACCGGCACCAGGCGCTCATGTGGGAAGTCGGCGACCTCATGAGTCAGTGGGAAGCGCTTCAGCACCAGACGGAATCGTAATCGACCGTCAATTTTGTAATCAGGCGGCACGGGCGCGTTTTCACGGATCCGACAAATCCCTAACGAAACCGGGTGACACCGCACACCGCTCCCCGGGCACCCTCTTTGCCCCAACCGGCCGGTGAACCAGAGTGCGCCCACAGCCGGAGCGTTCGCGCCTGAACAACAGGGCCTGTAAGTTTAAGCATTCAAAAGGCTTGGCTGTTCGAATCGGGCTAATTACAATCTTGAGAGCCGGGATCTCTCCCCGATTTGCCAGAGTTCGCCATGCCTGACGCGAAATCGACCTCGACAGTCGCGACCCGCCGGGCCACCGTGCGCCCGCGACGGAGCCGGGCGATTCGTGCGGAGGACGGCGGCCCGACCGAATGTTTTTTCCGGGACCTGGTCTGGGGACTGAGGAATGGACTGCTGGCGATCCTGCGAGACGGGACGGTCACGGTCATGAACGACGTGGCGTACCAGATCCTCGGGCTGGAACGACGGCCGTCAGACATCGGCAAGCCGTTCAAGGAGGTCCTGCAGAACCAGCAGGAGGTCTGCCGCATCGTCGCCAGCGCGTTCGAGCTCTCGCACCTGCCCAACCGGGCGGAGATGAGGCTCAAGAACACGGGCAAGGTGATTGGCTACACGCTGTCGCAGGTGCGGAACAACCGTGGCGAGATCACCGGCGCTGCGCTGTTCTTCAAGGATCTGACCCGCGTCGAGCAGCTCGAGGAGCGTGAGCGGCTGCGCGACCGGCTGGCGGCGCTCGGGGAAATGGCCGCCGCGATCGCTCACGAAGTGAAGAATCCTCTGGCCGGCATCGAGGTGATGGCCGGGATCCTGAAGCGCCAGCTGGCGGACTCGCCGGATGCGCAGTCGATCCTGGGGGACATCATCAAGGAAGCCAAGATGGCCAACGCGATCGTGCTGGAGGTTCTCGACTTCGTGCGGCCGATCCGGCTGCAGGTCGAGAACATCTCGATCACGGACGCCATCCGGGACGCGGTTGCGCTGGCGGAGGGACACGTGCAGCGGGGGAATGTGCGGGTCGCGGTCGAATGTTCCGACAACCTCCCGGCGATTCAGGGCGATCCGCACCAGTTGCGGCAGATCTTCACCAATCTGCTGATGAACGCCTTCGAGGCGCTGAACGGCGACGGGGTCGTGAAGATCGCCGCGACCGTCCTGAACGAAGAAGGACCAGCCGGCGGCGAGGCGCAGGGCCCGATGGTGCAGGTCGAAGTTACGGACAACGGACCGGGCATGCCGGCCGAGGTGCTCGAGAAAATCTTCAGTCCGTTCTTCACGACCAAGCCCCAGGGGTCCGGGCTGGGCCTGGCGATCGTCAGGAAGATCGTCGATGCGCACGACGGCAGGATCGACGTCGGGGTGCTCGATGGCGGCGGCACACGCTTCCGCGTCACCCTGCCGGTGACCGGAAGTCATCAGTTGTTCGGGTAGGACGTTCGGGTAAGTCGCAAAAAGCCTCGGGGGTTAAGGCGCGCACGGCGCGCCTGCGAGGGAGCGGCGCGGGGCGTGGGGCCCCGCAAGCGACCGAGCCGGGGTCCGGGGCAGAGCCCCCGGCTAAGAAGGAGCTGTAGATGGGTCGCATCCTCGTTGCAGACGATCACGATTCACTTCGCCGCGGCATTGTCCGCGCGCTGACCGACGCGCATCACGACGTGGATGAGGCCGCCAACGGCAACATCGCGATCGAGAAGCTGCACGAAGGCGCCTATGACGTGGTCCTCAGCGACCTCAAGATGGGCGGAAGCGACGGCATGGACGTCCTGCGGACGGCGAAGTCCCTGCACCCGACCACCAACGTCATCCTGATGACCGCGTTCGGCACGGTGAACACCGCCGTCGAAGCGATGAAGATCGGCGCGTTCGACTACGTTCAGAAGCCGTTCGAGATCGAGGAGATGGAGCTCAAGGTCAACAAGGCCATCGAGCACCGCCGCCTCAAGCACGAGATCGAATACCTCCGGCACACGCAGCAGGACATCTACGACTTCGATCGCATCGTCGGCGCCAGCGGCGCCCTGCAGTCGGTCCTCGCCATCGTCAAGAAGGTGGCGAAGAGCAATACGACGGTCCTGATCCGGGGGGAAACGGGCACGGGCAAGGAGTTGATCGCGGGCGCCACGCACCACAACTCGCTGCGCGCCGGCCGCAACTTCGTGAAGGTGAACTGCGCGGCACTGCAGGAGAACCTGCTGGAGTCGGAGCTCTTCGGCCACGAGAAGGGGGCCTTCACGGGCGCCGACAAGCAGCGGATCGGCCGCTTCGAACAGGCGGACGGCGGCACGCTGTTCCTCGACGAAGTCGGCGACATGAGCGCCAACACGCAGGCGAAGATCCTGCGCGTGCTCCAGGAGCACGAGTTCGAGCGCCTTGGCGGCACGCGCACCCTGAGGGTCGACGTGCGGGTCATCACCGCGACGAACCGCAACCTGCCGCAGATGGTCGCCAACGGGCAGTTCCGTGAAGACCTCTACTACCGGTTGAACGTCGTGTCGATCGACATGCCGCCGCTCCGCGAGCGCAAGGACGACATCCAGCAGCTCGCGACCTTCTTCCTGCGCCGGTTCGCCGGCGAGCTCAAGAAGCGGGTCGAGGGGCTGTCGCCCGACGCGGTGAAGCTCCTGATGCGCTACAACTGGCCCGGGAACATTCGCGAGCTGGAGAATTCGATCGAGCGCGCCGTCCTGATGAGCGAAGGCCCGATGGTGACCGCCGGCGACCTCCGCCTGGGCGAGCTGTCGACGACGAGCTCGTCGGGCGATGCGAGCCCGGTGGTCAAGATTCCGCCGACCGGTATCCCCCTCGACGAAATCGAGCGGCAGGCGCTGATCGAAGCGCTCAAGATGTCGAACTGGGTGCAGAAGGACGCCGCGGAGCTGCTCTCGATCAGCCCGCGCGTGATGAACTACAAGATCAAGACGCTCGGCATCGACTATTCGCGCGGCCGACGTCCGATGGTCGAACAACTAGTGTGAGCCAGCCGCCAGCTACCAGTTTCCAGTTCCCGAAGGGCCTCGCGAGTATTTGCGCGACCTCTCGTTCGAGGAACTGGCAACTGGGAGCTGGCGGCTAGGCTTTCGGGTGCGCTTTCTTATACGCCTCAATCAGCTGCGCGGCGTTGACGTGGGTATACCGCTGCGTCGTGCTCAGACGGGCGTGGCCGAGCAGTTCCTGGATCGACCGCAGATCGGCGCCGCGCTCGAGCAGGTGCGTGGCGAACGAGTGGCGCAGCGCGTGTGGGCTGATCCCGAGCTGGGTGCTGCACTGCGCGACGTACTTCCTGACGAGGCGGTCGACGCTCCGCGTCGACAATCGCTTTCCCTGGTAGTTCAGAAAGAGCGGATTCGCGGTTCGGCGACGTGACGCGGTGGCCCGTGCGGCCAACAGGTTTCGCGCGCTCAGCACGGGGCGGCTTCCGCGGGCTGCAGCCCGCTCCGGCGCCGCAGCCGGCAACGCCGCGCTCAACGATTCCCAGTCCTGGAGCCACGCGCGTACTGCCCCTTCGGTCGACTTGTTGAACGGCACGAGCCGTTCCTTGCGTCCCTTCCCGAGCACCCGCACGGTCCGGCTCGACAGGTTCACGTCTTCGATGTCGAGGCCGACCAGCTCGCTCAACCGCAATCCCGACGCATAGAACAGTTCGAGAATCGCGCGATCCCGGCGGCCGAGCGGACGCGAGCCGTCCGGCATCTCCAACAGCCGAGACATCTCGATTTCGCCCAGATGCGCCGGCAGATGATGATCCTGCCGCGGCGTGCCGACCAGTGCCGCCGGATCGCCCTCTATCTCCCCTTCCTGGCGCAGGTGTTTCCCGAACGCGCGAATCGCGGCGAGTTTGCGCGCCGCCGACGATCGCGAGTTGCCGCGCTTGTTCAGGTCTCCAAGAAACGCGCGAATATTGGTGTGCACGAAGTCGGCGGGCGTCAGGTCGGGACGGCGCCTGCCGAGATGCGCCGCCAGGAACGACAGGAACTGCGACACGTCGCTCTCGTACGCGCGAACGGTGTGCGCCGAGGCGTTGTCGTTGAGGGCGAGGTGCTCGAGAAAGCTGTCGAGCTGTTCCTTCATCGAGTAGACGCCGGCACGGAATCAGGCCGTGCGGGCGACGGCGACCGGCCGGCGATCCAGTCGTCGAGCGCGTTGAGCGCGCGATCGGCATAGGCCAGCTTGCGGTCACCCTTGTTTTTCGGCACACGTGCCCCGGATCGAGAGGTCAGCGGCGGCAGGATGCCGAAGGTGATGTTGGTCGGCTCGTAATGCCGCGGATTCGCATTCGAAACGTAGAAGGCCAGGGCACCGATCGCCGTCTCGCGCGGCGGCGCCGAAGGCGCGTGTCCGTTCGCCACGGCCGCCGCATTCCGGCCCGCGATCAGTCCGGACGCCGCAGACTCCACGTATCCTTCGACGCCGGAAATCTGCCCCGCGAAGAAGAGATCGTCGCGCACACGCGTCTGCCAGGTTGGACGCAGCACGTCCGGCCCGTTGATGTAGGTGTTGCGATGGATCATGCCGAACCGGACGAACTCGGCCTGCTCGAGACCAGGGATCAGCCGCAAGACGCGCGCCTGCTCGCCCCACTTCATCTGCGTCTGGAAGCCGACCAGGCTGAAGTGATCGCCAGCCAGGTTGTCCTGGCGCAACTGCACGATCGCATAGGCGTCGCGGCCGGTTCGCGGGTCCGGCAGGCCGACCGGCTTCATCGGGCCGAAGCGCAGCGTGTCCACGCCGCGGGCAGCCATCACTTCAATGGGCAGACAGCCTTCGAAGAACCGCGGGTCGTCGAAGTCGTGCAGCGGCGCCTTTTCCGCTGACACCAGGGCGTCGTAGAACCGCTCGTACTCCTCGCGGGTGAACGGGCAGTTCAGGTAGTCCCCTTCCCCGTCGTCGACCCCGCACCCTTCCCCTTTCGGGCCCAGACTGCGATTCCAGCGGGAGGCGCGGAACACCTTCGACCGATCGATGGACTCCGCCAGGACGATTGGGCTGATCGCGTCGTAGAAATAGAGGTGCTTCGCGCCGACGAGGCTGGCGATCTCTGCCGAGAGCGAATCGGAGGTGAGCGGGCCCGTCGCGATGATGAGCGGATCTCCGGACGGATCCGGAATACGCGGCACCTCGCCACGCACCACTTCGATCAGAGGGTGACCCGTCACCGCATCGGTGATTGCGCTCGAGAACCGATCGCGATCGACGGCGAGCGCGGCGCCGGCAGGCACGCGGGCAGCATCGGCGGCCCTCATGACCAGGGACCCCAGCCGCCGCATCTCCTCTTTCAACACGCCGACGGCGTTATCGAGCTTGTCGCCCCGGAACGAATTGCTGCACACGAGCTCGGCGAGCTTGTCGGTTTTGTGCACGGACGTTGGACGGACCGGCCGCATCTCGTGCAAAACGACCCGTACGCCAGCGGAGGCAGCCTGCCAGGCTGCCTCCGAACCGGCCAACCCTCCACCGATGATGGTGACGACTGCCATGTCAGGCCGGCGTTTCCGCGAGCTCCTCGGAACGCACGTACGAGCAGTCCTCGTTGTTGCAGATCAGCTGCCGGCCGTGCCGTTTGGTGATTTTCTCGACCAGGAACGGCGCACCGCAGTCGGGACACTTCTCGGCCACGGGCTTGTTCCAGAGCGTGAAGTCGCAATCCGGGTAGTTGGCGCACCCGTAGAAGACCTTGCCGCGCCGCGACTTCTTTTCGACGATGTCGCCGCCGTCCTTCGGACACAGGACGCCGGTCGTCTTCTGCTTCACGTACTTGCAGTTCGGATAGTTCGTACAGGCGGTGAACTCCCCGAAGCGTCCCTGCTTGATGACCAGGTTGGAGTCGCACTTCGGGCACTTCTCTTCAAGGATCTGATCCGGCTTGGCCGCGGTCATGCCCTGCTTGGTGGTGATGATCTTCCGCGTGGTCTTGCACTCCGGATAGCCGGTGCAGGCGAGGAACTGGCCGAAGCGTCCGCGCTTGATCGCCATTGGCTTGCCGCAGTTCTCACAGGTCTCCTCGAGCTCGCCTTCGGCGCCCGCTTCCGGCGTTTCGAGCTCCCGCGTGTTCTCGCACTCCGGGTAGCCACTGCAGGCGAGGAATAATCCGAACTTACCCGCCTTGATGACCATCGGCTTGCCGCATTTGTCGCAGACGACCGGTGGATCGGGCTCGACGCCCTCTTTCAGGTTGGCCATTTCCCTGGCCGCCCTTTTCAGATCCTTTTCGAACTTCTTGTAGAAGCTCGAAAGCGTCGAGGTGTAGTTCTCCTGGCCTTCCTCGATCTTGTCGAGCTCCTCTTCGAGCTCGCGCGTGTATCCGACGTCGAGGATGTCGTCGAAGGCCGGGCTCAGAAGCTTTTCGACCAGCATCCGCCCGAGGACCGTCGGCTTGAACCGCCCTTCGATCTTGTTCACGTATTCCCGCGCCTGGATCACGCCGATGATCGACGCGTAGGTGCTGGGCCTGCCGATGCCGTTCTCTTCGAGCGCCTTCACCAGCGTCGCCTCGCTGTATCGCGGCGGCGGCTGGGTGAACTTCTGCTCCGGCTTCAGCTCCTTCATCTCGAGCCGATCGCCTTCGGCGAGCGGCGGCAGCAGGCTGGAGCCTTCCTCGTCCTCGGCAGTGACCGCATCGGGTCCGGGCCCTTCGGTCCGCGCCTCCGGTTGCTCCTGGTTGTAGACCGCCATCCAGCCGGCAAACTTCGGCACCGAGCCCTTGACCCGGAACAGGTACGAAGGCGCTCCGTCCGCTGCCGCATCGACGTCGACCGTGGTCTCGTCGAAAATGGCCGGCGGCATCTGTGAGGCCACGAAGCGATTCCAGATCAGTCGATAGAGGTAGTACTGGTCGCCCGTCAGGTGAGCTCGCACGTTCTCCGGCCGGAATTGCGCCGTGGCCGATGTCGGACGAATCGCTTCGTGGGCGTCCTGCGCATCCTTCTTCGTCCGGTAGAAGTTCGGCTTCTCGGGGACGTAGTCGGGCCCGAACGTCTCGCCGATGAACTGCCGCACTTCGGTGAGCGCCTGCTCGGACACCCGGGTCGAGTCCGTCCTCATGTAAGTAATGAGCCCAACCGCTCCTTCGCCCGGCAGCTCGATCCCTTCATAGAGCTGCTGAGCAATCATCATGGTCTTCTTGACCGGGAACCGTGACGCCTGCTGCAGCTTGCTGGTGATGAACGGCGGCACCGCTCCCTTCTTGCGTTCCTTCGTCGTGACCGAGCTCACGGTCCACACGGATCGACGAAGGTCGGCAAGGACCGCGTCCGCGTCTTCCTGGTTGCCGATCTTGACGGCGGCGCCGTCGCGCTTCAGGAGCTTGGTCTCGAATTCCGGTGGCTGCGCGGCGGCAAGGCGTGCCGCGATGTTCCAGTACTCTTCCGAAACGAACCGGTCGATCTCGGCCTCGCGATCGCAGACCAGCTTCAAGGCGACCGACTGCACGCGGCCCGCGCTCAGTCCCCGACGGACCTTGTCCCAGAGCAGCGGGCTGATCTTGTAGCCCACCAGGCGGTCGAGAACGCGGCGCGCCTGCTGCGCATCCACCATCTGCTTGTTGATGTCGGTCGGATGGTCGAGCGCGGAAAGGACCCCCTTCTTCGTGATCTCGTTGAACATCAGCCGGCGAATCTTCTTCACATTCGCGGGTCCGAGCTCTTCGGCGAGATGCCAGCCGATCGCCTCTCCCTCGCGGTCGGGGTCGGTCGCGACGAAGATGGTCTCGGCCTCCTTCGCCGCGTCCTTGAGCTCCTTCAAGACCTTCTTCCGACTGGCGATCACCTCGTAGGACGGCTCGAAGCCCTCCTCGATGTCGACGCCAAGCTTGCTCTTGGGCAGATCGCGGACGTGGCCCATCGACGCGATGACCTTGTAGTTCCTGCCCAGATATTTATTGATGGTCTTCGCCTTGGCCGGCGATTCGACCACGACCAGTGACTTTGCCATATCGTTTGAATCTACCTTACGCCCTCAACCGCCCCCTGGGTCAAGGCTGTAACAGCTGAAGGGTCGCTTCAATTCCCTGATGAGATTGACGAATATTCTACGAAAGTCGTGTGAAAAGCCCCATGGAAATGCCCATCCGGCCGGCGATTTCCAATTCTGTAATCCGGACGAGGAGTTTGGGCCCGGTGAGGCCCGTGAGCTCGGACAGCTCTTCCAGGTCATAGGCCTCTCCTGGCGCCATCTGGCTCAACAAAGGGTCCTCATCCAATGACTTGCCGTCTGACTTGCCGTCGACCGGCTGAGGCACCGTTATGCCCCATCCCAGGCCCTGGAGGATGTCGTCGGCAGTCTCGACGACCCGGGCCCCATCCTTCAAAAGCGCGTGGGAGCCGCGGTTCCGGCCCGAGAGGACGCTACCAGGCACGGCCATCACGTCACGGCCCTGTTCGAGCGCATACCGGGCTGTAATCAGCGACCCGCTCCGCTCCGAGGCTTCGACGACCACCGTCGCCAGCGAGATCCCGCTGATGATGCGGTTGCGGAGCGAAAAGTGCTCCGGCAGCGGCGCCGCTCCCGGGGCCAGCTCCGAAATCACGAGGCCCTCCCGGGCGATCTGCTCAGCGAGTTGGTCGTGCTCCGGCGGGTAGACGCGATCGAGTCCGCATCCCTGCACTGCTACTGTCGTGCCGCCGGCACCGAGGCAGCCCCGGTGCGCTGCCGAGTCCACGCCGCGGGCGAGCCCGCTCGCCACGACCACGCCCCGGGCGGCGAGCTCGGCTGCGATCCTGGCGCCGACCTGGAGGGCGTAGGGCGTGGCTGCCCGGGACCCGATCACT
>Ga0207701_10006407_pt1 | contig 11754 bp, 13 predicted proteins | sample KBSSwiSSwithPhiX_FD_184294 | JGI IMG/M metagenome (GOLD analysis project Ga0207701, IMG submission 184294) | Switchgrass rhizosphere bulk soil microbial communities from Kellogg Biological Station, Michigan, USA, with PhiX - S5 (SPAdes) (version 2) | ecosystem: Environmental > Terrestrial >...
CTACGACCTGCGCGTGCCCGATCTGCTTCGCGCGGTGACGCGCGAGGAGGTCCACGCCGCTGCGCGCCGCGCCCTCGATCCGGCGAAGGCGGCCGTGGTGGTCGCCGGTCCGTTCGACGGCTCGCTGGCATGATGCGCCCGCCTCGCGCCATCTTCTTCGACGTCGACTTCACGCTGATCTACCCCGGGCCCACCTTCCAGGGCGAAGGCTACGCGATGTTCTGCGAGCGCTACGGCATCGCCATCGACGCCGCGCGATTCGGCGAGGCCGTGGCCGGGGCGTCTGCGATCCTCGACGAGGAGCAGGATCACGTCTACGCCGCGGAGATCTTCGTCCGCTACACGCGCCGGGTCATCGAAGGCATGGGTGGCACCGGAGGGCGGCTGGACGACTGCGCGCGCGAGATCTACGACGAGTGGGCGGCCAACCAGCATTTCTTTCTGTACGAAGACGTCGAGCCCGCGTTGCGCGAGCTCGCCGGGCGCGGCTACGCACTCGGGCTGATCTCGAACTCGCATCGCTGCCTCGAGTCGTTCCAGGAGCACTTCGCGCTGAAGGGTTTGATTTCGGCCGCGGTCTCATCCGCCGAGCATGGCTACATGAAGCCGCACCCGAGCATCTTCGAGACCGCGATGGCGCAGGCGGGAGTCAGCGCCGCGGATTCCATGATGGTGGGCGACAGCCTCGCGCACGACATCGAAGGTGCGCGGCGCGTCGGCATGCGCGGCGTGCTCGTCCATCGGTCCGACACGGCGCCACCGCGCGTCGCTGACATTCCGGTAATCGCCACCCTCGCCGAGCTGTTACCGCTGCTACATGGGGTCAGATCTTGAATTCGCAGTTTTTTCACGGTGTGACCCCGCGCGGGGATTCGCGGCCGTCAGGTGAGGGAATGCCGCTCACGTCTGGCGGGGTCAGAGCGTGAAAAAACTGCGAATTCAAGATCTGACCCCAGCCCTACCCGGGGGGCCAGGTCAGTCCACGCCCCGCCAGCAGGTGCAGGTGGACGTGGAACACGGTCTGGCCTGATTCGCGGTTCGTGTTGAAGACAGTGCGATAGCCACGGTCGGCGTAACCGTGCTCTGTGGCGATTGCCGCCGCCCGCCTGAACATCGATCCGATCAGCGCATCATCCTCGGGAGACAGATCGTTCAGCGTCGCGATGTGCTTCGTCGGGATGATCAGCACATGTAACGGTGCCTTCGGGTCGATGTCGCGGAAGGCCACCAGTTGCTCGTCCCGGTGCACGATCGTGGACGGAATCGACCCCTCCACGATGCGGCAGAAGAGGCAGTCGCTCATGTGCTCTACTGTCCTTCGCGCTGAATGACGAACGTCCGCGCGATGCCCTGGAGGTCGTTTCGAATGCGGCGGACGGCCAGCCTCGGCCGCGCGTTCACCAGGGCCGTCACATCGTCTTCCTGGCCGAGCCCGATTTCCATGACCAGCCAGCCATGCGGCCGCAGCTTGTGCACCGCAGTGTCGAGCACCGCCTCGATGTGCAGGAGCCCGTCGTCACCGCCGTAAAGCGCCACCTCTGGTTCGTGACGCACGTTGGCGCCGATCCCCCCTCGGTCCAGTTCGCGGACGTAAGGTGGATTCGACGCGATGACGTCGAAGTCTCCGTCGATGCCCCCGAGAAAGGAGGCCGTGAAGAACTCGACACGCCCCGCGACACCGTTGCGCTCGGCGTTCTGCCGCGCGACGACGAGCGCCTCGGACGAAATATCGGTCGCCACCACGTGGACGTTGGGCGCACTGTGCGCGATCGCAATCGCGATGCACCCGCTGCCGGTGCCGATGTCCGCAACGCGGACGACAGGCGCCGCGACGGCGGTCCCGGGCGCAGCCGCGCGAAGCTGTCCGAGAATGGCCAGCACTTCCTCGACGATGTACTCGGTTTCCTGGCGTGGGATGAGGACGGCCGGCGTGACCTGAAAGTCGAGCCCCCAGAATTCACGCACGCCGACGATGTACGAGGCCGGTTCGTGTCGTGCGCACCGGTTCACCCATTCCGAGAACTGCGGCTCGAGCCCGGCCGGCAGGTCACCGGATTTCTCGACGATCAGTCGGGCGTGGTCCCACCCGAGGATGGTGCGGGCGAACATGTCGACGTCGACGGCCGCTTCCGGATCCGGTATGCCGACGGCATGCAGCTGTGCGCGTGCCTCGGCCAGTCGCTCGTGTAGCTTCAATGTTTTGTCGGCTCGGCGCCGCCGTCATCAGAGGTGACGCGGCGCAGTTTTTCTGCGTTGTAGAACGACGTGACCTGATCGATCAGCTCGCTGACGTCGCCCTCGAGAACGTCGCCGAGGCGATGCGTCGTGAAGTTGATGCGATGGTCGGTGATGCGGCTCTGCGGATAGTTGTAGGTGCGAATCTTTTCCGACCGCTCGCCGGTCCCGACCTGGCCGCGGCGCTCGCTCGCAATCGCATCCTGCTGCTTGCGCATCTCGAGCTCGTACAGCCGCGCGCGCAGCACCTTCAGCGCCTTTGCGAGATTCTTGATCTGCGATTTCTCATCCTGTTGCGACACCACGATGCCGGTGGCGTAGTGGGTGAGACGAATCGCGGAATAGGTCGTGTTCACACTCTGACCGCCTGGTCCGCTCGAGCAGAAAGTGTCCTTGCGATAGTCCTTCTCATGCAGCTGGATGTCGACTTCCTCGGCCTCGGGAAGCACGGCGACCGTCGCGGTCGACGTGTGAATGCGGCCGCTCGCTTCCGTCGCCGGCACACGCTGCACGCGATGGACGCCGCTCTCGTACTTCAGGCGGCTGTAGACGCCTCGTCCGCTGATCGAGGCGATGACCTCCTTGAGGCCACCGGCGCCGCTGTCGCTGCTCGACATGACTTCGAGACGCCAGCCCTGACGTTCGGCGAATCGGCTGTACATCCGGAAGAGATCGGCCGCGAAGAGCGCCGCTTCGTCGCCGCCGGTGCCGGCGCGGATTTCGAGGATGACGTTCTTCTCGTCGTTTGGATCCTTGGGAATCAGCAGGAACTTCAGATCCTGCAGCAGCGCCTCGCGCTCGGCCTGCTTGGTCGTCAGCTCTTCCTGCGCCAGATCACGCATGTCGGGGTCGCCGCTCCGAATCAGCTCCTCGGCGCCGGCGATGTCCTCGTCGACCTTCTTGAACTCGCGGAATTTCTCGACGAGCGGCTGCAGGTCGGACAACGTCTTTGCGGCCTTGCGATATTCGGCCGGGTCCGACTGAATCTCGGGCGTACCGAGCTGCACGGACAGCTCGTCGTACTTGGCTTCGACGCTTCGGAGTTTGTCGAACATATTTTCCCGGCGGGTCGCCACCTTCGCGCGTTGCGCTTCGGCGGGCCAGGCATGACCCGCCCTACGCGCTGTGTCGCCCGGACTGAAGTCCCGGCCTAAGTGCTTGTTGCCGGGACTAAAGTCCCGGCCTACGGGCTCGCCCGTCCTACGTGCTCGCCCGGCCTACGTACTATTAACCCGGCTGGTTAACCACCGGATACGGGCGGCAGGAACGCCACTTCGTCGCCCTCGTGCACGGCGGCGTGCATCTTCGCGTAGTCTGCGTTGACCGCCACCGACATCGTCCGCTCGTATTCCTGCAGCGACGGCATCTCGTCGACGAGGGCGGACCACACCGTGTGCACGGTAGCCGGACTGCTGACATCGCGCACCAGCTCGCCTGAGCCGGCCAGATCCCGAAGACGAGCGAAGAGCCGTATCGTCACGCGCATGCGATCCGATGCGCCGCCTCGCGCGCGGCAGCGTCCTCCGGGTCGGCGGTGGCGCCCTCCAGCCAGACGTCTCCACCTTCGAAATGTTCGTGCTTCCAGATCGGCACGATCTGCTTCACCCGCTCGATCGTGTATCGACACGAGGCGAACGCGTCGGCGCGATGTGCGGACGCGGCGACGATGACGATGCTCGCTTCCGACAGCTCCAGCCGCCCGATGCGATGGTGCACGCCGAGCCGCGCGTCCGGCCAGGCCTCGCGCGCTTCAGCAACGATGCGCTCGAGCGCGCGGACCGCCAAAGGCTCATACGCCTCGTACTCGAGGTAAGACACGCGCCGGCCTTGATTGTGATCCCGCACGAGACCGACGAAGGTCGCAATGGCCCCGTCCGCCGTCCCCGCTGCTGACACCGCCGCAGCCAGCGACTGGACGTCCAGGCGCTCTCGGGTCACGGCAAGCAGCGGCACAGCCATCGTCTCAGTATAGCGACTACGGATGTAGGCCGTGTCCTTCAGGACCCGGCGAGGTCGAGGGTTCGAGGGTTCGAAGGTTCGAAGGTCTGGCGGCTCGACGCGACCGGCGTGGTTCGAACGGTTCAGCGGCGGCGCAGCCGTCTCGTGAGCGTCCGCACATCGGTCAGACCCGCGACGACCGCTACACCCAGGTAGATGGCGCCATACGTGCCGAGGACGAGCGCGGCCACGACGAGGGGATGCCATGGCGGCAGGTTTCGTTTGAGCGCATACGCCACCGCCGCTCCGAGTGCGGCCGTGCTCCACAACTTTGCGAGGAGAGCGGGAGGTACGCCGGTGCGCCCGATCCGCCGGTTGAGCGTGCGCCGCAACAGGAAGAACTCGACCCAGCCGGCGACACCGGCCGACGCCGTCAGCCCCGCGGCACCCCACCGCGGCTCGATGTGCGCGATCGGTGGAAGGACGAGCGCGCAGAGATAGCCGAGCGCGGCCGTCAGTGTCAGACGAACGAGGGCGAACCGCAGCGGCGTGCGTGTGTCGCGCAGCGCGTAGTAGGTCGAGGCGTAGAGGCGTCCGAGTGTCTGCGCGAGCAACCCCACAGCCGAGCCCGCAAGAATCCCCCAGACGTACACGGCATCGGCGTGCGTGAAGAGCCCGCTCTGCAACACCGCCGCAACCATGTCGCCGAGCACGAGAAACGCCATCGATGAGGGGACGACGAGGAAGGCAATCTGCCGCAGCCCGTTGTCGAGCCGTGCGCGGAGAACCTCGGCATCGTGTGCGCCCCCTCCTGCGCCGATCTCGGCAGACATCGTCGTCAGTTCCGCCGTCGAGATCGACATGCCGAACAGACTGACGGGAAGTGTGTAGAGCAGCTGCGCGTTTGCCAGGGCGGTCGGCGCTCCGGTGGGGAGATAGCTCGCCAGCATGGAATCGACCCACGCGCTGATCTGCACGACGCCGCGGCCGACAAGTGTCGGCGCAAAGTTCTTCAACACGGTGCGCACGCTGGTCGACTCCGAGTCGAGCACCGGTCGCAGGCGGCCGACCAGCCGGAGCACCGACGGAATCTGCACCAGGACTTGCAGCGCGCTGCCGATGACCGATCCCCAGGCAAGCGTAATCGCCAGCTGCGGCAGCGTCTGCCCGTGAAACAGCAGCAGCGTCGCGATCATCGCGACGTTCCACAGGACGGGCGCTGCGTACGACAGCAGGAATTTGTGATGGCTGTTGAGGATGCCGAGACACCAGGCAGAAATGACGAGCAGGCCGGCGCCCGGGAAGAGGATCCGGACCAGCGTCATGGTGAGCTCGCGTTTGGCGCCGGTGAACCCCGGCGCGATCACCGAGATCAGCAGCGGTGTCGCCAGCACCCCGAGGAGCACGATCGTCGAGACGGCGAAGGCGAGGAGGGTGCCGATGGCCGATGCGATCCTCGACGCCTCTTCCTTGTTCCCTCGCGTCAGCGTCGCGACGTACACCGGGACGAACGACGCCGAGAGGGCGCCCTCGCCGAAGAGGTTCTGCAGCAGGTTCGGAATGCGGAACGCCTGGTTGAAGGCGTCTGCCGCTTCGGACTTCTGGCCGAAATACTTCGAGAAGTAGTGTTGCCGAACGAGCCCCATCAGGCGGCTGCACAGGATGCCGATGGCGACGAGCGCGGCCGACCGGCCGGTGCGCGGGCGCGTCGGCGTGTTGGCGGCCGGCGTGGCGTCTGGCGTCGTCACAGATCGATCGGGTGCACGTGGCCGGTGGGACGCATCGACCAGAAATGATCCATCGGCCCATGCCCTCGCCCGAGACCAGGCGCGTGCCGGATGGCGCCGGCGACGTACCGCTGTGCGAGCGGTACCGCCTCACGCACCGAGACTCCCTGTGCGAGCTGCGCGGTAATCGCGGCGGCGAACGTGCAGCCGGTGCCGTGCGTGTGCGTGCTGTCGACGCGCGGTGCCTGGAACTCCGTGAACTCATGATGGTCGTAAAGCAGGTCGACGATGTCGGCCGTCGGCAAGTGGCCGCCTTTGATCAGCACCGCCGACGCGCCCATCTTCGCAATGCGTCGCGCCGCCTCGCGGCAGTCCGCGCCGGTCCGCAGCGACAGCCCGGTCAGCACCTCGGCTTCGGGAATGTTGGGGGTCACGAGAAAAGCGCGCGGCAGAAGCTCCGAGCGCATGGCGCCGAGCGCGTCGTCATCGACGAGCCGGTCGCCGCTCTTCGCGATCATCACGGGGTCGACGACCAGCAGTGGAATCTCGAGATCCGTGGCCGCGGCGGCCACCGCTTCGACGATGGCTGCCGTGGCCAGCATGCCGGTCTTGGCGGCGTCCGCAGCAATATCGCTCATGACCGCTTCGAGCTGGGCCGTCACCAGATCGGCGGAGACCGCCTCGAATGCCGTCACGCCGACCGTGTTCTGTGCAGTCACGGCGGTGATGACCGACGTGCCGAACACCCCATGCGCGGCGAAGGTTTTGAGATCGGCCTGAATCCCGGCGCCGCCGCCGGAGTCACTGCCCGCAATTGTCAGTGCTGATCGCATGTGAGTAGAATTTCGCGATGAATCGAACGCCCGCGGCCACGCTGCTGGTCGGTGCTCTTGCCGAGTCGCGTCAGTCGCGACAGGCCACACTGGCCGTCCGTGCAGCGGCGGTGCTCTTCATGACCGCGCTCACGGCGGCTGCCGCACAAGTCAGCTTCAGCATACCGTTCACGCCGATTCCGTTCACGATGCAACCGATGGTCGTGCTGATGGCAGGTCTCGCGCTCGGCCCGCGCCTCGGCATGGCCAGCCAGATGCTCTACCTGCTCGCGGGGATTGCCGGGTTGCCGGTGTTTGCCGCCTCGCTCACCCTGCCCCCCGGAATGGCGCGGCTCCTCGGCCCCAGTGGCGGATATCTGTTGTCGTATCCATTTGCCGCGTTCGTCAGCGGCTGGCTCGCCGCAAAAGGATTCGACCGGCGGTACTGGACATCGGTGGTCGCGATGCTTGCCGGCCTCACCGTCGTGTACGCCATCGGCGTGCTCTGGCTCGGTCTGCTCACGTCTTCGCTCGGCAACGGGGCCGCCATCGGTCTGCGCGCAGCGTTCGTTGCCGGCGTCGTGCCGTTCATCGCAGCGGACGTGCTGAAGGTGTTGTTCGCCGCGGGCATCGTGCCCGGCTTGTGGCGTCTCTTCGGGCGCTCATGACGGCCCCGCGCGCCTGCTTCCCAATACCACGAGGTATTGATACTGCAGGTCCATCATCGTGAGGACGGGCAGGCCGGCAAGGCGTGCATCGCGTTCGACGATGGAGCGCGGAATGCGGTCCTCGGCGCAGGGGCCCGGACCCCCAACCCCCGGCTTGTAGTTGACGATCCCGATGCGCCCCTGCGGCTTCAGTGAATCCGCGAGATCGCGAAGAAACGCGATGCGTTTGTCCGCCCCGACCTCCGAGTAAACGTCCACCGCGAGAACGGCGTCGAGCACTCGCCGCGGCAACCGCGTGGAGTTCTCGTCTCCCTGTGTGATGACGACGTTCTTCAGCCCTTCGCGTCGCACGCGACGGTCGATCGCCGTCAGCATGACCTCCTGCACGTCCTCTGCGAAGACTTTGCCCCGCGGCCCGACGGCCTGCGACAGCCGGATCGTGAACCAGCCTGAGCCCGCCCCGACGTCAGCGACCCACGAGGCGTCGGCGATATTCAGCCTGTCCATGATCTGTTCCGGCTGCTGCCAGATGGCACGGTCGGGCATTTCGAGCAGGAGCAGGTCCGCCGGGCGCGTCAGTTTGGTGTTCTCCTCTTCGGCAGTGCAGCCGGGACGTGCCGCACGCCCGGCTGCCGTCGCGACGGAGCCGTTGTCGAACGGCTCGGGAGTCGGCGCACCGAGCTCGACGGCGATGAGCAGCGCGAGCGCAACGGCGAAGAGGGCCGCCTTCACGAACGTGTACTCCCGGCGTCGACGATGCCGGGGCGCGTCATCGCGGCCGGCGAGAGGATGCGATCGAGCTGCGCCGCATCGAGCAGCTTGCGCTCGAGCACGATCTCCCGGATCGGCCGTCCGGTCTGCACCGACTCTTTCGCGATCTCCGCGGTGGCGGCGTACCCGATGTACGGGCTGAGTGCAGTGGCCATCGCGGTGCTCCGGTCCAGCAGCTCAGTGGCCCGTGAGGGGACTGCTTCGATCCCATCGACACACCGCGTGCGCAACGCGGTCATGGCGGTCCGCAGAATCATCGAGGCGTGCAGGGCGTTCCAGGCGATCACCGGCATCATCACGTTGAGTTCGAGCTGACCGGCTTCGGCCGCCGCGCAGATCGTAGCGTCGCATCCCAGAATCTGGAAGCCGACCTGATTCACCATCTCGGGAATCGAGGGGTTCACCTTGCCCGGCATGATCGACGACCCTGGTTGCACCGCGGGCAGTGTGATTTCCCCGATCCCGGCGCGTGGCCCCATCGAGAGAAGGCGAAGGTCGGAGGCGATTTTCGAGAGCTCCATGGCGAGGCGGCGCATGGCGCCCGAATAGGCGAGCACGTCGCCCATGCTCTGCGTGACCCGGAAGCGGTTTGCCGCCGGGACGACGGCGACCCGTGTCCAGTCGGCGAGCGCTGTGATCGCGAGGGCGGTGTAGTCGTCGCCCGCGTTCAAGCCGGTGCCCACCGCGGTGGCGCCGAGATTCAGCTCGCGCAACTGCTCGCCCGCCCGTTCGACATCGTCTGCGCCGCGCGTGATACACGCCGCGTAGCCACTGAACTCCTGCCCGAGCGTGATGGGCACGGCGTCCTGCAGGTGCGTGCGCCCGACCTTCAGCACCGATGCGAATCGTTCTGCCTTGGTATCGAGTGCCGCCGCCAGCGCGCGCGCCGATGAGACGAGCGGCTGATGGCCGAGCAGCAGCGCCAGCCGGGTCGCCGTCGGAAAGACGTCGTTGGTCGACTGGCTCATGTTGACGTGGTCGTTGGGGTGGACCAGCGTGTAGTCGCCGCGTGCACCGCCCAGAATCTCGGCGGCGCGATTCGCGAGCACCTCGTTGGTGTTCATGTTGTGCGAGGTGCCGGCGCCAGCCTGATAGACGTCGACGACGAACTGGTCGCGGAGCCGTCCCTTCAGGACCTCGTCCGCTGCCTCCATGATGGCGCTGCCGATCGCCCGGTCGAGGCGCCCGAGCCTGACGTTCGCATGAGCCGCGGCCTTCTTGACGAGCACTGTCGCGGTCACGAGCGGTTCGGGGGCACGCAGGCCGCTGATCGGAAAGTTCTCGATGGCGCGGGTCGTCTGGATGCCGTAGTACGCATCCGCCGGGACGGCGAGCTCACCGAGCGGGTCGCGTTCAGTCCGGGTTTGCATGGGACCACCGTTGCACGTGTCAGGCCCGCGTCGCGGCAAACCACCAGTGCCCCGCGCAGCGGGGCAAGAAATAGAACCAGGAAGAGTCATTATACTGACGGGATGACTGCCGCTTTTCTCGACAGTGTGGTGTCTCTGATCGTCCGGACCAGCACGGATCTGCCGCCCGACGTGCGCGCCGCGATGCGTGTCGCCCTGGGCGCCGAGGTGCCGGGCACGCAATCCTCACAGGCGCTCGGCATCATCGCGCAGAACATCGATCTCGCGGCCGACTGCGAAGGCGCGATCTGCCAGGACACCGGGATGCCCACGTTCGAGGTGAAGACGCCGGTCGGGGCGAATCAAATCGAGATGCAGCAGCAGATCCGCGAGGCAGTGGCCGAGGCCACCCGGCGGGGAAAGCTGCGACCCAACTCGGTCGACTCGATTACGGGCGAGAACTCGGGAAGCAACCTCGGTCCCGGTACGCCGATCATTCACTTCCATCAGTGGGAGAACGACGACGAGATCGAAGTGAAGCTCATTCTGAAAGGCGGTGGCTGCGAGAACATGAATGCGCAGTACTCGCTGCCCACCGAGCTGCCCAATCTCGGTCGGGCTGACCGCTCGCTGGCCGGCGTCCGCAAATGCATTCTGCACGCCGTGTGGAACGCGCAGGGCAAGGGCTGTGCACCCGGCGCGATTGGTGTGTGTATCGGCGGTGATCGAACATCGGGCTACGTCGGCGCCAAGGAACAGCTGTTTCGCACCCTCGACGACATCAATCCCGACCCACGTCTCGCGGAGCTCGAAGCCTCGATCATGGGCGAGGTCAACAAGCTCGGCGTCGGCACCATGGGGTTTGGCGGAAAGGTTTCACTCATCGGCTGCAAGGTTGGTGCGCTCAATCGCCTGCCGGCGAGCTTCTTCGTATCGGTGGCGTACGACTGCTGGGCGTTCAGGCGTCTTGGTGTCGTGCTCGACGCGCGTTCGGGAGAAATCCGGCGATGGCTCTACCGCGACGCCGAAAACCCCGTGGTGCCGATGGCCGATCAGGCCGGCTATCAGCGGACCGGGCGCGAGGTAGCGCTGCGGACGCCGCTGACCGAGGAGCAGGTCCGGAGCCTGAAGGTCGGTGACGTCGTGCTCATCACCGGACGCGCCTTCACCGGTCGTGATGCCGTGCACCACCATCTGATGAGTCATGAGCCGCCCGTCGATCTTCGGGGTGCCGTGCTCTACCACTGCGGGCCTGTCGTGGCGAAGGACGGCGCCGGGTGGACGGTGACAGCCGCGGGACCGACGACGAGCATCCGCGAGGAACCGTATCAGGCAGACGTCATCAAGCGCTATGGCGTCCGGGCGGTAGTGGGCAAGGGAGGGATGGGCGCGAAGACGCTCGCCGCGCTTCAGGAGGCGGGAGCGGTGTATCTGAACGCGGTTGGCGGAGCGGCGCAGTTCTACGCGCGCACCATCAAGGCTGTCGACGGCGTCTCACTCCTGGAGTTCGGTACGCCCGAGGCGATGTGGCACCTCTCGATCGAGGACTTTCCGGCAATTGTCACCATGGATTCGCATGGAAACAGCCTGCACAAGGACGTGGAGCAGGCGTCGGGGAAGGAGCTCGCCGCGCTGGGCGTGTCGTGAGGACGCCGTCCGGCTGCGGCATCCTCAGGCGGCCGGATCGACAGAACAACCACATGTCGGCCCGCTGGAACCCCGCTAAGTTGCTGAATGCCAGCGGAATAGGCGTGCAATCCGATGTCGGACGGGCTTGCTGAGGCTGTCCGTCGCCGCGTATAATTTCGTGAGCGTCAGGAGACAACAACAATGATCAACGTGTCCCCCACTGCAGCGTCGAAGATCAACGAGCTGCTGGCGGAAGAGAACAAGACCGGCAGCGGTCTTCGCGTATTCGTGCAGGGCGGCGGCTGTTCCGGGTTTCAGTACGGCCTGATGATCGAGGAAGGCGGCGGCGCAGGCGATCAGGTGTTCGAGTCGAACGGCGTGCGGCTGTTCGTGGATCCGGTCAGCGTGAGCTACCTCAAGGGCGCCGAGGTCGATTTCGTCGACACGGTCACCGGCGGTGGATTCACGATCCGCAATCCGAACGCGACTTCGACATGCGGCTGCGGCTCCTCGTTCAATGTGGACGGTGAGGGCGGCGGCGGCGGGCATCATCACTAGTCGGCGGCCTCAGACCCGTCCCGCGAACCAGCGGGTCTGACGCTCTGCGCAAGTCCGGCGGGTCCAC
>Ga0207701_10006409_pt1 | contig 11753 bp, 8 predicted proteins | sample KBSSwiSSwithPhiX_FD_184294 | JGI IMG/M metagenome (GOLD analysis project Ga0207701, IMG submission 184294) | Switchgrass rhizosphere bulk soil microbial communities from Kellogg Biological Station, Michigan, USA, with PhiX - S5 (SPAdes) (version 2) | ecosystem: Environmental > Terrestrial > Soil...
CCCAGCCGTTCGGCCGTGCGGGCGCCGGCGTCGCCCGGATCGATCGCCAGGGCGGCGTGCGCTTCGTCCAGGGCTTCCTGGGCGCGGCCCAGGCCCAGCAAGGCGAGGGCGCGGTTCGTGTGTGCGCGGGGCGTGTCGATGCCGGCGTAGGCGGCGGCGGCGGTCGCCGGATCGCGCAGCCGCAGGGCGGCGTCGCCCATCGCCATCCGCGCCGTCACCGACGCGGCGTCGTCCAGACACCCGGCGGCGGCGGTCGCCGACCGGTAGGCGGCGACGGCGCGGTCGTCGTCCTCCGTCTCGACGAAGAGGTCGCCCAGGCGGCGCTGCCATTCGCAATCGCTGACCGGCGATCCGGCCGGGCGCGCGGTCACGGGGAGCGCCTGGATGGTGCCGGCGGCGCGGTCGACGGCGTAGCGCACGGGCAGCTCCGTCCGCGCGACCAGCGCCGCGACCTCGGGCCGGCGGCGGACGAACACCAGCGCGTCGTCGGTGCGGTAGATCAGCGCCCACCGTTCCGGATCGAAGAAAGCGCCGCGCGGGCCCTGGTGGGGGTAGGTGATGAGGGCTGCGTTGATGCCGAAACCGGTCAGCAGGGCGTCCCATTCGGCGGGCGACACATCTTCCCGACGCAGCTGCGCGTGGAACGCGGGCGGGTAGCCGTTGATGCGCGGGTCCTGAAAGACGCGGTAACGGGGCCAGCCGTCCCACGTGAGGTACGAGCCGACCTCCATGTCGTTGTACATGCGATCGCGGAGGCCGTTCTCGGTGACGAACGCGATCGCCGCCTTCGGGACCAGCGTCGGATCCAGGTCGATGTCGAATACGCGCCGGCCGTGGACGGCGGCCGCAACGCGCGGGACGATGGCGGCGCCCGCGAACAGCGCGATGGTCGCCACCGTCGCGACCTTGGCGAGGTCCCGGCGGAACGCGCCGGCCATGCGCGCGCCCGCGTCCGCGAGCGCGCACGCGACGATCGGGCCGGAGAGCAGCGCGAACTCGGCCAGGAAGCGGTTGCGGCGTACTCCGACGAGACCCAGAAACGCGACCGGAAGCAGGTGGCGCCAGCGGCGACCGGGCAGCGCAGCGCCGAGCAGCACGCCCACCGCGACGAACAGCGCCGGCGCGTTGTCGGGCCAGCGCGCGGGCACGTATTCCTGCAGCGGGCGCAGCCAGGGCATGCGCCAGTGGTTCGCGATGTACCCCAGCGCGTGGACGCCCGAGGGCGTCGCGAAGATGAAGGGAACCAGCGCCGCGGCGCACAGGCCGGCGCGTTTGGCGTCCGCGCCGCGGCCGTCGAGGCGCGCGCCCAGCGCGTACAGGCCCAGCACCAGCGGCGCCAGGAAGAAGCACGAGTTCGCGTTCGCCCACACGAGGCCGCACGGAATCAGCGCGTACAGCGCGCGCGGCCGGGACGATTCGGCGCGCTCGACGGCGAGCAGGGTCAGCGCCAGGCCCAGGAACGTCACCAGGTGAGGGCGCTCGACGAAGCGCGGCTCGCCGGCCCACGCCGACAGCGCGAGCGCCAGCGCCGCCGCGGCCGGGTGCGCGCCGCGACGGATCGCGACGCGAAAAAGGATCGCCAGCGTGCCGAGGACGAACGCCGTCTTGAGCAGCAGCGTGCCCGGGATACCGCCCGCGCGATGCGCGAGCGCCAGAACGATCTGGAACAGCCAGGCGAGGTTGACGTCGCGGTGATCGGGGGTCGTGAACGAGAGCAAATTCGTGCGCGGGACAGTGTGGTCGTGCAGGACGATCTCGCCCAGACGCAGGTTGAAGAACAGGTCGGTCTCGTCCATCGGGACCAGCAACCGGCCGGCGACGAACAGCAGCAGCGCCGCGGCCGACGCGTAGAGGGCGGCGCGTTCGGCGCGCGTGCTCATGGCAGCGCCACCGCATAGATGCGAGCGGTCGGCGTCGCACGCAACAGATGAAACGTATCGGGGCGCGCGTCGGCCCACGCGCGCTCGACCGGGAAGCCGTCGCCGTCGGCGGCGACGTTGCGGCGGACGCCCGGATACAGCGCCGCGACGAACAGCACCTGCGTACGCGCCGCGCGCAGGTTCGCGAGCCACGCCTCGGGGCTGGCGCCGTGGCGGTAAGGCGCCGGCTCGGCGGTCCCGTCGCCGCGCGAGCGGAAGTCGTGCAGGCGATCGCCGGGCGCGCCCGCGACGTTCACGTAGCGGACGTCGTTCGCCAGCCGCTGGCCCGCGAGCGGGAAGGCGAGGTTCGTTCCCGTGTAGGCGACGCGGGCGTCGCGGACGTTGGCGCGGAACCAGGACCAGTCGGCGGCCGTCTCGTCACCGACGGTGTAGCCGGGGTCGCTGCGCTTGTAGAAGTACGCGCCGAACGCGATCAGGACAAACGCCAGCGCGGCGCCGACCGCCGCGAGGCGCGTGAGACCACGGCTGTCGACTCGTTCGAGGAGCGCGGGCTCGTTGACGAGGGGAACGACCGCGACGACAGGCGCCGCGAGCAACAACAGGCGTTCGACCGACGGTGCTTCGATGAACGCGCAGGCGAGGGCGACCGCGAGCGCGCCCCCGACATGAAGCGATCCGCGGGCCGCTTGCCCGATCAGTACGGCGGCGACGCCGAAGACCACGAACAGAAACCGGCTCTCCTGGTAGGGAACGATGAACCAGAAGATCCCGAGCAGCCCGACCATCAGCACCGCTTCCGGCCGCCGCCAGCCTCGAACCAGCGCCACGCCGACCGCGAAGCAGAATCCGATGCCCGCGTCGATCAGCATCGAACCGAGCGCTTTGAAGTCGCCGACGGGAACGTGATAGTCCCAGGCGCGCATCTCGGCCCGGCCGTACAGCGCCGGCAGGTGCAGCCCCGGCACCACCGCGACCGGATAGAACGGATTGCCGGTGACCACGGCGTTGCGGACGTACCAGAAGCCCCCCGTCGCCAGAATGAGCGCCAGCGCCAGCGCGGCGCCGCGGAAGTCCAGCGGCCGCCGCTGCAGCCACCCGCCCGCGGTCAGGGTCACGAACAGCACCGCTAGCGCGACGGCCGCGTACTTCGTTCCGATGGCCAGGCCGATCGCGGTCGCGGCGGCCAAGAGGTCGCCGCGGCGCGGAACGTCGGAAGTCCACACACGCAGCGCGAACGGCAGCGACGCCAGCAAGCAGGCCGCGAAGCCGAGATCGGTCATCGCCGTCGGCATCTGCGTCCAGACCTCGGGAATCAGGAGGAACGCGACCGCGCACGCGATCGCCGTCGCCCGGGAGGTATGCGAATCGCGCAGGGCCGTCACGATTGCGCACGCCGCCAGCGCCGCGAACGGCAGCTGGCCGACGCCCGCAAGATAGTCCGAACGCAGCGGCGCCAGCAGGAACAGGAACCAGAGCTCCAGGTTGGCGGGCGCGTACGCGGGCGACGGATCGCCGAACACCGCCGGCACGATCCCGATGCGCCGGTCGTGCATCCAGGTCGCCGGCATGTGCAGGTGGTACGACAGCGTGTCGTAGAGGAACGTCGTCCTGTTCAGGCCGGACCAGAGGCGGAACGCGAACATCGCGATCAGCACCGCGCCCAGCGCGAAGGCCATCTTCGTGGCCGGCTCGGGCGGAGGCGGCGCTGCGGGCGGCCGCTTGCGCGCCGTCCAGACGGCGCCCGCCGCAAGCAGCGCGAGCGCGACCAGCGTCGCCGCCGGCGTCAACAAGCCGAGCGCGCCCAGCGCGCCTTGCACGACGACGACCGTCGCGAACGCCCACAGCAACATGCGCGTCGCCTTCGCGGCGCGCGTCTCATGATCCGCCTCCGCGAAGCGATCGACGGAACGCGCGATCACGCCCAGCAGGACCAGGTTCATCGCGAGCAGGATCATGGCGCGTCGGTCCAGGCGTCTGCCGCGTGGGCGGCCGCTACGACCAGCGCAGCGCCCGCGACGGCGGTCCAGCCGTTCACCAGCGGAAACAGCGCGCAGGCGATCCAGACGGCGCCCAGCATTCCCAGCTCCCGCCGCGATACGCGCGCGCGCCCCGCCGCGGTCCAGAACAACGGCGCCATCGGCAGCGCCCAGACGAAGCTCATCACCCAGCCCGTCGGTGACGTCACGACGCACGCGAGGATCGCCGCGATGAACAGCAGCAGCTCGGCGTCGTCGATGACGGGACTGTCGATCTCCTCCGGGTCGTCGTCCTCGTATCGCCGCGGCAGCCGGCGCGCGACCCAGGTCAGGCCAAGCATGACGAGCGCGTACGGCAGCACGCTGGTCACCCAGCCGGGCGTGCGCGGCGCAAACAGCCGGGGCAAGCTGGCGCTGGCAGGACCGTCGAACGGCGGGATCGTGACCTTGTACGTCACCCCGTCGACGACGGCCGTCTCGCCGTCCTCGTCGGTGATCGGCAGCGTCCCCGGCGGCAACATCATGTCTTCGGTGCCGCCCTCGCCGTACAGGGCGACGCGCGGCAGCACCTCGGTGATGTATTCACGGACCAGGCGCGGCCCCGAGATCGCGACGCTGGCGCCGGCCGCGACCACGCAGCCCGCGACGGTCGCGAGCGCCAGGCGCCGGCGCCCCAGCGCGAACATCACGGGCAGCACGCCCAGCAGCGCGGGCTTGAAGACGGCCGCCAGCGCGAGCACGCCACCCGCCGCGAAGACCTGTTTGCGGCGCAGCCAGGCCGCGAGCACCAGCGGCAACAGCAGCAGATCGATCTGCCCGCGTTCCAGATGGAAGTAGAGCGGAAAGAACAGCGCCCCCGTTACCACGACCGCCAGCGCGTGCGACGGCGCGCCGCCCGGCCGCCGCGCCATCAGCCGCGCCGTCAGCAGCCAGCCGCCCAGGGCGGCGCCCGTGAACGCGAGCTTCGCCGCGCGGTACGGCACGATCGCGAGCAGGCGGAACAGCTCCGCCGCAAGGGGCGGATAGAGAAAGCGACTGTGGCGGAAGACCGCGACGCCGTCACACAGCCGCGGCGCCACCGCCCCGCCGCAGTGGTTCACGTACGGGTCCAGCCCCAGCCAGCGGGCCTTCCCGGCGATCCAGTACGCCGCCAGATCCTGCTGCAGCGACGCCATCGCCACCGCCACCGCCGCCACCGCGACCGCGCCGACGGCCAGCACCGCGATGACGCGTCTCTGCATCGGGTAGAAGCTATCGCGTCGAGCGAAGCGCGGCTACGCCGCGCCGAGCTCATCGGGGGGGGCGCTGGACCCTTTGAGGGTCCCGCATAAATCGACAACGCTGCTACCGCGTGCGACCGAACGCGGCCAGCGTCGTCTGGTCGCCGGCCTCGATCGCCACCTCGGCGTCCAGGCTGGTCCGGTCGCGGCCCACCGTTGCGACGGCCAGCGTCTGCCCGCGCCGCCGGTACGCCAGCGTCGCGTCGCGCGCCGCCAGATCGCCGTGCACGTCGATCTGGTCCCAGCTCTCGGCGTGGCCCACGTACGACAACGTGACGTCGTACTGCGTGGTCCAGAAGAACGGGGGCGCCGTGAACGGCAGATCGCCGCCCAGGATGTTCAGGGCCGCCACGCGTCCCATGCGCTGCGCGACGACCCAGTGTTCGATGCGCACGGCCTCGCCGGTCGGCGCGTACGGGTAGCGCGCGATGTCGCCCGCCGCGAAGACTCCGGCCGCGCTGGTGCGCAGGCGATCGTCGACGACGACGCCGCGATCGATCTCCAAGCCGGCGGCGCGCGCCACGTCGATTGACGGCCGCACGCCGACGCCCAGCACGACCATGTCGGCGGTGATCCGCTCATCGCTGCCGGTCAAGGTGACCGCGTCGGGCTCGACGGCGGCGACGGTGTGCCCGAGGTGGAAGCGGACGCCGTGCTCCTCGTGGACGCCGCGCATGAAAGCGCCCAGCTCGGGACCGAGCGTCTTCTCGAACGGCACCGACTCCGGCGCGACGACGTGAACCTCGAGGTTGCGCGCGCGCAGCGACGCCGCGACCTCCATGCCGATGAAGCTGGCGCCCACCACGACCACGCGGCGCGCGCGCGTGGCGCGCTCGATGATCGCGCGGCTGTCGGACAGCGTCCGCAGCGTCAGCACGTGCGGCTGGTCGCCGCCGGGCAGCGGCGGCCGCACCGGGTCGGCGCCGGTCGCCAGCAGCAGCGCGTCCCACGTGACATCCCGTCCATCGGCGAGCGTCATCTTCTTCCCAGCGGGGTCGATGCTCTCCACGCGCGCGCCGAGCGTGAGCGCGATCTTCTGCTCGCCGAAGAACGCCGGCGGCCGCAGCGGGATCCATTCCTCCGGCGCGTTGCCCGCCAGGTAGTCCTTGGACAGGTTGGGGCGGTCGACCGGCGGCGACTCGTCCGCGCCGAACAGCAAGATCTCCCCGTCGTAGCCTTCGCGGCGCAACGTCTCGGCCGCCGATTCGCCGGCTGCCCCCGCGCCCACGATCGCGATGGTGCGCAGCGACGAGCTGCGCCGCAGCGTCACCGGACCGCCCGTACGCGCGCCGACCTTGATGAGGCCGTCGGCGACCGCCACCTCGTAGCAGGGGATCGGGTTCAGCGCCGGGGCGCGGACGGGCGCCCCGGTCCGCAGGTCGAAGCAGGCGTGGTGCCACGGGCAGCGCACGGTGTCGCCCCCGAACAGACCCTCGGCCAGCGGCCCGCCGTAATGCGTGCAGGTCGCGCCGATCGCGAGCACCTCGTCGTTGCGCCGGACCAGCACCACGGACTCGCCGTGGGCATGGCCGACCAGCGGCGCCTCCCCTTGCAGATCACCTTCGGGGATACCGGCCTCCAGATCGGGGCCGGTAAGCTTGGCGTCGTGTCCACCCATGCGCCTTAGAGTTGCAGGGCGCGGGTCGGGTTACAAGTGATTGTCGCGTGGGGAGCCGGCGGGCTCTGCCCGCGCGTCAAACGCGGCGATTCGACGGCGGATGCGCTTCACTGCGCGCGGACCGACGACGAACAACGGGTTGGACGGGCGGCCGATAGGCCGCGGCGGCTTCGCTGGACAGCTCGGCTTCCGCTTCCAGCCAATCATCGAGCTCGTGACCGGGAACGGATCCGCGCTGCAGATACAGCTCGTATGCGCGCTTCGCGATCGCTTCGGCGGTAGGGGACGCCGTCTCGTTCGACTTGGGCATTCCGTAATCCTCCAGACCCCGGAAGCTAAGCATCACGCCTACGGGTGCAAGCCGCGGCCGCGGTAAGGGAATCCCCTAAACCCGACGACGCTTGCGACTACCAACCCGGCTGAGTTTGTGTACTATGCGCGCATGTCCCCACTGGTCCCCTTCCAGAAATGGACCCTGCGCGCGGGCATCGCCGTCGCGCTCACCGTCACCCTGACCGTGGTCAGTTTTCCGCGTGTCGCCCATGCCGACCTCGGTGAGGAGCCGAAATCGTCATCCGGAGGCGCCCAGGTCGAGGACGCCGACAAGCCCAAGGACGGGTCGCTGCTCGAGAAGAAGCCAGCCGACGCGGCCGTGCAGCAGCAGGCGGCGGCGCCGCAAGTGGCGTTCTACGAGAAGTGGCAGTTCTGGGCGATCGCTGGCGCGGTCGTCGTCGGCGCGATCGCGCTGATCTGGGGCGGGCAGGCGCTCGCGCACCAGTTGAACGGCGGCGACGTCCGGCCGTGCAACATGGACTTCAAGGGGCGCTGCTTCGGGGAGGGCCAGTGATGCGCCGGCTGCTTCCGATGCTGGCGCTGGTAGCGGCCTCCGTGGGCGCCGCGGGCTGCAACGAGTACCACTATTACGACATCGACGTCACCTTCAACACGGCCGCCGGGCAGTTCGCGGGGATCAACGAGGTTTCCACGATCCAGGTGCTGGTGATGAGCGTGACCGGCGCCGACAGCGACGTGCTCCAGATCGGACCCAACTCGGGCGGCTTGCCGCTGCAGACGGGCGCCCACCTGGGAATCTTCGAGTTCTCGACGTTCGCCGATTCGGGTCAGCTGAACTTCAAGATCGACGCGTACGACGAGGATTCCAGCGCCAACCCCGGCTGCAAGACGGGCGAGGGCACGAAGACCATCAACGCGAGCGCGACGATCACGGTGATGGAGACGATGACCATCAACAAGATCGCGCCGGGCTGCGTGCCCGACGGCACCTAGCCCCGTAGCGCTGGACCAGAGTCGCCGCACACCCGCGCCTCGCGCGGGCGGTTAGTCGATCGTGTCGTCGATCTGAACGGCGTCGCCGAGCTCGCCTTCCAGGTACTGGCGCAGGCGCCGCTTCAGGCGCTCCTCGATCTGGCGGACGCGCTCGCGCGTGACGCCGAAGCGCTCCGCGATCTGGACCAGCGTCGCCGGCTCGTCGTTCAGCAGGCGGTCGCGGAAGATCTCCAGGTCGCGATCGCGCAGCGTCTCGCCGAACGCGTGCAGCTTCTCCTTCAGGATGGCGCCGAACTCGCCGGCCTCGACCTGAACGTCGGGGCGCAGCGCCGGAGCGGCCCGCACGAAATCGCCCTGCGTCCGGTCGCCCTGCTCGTCGGACCGCATCGGCGCGTCCAGCGACGTCTCGGACGCGTTCAGCCGGCGCTCCATCTCGACGACCTCCTGCTCGGAGACGTCCAGCGCCGCCGCCAGGTGCTTGGCCTCGACCTCGTAGCCTTGCTTTTCCAGCTTCTCGCGCTCCTTGCGCAGGTTGAAGAACAGCTTGCGCTGCGCCTGCGTGGTCCCGACCTTGACCAGGCGCCAGTTGGCGAGGATGAACTTCAGGATGTACGCGCGGATCCACCAGGACGCGTAGGACGACAGCTTCACGCCGCGGTACGGGTCGTATTTCTGGACCGCGTGGATGAGGCCGATGTTTCCCTCCTGGATCAGGTCCAGGATGTTCCGGTGCGCGCGCCGGTACTCCTGCGCGATCTTCACGACCAGGCGCAGGTTCGCGGTGATCAGCCGCGACGCGAGCGCCGGCGCGTGGTCCTTGCAGAACCGGACCGCGACCGTGTGTTCCTCTTCGCGGGTCATCAGCGGGTAGCGCCGCAACTCGTGCAGGTAAGCGCCGATGGTCGAGTAGTCGGACAGGCTCGGCTCGACAGCCGGCGTGGCGCTTTCCGCCTTTTCGGTGCCGGCGCCGGAGTCTTCCTCTCCGTCGGGCATCCGGCCGATCGGCAGGCCGGCGACGTCACCGAGACCCTCGGCGGCCTCGGCCGCCTCGGGATCCTGCGACACCGCCTTCAGATGCTGGGTGGGTGGTTTCTCGATGCCACGACCACGAGGACGACCGTTCGGTCGGGTCGAGCCGGGAACCTGTTGGTGAGCGGCAGCTTCATGCTTGTTTCGGAGCGCGGTGCTGAGCATGGACGCTTGCATTCGCAAGCCCTATGCCACGCGTCGAACCCTTAGACCCGCGTGCCGCCTGGAGTTAGAGGTGCCTCTCGGGGTTGCTGTTACGACCCGGTAGCAACCAAGCGTTCCCTACACAGGATCCAGGTAACCATCTCCGCCCATGCCGTCTAGAGGGTGCGCATTGCGCCGGGAGATTTACGGAGCGTCCTCGTATCGCTCCGTACGCCCGAAGATGTCGTCCTGGTAACGGATGAAGTGGAAAAGCGCGACCGCGGCCATCGTCCCACTGACGATGAACGAGATGTTCGCAGCTCGGGCGAAGTCGCGCTTCTGCTCCAGGTCCTGCATGGCCGCCTGGCGTGAATCGCCGCTCGGTTGCAGCTGCGAGATCACCCCGAGGAACGTGCCCGCGGCCAGCGCGATGGCGGCCAGCCCTGTCGACACGTAGGCGGTGTTGGCCGGCCAGCGCCGGCGGCGGGGCAGGTTGTCGGGGGTCAGCTTGATCTGCAGCTCCTCGCCCGGGCGGACGTCGACCCGCGACGTCCACGGGAAGCGGTCGGTCGCCTCGACGCGCACGTTGTGCTTGCCGGCGACCAGGGTGGGGGAGATGAGCGGCGTGATGCCGAGGTAGGCGTTGTCGATCGCGACGCGTGCGCCCTCGGGATCGGACGCGACGGAGATCTTGCCGGGCTCAGCGCGCGGACGGAACAGCTCGCTCGACGCTTCCTGGACCGCCTTGATCAGGTTCTCGACGCCGCCTTCGACCAGACGGAAAACCCGGTTCTCGACCTTACCGTCCTGGACATTGTTCAAGTTGAGGTTGAACAGCACCTGCTTGCCGCGCGTGCCGACGCTGCCCGCGACGATACGGCGCACGCCCAGCGAGACGCCGGTGCGGCCCAGGCACGAGATGTCGTCCAGGCAGGCCTGCGCGCGGCGTTCGCTCTCGACGCCGAGGCGGGCGCGGAACTCCTCCTTGCCGGCCATCTCGAAGCCGCCGTGCCGGGCCGCGTAGGCGATGATCACCTCGGTCAGGTTGTCGGCCAGCTCGGCGTCCTTCTCCGCCGTCGCCAGCACCAGCACCGCGATCTTCTCGCCCGCGCGCGCCGGCGTGGGCGCAGCCAGGAGGAACGTGCCCACCAGCAGCAAACCTGCGATCGCGCCGCGCTTCATCCGCAGAACCCCCCCGAACAGTTGTTCGACTGACACCAGGACGCGGCCTTGCACGGCGCGCTCTTCGGCAGCGGCGGCACGCAGATCGAGCCGCTGCCGACGGTGCAAACGGCGCGATTGCCGGCGATCCACCGGTTGACCGGACAATCGGCGTCGTCACGACACAGCGTCGTGCAGACCTTGTAAGGCAGTTCCGGCGTGGGGGCGCAAACCAGATCGCCGACGCACTGGTCGTCGGCCGTGCAGGGGAGGCCGAAGTAGCCGGGATAACACCCGGGTTTTGAGGTTCCATCGCGGCCGACCGTGACCGGCAAGCAGACGTGGCCGAACCCGCCGCGCGGCGTGCACGGTCCGGTGCCGTTCGGGCAGAGCCGGCTGCACGTGCCCTGGTCTGACGCCATCGTCGGTTTGCTCGAGAACACGCAGCTGGTTCCCTCGTCGCGCGTGCAGTCGGCATCGTCGTAGCAACGCGCGCCACGGTAGGCGTCGGGCGTCGCGCAGCGGCCGCTCCCGTTCCCGTCCGGTTGGCAGACGAACTTGCCCTGGTCGCTGTCGTAGATCTCGCACTCGTCCTCGTGACTGCAGGGCACCGTGCATAGCTTCAGCGCCAAGGCCGCGTCCGGCTCGTTGTCGCTGACGCACTTGCCGACGATGCAGTCGACGTCCGACTCGCACAGGAAGCCGAGCAGACCGGGCAGGCAGATGGGCGGGCTGCCCGATCCGGACAGCTTTCTGAAGCAGAAATGGTTGGGTGGGCAGCGCTGCTGCGAATCGCAGTTCGGCACGCAAATGTCGGGCGGGTGTGCCGCGGCACCGACCAGCGTCGGCAGGCAGGACTGCCCCGGGCCGCACGACGAGCCGCCCTTCACGCAATCGCGCTGCAGGCAGTAAAGGTGGTCGGAGTGCCAGTAGGTATTGCTGGGCGGGGGGTTCGGGATCTTGGCGTACAGCTCGTTGAAGAACGTTCCCGCGCAGGTCGACCGCACCGGGTTGGGGCAGTCGCTGTCGACCGAGCACGGCTCCATCGTGACGCAAACGCCCTCGTCCGCCGTCACGTCGGTGCGCAGGCAGCCGAGATCGCTGCGCCCACAGGGGCCGTCAGGCGTCGTGGTGTCGTCCGGACGGCAGGCGGCGAGCTTCGCGCTGCCCTGCACGCAGACCGCGTTCTCGTCGGGCAGCGACATCGGCTCACCGCACGATTGCGTGCAGAAGTCCGTGCCATCCAGCTGGCTGGCGGCGAAGCAGGTCATCGACTGGCCGTTGCGGTCGGTGCCGCACAGCGGATCGCGCGCGGCCGTGTCGCAGGTGAAGACGCGGGCCTGGAAGGCATCCTCGTCGACGGAACAGGCAAGCGCGA
>Ga0207701_10006410_pt1 | contig 11749 bp, 10 predicted proteins | sample KBSSwiSSwithPhiX_FD_184294 | JGI IMG/M metagenome (GOLD analysis project Ga0207701, IMG submission 184294) | Switchgrass rhizosphere bulk soil microbial communities from Kellogg Biological Station, Michigan, USA, with PhiX - S5 (SPAdes) (version 2) | ecosystem: Environmental > Terrestrial >...
GACGGATAGAGTTGCGGATCGGAATTGCAACCGGTCTCGTCGTGGTCGGCGATCGCATCGGCGAAGGACCATCGCGCGAATTCGCGCTGGTGGGAGATGCCGCGAACCTGGCGGCGCACCTGCAGAAGCTCGCGGAGCCGAACCAGATCTTACTGGCGCCCGGCACGCAGCGTCTGCTGGGCCGGAGGTTTGAACTGGAGGACACCGGCAACCACGCCATCAAGGGAGTCGATACACCCATCCGGGTCTGGAGGGTCATCGAGCCGCGCCCGGTCGAGAGCCGGTTCGAAGCGCGGCAATCCTCGCACCTCACGCCGTTCGTGGGCCGCGATTCAGAACTGGAATTGCTGTTGACGCGCTACGACCTGGTCAAGCGCGGCGAGGGGCAGGTCGTTCTGGTCTCGGGCGAAGCGGGAATCGGCAAGTCCCGGCTCGCTCTCGCGCTCAAGCAGCGGCTGGCGGCCGAGACCGGGTGCCGGCTGGAGTTTCAATGCTCGCCTTATCACGCCAGCAGCGCGTGGTTTCCGGTCATCCGCCACCTGGAGGAGGCCGCCGGGATAGGACGCGACACGCCGCCAGATCAAAGGCTGGAGAAACTGGACGCGCTGGTCGGACAACATCTCAAGAAGGACGTCGACGGGGTCGTTCCGATCTTCGCCGCGTTGATGTCGATCCCGACGGGCAGCCGCTACCCGCCATTGAATCTCGTGCCCTCCCAGCAAAAGAACCGGACGTTCGCTGCGCTTCTTGCGCTGCTGCGTGCCAGGACCGAAGAGCACGCGGGTATTCTCGTCTTCGAAGACGTGCACTGGATCGACCCCACATCACTGGAGCTGCTGGAGCGGCTGCGCGATCAGGTGCGCCGCTGGAGAATGCTCGTGGTCGTGTTGTCGCGGCCGGAGCTTACGTTGCCTTGGGCCGGCCAGCCGCACATCGGCTCACTGATGCTGAGCCGTCTGGAGCGCGGTCAGGTCGTTTCGATGATCGCATCGCTCGCCGAAACGGGATCGTTGGCGCAGGCGACGCGGGACGAGATCGTTTCCAAGACCGACGGCGTGCCGTTGTTCATCGAAGAGGTGACCAAGGCGGTGCTGGAATCCGCGCAGCGCGCGACGGACGCAGGCGACGCCACGGGCGGTACTCCGGCGGCGATTGCCGTTCCGGATACGCTGCACGAGTCGCTCATGGCGCGGCTGGATCAGCTGGCGCCGATGAAGGTCGTGGCCCAGATGGCCGCGGTGATCGGCCGGGAGTTCTCGCTCGACATCCTCGAGGCCATCGCGCCATTGCCGAAGCGAGACTTGCGCGCCGCAATCGACCGCCTGCTGTCCTCGGGCCTCCTGTTCCGCAGCGGTCCTCTGGCGCGAGAAAGCTTCACCTTCAAGCACGCGCTGGTCCAGGACGAAGCCTATGCCAGCCTGTTGCGTGCCGAGCGGCGCACATTGCACCGCAAGATCGCGGATGTGCTCGTTGCCAATCTCTCCACCGTGGGCGAAGGTGGGGCCGAAATCGTCGCGCATCACTACACGCAAGCCGGCGATTCCAGGATCGCCATCGACTACTGGCTCAAGGCCGCGCAGCAGGCGAGCGGGCGGTCGGCGTTCGTTGAAGCGAGCCGCCACCTCAAGGCAGCGCTCGACCTGCTGGCCGAACTGCCGGCAACGCGCGAGCGCGATGCGCTTGAACTGAAGCTTCAAACGTCGCGCGGCAGTGCCCTGGCGCAGGGACGGGGGTTTGGCGCCGACGAAACCAGCCAGGCCTTCAGGCGGGCGATCGAGCTGTTTGACCGGTTCGAACCGTCGGCGCAGGTCTTTTCCGTGCTCAACGGGCTGATCGGCGTTTACGTCGCACGCGGTGAATTCGAGCAATCGCGCGACCTCGCCGTTGACCTGCTCGCGCGGGCAGGGCAGCGAAATGATTCGACCGCTCGATTGATGGGCCATCGCGCATTGGGAATGTCGCTGTTCCTGATCGGAGAGTTGCCGTCCGCCCGCGACCACCTGCAGAAATCCCTGGAATTGTACGACGTCACTCTGCACGGACCGCTGGCTCTGGTCTTTTCCCAGGATTTCAAGGTCTCGGCCCAGGCCTATATGGGACTTGCTTCGGTCCTGTTCGGCGACATCAACAGCGCGCTGGAGAACGGCCGCGCCGCGGTCGCCCACGCCGATCAGCTGCGGCACCCACACAGCATCTGCTACGCGCTGACGTTTCTGGCCGGCGCACTTCTGCTCTCGAGAAACCCGCAGCCGGTCTATCCGCTCATCGAGCGGAGCATGAGGCTTGCCGACGAATACGGCTTTCCGCTGTGGACGGCTGCCGGCCAGATGCTCGGGGGGTGGACTCGGCTCGAGCTCGGCGATGCACCGCAGGCGCTCATCGAGATCCGGCGCAGCCTCGAGGCATTGGAGGCGACCGGCGCGCTGATCTGGGTTCACTTCGCCCGCTATCTTCTGGCGGCGGCGCTGTTCAAGGCCAGCCGAACGCAAGAGGCGATCGAGGAGCTCGACCAGGACCTGGCCAAGATCGCCGACACCAGCGGGCGCTGGTATGAAGCCGAGCTCCATCGCATCAAGGGCGGTTTGCTGCTGGCCCGCGGGGAGCCGGATGCGGCCGAAGCCTGTTACGAGAAAGCGGTCGCGGTCGCGACGCGCCAGGGCGCACGGCTGTGGCAGCTGCGCGCCGAGAATGATTTCGCGTCGATGCGCCGGATCCAGGGCAGGTTTGCCGAAGCGCGCGCCCGGCTCGCGCCGCTTTACGCCTCCTTCGGAAATGAGACTGCGTACCCCGACGTGGCCGACGCGGGACATCTGCTGGCCGACATTGCGCCACATTGAAGCTGTTGCCGACTTCATCGCCGATGTCCGCTCACGCGGAAAGACAGGAAGAGGGGCGAGTCACATGACGGACACGGACAACGCGAGGCCCGACGACGACATCGATACGGAACTGGGAGAGAGGTATTACAGGAACGACAAGGGCCTTGAAGCGCGCCTGACGGGAGATATCGTCGAGGTCATTCGCCAATTCATCGAGAAGCGCTTCCAGGAGGGACGCCGGCCGGCGATGCGCGACGCGCACGCACAGGATACCGGCTGCGTCAGAGCGATATTCCGCGTCGATCCGGATCTCGCGCCGGCCTTGCGACACGGCGTGTTCGGCCAGCCCGGCAAGGAGTACGACGCCTGGATTCGTTTCTCCAATGGCAATTCGGAAGTTCTCAGCTCGCGCGTGCCGGACGCGCGCGGCATGGCGATCAAGCTCATGGGCGTGACGGGACCAAAGCTGCTGGAAGACGAAATTGAAACGCAGGATTTCGTCATGGCCAACAATCCGGTCTTCTTCGTCGACGATCTGCAAAGATACAAGGACAGCCTCGTCGCGTTTCATCGCGGCGGATATCTTCGCCAGTTCGCCGCGATCTTCAAACTGAAGCTTCGAGAGGCACGCACCGTTTTCAAGGTCAATGCGACCTTCGCAACCAATCCGCTCTACTGCCGCTATTGGTCGATGACGCCGTACCGGCTGGGCGCGCGCCGCAACGCAATGACGGCAATCAAGTTCTCGGTGACGCCGCGGGTGGAAGCTGACCGCGGCTGGGTTTCCAGCCTGGGGACATTTTTCTCACCCGGCTTCTCGCTGAAGAAGGAGCTCGAGAAGGCGTTGGCGGGCAAGGAGATGCGGTTCGACTTCTATGTTCAGCGCTTTGTCGACGACCGCACGCCGATCGAGGACACGATCACCGAATGGAAGGAATCCGTCTCAAAGCCGGAGCACGTCGCGGAGATTGTCATTCCCTCCCAGGAGGTGGACACGCTCGCCCGCAACAGCTTTGGCGAAAATCTTTCCTTCAATCCTTGGCATGGCGTGGCGGAGCACAAGCCCTTGGGAACCGTGAACAGGGTTCGCAAGGCGATCTATCTCGAAATCAGCAGGTATCGCCATCAACTCAATCGCGCTCCGCTCCGCGAGCCGAAGCCGGAAGATGTGGCTTGAAATTCCGTCGCACAGCAGAGCGATCGCGTTAGGCGTCGCCGACATGCTCGCTGGCAATCGCCGCGAGCGAGTCGGGGCTGAGAACGATGATGCCGCCCCGTTCGAGCTTGACCCATTTCCGCTCTTCCCAGGCACGCAGCTGCTTGTTCGTGCTCTCCCGGGTCATGCCGATGATCTGGCCGACCTCGCGCTGCGTGATCGACAGCTTGGGACTGGGAGACGACTTCGCATTTGCGGTGAGCCACAACAGCGTTTTTGCGAGGCGGCTCGGCAGATCGAGGAACATGATGTCCTCCATCTGCTCGCTGGTGTGCCTCAGTCGTGCGCACAACAGCTCTATCAGCTTCAGAGCAAGACCGGGTTGGTCCGCGATCATCGGTAGGAAATCCCGCCGATCGATGACCATCAACTCGCAATCCGAAATCGCTTGCGCGTCGGCCGTTCTTTCATGTCCATCGAGCAAGGCGATTTCGCCGAAGATCTCACCGGCGTTGATCAGGTTGAATACGGCGTCTTTCCCCTCGGAAGAGCGGTTGCTGATCTTGATCGTGCCGGCGCACACCGCAAAAAGGCAGTCGCCCGGGTCGCCCTTGGCGAAGATCGTCGTACCGGCAGTCACAGTTTTGGTGCGCGAGTAAGAGGCGAGCCGATCGATCGCGTGGGGCCCGAGCTTTCCGAACAGCGGATGGGCGCGAAGAATCGTCCGCTTGTCGAAGGCCTGCTTCGGAACGGTCGGACGGGAAACCATGGCGCTCCCCTGTGTGCGTGCGGCTGAACCGGCTGTTCGCGCCGGTTCAGCGCGATGCTACGCGCAAATCGGCGGGTGTGACCAGTTCGCGCTCGGCCTTGCAATCTTCGCGATCATTGCTCGAATGGTTGACTTCGAGCGCGAGGCCAGCGCCTGCAATCTTCATCGGAGAGTTCGTCAATTCCGCATGTCGGCCGGTTCACAAGATAGGGCGGCAGGCCTGTTTCGGCCGCGGAGCGGGAGATGCCGCCTGCACCGCACGGAACGGCTGTGACACTCGCAAGGATGGCGGCGGCGAAAAGGAGAGTCGAATTTGTCGAAACCCGTGTCCAGATGCGCATCGCGGGACTCCTTCGGCTGGTCAGAACTGTTCCGACGCTGTTGGCCCCCCGGCAAAACTTGAAGGTGGGAAGCGGTCGGTGGACCAACCGCTTCCCACATTGCGCGGGCTGATTATCCATCAGCCCGTCTTCTCAGTAACCGCCGCCATCGTAGTTGGTCGACGCGCGGTCCATCCACGACGTCTCGTGGCTCGGCGCAGTCTGCTTGGCCGGGCCCGCGTTCACCTTGGTCGTCACGGTGAGCGCAGCAGAGGCGACGATGAGGGCAGCGATGAGGGTCTTGGTAAACATGTGGGTGTCCTTTGGTGCTTGGGCGGCTGAGGTCCGATACCGGGCCGCTTGCAGGCGCAATATCCCGCAAGCCGCGGCGAGCGAGCGTGAAGCAGGTCACTCTCGAGTTTCTTTCTCAAAATTTCTTCAGAGGAAGTCGAAACGACACGGCGGTCGCCGGCTACCTGATGCGGGATACGATCTTCAGCGGGTGCAATCCGGTTCGACAAAAAGGACCCGATCGTGACCTGCATCACACTGGTCTTTCTTCGGGTCTGAAATGGTGTTTGCGGAAATGATCCGTATCAACCGCTCACGCCCGAGGACCAAATGAAAAAGCTCTCGCCTTTTCTGATCAACGGCTCCCCCAAGCTGTGCTGGGGATGTGGTCAGCCGTTTCCAATTCGCCAAGGCCACATCGAGGCACTCGTGGGCCAGGACGGGCAGCTCTATTGCTACGCGAAGACTCCGGAATGCGCCGTTCTTGCCACGCAGCCTGTCGCGCTGAAAAGCGCCGCCTAACTCTCGCTTGGTGATGATAGTGTGATGCGGCGCTTTAAGGTTACTCGCGAACCTTGTTTGCAGTTGTCGCTGGGCGGTTTCCGTCCCGTGAGGCATCGTCATTTCATGACCTGCCTCGCCCGGATCACACGACCGGCCAGCGCGCTTGCGGCATTCGCATTCGTGTTTCTGACCGGTACGCCGGCGTTCTCGGGCACGATTGCGGCTTCACGGGCAACATTCGACGGCCAGTGGAGCGTGCTCATCGTCACCGAAAAAGGCGGCTGCGATCGGGCGTACCGCTATCCGGTCAAGATCGAGAACGGCGCGGTCGGCTATGCGGGCGGCGCCTCATTCAACATTTCCGGCTCGGTCGGAAACAACGGCGCCGTGACCGTCACGGTGTCGCGCGGCAGCCAAAGCGCCACCGGCACCCGGCCGTATGTCGGCGACCGACGGCGGCGGCACCTGGACCGCGGGTTCGGGCGAATGCTCCGGCACCTGGTCCGCCGAGCGCCGTTCGTAGGCCGGATCGCGTCGCAATGGAAAACCATTCATTGATCAAAGCGAGCCGCAGGACGCACGGAAAGATCGTGCTGCTTGCCGTCGCTGTCTCGATGATCTTCGTTGCCGCCGTCTCGGCGTTCAGCGTCACGAAACCGGATACCGGCGCGCGCGCTCACGGCCCGATCGTTAAGGCAAAGACGACGCTCAGTGTCGCGGGGCGCGAAACCACTCCTTAAGCGCGCGCATCACGCTATCGGCCAACCGCGTAGGCCTGCATCAGCCGCGGCGTCGCGGCGGCGCGCAGGAAGCCGTCCCATTGGCCCGCCGCGCATATGCGCCCGAGCGCCCACGGACCCTCGACGGCCAGCAGATGGCCGCGCCGCTCCAGTTCAGCGCGCGTTGCCGCGGGATATCGGTCTTCGACGATCAGGCGCCCCGGCTCGAACGGACGCGGATGGAATGACTGCACCGCGTGCTTGGAGGTGAACATCGGCGCGTCGATCGCTTGTTGCAGGCTCATGCGTTGATGCACCAGGCGCAGGAACACGGTGAGGATCCATTGCTCCTGCTGGTCGCCGCCGGGCGTGCCGACTGCCAGGAACGGCTTGCCGTCGCGCGTCACCAGCGTCGGCGAGAGCGTGATGCGCGGGCGCGTTCGCGGCCGCAGCGTCGTTGGGTGGCCGTGCTCGAGCCAGCACATCTGCCCGCGCGTCGAGATCGGGAAGCCGAGCCCCGGCACCACCGGCGATCCCTGCAGCCAGCCGCCCGACGGCGTCGCCGAGATCATGTTGCCGGCAGCGTCGACGACGTCGAGATGCACGGTGTCGCCCCATTCGACCGGCAGCGGTGCAAACGTCGGCTCGCCGCCCCCGGGGCCGATCGGCTTCTCCTTGCCGGCCATCGCGAGCACGCGCCGCATCCGCTCGCGCGCATCGCCGATATCGCCGGGCGCAAGCTCCATCGAGGCGCGTTCGCCGATCAGTTTCGCGCGCGTGTCCGCGTATTCTGCCGAGAGCAGCGTCTCCATCGGCACATCGACCGCATCCGGATCGCCAAAGAAAACCTCGCGGTCGGCGAAGCCGAGTTTCAGCGCCTCGACCAGCGTGTGCACGAAGTCAGCCCCGAGCGGGTCCATCGCGGCGATGCCGGTGCGCTCGAGCAGCCGCAGGGTCTGCAGCAGCATCGGTCCCTGCGACCAGGGACCGATCTTGTGCACCGTCAGTCCGTGATAATCGACCGACAGCGTCGGCTCGACCCGCGCCGCATATTGCGCGAGGTCGTCACCGCTGAGCAGTCCGCGATGGCGCGCGCCGGTCGAGTCCATCAATTCTGTCTGGTAGAAGCGGTCGATCGCCTCGGCGACGAAGCCTTTATAGAACGCGCGGCGCGCCGCCTCGATCTGGCGGATGCGATCGCTGCCCGCCGCTTCGGCCTCGGCGAGAATGCGCTTGTAGGTCTCGGCGATCGCTGGCGTGCGGAACGGCCTGTTCGGATTTGGTGCCTTGCCGTTGGCGAGCCACACCTCGCCCGAGCTCGGCCATTCGGTCTTGAAGTAGTCGACCGCCGGGATGATCGTGGACACGATGCGTGGCACCAGCGGAAAGCCATGCTCCGCATAGGAGATCGCATACGACAGCACGTCGCGGGGCGTGAGCGTGCCGTAGTCGCGCAACAGCAGCATCCAGCCATCGAAGGCGCCGGGCACGACCGCTGGCAGCAGTCCGGTGCCGGGCATCTGCCTGAGGCCCATCGCGGTCAACCGTTCGACCGTCGCGTCGGCGGGAAACGGCCCTTGCCCGCAAATCACCTCAGGCGCGTCCGCACCGGCGCGGCACACGATCGCCGGCAGTTCTCCGCCGGGCCCGTTGAGATGCGGCTCGACGATCTGCAGCACGAAGCCCGCCGCTGCCGCGGCGTCGAACGCGTTGCCGCCGCGCTCGAGCACAGCCATGCCGGTTTGCGTCGCGAGCCAGTGCGTCGTCGCGACCACGCCGAACGTGCCGCGAATATCCGGTCGGGTGGTGAATGGTGGTTGCATGAAGACAGCTTGGCTCGCGTTGGCGCGCGACCCTAGCGCATGATCCCGAAAAGTGGATACCGGTTTTCGGAAAGAGCCTGCGCAAAAGACATCGCGGCGGCCGCGAAAGTCGGCTGGACAAGGCCGGCTTTCCAAGCTCTCATTCGCGGTCTTTCTCAGACAACGATCAGCCATGACGTGGTCCATCATCGCGCGCGATTCAGGCGGCGCCTACGGCATCGCGATTGCGAGCAAGTTCTTCGCGGTTGGCGCGATCTGTCCGCATGGCGAAGGCGGCGTCGGCGCGCTCTCGACCCAGGCGCTGCCGAACCCGCTGTGGGGCTATCGCGGCATGCGGCTGCTGCGCGAGGGCATGGCAGCGCAGGCCGTGGTCGATCATCTCGTCACGCCGGACAAGGGCGCCGAGCAGCGCCAGCTTCACGTGCACGACGCGCGCGGCGGCATCGCGACGCATACCGGCGTGCGCTGCATCGACTGGTGCGGTCATGTGGTCCGGCCGGGCGTGTCGGTCGCCGGCAACATGCTGGCCGGGCCCGATGTTGTCGCGGCGACCGCGCATGCGTTCGAGACATCGAAAGAGAAGTCGTTCGCGCGCCGGCTGATCGCGGCACTTGCGGCCGGCGAAGCGGCGGGCGGCGACAAGCGCGGCAAGCAGTCGGCCGCCGTCTCGGTGTGGACCACAGAGGAATATCCGGCTGTCAGTCTGCGCGTCGACGATCATGCCGATCCGCTCGCGGAACTCGCGCGGCTCGAAGGTATCGGCCGCGAGCGGCTGTTCCATTATATGAAATTCATGCCGTCGCGGCAGAACCCGCACGGGACGCTCGACCGCGACACGATCGAAGCCGGCATCGCGGCGGCGGTCGCCGAACAGAATCGCACGACATAGAGGAGACTCAACCGTGAAGGCTCGCACCGTCTGGCTCGGCGCCGCATTCGCCGTCGCAATCGCCTCGTCCGCCGCAGCGCAAAGCAACCTGCGCATCGGCCTCGCCGAGGATCCCGATGTTTTCGATCCGACCGTCGCGGGCTCGTATGTTGGTCGTATCGTGCTCGCCGCGATGTGCGACAAGCTGTTCGACATCGACGGCAATCTTAACATCGTGCCGCAGCTCGCGCTTTCGCACGAGACCTCGCAGGACGGCAAGACCGTCACGATCAAGCTGCGCCCCGGCGTGAAATTCCACGACGGCGAGCCGTTCGACGCCGAGGCGGCGAAGTTTACGCTCGATCGGCACATGAACATGGAGACCTCGAAGCGCAAGGCCGAGCTGTCGCAGATCGACAAGGTCGAGGTGGCCGACCCGTTGACGATCCGGCTCCTGCTCAAGGCGCCGTTCTCCCCGCTGATCGCGCAGCTCACCGACCGCGCCGGCATGATGGTCTCACCCAAGGCCGTGAAAGAGGCCGGCGACAAGTTCGTCAACAAGCCGATCTGCGCCGGGCCGTTCCGCTACACCGACCGCGTCATCCAGCAGCGCATCGTGCTCGACCGCTTCCCGGACTACTGGGACAAGGATCGTATCCACATTGACCGCATCACCTACGTGCCGATCCCGGACAGTACCGTGAGGCTTGCCAACCTGCGCGCCGGCGCGCTCGACCTGATCGAGCGCATCCTCCCGACCGACATCCCCTCGGTGCGCAGCGACCCCAAGCTGAAGCTGCTGCTGCCGACCCCGCCCATCGCCTATACCGGCCTCACGATCAATCTCGCCAACACGGACCGGGCGAAGAACCCCTTGGGTCAGAACGCCAAGGTGCGCCAGGCGCTCGAGCTCACCATCGACCGCGATGCCATCAACAAGGTCGTGTTCAATGGCGACTTCACGCCGGGCAATCAGTGGTCGGCGCCGACCAACCAGTACTACATCCAGAAATTCCCGATCCAGCCGCGCAACGTCGAGAAAGCGAAAGCGCTGCTCAAGGAAGCGGGCGTCGCGACGCCGATCACGCTCGAACTGATGGTGCCGAACCAGCCTGACGTGAAGCAGGTGGCGGAGGTGCTGCAGGCGATGGGAGCCGAAGCAGGTTTCGACCTGAAGATCCGCCTCACCGAGTTCACGACGTCATTGGACGAAGCCGTGAAGGGCAACTTCCAGATCTACCTGATCGGCTGGAGCGGGCGCGTCGATGCCGACCAGAATGTCATCAACCACCTGGGCTGCGGCGCCGCGCCGTTTAACTGGGGGAAATACTGCAACGCGACCGCGCAGGCGGGTCTCGACGAGGCGCGCACGGTCAGCGAACCGGCCAAGCGCAAGGCGGCCTACGAGAAGGCGCTCACGCAGATCGAGGCCGACAAGCCGCTGATCTACCTCTATCACCAGCATTGGGTGTTCGCGTACTCGGCCAAGCTCGAAGGCTACAAGCAGCCGCCAGACGGCATCATCCGCATCCAGGACATGAAGCTCGCGCGTTAAGCAGCGCTGCGTTGGCCGCGAACCGTGTCAGCCTTCAGTCCTGTGCCGCGGAGGGGGGCGCCAACATCCCGAGCCGCTCGGCAATTGATGTCGCTTCCGCGATCGAGCGCACCTGAAGCTTCTGCATCACGCTGTGACGATGGGCCTTGACGGTGCGCACTGCCGTTCCGAGCTTGTAGGCGATCTGCTTGTTGAGGTTTCCGCGAACCATCAGATCGAAGACTTCGCTCTCCCTGGGCGTCAGTGCCGCGATGCGCGCACGCAAAGCGTCGAGTTGCTGGTGCTTCTCGCGGGCGGCATCATAGCGTTCCAGCGCACGTTGAATCGCCTCCTGCAAAGTCGCCGTCGAGACCGGTTTTGACAGAAAATCCTCGGCGCCGGCTTTGATCGCGCGGACGCTGGTGGGGATATCGCCGTGTCCGGTCAAGAAGATGATCGGCAACGGATTTCCCAACCGCGTGAGACGATCCTGCAGCTCCAGCCCGTTGAGCCCGACCATTTGGACGTCGAGCAATATGCAGCCGCGATCCGGGCTCAGCGGCTTTCCAAGAAGTTGATCCGCCGACTCGTAAAGCGCCACCTCGAAGTTGCACATGCGCAACATTCGCCCAACCGCCGAGCGAAACGACCGGTCGTCGTCCACGACATGAATGAGAGCCGGCGATGCGGTCACTGTGTCCGACATGTCATGTCCAGGGAAGGTTCAAACGGAAAGCTTCCTTTCGGTTCTCTGCCGAGATTGCAGCCAAAGCCTGTGATCATTATTCGTGCGGTCAATCGCGCCAGTGCGCCGACCTGAATGTTTCGACGCTTTCAGTTTGCCTCCGGCAATGCGCGTGTCGTTGCCCGGTATCGACGCGCCGGCAGATGATCCGCGCAGCCCATTGCGTCGGATTCCGGATCAGACCAAGCGGTGGCAGTAGTC
>Ga0207701_10006414_pt1 | contig 11745 bp, 12 predicted proteins | sample KBSSwiSSwithPhiX_FD_184294 | JGI IMG/M metagenome (GOLD analysis project Ga0207701, IMG submission 184294) | Switchgrass rhizosphere bulk soil microbial communities from Kellogg Biological Station, Michigan, USA, with PhiX - S5 (SPAdes) (version 2) | ecosystem: Environmental > Terrestrial >...
TCATAAGAACGGTCAGGGCAGTGAACGCCTTGGTGGCCGAGCCGATCGCAAACTGCGTGTCGGCGGTCACCGGAACCTTATTTTCAAAGTCCTTGTAACCCAAGCCTTTCGCGTAGATAACCTTGTCGTCCTTTACGATCACCAGCGACATTCCCGGTATACCAAGCTCTTTGCGGCGTACGTCCGCCTTTTGCTCGATCGCAGCAAGGCCTTTTTCGTATTGGCTGCTTGCGGCGACCGCGGTCTGCGCATAGCCGACGGTCGGGAACGATGAAAAAAGCGTCGAAAACGCAAGGGTGAAGACGAGGACGTAACGTGCGATAAGTTTGGGGTTCATAAGGATTGCTCCGATAAAATTCGATTCCGTGGATTAACTCGATAATACGGTTCGAACCGCGAAAATGTTCGACATAAACAACGAAAATCCAAAACAATTGGTTAACAAAAGCGTTTTTTCGAGATCTGCAAGACGTTCAAAACGAGTACGCATATCATAATTGGCAATGCCGGCCACGAAAGCACATTCGTCGCCCGCAGATCCAGCAAATGATGGCTGATTTTCTGAACAGCAAAGATGTTTCCCCATTCAAATTTAGCCATCCGCCGCTGAAATTCATACCGTTGCCGGACCCGAGGAGGCAATAGGATTCTGAATTCTTGAAACCGGCATTTATGATAGGAATTACATGCAGATACTTGCGGACGGTTCATATGCGATCGCCGACGATGTTTTCATCGAAGGTAAGGGTGTGTCGCCGTTCGTTTTCTGCGATGGTTGGCTGCTCGAAATCCTAGAGATTAAGTCCGGAGAATTTTATTTCTTCAGCGACGGCAACGACGTGCGCCCACGCACAAAACGGTTCGGAAATTTCTACCCGCCTTTCACAATTGTCAGCGCTTACGTTAATAATTTGAAGGGAAAGGTCCGCGGCGTCGGCGCGTTCGACCGACTTGACGGACTTCCGAAATACCCGATCACATTTGAAACAAATTTTCGAGGCGACTTTGTTTGCGCCGCGCAGGCGTCCGAGATAATTGCAAACGCAAAGAACGTGCGGTCGATCGACCTAAACTCCGATCCGTCGGTTTTAACGCTCCGAGCAAAACGGCTGATCGACGAGAATTACAAGATCTATCCGTCGATCGCGCGGGTTGCGTCGCGGCTAAAAGTCTCCCACGAACACCTCGCTCGACAATTCAAGCGCGATCTTCAAATGACGCCGAGCAAGTATCTCCATCACCTTCGGGTCGCCGATGCGACGTTTCGTTTATCGTTGGGAGAACAGATCGTCGAGATCTCGCAGGACGTCGGCTACAACGACCTAAGCCGCTTCTATAAACAGTTTCGAAAGAAGACCGCGACCTCGCCGGGCGCATGCCGCACAATGTTAAAAGGCGAAGCGTAATCGAATATCAAAAAACGCCAAGACGTATTGCGGCGATTCGGCATATCATCTTCCCTAAACGGAGGCATGAATATGCGAAGGGTGATTTACGGGGGTGCGACAAGTCTCGATCAATACCTCGCTAGCGAGGACGGGGCGGTGGATTGGCTTATCCACGACGCCGAAGCGATGGAGATCATGAAGGAAATGTGGCCGCGGTTTGATGCGATGTTAATGGGGCGCAAGACTTGGACCACTTCGACCAAGAACTTTTCGGAAGAGGATCTCGAAAAGGCCAGGAAGATGAGTGCCGGAATGCGGACGATCGTGTTTTCGAGAACGCTCGAACCGGGCGAGCGGCACGGAGCGGAGTTCGTTAATACCGACGCGACGGATTTCGTTCGCGAGATGAAACGCGAAACCGGTAAAGACATCATGGTGATGGGCGGCGGCGAACTGGCTCAGTCACTTTTCGAAGCCGGCGTTATCGACGAGGTCGGCTTTAATATTCATCCCGTTTTACTCGGCGGCGGAATTCCTGCATTTCACAAGATATCCCGGCAGATCGACCTTGAACTAATGGAGTGCAAAGCTATGAAGAGCGGCTGCGTATATGTGTACTACAAGGTAAAAAAAGCATAAGCTCTCAGCAATATATGCTCGAAACCGACCTCTCAATAACGGCTGAGATCGAACTTTATTACGATGTTTTCGTTCCGGAGAATTTAAGTTCACCTTCACCGCTTCTCATCGCCGTTCACGGCTACGGAGCGCATAAGCGTTACATGATGCGCGAAGCGAGAGCCGTCGCACCTGAGGATTTCGTGATCGCATCTGTCCAGGGCCCGCATCATCATTACCGGCCTACCAGCGACGGGTACCGCGTAGGATTCGGTTGGCTTTCGGAACATAATTCTGCGGAGTACGTCGCACTCCATCACGACTTTCTCCTGCGTGTGATCGAAAAACTGCAAGGCGAGAACCTCATCGACCCTGAGCAGATCTATCTCTACGGATTCTCACAGGCATGCGCGCTGAATTTTCGTTTTGCATTCGCGCATACGGGTGTTCTAGCCGGCATTATAGGCGTATGCGGCGGTATTCCCGGCGACCTCGACGAGAACCCGATCTATAAACCGTTCGATGCACGAACGTTTTATCTCTATGGCGATGACGACGAGTTTTATACGCAGGAAAAGTTTGCCGAATTCGATACCACGCTCCGTGCAATGCTTCCTAATTACGAATCAAAGCACTACGTTGCTAAGCACGAGATCACCGACGAAATGCGCAAGGACATCACCCTCTTCTTAAGATCAAGGTGAACAGCGACCCGGTCTCTAACTTCAAAGCAATTTCGCTTTTCGGATTTCTACAACACCTTGTAGTTCGGTTGGCAACGTGATCTGCGGAGTATCTACACCCGTATCATTTTTGGAAACTGTTGCCTGTATCTCGGATGGCTTTAAATCCCGAAGCAAAGTTGTCGGCCCGTAAAGAACCATAGTTACACGACGATTAGTGCCGTCGGAAAGTGGAACGACAAATAAACGCTCGACTCGGCGCTCGCCGATGCGGAAATAAATATCGACCGCTGTTTCAAACAATGTGAGCTTCGCATTAGGCGGAGTTAGCGGGGTTTGTTTTGCAGAGAAATCGACACGATGTTCCGAAAGGTCGATCTTCTCCGTTGAAATGTCCGTCAGCGTTTTTGCCAGGCTCTGCGGGCCGCGCACGCGAACCCGAGCCGGATTTGCAGTTTGAGAATAAACCTCGAAGCCGTCAGGCAATTTGCCGACCGTTTCTATCTGGATGGGCACCTCCTTCTCCTCGACCGCCTCTAAGCGGATCGCCATTCGGCTCGGTGTGATCTCGTCCAACCGGACCCCGAGCGGCAATTGCAGTTCGACATTTTCCGGCGTGAGCTGCACGACGCGGTCGCCCGGCAGAACCGACGTGAGGTCGACCGAGGCGACAAGATCATTCTTGTTTATCTGCGCGATCTTGCGGTTGTCACCGCTAATAATGACGTCTATCTCTGTGATCGGCGCATTTATCACTTCTGCGTCGCTTGAGAATCTCAAGGAGAGCGGGATGCCGGTCAACCGTGTCGTCGTCGGCGTGCTAAGTCCCGTAACGCCCAACCAAAGCGCGAGCGTGACCGCGAGCGCCACTAATTTCGTCAGCCAGTCTTCGAAAAAGATCTTGCGGACGATGTGCTTGAAAAACAATGTTCGCGGCTGTTTGCTCACTCTCTACCCGATAGTTATCTCGCTCTCGGTTTCGCTCATCGTTTTCGTCGGCTCTCGTTTCTGGATGACGATCGGTATTTCCATAGCATCGAGCAGGAGTTTTCGAAGGGCGTTCGTGTCGAGGTTTCGACGCACGTTCCCGCCTTCGACGTAAGTGATCAGGCCTGTCTCTTCCGAAACGACTATGGCGATCGAATCAGTTCCTTCGGTGATACCGATCGCCGCCCTATGCCGGGTACCAAGGTCCCGAGAGATTTCCGGGTTCTTCGTCAGTGGTAGAAAGACCGACGCTGCGGCGATACGCTCGTTTTGGATGACCACCGCGCCGTCGTGCAGCGGCGTCGACGGGTTGAATATAGTTACGAGCAGATCGTAGCTGATCGCGGCATCGAGCTGCACGCCCGCATCGACAAAATTTCGCAGGCCGACATTGCGTTCGATGACGATCAGAGCACCGGTCTTTTCAGTCGAAAGCGTGGTAACAGCAAGGACGATCTCATCGAAAATACTGCCGCCGAATTGTGCACGCTGACGTTTCAGAATAGGGAAACGCAGCCTGTTGGCGAAATAAATAAGGGCCTGTCGGATCTCAGATTGAAACAATACGATGATCGCAAATCCGACGTAAAAAACTGCCGACCGCAGCACAAATTCCAACGTGGCGAGGTCTTGCGCGACCGCCAGCCAGTAAAGCAAAGCGATCAGAACGATGCCGACCATTGTGGGCACGGCGCGCGTGCCGCGAAGCAGTTTAAGAACTACATAAACAATGATGAAGACGAGCGCGATATCCAGTAGATTTCGCAGCGTACTCATCGACGATATGTAGTCAATAAACTTCATTTGCTGACAGGCCGGCGCTATAGAATATCACATTGAAAAACGGGATCCGGTTAAGGAACATGGGAAGAAACGCCACGAACGACGCCGAACAACTCGCCCTTTTTGCTTATTACGTAAACCGAGCCGATTCCGTTCACGCGTGCCAGTTCTCGAGCTTCGGCAAGCGACGTACCTACATCAACAAAATGACTCGGATCGACGGGACGCATAATTTCACCGACTGATTTTGAACGCCACATTTCGCGCGGCAAAGCTTTCATGTCCACAAGCATCAGTATGCCGAGAAGCTGACGATTCGCAGAAACAGCGAATACCTCCTGGCGATGCATGGGCAGGATCTTATCAATCAGGTCGTGAAGCGTCGTCTCCGGCTTAAGCGTTACAGGCAGCATCATGGCATTTTCGACGTGCGTGCGTTCCTGACGGTGAACATCGCGAATGATGCCCGATGCGGAGTCCCAGAGGAAAATGCCAACCAACAGCGCCCAAAAACCGGTGAAAAAATCACCGCGTAAAACAGCAACGACGAGTCCGAACAACATCATCATTGCTGCGATAACCTGTCCGCAGCGTCCCGTAAGAATCGTCGCTTCACTCAAGTCCTTTCCGGACCTCCACAAGTAGGCTCGAAGTACGCGGCCACCATCAAGCGGATAGCCCGGAAACAAGTTAAAAATGGCCAACAGAAAATTGCCGATCGCCAATGTCGCTGAAAGGATTACGAGAATATCTGCCTGAATCGACGTTGCTGCGCTTGCAAGCAGCGCAAAGACGACCGCGAGGACAAAAGATGCCGCGGGCCCCGCTATCGCGATCCGAAATTCGGCGCGCGGTGTTTCCGGTTCGCTTCGAAACCGCGTCAAACCGCCAAATGGATGAAGAACGATCTCGACGACGTGCAGCCCCTCCATTTTTGCGACAACAGCGTGGGCATATTCGTGCAGGAATATCGATACAAAGAAAACCAGCGTGGTTATGAAAGCAAAGATCGCCGCGCCTATCGAATAATCGGTGAACTGAGAAAGGCTAGCGCCAATGATAGCGGTCATCAGAACAATTACGAATAGCCACCGCTTATCCGCGCGTACCGGAATTCCCGATACGTGCAAAAGAATGAACTGCCGCTTTAGCTCTTCAAAAAAAGCCATCCGAAATTAGATGCTTCTCAGATTAGCAAACTGCATTTAGTTGTGTCAGGCAATAATTTCTTTCGTTACGATCTCGGCGATCTGTTGCCTTTGTACGGAAGGTAATTCGTCCGGAAGGTCAGATGCAGTGAACCATCGTATTTCTATGATCTCGGCGCTGCAAACACTCGGTTCGCCCTCAGCGATGGCCGAAAAAAGTACCTCAATATGTGCGCCGGAATTGCGGATAGAGTGCAGCTTTAATTCTTCGAGGTCGATGCCGGTTTCCTCGCGAGCTTCTCTGCGGATCGCCTCCTCAGGTTGTTCTCCGTAATCGAGAAAACCTCCCGGAAATCCCCAGTTGGAATAGGGCCTTAAAACATGGTTTAGAAGCAAAACTTCTCTCTTTTCGTTTAGAACAACGGCCGCTGCTGATACGGTGAACGAGCTTTGCGTCTTGCGAACGAGCCACGCACGTGTGCCGGGTGAAATTAGCCGCCAAATTCGTCGAACCGTTTCTTTGAGCATCGCAAATCAACACTACAATCTTCGCACAACACGCGCATCGGCAAAACCAGCATTGTTTTTTTGAACCGCCGTGGCAAAAACATTGGCTTTTCCTTACTATTTGTTAGATGACCATAGATGAACAGCTTTCATTTCTAAAAAAAGGCGCGGTCGATCTTATTCGTGAAGAGGATCTGCGCTCGAAGCTCGAGCGAAGTGCGAAAACGGGCAAGCCTTTGCGCGTGAAACTTGGCCTTGACCCGACCGCGCCGGACATCCATGTTGGCCACACAGTTGTTATTCGCAAGCTGAAGGCGTTTCAGGACCTTGGCCATACGGTAATTTTTTTGATCGGCGATTTTACCGGCATGATTGGTGATCCTTCGGGGCGAAATGTAATGCGGCCGCCGCTTTCACGCGAAGAAATAACCGCAAACGCCGAAACGTACCAGAAACAGATGTTCAAGCTGCTCGATCCGGAGAAGACCGAGCTTAGGTTCAACGGCGAATGGATGGACAAATTCACGGCTGCCGATTTCGTTAAGCTCACTGCCAAAACGACGGTCAAACAGATATTAGAACGTGATGATTTCGATAAGCGTATAAAAGAAGAGAAGCCAATCTCTCTGCATGAGCTCCTCTATCCGCTTGTCCAGGGCTATGACTCGGTCGCACTTGAAAGCGATGTGGAGCTTGGCGGCACCGACCAGAAATTCAACCTGCTGATGGGCCGCAACCTTCAGCGGGAGTTTGAACAAGAGCCGCAGGTGATCATGACGACGCCACTGCTTGAAGGCTTGGACGGCGTGAACAAAATGTCGAAGTCGCTCGGCAATTACATCGGGATCGAGGAACCGCCCGGCGACATGTTCGGCAAGGTGATGTCCATCAGCGACGAACTGATGTGGCGCTACTACGAATTGGTAACCGACCTCTCGCCGTCGCAAATTTCGGATCTCAGATCTCGGATTGAAGACGGAGAAAACCCGCGCAATATAAAGGTCAATCTCGCGAAGCTCATCATCAAAGACTTTCATTCCCAAGCTGATGCCGACGCAGCCGAGGTCGAATTTAACCGCCGTTTTGTCAAGAAAGAAACGCCCGACCAGGTCGAAGAGAAAACCATCGCAGCAGGTTCTCATCGTCTTGCAGAGTTACTTGTCGAAACCGGGCTTGCGACCTCGAAGGGCGAAGCCAAACGATTGATCGAGCAAGGTGGCATACGCATCAACGGCGAAAAGGCAACCGCGTCGAATTCGGACGTTGAACTTTCGGCCGGCGAATCGCTTCTGCTTCAAGCCGGTAAACTTCGTTTTCTACGACTAACTGCACATTAAACCCTTTTTGTCCATACCGGCTAACCGCGTATAATCGAAATTACGTTGAAAACTGCTACGACACGCCGGGAAAGATTCGCACAGCGCCTGAATGACGTGGCGGCCGCAGATAAACCGCTTCGCGAACTCGCCGGCAACCTGTCGAAGGTCGCTAGACACGCGATCAACGAGGCAAACAGCCTCTCGCTGGAGCAGGTAACGATCAAAATCAAACGGCTGCCGAGACAGCTTGACGGCTTTACGATCGTCCATCTTTCGGATACGCATCACAGCCCGTTCACCAGCCTCGAACATATCGAGCGGGCCGTCGAATACGCCAATTACATCAAGCCCGACATGTTTTGCCTGACCGGTGATTACGTTTCGCACGAGCGGAAATACATTGCTCCGGTCGCCGAAGTTCTCGGCGGGCTAAAGTCCGAATTCGGTACGTTCGCGTGCCTGGGAAACCACGACCACTGGACCGATGCCGAACTCGTCACTGACCTGTTTCGCGGCGAAGGCATCAAGATGCTGGTGAACGAAGGCATGCGATTTTCGGCGCGCGGAGCGTCGTTTTGGCTTGCTGGAGTTGACGACCATATGGTCGGCAAGACCGATCTGAAAGCGGCTCTCGAGGGCTCATTCCCCGACGAAATGAAGCTGCTGCTTGCCCATAATCCGGTCATCTTTCGACGTGTCGCTCGCCGCGGTATCGACCTTACGCTCAGCGGCCATACACACGGCGGCCAGATCAAAGTTCGGGATCCCGAAAAACGCATCCTGCCGCAGCGTCGACTCAAAGCTGGTCTTCATCGTCGAGGTGATTCGCAGATCTACATTACACGCGGCATCGGAACCGTTGTTGTGCCGATGCGTTATCAATGTCCGCCAGAGATCTCGCTGTTGGAGCTTCGAACGGCCGAATGAGCGAACAACAGATCTCAACCCGTGTCCTGACGATCCCAAATGTCTTGACGTTCGTCCGAATGGGCTTGATCCCCGTGTTCGCGACCCTTTTGGTATACGGCCGCGAGACCGGCGCGCTGATCGTGTTTTCGATCGCAGGCATCTCCGACGGCATCGACGGTTTCATCGCACGGCGTTTGAAGCAGCAATCCGAACTTGGAACCATCATGGACCCGATCGCCGACAAGCTTTTGATGATAACGGCGTTCGTGATGCTGACCATTCCCGGTTTGCTTGCCCCAGGCCGCCATTTGCCAGTGCCCTTCTGGGTCACCGCGGCGGTCATCGGCCGCGATGTGCTCATAGTGGCCGTCGCAATGGCCATAATGATGATGACCGGCTTTCGCGGCTTTAAACCGTCGAGCCTTGGCAAGGCAAGTACTTTCGTGCAGGTCGCCGCCGTGATGCTTATCCTGCTGGCTGCCGTGTTCCCTCAATTCAACGGCATCTACCTGCCAACTACCTATTCGATAGTCACCCTCTTCGCGGTCCTTTCGGGCATCCATTACATTTTCCACGTCGCCCGCCTGATGCGCGAGGCCGAGTAATAAGTGATGAGTAACGAGTGATGCGTGACGAGATCCGGGTTTTCGAATCCTGAACTCTGACTTCTGCATTCTGAATTCATCAATTTTCGCCGAAACCCCGATTCTTGCGCCACCTTGCGCCACCCCGTCCACCGCGCCGGGTGGCGCAAACATCGGGATTCCAGAGGATATTTCGGCGAAGGAACTCGAAATCCGTACGATTTCAGCGCATAATATCGACAATGGATTGGAAGGACAAAGTCGTCTTGTTGACCGGAGCCTCGAGCGGCATCGGAGAAGCTCTCGCTATCGCCATGGCAAAACGCGGGGCAATATTGGGGCTGGTCGCCCGCCGAAAGGTTTATCTGTCGGCACTGGCAAAAACCTGCGAAGGCCTGGGCGCAACGGCATTCACCTATCCGTGCGACGTTACCGACGCGGCCGCGCTGCAGGCAGCGGCCGATGGAATGCGAAAGGAATTCGGGCATATCGACATCATGATCGCCAACGCCGGCGTCAGCGGCGCCGATGCCGCGACCCGGGCATATGACCCCGCAGGCGTCAAGAACGTCATCGACATCAACCTGCTCGGCGCCGTAAATGCCGTCGCTGCCGTGCTTCCGCAGATGATCGAACGAGGCGAAGGGCAGATCGTCGCCATCTCAAGCCTCGCCGGGATCCGCGGGCTGCCGAAATCAGCCGCCTACTCGGCCAGCAAAGCCGGCATGACCGCCTTCTTCGAAAGTGTGAGATTGGACACGCTGGGAAAGGGAATCGATGTGACGATCATCCAGCCGGGATTTATCGAGACGCCGCTGACCGCCGGCCGCACGCACAACATGCCGTTCCTGATGAAGCTCGACGCCGCCATCCCGCACTTCATCAAGGCCATCGAGAAGAAGAAACGATTCGCCTCGTTTCCGATGCCGCTCTCGACCATCGTCCGCGCCGGCAAGGTGTTCCCGGCATGGCTCTACGACCGCATTGCATCACGTGCCCGATACCGCGAATAGATAATCGCCGTAAATCTATGTATAATCGCCTTTTGTCCACGCTTTCTTAAGCTCACATCCCTTTTCCTCAAATGAATTATTGGCAAGCGATCATCCTGGGAATTGTGCAAGGGCTCACGGAATTCATTCCGATCAGCTCGACCGCGCATCTCGTTTTTGCGAGCCGCTGGACCGGCATCTACGACGGCAATCCGCAACAGATAACCGCGACAATGGCGGTTATCCAGCTCGGAACGCTCGCGGCCGTGCTCCTATATTTCGCCGCCGATATCTGGGGCATCAGCACATCGTTTATTCGCGACCACTGGAATCTCGTCTTCAACCGTCGAATGGCACATTTTTCGGGCACCGACGGCGTCCGGCCAATGTGGATATCGCACGAAGGCTGGCTCGGATGGCTGATCATTATTGGATCGATACCGATCGGCGTGGTCGGCCTGTTGTTTAAGGACACCATTGAAGGGACTGCGACCAAGAATCTCTGGACGATATCGATAATGTTGATCGCCGTCGGTATCTTGCTTGCATTCGCGGAAGTCGCCGGAATGCTGCGAAAGACAATGCGGCGTCTTGGCCTTTGGGACGCGATCGTTGTTGGTTTTTTTCAAGTTTTGGCGCTAATGCCCGGAGCCAGCCGCTCCGGCTCGACCATCACCGGCGGGTTGTTTGCAGGACAAACACGCGAAACGGCCGCACGCTTTTCGTTTTTACTTTCGATCCCGGCTATCGCTGCAAGCGGCTTGTTGGAATTAAAAGAAGCGGTTCGCATTTTGCCCGCAGAAGCGCTGTATCCGCTCATTACTTCGGCATTAGTTGCGGGCGTTATTGGTTATCTTTGCATCTGGTTTCTACTCGCATATTTGCGCAAGAACAGCACCGCAGTGTTCATTATCTATCGCGTTTTCCTTGGCACGGTTATCCTGATCTGTCTATGGCAGGGACTTCTACAGCCTTAAATCGAATGGAGAAGCGCTGGCTTGTCCAAAAGCACGATCATGAAAGGGCGAAACGGTTCGCAAGCGAGATCAATGTCTCGCCGCTGATCGCTGCCTTGCTGATCGCTAGAGGCTTCGATTCTACTGAAAAAGCCAAACGTTTCTTAAATCCAAGCCACGACGATCTTCACGAACCTTCATTGTTGAAAGGAATGAAGGAAGCGTCCGTACGGATCCTTCGTGCGATCGATAGCGGCGAAAAGATACTTATTTGGGGCGATTACGATGTCGATGGAACGACCGGTACGACTCTTCTTCGAAGCGTCATTCGAACCCTCGGCGGCACGAGCACTTATCACATTCCAAACAGATTTACCGAAGGTTACGGTGTAAATACTCCCGCGCTCGAAAAAGCAAAAGCTGCCGGCGTTACACTCGTGATAACAGTAGATTGCGGCATTCGCAGTTTCGAGCCGCTCGAATGGGCAAAGGAAAATGGACTGGACGTGATAGTTACAGACCATCATTTGTCCGATGAGGGTCGCGGAAATCCTCCTGCATTCGCGGTCATAAACCCAAACCAGCCCGGTTGCGAATATCCCGACAAGAACCTCGCTGGTGTCGGCGTCGCGTTCAAACTGGCTCATCAAATGCTCCGCGAGCGTAAACGATCCGACGCCATAAACGACCTTTTGAAGATCACAGCGATTGGCACCATCGCCGACATTATGAAGCTTACCGGTGAGAACCGAGCGATTGTTGCCCTTGGACTTCGCGACTTACCTGACACGAAAAGCGTCGGGCTAAAGGCGCTTATGGAGGTTGCCGACTGTGTCGCTGAGATGACGAGTTACGACATCGGGTTTCGAAT
>Ga0207701_10006415_pt1 | contig 11743 bp, 10 predicted proteins | sample KBSSwiSSwithPhiX_FD_184294 | JGI IMG/M metagenome (GOLD analysis project Ga0207701, IMG submission 184294) | Switchgrass rhizosphere bulk soil microbial communities from Kellogg Biological Station, Michigan, USA, with PhiX - S5 (SPAdes) (version 2) | ecosystem: Environmental > Terrestrial >...
AATTCGATTCGATCACGCGGACGGATTCGGCTGTGACGCCATTATTGAAGCAACCGGCGGAAGAAACATTGGATCAAATGAGTGGCCGAGAGGGCAATTGCCAATATGAAATGAGCGCGCGCGCCGCCGCTGCCGCATTTCCCGCATTAACACGCTCGACAAGCGAGGACGTGATATGCGGGCTGTTGCTTTCTTCCTATGTCATTGGTATGGAATGCCCGGGCTTGCATTCGATGCTTTCGGAAATGTCTCTTTGTCTTCCAGAGGCCGCGGACCATCAGCAATCGCTGGCATTTTCGGTCGAATCGGTAGACCCGCGATTTCGTCTCGTCACTCTGCAAATCTGCGGATTTGGAATTTCAGGGAAGGTCACATCCTTCGTCCGACAACCGCCTGTGCGACAGCCCGGCATGCTTGAAATAAAATCGCTGGTTACTCCTGGTGAGTTTGCAGGAAGCACAGTCTTGATTGTTGGCGGTTCGCGCGGCTTGGGTGAAATTACGGCCAAAATCATTGCTGCCGGCGGCGGCGTTCCAATCATTACTTTTGCAGTCGGACATGACGAAGCTGCCCAGCTCGCTGCGGAAATTCATTCGGCAGATTCGCGATGTGAAGTGCTATCCTACGACGTACTTCTGAGCGCCGAGTCGCAACTCGCCGACCTGCCAGCAGACCTAACGCACTTCTATTATTTTCCAACCTGCGCTATTTTCCGCCGTAAGCAAAAATTATATCAGCCGGATGTCATGCGGGAATTCATCGCGTTTTATGTGGACGGATTGTTCGAACTTTGCAATGCGCTCAGGGCGCGTCAGGAAGGCCCGCTCACCGGCTTCTTCCCATCGACTGTGGCCATCGAGCAGCCGGTTCAAAATCTCACGGAATACGCTGCGGCGAAGCTCGCAGGAGAAAGCCTTTGCGCGCAAATCAGCGCCTTCACGCCGAATACACGCATCGTAGTCAAACGGTTGCCGCGAATTTTAACGGATCAAACTGCAACTATTGCTGCAACGAAGTCCAGCTCACCGCTCGAGACCATGCTGCCCATTGTTCGCGAAGTCCAGGCTGCATAGCCTAAGCCGCGCCATGGAAGAACGACGCCCGGATAGCTTGCTGGCGCAGATACGGACCGAACCGCTGGCAACAAAGCATTTGCGAGACATCGCCGACTTGCATTACAGGGAACTATCCTGGTCTTTTAATGGGCAATTCGGGCCCGAGCACATATTCGAGCTTTACGACGCATTGTTCAAAAGCAGGAACTTCATTGGTTTTGTCTGCTATGAAAGCGGCCGACTGCTTGGCTTCATCACTGGAACTACTGATTATTCCGATATCAGAGATCTTCTGGTCAATGTATACCGTAACAAGAAGTTGGCTATGGTTAAAATATTCCTCAGGCGCCCATCGTTTTTCCTGGCAGCATTGGAGTCGAAGCTCGTAGTACCATTCGTATTCAGGCGTCTGAACACGAAGGGCGAGGTACTGACGCTCCTGACCGACACCGCCAGAGGTTATATCGGTCCATTGGTTGCATTAAAGCTGATAGGCGTTATCAACGAAAGGTTCAAGGCTGCCGGTATCGACGTCTATGTAGGGCAGGGATTCAGGGATAACCCCAAGGCCATCCGATACTACGAAAAGCTGAGGTGGCGAATCGCGGTCCGGTTATTAGTACATAACATCTATGTGTGCGATGCCAATCTTCGTATCGCTGCGCCCGCGCCCGGCGGCACGACTGGCTCCAAAAGCGGCTGAAATCACGAATGTTCGGTAATAAAAACGTGTCTTCACAAACCGCTTCCGGCAATTCCAGCAGGTTGGCTTATTTCGAAGCTCTGTTCGCTGCTCGAGGACTGCGAGCGCTGGAACCGCGGGAACTGCTTCTTCAAGCAGCCCGTTTCGAGCGTATCGAGGCAAGCTTTAAAAACAAAAATGCGGGCAGCCTCACGATAAAACGAATTGCCGTACTGGCATCGCAATCCGCACAGCATTTCCTGCAAGTACTGAGGGTCTTCCTCTATGCGAATGGGATTGCGCCGCACTTCTATGTCGCTCCATATAATGGCATCGCCTCAGAGGTCCTCGATGCGGGGTCGCGCCTGCATGACTTTGATCCGGACGTTTTATTGCTTCTGCCGGCGACTGCCGACGTTGGGGAATATCCCGCGCTATTTGCCGACAAGGACGACATCCGGCAGTGGGTTGAAAAGAAAGCCTGCGCTTACACAGACATCTGGGGGCGGCTGGGCCGCGATTACCCAAAGTGCACAATTCTGCATTCGCTGTTTGTGATTCCATTCGCGCGACAGCTTGGGAATCTGGAATCGAATTATCTGTTTTCCAAATCCAGCTGTCTGCGGCAATTGAACATGCATTTGATTGCGAATCGATCCACAAATGTAATTCTGGTCGACATGGATTATTTCGCCTCATTCGTCGGCAAGGATAAATGGTTCGACGAAGTGGCTTACTTTATGAGCAAGCAACCATATTCTTTGCTTGCGACCAAACTTGTCGCCTCATACTTCTCGCGTGTAATGGGAGCGACGATTGGAAAAATAAAAAAGTGTCTGGTTGTTGATCTTGATAATACCGTCTGGGGGGGGGTTATTGGTGATGACGGTATGTCAGGAATCAATATCGATCCCAATAATCCACTCGGAGAAGCATATCTCGACTTTCAGCAATATCTGAAGGATCTGAAAGACCGCGGCGTTTTACTCGCCGTCTGCAGCAAGAACGATGAAAGCGTCGCACGCCAGCCATTCAGTGAGCATCGAGACATGCTGTTGAAGATCGACGACTTCGCGGCATTCGTCGCCAACTGGGACGACAAAATTACCAATCTGCGCAGCATTGCAAAACAATTGAACATCGGCCTGGATTCGCTCGTTTTTTTTGACGATAATCCCGCCGAACGCGCATTGGTCGAAAAGTACGAGCCGCAGGTCGAAGTCATCGACGTACCCAATGATCCGGCACTTTTCGTGCGCGCTCTCGAAGGTTCGTTCTGTTTCGAATGGCCGCAACTAAGCAAAGAGGATATGTCCCGTGCGGAGTCCTATGCGCAAGATCGGCAGCGGCTTGAGACGCAGGGCAAGTTTCTTGACTACGATTCGTACCTTCGTTCATTGGAAATGGAAGCCTGGATTGAATTTACAGACGATCAGTCGTTGCCCAGGGTAGCTCAGCTCATAAACAAAACAAATCAGTTTAACCTGCGAACACGACGTTACAGCGAGACCATGCTGCGTGATTTTCGAGAGAAGGCCGACGAATACGCTCTGATCCAGATTCGGCTGAAAGACAAATTTACCAATTACGGAATCATCTCAAGCCTGTTGCTCCGGCTCGTGAATAAATCGGTCTTCATCGAGAATTGGGTAATGAGCTGCAGGGTTTTCAACCGCAATGTAGAAAGTGTTGCGGCCGATGCAATTATCAGTTGGGCGGCATCGAAGTCGGCTATTCGGATCGTCGGTGGATATATTCCGACCCAAAAGAATTCCTATGTTGCCAATCTATACGAGAAGCTCGGTTTTAAGCCCCTTTCGTCCGGCCTTTTAGACGGGATAATCTTAGCAACTGAAATCCCTTACGAAAAACCCGTCAACGTACCCGCCTCTGGACATCGTCTTATTCACGTCCACGCAGCGTCCGGAACAGCAACGATCAGCGCTTCCGTTCACGGACCGGGTGCTGACAAGTCGAGCTCTTGACCAGGAATCAGCCCGTTGAGCGATCAATTTGATTTGACAGCGTACCTGCATGTCGATGCCGTCGACAGCGCATTACGCAACAAGGCCCCGTACTTTGCCGGTACTGTGCAGAAGCAACTTAAGGAATTCGGCAAAGCGTGGCTAATCGAATTCGAACGTGACCTTGGGCGTTTTTTCGAAGGCGATATTGCAAGACTCGAGAAAGCAGTGCACGGTTATATAAAATTTGCACTAGACGGGATGCTATTGCAAAAGAGATTCGACAAAACCGGACGCTACGAACCCAAGACATTCGATCAGGCGGCTCAAGAAGTTTATCTGAATGCGGACTACATGTTCGGCCTTTATCTGCCTGGCCTTTATCTCTCGCATTTTCTGTGGCGACACCACTATCGTTTGCATCAATTTTTTGTAGACCGCTTCCTTCCGCTAATTTTTAACCATGGCGGATCAACATTTTATGACGTTGGGGTTGGGACAGGATTTTACTCACGGGAATTGCTGAGACTCGTTCCGCATATTAAAGGCGAGGGGTTCGACCTGAGCGAGTTTTCACTGGCCTACGCCAAGCAGATGGTAAAGAGCTTCGATCTTGCTGACCGATATGCCTGCACTCGGCGGGATATCACGGCCCCTCCAGCAATAACTCCCGCCTCTTTTATCGTCAACGTCGAGGTCCTGGAACATCTGGAAGATCCAGTTTTTTTTCTGAGGGCCTTGAATCGGATTCTCGAACCGTCGGGTTACGGTATGATAACCGCCGCAGTAACGGCGCCAAATGCGGATCATATTTTCCTTTACAACTCGGTGGCGGAAGTTATTGCACACATAGAAGCGGCGGGTTTTCGTGTCCTTGAGTATCGTGAGGATCGGGCCTATGAACCGTCCAAGCCGTCGGAGAGCGTGCCCAAGAATGCGGCTGTCATTGTAACCAAATAGAGGAAGGAAAGATGAGCGTCAGGGAGACATTGAATTTGGTTTTTCGCCGTGTTTTCGACAACGAGACGATAACGATTACGGACGAAACGACTGCGGATGACATTGAAGAATGGGATTCTCTCGCGCACATCAACTTGATCATGGAAATCGAGGCGGAGTTCGACATCAAGTTCACTGTCGACGATATTATGGATCTTAAGAATGTCGGCGAGATGATCGAGTTGATAGAAAGAAAAATCGCCGCGCGCGTTTCATAATGACGCGCGAATCATCAATTCCATGGGCTAAACCCATACTCTGGGGTAACGAGGCCGCGTTGGTATCCGACGCGCTGGCATCCACGTGGATTTCCGGCGGTCCTTATGTTGAACGCCTGGAGCGCGAGTTTTTGGCGCTCGCCGGCAGCCGGCATGCACTCACGACTTCCAACGGCACCACCGCAATTCATCTGGCATATCTCGCGTTGGGCGTTAAGCCGGGTGACGAGATCATCGTGCCCGGATTTGGCTTCCTCGCCACCGCAAATGTTGCTTTGCAAATGGGCGCAAAACCGGTATTCACGGAAGTGGATCCCGACACCTGGTGTATGCGCGCAGAGGACATCGAACAACACCTGACCTCAAGAACTCGTGCAATCGTGCCGGTCCATACGTACGGCAATATGTGCTCGATGGATGCATTTCTCGAGCTTGGCCGCAAACACGGAATTGCGGTGATCGAAGACGCGGCCGAGGCGTTCCCTTCCCGCTATCGGGGCCGGTTAGCCGGCACACTGGGAACTATCGGCTGCTACAGTTTTCAAGCGACAAAAACCATTACTACCGGTGAAGGCGGTATGGTCGTGACGGAAGACCCTGCGCTTTATGACTCAATGACGCTATATCGAAGCCATGGGATGCGGCGTCAACGCTATTATTGGCATGAACTGCCCGGCCATAATTTTCGCCTGACCAACTTGCAGGCTGCGCTGGGCTGCGCCCAATTCGAGAAGCTCCCGCTAATAATACGCGAGCGCGAACGCGTGTACATCGATTATCGGAACCACCTCAGCGGCATTGGCGGATTGGCACTCCAACGCTTTTTACCCGAAGTGGAGGCGGTGGTCTGGGCGATGGCCGTAAGACTTGACTCTGCGGAATTTCCCCAGGGACGCGATGCTGTAATGGCGCAAATGCGGGAGGCCGGAATTGAGACGCGTCCGGGATTTTATGCGCCCAGCATGATGAGTTTCTATGACTGCCCGCCGTTGCCCGTATGTGAGGAGTTGAGCCGGCAAATCCTCAGCCTTCCCACCTTTCCCACCCTTCAGGATGAACAAATCGAGCGGATCTGTACGTGCCTTGCCGGCTTGAGGCGCAAAACCTCATGAAATTCAATCAGGAGTTTCTTCGCCAATATATGGGCGTGGCGCCGCTCGCGCTGGCTTTCGAACGCGTCATGGAGTGCCGAATCCTTTCGTCCATGCCATTCGACCGTCCGATACTCGACATTGGTTGCGGCGAAGGCTTATTCGCGAAAATGTTGTTCGCCGAAAAAATTGATACCGGCATCGATCCCAATCCGCGGGAAATCGAACGTTCCCGCGAGTGGGACGCCTATACCGAACTCATCGTGTGCAAGGGGGATGCAATCGCGAAGCCCGACGGCCATTTCCAGACGATTTTTTCCAACAGTGTCGTCGAGCATATTCCCGAGCTCGAACCCGTATTGCGCGAAGCTCACAGGCTACTCGCCAAAGGCGGCCGCCTTTATCTCACGGTACCCTCGGCCAAGTTCGATCAGTACACGCTCGGAAATGAGATACTTTCAACTCTGGGTTTGAAGAGCCTGGCCGCTCGCTTCCGGAACTTCTATAACCGGTTCTGGCGACATTATCACTATCATTCCCGAAAAGACTGGGAGACGATCGCACATCAGGCCGGCTTCGAAGTCGTCACGTCTCGCACCTATGCCCCCAAGTCGGTATGCCTGTTCAACGACATCCTGGTTCCGTTCAGCGCCCTCGAATTGCTTACCAAGCGACTGTTCAACCGCTGGACATTGTTTCCCGGAGTGCGGCGCGTCGTGCTGTTTCCTGTTTATCTATTAGCCCGCGCGATTCTGCGCGATGCCGAAGAGACCACCGACGGCGGATTGGTCTTTATTGCGTTGACCAAGAAATGATGCCTAACAAAGTTTCTGTCGTTCTTCCCACCTATAACGAGTCCGGCCATATTGTCGACCTCGTGAAAAATGTGATCGACAATATTCCGTCAGGCTGGGAATACGAAATCTTCGTCGTTGATGATAACAGCCCCGATCATACGCATGATGTGGTAACAAATGCGTTCCGTGACAATCCCTCGGTTATCGCCGTTCTCCGCACTTTCGACCGCGGGTTCGCCAAGTCCATCCGCACCGGTATCGAACGGGCCAGCGGAAATCAAATAATCGTGATGGATTCGGATTTCACGCATGACCCGGTCGAAATACCGCGTTTGCTGCAGGTCGGTGCAGTCTATGACATCGTGAGCGGTTCACGATTTTGCGCCGGCGGCAGAATGATGGATACCGCGCACTACCTCGCGAGCATGTTATACAACTGGTTCGTGCGGATCGTAATCCGCACCCAGATTCAGGACAACCTTGGCGGGTATTTCACCATCAGCGCCGACAAGCTCCATCATCTTCCTTATGACCTGATATTTTTTGGCTATGGCGACTATTTTTTCCGGCTTCTTCATTACGCACAACTGGCGAGGTTGTCCATCGTCGAGATCCCGGCGCAATACCTCCCTCGTGTAAGCGGAAACAGCAAATCCAGATTCGTCAGAATGTTGTGCTCTTACTCGATCGCGGTTTTCCGCCTAAAGTTCCAGGCAATGCGGCACGTGCGTGCAAACAAGGAACAGACGACCGATAGATGCAAACAGGGGTTGCGCTGATTTTTTTGGACGTGCAAATAAACATGTGCTATCGCAGGTCGCTTTGATGCATCCGGAAATGCCCTCCCGAAAATTATTCAGGAGTATCGTCGTTGTCGGATTAAACATCGTCATCTTTTATTTTCTGATTGGTTGGTGCTCCGAGAATATCCAAGTCGCAACCCTCGCGAAACAGTTTTCGCGCATTCCGCCCGTGCCTATAGCACTCACGATCGTCGTCAACCTTATTGCAATTGGATTCTATGCGCTGCGTTTGGGCACCCTGATAGATCGACCTCCGCGAATATCGTTGCCGACCGCATTCCTCGGTTTCGGATTGAACACCGTGCTCCCATTCAGGCTTGGCGAAATTGCGAAACTCTATTATGCCAAACGGTATTTTCTTATTCCAACCAGCAGACTGTTTGCCGCCACTTTAGTGGAGAAGCTATTCGATCTGGGTGCATTGGCCGCACTTTCCGCCTTCCTCGTGATGTCCACCGGTATTAACCTCATCCAGAAGAGCTTCGTCATCGCCTTGATCGCGGTGGTCGTTGCTGGGTTTGCGGCCATGGTAGGCTATCGCAGGTTTGCGCACCGCATCGCGGAGGCATTGGGGACGTCGGTACGCAGGCGAGCGTTGATTACTGCCCTGCATGAACAAAGCCGGCTGCATCACCTGCACCGGCTTGTGTACTACACGATTGCAATTTGGGCTCTGAATATATTAGTCATCTACGCCGGATTCTCCGGTTCCCTGCCCGACTATTCGATTGGCGCCCTGGATGCCGTCGCTTTACTGTTAATTTCAGCGCTGGCTATAGCTGTCCCAACTGCGCCTGCGGGCGTCGGACTGTTCGAGGCAGGCATTGTCGCTTACCTCACTCAAGTACGCGGAGTTCCAAACGAGCTGGCTTTGGCCGTGGCAGTCGTGTTTCACATTGGGGTGAGCTTGCCAATTTTCATAGGTCTCGCATGGATTATGCTAAGTCCGAAGCGAACTTCAGGCGATGATTTAGTCAAAAGGTAAATTTGCGGAACTCTTCCGGTTCGATTGAACGGCTTGATTGAATAGGTTCTCCCCGCTTCGTGAGCGCTTCATTTGGGCAACTGGCGCCTCCTGCCCCGTGATATAAACCTCAGAAAATAATGCGAATTTACGCGCACATAAGCATGAACCGAAGTCGAGCGCAATAGAAAAACTACACCGAAGTTGTCGCGCTAATCTTCTATGTATTACGACAGTATTACCTTTTTTCGCGACGACTCATCTCACGAGAAGTGATCATGTCCGGCAACACGCAGCTCAACTGGTCGCTGGAGTACCTCGCTCTCGACTCAACGGTGCCGCTAGCGGTTCGGGTGCGGGTGCGAGCTTTCGCTGTCGTGGACGATGGCAAAGGCAGAGAAATGAGACAATGGCTACCCATTCGCTACGGCAGAAAAGCGCCCGCTCGAAACGCAAGCGACTGCCGCTGGCCCCATATACCCGATGAAATATTGGTACGCAACGCCCAATCACATTGAACAAGGTCAAGGCGAAGGTGAAGGTAAAGGTCACTATGCCAGAGGATGAGTTAATGACCTTTCTCGACAACTATCACCCTCATTAGCGCGCCAAACTGGACGGAAAGGAAACTCCTATTTATCAGGGAAATTTTACGTTCGAGGTCGCTCATGTGCCGGCCGGAGCGCATGGAATTCATGGATATTTGATCCCTATCCCGTGAAGCGGGCGTGCCTGTTTTTTCTACGCCGCACTCTCGGCGTTCGTACATTGCGTGGCGCTCCCGGGGAAATATTTTCGAACAAAGCTTCGGCCACGTGAAAATCTAAAATCGCTTACAAGGCACTTCTGCTTTCTATGTGCTAGGCGGGCGATGAATCGAACCACAACTATCACGCACAGAACCATTCGGGCAAGCAAATCTATGACGAAAAATAATTTGTGTCTCGCGATATTATTCGGGGCGTCAAATCTGTTTTTTTATTTGGTTACCGTCGTAGGTTGGCATTTAATACCAAACAGAATATGGGGGCTTTACACGCTATCGGACGGCGCGTGGTCTGTCTGGCACGCGACTTCGATTTTTGAATGGGGCAAACCATTTGACCTAAGCCCCTACAGCTTCCTACAAGGATTAGGGTCGCTCTATCCGCCCAATACGCCTTGGCTAAACCCTGGAGCGCTTGCCTTGTCCCTGCCTGGAGAGCTAGCGACGCGTTACTACCTCTCCTACTCTATTTATTTTTTTGAGTTACTAATATCGACAATTATACTTGGCCGCTCGCTAGGCTTATCGCGCGTAAGGTCGACGGTATTTGCGCAGTTGTTATGCCTCATTATTTTTCCGCCTTACTCGGGATACTTCGTCACCTTGCCCTACATCAGCCTGGGGCCTTCTTATGCTCATTTGATTTCCATGTTCATGCTGCTGCTCGTAGCGTTTAATGCACTAGGAAGAACGGGAACGAGAAACAATATCCTGATATTATTTGCGATGCTTGCCGCCATTGCGAGTGCCGTATATACCGCAGCGGTCACCTTCACAACGCTCGTGCCGGTCTACGCGATCTTTGGTGTCGCCATACTGACTCACGAGCCGAATCCGAAGTCCATGAGTTGGAAGTTAGGAACAATAGTAGGCCTCTTACTATTAAGCTACATTCTTGGATTTCGTGAGTACTACGTCGGAACCGCACAGGTCAGCTCGAGCGACCTTCTTACGCCGGGAATTTCGGCAACGGTCGGGATCAAAACACTGCTATTGGACCTCATCCAAAAATTAAAGGTCTATAACTGGTGTTATTGGCCGCAAGCGTTTATTTGTTCCGATTATCCAATAGTGTTTTTTCATGCGGCCGCTTACACCGGTGCTATCGTCAGCATCATCATAAGCCGAGGCTTGGAGCGACGTCTTGCCATTGCAATGGTGCTTTTCATAGTCGCGCTATATATATGGCCAGTAGCCGCCTCGGCTGGGCTTTTGGGAAAATTATCTAGGATCAGCCCACATTATTTTCACTTTGCTGCATACCCCTTCTATGCATATTTTGTGGTTTCCGTAGCGGTGCACCTCATCCGATGCTTGAAATTTGTATATGAACGATTATTTTCGCCGTACTTGGGTGTACCTTTGTGTTGGCTCGTTAGAGAATGGAAAAAAGTACGAAATACCACGGTGCCTCGGGCGCGCATCAGAGATGCATTTGCATCATGTCTCGATCGCAGTGCTCAATTACTTAGAAGGAGCGTATCAGTTGGCGCCTGGATCTCATTGCTAGCAGTACCTGTTGCTTCGATAGCGATGTATTCGACCGACCAACTGCGATTGAATGCAATCAGAATGAACTGGCCACCGAATCCCATAGCGGTGATCAAGCACCTGATCAGTTCCGATCTTGTTGAAAAAGACGGGCAGACCATATTAAAAGTTAACGACAAGAAGTATTTGGTACTTCCCGGCCTTACTGGCTATGTCGAGCATGTTAGCAGTATCGGTAACCTGACAAAATTTACCGGATGGGCAATCGATGAAGAGGCCAAGTCACCATCGGAGACTATTGCTGTCTACATTGGAACGCAAATTTGGGCTACCGCGATATCCGGAGCAGTACGAACTGACGTCGCAGCAATGGATCCTAATTATTTAAGGAGCGGCTTTGAAGTTCTGGCGGATTCGGAACACATTCCCCCATGGTATCGCGAAGAAGTGCGGGCTTTTGCAATTATGAAAAACGGCACGGCGAGGGAACTTAATTATAGTGATGGATATCCGTTCTCAACAAAACCCCATCCGCGTAATTTTTTCCCGAAAGCCGATATTGACCAACCTATCGAAAACACCATCACTGCAACCCTGGAACGGGAAGTGGGGCTAAAACACGGCGGAGCATTCAAAGGATTTGTAACGACCTATTTTGGCGGCCCCGAAGGTAAGTTGCGAGAAAAGCTTGGTTACGGACGAGAGAGCCCGTTTAATCCTGAAATGTACTTTGACAGTCGCTTTTATATGCAGGCTGTATACGGGAATAGTTTCATGACCACAGACTTATGGCGGCTTAACATTCCGACGCTAAACGAATATGGCCAATGGATTACCAAGCCGTTTTACGTCTTCGCGAAGGAGATGCTCGCATCTAACCGAGATACGCTAGCTTTGCACGAAATCAATGTCT
>Ga0207701_10006416_pt1 | contig 11743 bp, 10 predicted proteins | sample KBSSwiSSwithPhiX_FD_184294 | JGI IMG/M metagenome (GOLD analysis project Ga0207701, IMG submission 184294) | Switchgrass rhizosphere bulk soil microbial communities from Kellogg Biological Station, Michigan, USA, with PhiX - S5 (SPAdes) (version 2) | ecosystem: Environmental > Terrestrial >...
CGGGGTCGGCAATCAGACGCATCTCACGACCGAGCTCTTGCGTATCGAAGCGAAGCTGAAGCTCCTGCACGTACCGTACAAGGGAGAAACGCCTGCCATTACCGACCTCGTGGGCGGACAGGTCGCGCTCATGTTTTCGCCTTCGGCAGGCGTGACGCCGTTCGTGAACCAGGGACGCCTGCGGCTCCTCGCAACGGCGGGCGACAAGCGTTCTCCCGCTTTTCCGGATACGCCGACGATGGCCGAATCCGGATTCCCGGGCGTGATCTCGCTCGGCTGGGGTGGGCTGCTCGCGCCGGCGGGGACGCCGCCCGAAATCGTTCAGAAGCTCGCCCGCGAGACGGCGCGTGCCGTGGTCGCACAGGATGCGCGGGAGCGGCTCGCCGCGCTCGGCGCGGAGCCGTCGCCCAGCACCACGCCGGACGAGTTCGGTGCGTGGATCGCTGCGGAAACGGACAAGTGGACGCGCGTCGTCAAGGGTGCGGGGCTCTATCAGACGCAGTGATACGATGACTCGTTTCGTGACGAACGCGGAGCGGCGTGTCACCTCTGGCGTGTTGATTTCGCGCCTCGTCATCCCGTGAGCCTCACGTTTCAGCCGGCGGGCGATCTCGCCGTGCTCGTGGAGCTCGACGGCGCAATCGGCGATGCGCTGGCGACACGCCTGCGTGCGCTCGAGCAACTCATCACCGAGCGCATCCCGGCCGTTCGCGAAACCGTACCGGCGTTTCGCTCGCTGCTCGTGTACTACGACCCGCTCGCTACCGGCTATGCCGCACTGTGCGAGTCGATCGCGGCGTTCGACGCCCGAGCGGCGACGGCGGAACTGCCTCAGGCGCGTGTCGTCGAGCTGCCCTGCTGCTACAGCGATCCGGAGCTCGGCTTCGAGCTCGAGCGCGCGGCCGGACGGCTCGGACTTTCGACGTCCGAGCTCATGGACCTGCACAGCAGCGCCGAGTATCTCGTCTACTTCATCGGCTTCGCACCGGGACAACCGTATCTCACCGGCACGCCGGAGCGCCTCGTCATTCCGCGCCTCGACACCCCGCGCACGAGCACACCCGCGGGAAGTGTCGCCATCGGCGGCACGCAGTCGTGCATCTACTCGGTGGAGAGCCCCGGCGGGTTCTGGGTGATCGGACGCACGCCGGTTCCGATCTACGACCGCAAGAGCCGCGACCCGATACTGCTGCGCCCGGGCGACCGGCTGCGCTTCCGTGCGATCGGCCGTGACGAGTTCGACGACATCGCTGCGGCCATCCAGCGCCACACCTATGCGCCGAGGATCTCATGATCGAGATACTCGATCCCGGTCCGCTCACGACGGTGCAGGACCTCGGCCGCTTCGGCTTCCTGCGCTTCGGCATTCCGCCATCGGGTCCGATGGACCGCGATGCGTTCGTGGCCGCGAACCTTCTCGTCGGCAACAGCCATTCGATGGCGGCACTCGAATGCACCTTGATCGGCCCGCGTTTTCGTGCCCACGCGCAGTGCGCGATCGCCGTGACCGGTGCGGAGATGCCGGTAACGATGAACGCAGAACCGGCATCCCGCCGGACGGTGCTCGCGCTCCAGCCGGGCGATGTCGTCAGAATCGGCCCTGCGCGCACGGGTGTGCGTGGATATATCGCGTTCCGCGGCGGGATCGACGTGCCGCTCGTCATGGGTTCTCGCTCGACGTATCTGCGCGGCGGACTGGGCGGGCTCGAAGGGCGCGCGCTGCGCAAAGGGGACCGGCTTAAGCTGCTGCCCGCCCTCGGCTCGGGACACGCCCCGCTCGAGACGTGTCGGGCGGTCGAACACGCCCTCGCCCCGAGTCGGGGAGAGGGTGGGGGTGAGGGGAAGCCATCCGCGCCAGCGCACCACGCGGCTGATGTTCAGCCGGGTGAGGCCGAAATCCGCGTCGTCCTCGGTCCGCAAGCCGATCGCTTTACCGAACGAGGCATCGCCGCATTTCTGGGAAGTCCGTACGAGATGCTGCCGCAATCGGACCGCATGGGTGCGCGTCTGCGCGGTGCATCGATCGCGCACGTGCGGGGCCACGACATCGTGTCCGACGGCATCGCGCTGGGCTCGGTGCAGGTCGCCGGCGACGGCCAGCCGATCGTGCTCCTGGTCGACCGTCAATCCACCGGCGGCTACACGAAGATCGCGACGGTCTGCTCGTTCGACATCGGCCGCATCGCGCAGACGCGACCCGGGCAGTCGCTGCGATTCCGCACGATCACGCTCGACGAAGCGCACAACGAGCTGAGACGTGCTTACGAAAGGTCCGTCAATTCCGCACCGGCTGGTTCGTAGCAGAACTCACCGGCTCGATGCGGGCAGCGGCGGACGATTCTTCCGATACGAATCCTTCAACGCGATCTTATCGCCGCGAAATGTGAAGACGTCGCAGCCATGCACGCCATTGAACCTCCCAGGCCACGCCGTATGAATCAGCGCTGCATTCCAGTGCTACGCAAGGCGCTCCCAGAAGAGCTCGTGATGCTGCATCGAGCCCATGTAAAGCCGTCGTGGCGGCGCGAGCACGATGCCGCCTCGTTCGAACCTGACGGTGCGCAACTGCTCGCCGCCGATGCGCGATGCGTCCGACGACGCATCGACGCGCGTGGTCAGCGTCGTGCCGTCGAACGTGTAGTTACCCGCATACGACATGAACTGCCGGGGCTCGCCGGCGGGCAATTCGGGCCGGCCGTCGCATAGAACGCAGTACATCCGTCCGTCGCTCTCGAAGCAGACGAGACCGTCCGCGACCGGGCCATAAGGCGGCGGCAGCGCTTTGCCTTCATCATCGCTCGCCTTCGTGCTCTTCAGTTTCCATGTACCGATGATGCGCTGGTCGATCATGTTCTTCCTTGTTCGTGAAAACAGGTGCGGTCCGATGAAACCGGAGCCGGCTAAGCGGTTTCGCGTTGCGCCTGCGACATCGGGAGCGCCGGTGCGCCGGCGGTCAGCGTCGTACGACGCAGGTCGCGCGGGAACGTGCGGTCGTCGAACGGCCGGGCCCGATGCATCGTCACGCGGTTGTCCCACATCACGAGGTCACCGACACGCCACCTGTGGCGATACACGAATTCGCGCTGCGTGGCGTGTTCCATCAGCTCGCGGAGGAGCAGCATGCCTTCCGAAACGGGCCATCCCACGATCCGTCCCGCGTGCGAAGACAGGAAGAGCGAATGGCGGCCGGTGCGCTGATGCGTGCGCACGAGCGGCTGTGTGACGGGCGCGAACGCGCGCTTTTCCTCTTCCGTGAACGGCACGCCGAGCACGCCCTTCGAGTAGATGCGGCTGTGCTCGACGACGAGGTCCTTCACCTGTTCCTTCGTGCGCGCATCGAGCATATCCCACGCCGCACGCATGTCGGCGAACTCGGTGTCACCGCCCTCCGGCGGCAGAACGTGCGCACACAGCAACGAATACTTGGCGGGAATCGTCTTGTAACTGCTGTCGCTGTGCCACAGCCGGTTGCCGAGCATGAAGAGTCGCTTGCGGTCTTCGCGTGCCAGGATCGTGTCGCCGGGCCCGAGATTGGACTGGTCCGAAACCGCCGTGTTGTCCAGACGCACGCCTTTGTCCGGGTTGATCTTCGTGTAAGGTCCTTCGAGCTCGCCGAGGCTTTTCGTGAACGCGATCTGCTGTTCGGTGGAGAGCGGCCGATTGCGCCGGAATACGAGCACGCCGTAGCGATCCATGCCGTCCTCGATCTGCGTCGCGACCGCAGGTGATATCGGCTCGCCGATGTCGATGCCGCAACATTCGGCGGCGAAGACGGGATGGAGCGGAGAGAATGTCAGACCCATGGAAAGCTCCTGTTCGTTCGCTCATGTTTGGAGACGGGCAACGGCTGCCTCGGCACGAAGGCTTCCACCATTCGCCCCGAGGCTCCCGCGACGAGACGCCCGAAGGGTGGACGGAAAGATTATGGCTTCAAGCTTCAATCGCAAGTCCTACTGCAGCGCCATGCCGGAGTCGCGGATGAGCCTCGCGTACTTGTCGATTTCGGTCTTCACGAAGCTCTGCATCTCCTCCGGCCGGCTGGTCTGGACCGTGAAGCCGAGATCCTCGAAGCGGCGCATCGTCTCCGGTTTGCCGAGCGTGGCAACGGCCGATTTATAAACGGTTGCGGCGACATCCTTCGGCGTCTTCACCGGAACCATCAGCCCGGCCCACGACTGGACTTCGTATCCGCGCAACGTATCCGCGATCGGCGCGACATCGGGCAATTCCGGCAGGCGTTTCGCTGACGTGACGCCGAGCGCGCGCAAGCGGCCGCTTCGGATGTGTGCAAGACCGGTCGCGAGCGGCGTGAAGTAAACCGACGTCTCGCCGGACAGCACCGACGCGAGCGCCGGACCGCCACCGGTATAGGCGACGTGCACCATCTTGACGTTGCCGAGCGCGTTGAAATACTCCGCCGCGAAATAGGTGCCGCTGCCGGTCCCCGCCGACGCGTAATTGAGATCGCCCGGCCGCGCTTTCGCGATCTTGAGCAGATCGCCCGCCGTCCTGGCCGGAAGGGACGGATGCACCACGCATACGAACGCGGACTGCGCAACCAGCGTGAGCGGCGAGAAGTCGGCCAGGATGTCGTACGAGAGCTTGCGATAGAGACTCGCGTTGATGCTGTGGTTCGTATGCGCGAGGAACACGGTATAGCCGTCCGGCGCAGCCCTCGCCGCGACTTCCGCGCCGATGTTTCCTCCAGCGCCAGCGCGGTCGTCGACCACCACCTGCTGGCCGAGCTGCTGGCCGAGCGCGCCCGCGAAAACCCGGGCGATCGTATCCGGATTGCTGCCCGCCGAGCTCGCCACGATCATGCGGACGGGCTTGGCGGGAAAAGCCTGTCCGTGTACGACGTTCGGCAACACGCACGAGAGCGTCACCACCAGCAGCGCCGTGATCCTGCGTGCGCTGTTCTTCATCTGCTGAGTCTCTGCCATTGGGCGTGGGTTATCGATACGTTTTCAGCGGACCCCATTCGGCCGGTAAACCGCGAACACCTTGTCGGAATTGGTGATCCACGATTCGAGGAACACCGATTCGTCCGGCCTGGGCCGTCCCAGTTCATGCATCGCACCGACGAGGCAGAACCAGTTCAAGAGCTCGTGGTGGCCGCGATCCTCGACCTCTTCGATGCTCGTATTGCGCCACGTTTCCGAGTCGCCGTTTCGAAGCGCGTCGTAGTAACGCCGGTCCGCGTCGACGTCCGGGAAGAGAAGCGCGTTCTTCTGCACGAGAAAAGCGTGGCTCCAGCTCGACGAAGCGATCACGGCGACACGCCACGGACCGTCCCGCAGCGCACGTGCGATCGCCGCGCCCACTTCCATGCAGCGCCAGGGCTGCGGGGCCGGCGGATCGAAATCGCTCTGTTGCTCAGGAATGGCGCCCTCGCCCTCGGATGGAAGCCGCGGCGCACCGCGGGCCGATATGAGCCACCGCCCATACGCATTCACCGCGAACGGGACTATCGGATAAGGAAAGCCGCGGCGGTCGTAATCGAGAAAGAGCAGCGAATTGGCGAACGCGTGGCCGAGCGGATGATGGAGTGGCTTGTACGCGTATGCGACGTCGATCCCGGCCTTCAGCAACGCGGTCGCGAGGTACTTGCCGCCGGCACGATGACCTTTCACGACGAAGGTCTTGTCCTCGGGTTCGTCCCATGCGTTGGCGCCCCGGCGATAACCTTTCCACGGCTGAAGCTCGACGGTGTCGTACGCGAGAATCGAAAATGCGGGCACGCAGTCTTCGCGGAAATTTTCGTACTGATCGTCGCCCCAGATCAGGACGAAATCCGGCTCGAACGCATCGAGCTCGCGACGTACTTTGCGAAACTGCTCGATCATGTCCCGGCGGTGACGATCCGAATGCGCCTGTCCTTTGTCATCGCTCCACTGCTCGCGCATCGTCGGATGCCAGTTCTCGATCGACCGGAAGCGTGCGGGCACCGTTGGATCCTCGAGCGCCTGCTGGAAGCGCCAGCTCATGTTGAGCTTGGAGGCGAGGTTCGGATAATGCGTGATGCCGAGTCCGAGAATCTGCCCCATGACCATCTCCTCTTACGCGCTTACGCGCAGAAAAGCTTCTTCGGAATCACACCGTAGACCATCTTCACGAGATTCACGGCTTCCGCGATCCGGAAATCAACGTTGAAGCTCGACAGCGCATACGCTTCCGCAGCCGTCACACCCGCGCGGCGCTGAATGAACTCGACGCTTTCGCGCACAGCCTCCTTCAGCGCGAGATCGAGATCTTCGTCCATCCCCATCACGTAATCGTAAGCAGCGTCCTCCGCGCGCGGCCACTTCATGCGCTTGCCCGCACGCTTGTGAACGACGAACTGCAGCGTCGGCGCGAGCGAAATCTCGATCGTCGCGCCATCCACCTCGCCGTCGCCCTGCGCTGCATGTCCATCGCCCGTATAGAACAGAGCGCCCTCGTTGAACACGGGCAAGTAGAGTTTCGACCCTGCGACCAGGTGTTTGAAATCGATGTTGCCGCCCCATTCGCCGGGCGGCTTCGTGCTCACGGGCGCGCGTTCGGGCGGGGGCGCGACGGACATGATGCCCATGAAGGGCGCCAGCGGGATTTCGGTGCCGCCTGCAAACAACGCAACGCGCCGTTCGAGATCGAGCCGGATCACCGGAGCCACGCGCGCGGACAGCAGATCGGGCAGCACGCCCGATCCCGGGCCGATGCCGTTCACGCCGTACGGCACCCGGAATGCGACATCGAGCACGCGCACCTCGAGCATGTCGCCGGGCGCGGCGCCTTCGATATGCACCGGCCCGGTCAGCACGTGGGGTCCGCCCGGCGGCGATTTCTTCACCTGCCGGTAGATCGCGATCGCCTCCGGCAGGATCTGCTGCGGCTCGATGCCTGCCGCGTCGAAGAAAGTCGCCGGGTCTTCGTTGTTGAGCGGCTGCTGCGATACGGTCTCGATCACCACCGTATCGCCCGAGCGAATGCGCAGCACCGGCGTCCTGTCCGCCGGGATTGCACCCCAGACGACCGTTTCGGGCGATGCGCGCAGCACCGCGTGTGCGCTTTTCAGTTCATTCGGATTCATGCGATCTCGATCCCGGCGGACTCAATGATGACTTCGCCTATGCGTCCATATCCGTGTCCGGACGTGCGTCCCATTCCTCCGCCTCTGCGTTGTGTAAGCGCCGTCAAAATTTACTGGTGCGGCAGCGCATTGTCACGCATCGACGGCGGGATCAACAGCGGCCGTCGAGATCGTTACGCCCCGCTCGAGTGTGCGATGCACCGGACACTTGTTCGCGATCTCGAGGAGCCGCGCACGCTGCGTCTCGTCGAGCGAGCCCTCGAACGTGAGAACGCGATCGATACGATCGAGCTTCGCATCCTTCGAGTCGCAATCCACGCAATCCTGCGCATGCACTTTCTCGTGCTTCAGCTCGACGCTCACGCGCTGCAGCGGAATCTTCTTGAGGTCCGCGTACATGCGAACGGTCATCGCCGTGCATGTGCCGAGCGCCGCCACGAGCAGGTCGTACGGGCTCGGCCCCGTGTCTGCGCCGCCGACCGACAACGGCTCGTCCGCTCGAAAACGGTGACGGCCGGCCACGACGTCCTGCGCAAATTTGCCTTCCCCCGCCTCGATGACCCGCACACCGGACACACTGTCGGGCTTCACCTGCTTCTCCGCTTCGAGATAGCGTGAGGCCCAGGCCGACAATACTTCCCCGACGTACGCCGCGTCGGCACGGCGCGTCAGCAAGTGATCGGCATCGTCCAGCGAAACGAAACTCTTCGGATGCTTGGCGGCGAGAAATATCTTCGATGCGTTCTCGATCGGCACGATCGCGTCGACCGGCGAATGCAACACGAGCAGGGCTTTGCGCATCGAAGCAATCGCTTCCGTTAGATCGTGTCTCTCGAGGTCGTCTATGAACTCGCGTCGCACGCGGAATGGCCGGCCGCCGATGTCGACCGTGGCTTCGCCTTTGGCAACGATCTCCGCCTTGCTCTCTTTCAGCAGATGCGCGACGTGCCGCGGCTCGAAGGGCGCGCCGATCGTCGCAACAGCGGTCGCCTCACTTGTCTCGCGCGCGGCGGCAAGCACAGCGGCCCCGCCGAGACTGTGTCCGATCAGGATCGACGGCGCCCGATGCTGCTCACGGAGGTACTGCACGGCGGCGAGAAGATCACTGATGTTGGAGCTGAAGGTCGAATCCGCGAATTCGCCGCCGCTCATCCCCAAGCCGGTGAAATCGAAGCGCAGTACCGCGATGCCGCGCGCCGCGAGCGACTGCGCGATGAAGGCCGCGCCTTTCGAGTCCTTCGAACACGTGAAGCAGTGCGCGAACAGCGCGTAGGCACGCGGGGTGCCGGCCGGAATGTCGAGCCGCGCCGCAAGCTCGTGACCGTGGCTCGACGGAAAACGGACAACGCTACTGGGCATGGCGCGCCTCCACGTCGCGATTCGATGCAGCAATGGTAACGTATAGGACATGAACAACGCGGATCTCATCGTCGCCATTCTCAGGGCCGCCGGAATCCAGCGCGGCTTCGGTGTGCCCAGCGGAAATGTTCTGCCGCTCATGGAAGCGATGCGTGAGGGCGGCATCGACTTCGTCCTGACCGCGCACGAAGGTTCAGCCGGCTTCGCCGCCGACGTGACGGCGCGAATGACCGGAGTTCCGGGTCTGTGCATCGCGACACTCGGGCCGGGTGCGACGAATCTCGCCACCGGCGTCGGCTGCGCGTATCTCGATCGCTCGCCGCTCATCGCGATCACGTGCACCCTCAACGAAGCCCAGCTCGGGCGCCGTATGCAGATGTGGATCGATCATGAAACACTCTTCAAACCGATCACGAAAGCAAGCTTTCGGCTGCGCAGGGGCGAAATCGCCGCGACACTCGAAAAGGCGCTGCGTATCGCGATCAGCGAGCCGCCCGGACCCGTGCACCTCGATCTGCCGGAAGATGTCGCGCTCGCGGCTGCTCAGGAATCTGTCCCTCGCGAATCGATCGCTGGCGCAGATGCGCCCGGCGCCGCACGTTCCGGACAATCGGATCGTTCCGATAACGGCATCGACCGCGCGGCCACGTTGCTCCGCAACGCGAAACGTCCCGTCGCCGTCATTGGCGCGAATGCAATGCGGCTTCCGCAGCCTGGATCTTTGCGCGCGCTCGTGGAACGCCACGGCATTCCGTTCGCCACCACGACGATGGCGAAAGGCCTCATCGACGAAACGCATCCGCTCTCGATCGGCTGCATCGAGCGCGCCAGGCGCCAGCTTCAGCGTGGTTTCATCCGGGAACACGCCGACTTGATCATCGGCCTGGGCTACGACACGGTCGAGGTCGAATACGAAGCATGGATCGGCGACGTGCCGCTGCTGCACGTCGATGTCGAGCGCGCCGACGTGGATTCTTCGGTGCGCATCGTGCATGAGGTCGTGGGGCCGCTCGCGCAATCGATCCCCGCGCTCGCCGGGCTGGATCCGATCCCGAACGCATGGACGCGGCAGGCTGGCGATGATGGTGTTCACATCGCGGAGGTGGACGCACACCGCTCCGCCTTTCAGCGGTCTTTGCGGCCGGCGGGCGACCGCTTCTCACCGCACGAGGCGATCGACGTTGTGCGCCGCGTTCTGCCGCACGAGGGGGTGCTCGCCTTCGACGTCGGCGCCCACACGCACCAGATCGCAAGCCAGTGGACGGCCTACGGTCCGCGCACGTTCCTCATTACAAACGGCTGGTCTTCCATGGGCTTCGGGTTGCCTGCTGCCATCGCGGCCAAACTCGCGCGGCCGGATCTCCCGGTCGTGTGCATCGTCGGCGACGGTTGTTTCCAGATGACGTGCGGCGAGCTCGCGGTGGCCAAACGTGAGCGGCTTGCGATCCCGTTCGTCGTCCTCGACGACGGCTGGCTGAGTCTCATCAAAGTAAAACAGGAACGGCGCTCATTGCCTTACTACGGCACCGCGCTCCCCGCCGAAACCCGACAGCCGCCCGCGCATTATTTCGGCGTTCCGGTGATGACGGGCGAAAACGCCGCGGATCTCGAGCACGCGCTCGTAAGCGCACTCGCGATGGACGGGCCGAACGTCATTCAGATCGGCGTGGACCCCGCGCACTACTCGGAGACGGTATACGACTGATGGAGAGACGATGAACCCTTCGATACCGGTCGCGTGCGCAGCGGCGTTGTCCCTTTCGGCGACGGCGTTCGGGCAGACGGCAGCACCGGCGTATCCCGCGAAGCCCGTGCGCATTTTCGTCGGTTTCGCCGCCGGCGGCGGCATCGACATCGTGGCGCGCATCTATGCCCAGCAACTCACCGAGGCGCTCGGCCAGTCGGTGTTCGTCGACAATCGACCCGGCGCCGGCGGCACGCTCGCGAGTGACCTGCTCGCGAAAGCACCGCCCGATGGATACACGCTTATCATGGTATCCGTGACGCACTCGATCAACGCATCGCTTTATGGCAAGCTTCCCTACGATACGGTGAAGAGCTTTGCGCCCGTGACGCCGACGGCATTGCAGGCCGACGTGATCGCCATTCATCCCTCATTGCCCGCAAAGACGCTGCGCGATCTGATCACGCTCGCCAAATCGAGATCCGCCGATCTGAGCTATGCGCATGCGGGCAACGGCACGCTCATGCACGTGGGCATGGAGCTCTTTCTGTCGATGGCGGGCATCAAGATGCTGGCCGTACCGTACAACGGCGCCGGCCCGTCTACCGTCGCGGTACTCGGAGGACAGTTGCCCGTGCTGTCCACGAGCCTGCCTCCGTCGCTGCCGCATGCCAAAGCCGGGAAGCTGCGCATCCTGGCTGTTACAACGGCACAGCGCACGCCGCTCGCGCCCGAATTGCCAACCGTGGACGAGGCAGCCGGACTGAAGGGCTACGAAGCCGTGGTATGGGTCGGACTGCTGGCGCCCGCGGGTACCCCGACCGCCGTCGTCAACAAGCTGAACGCGGAAATCGAGCGCCTGCAGCAGAGCCCCGAGTTGAAAGAGCACATGGCGAAACAGGGCACGCAGCCGTTCCGCGACACGCCCGCCGGTTTTGCTCAGCTCATATCGAACGACGTTGCGAAATGGGGCAGGATCGTGCGCGAGACGGGCATCAAAGCCGATTGAGGGCACGTTGATGCGCCTCGAGCGTCTTCATCGATCCGCTGCCTGCGCCCGGGGCCGCTGAATGGATCTTCACAGACTGTCGGCGATCGAGATCGTCACTGCGGTTCGCACCGGCCGCACGACCTGCGAAGCGGTCACGCGCGCGTGCCTGGAGCGCATTGCGGAGCGAGAGCCGTCCGTCCACGCGTGGGCCTTTCTCGATCGTGAACTGGCAATCGCGCAAGCACGCGCTCTGGATCGCAGTGGCGCATCCGGCCCGCTCAGCGGCGTTCCGTTCGGCGTTAAAGACATCATCGATACGTGCGACATGCCGACCGCGTACGGCTCGCCTATCTATGCGGGGCACCGCCCCGGGCGCGATGCCGCGTGCGTTGCCCTCGGGCGCAAGGCGGGCGGCGTGGTCATGGGCAAGACCATCACGGCCGAGTTCGCCGTGAACTATCCGGGGAAGACGCGTCACCCGCTCGATCCGGTGCGGACGCCGGGCGGCTCGTCGAGCGGGTCGGCCGCGGCGGTCGCCGATTTCATGGTGCCGCTTGCGCTCGGTTCGCAAACGACGGGCTCGACCATCAAACCGGGCTCGTTTTGCGGCGTCTTCGCGTATCGTCCGACGTTCGGTGAC
>Ga0207701_10006417_pt1 | contig 11742 bp, 10 predicted proteins | sample KBSSwiSSwithPhiX_FD_184294 | JGI IMG/M metagenome (GOLD analysis project Ga0207701, IMG submission 184294) | Switchgrass rhizosphere bulk soil microbial communities from Kellogg Biological Station, Michigan, USA, with PhiX - S5 (SPAdes) (version 2) | ecosystem: Environmental > Terrestrial >...
AGGAGCGCTATGCGGAAGCGCTCTCGAACGTGCAGCTGGTGCTGATGCTGTCGTCGATGCTGCACAGCATCGGCGTCGGCAACATGCTGCCGTCATGGGTGCGGGTGGTCTGCGTTGATATCAACCCCGCGGTCGTGACCAAGCTGAGCGATCGGGGATCGCAGCAGACCGTGGGCGTCGTCACCGACGTCGGGCTGTTCCTGCACCGCCTCGCCGAGGCGCTGCGGGGATGATTGCAGCGGCGCTTACGATCGCGTCCAGGGTTCGTCGCGACGCAGCTCGGAGATCCAGCGCGTGCTGACGACGCCGAGATCGCGGTCGGCGTGACCGGACTGCCGCATGCTGCGACGAGCTGCGAACAACGCCACGAGAATGAGCGCCGCGCCGATGGCCGCGAAAAGGATTGTGGATGTCATGGGGGTGCCGAGCAGTATGGAAGGCGGCGAGCGATCTTTCAAGCTGAACAAAGAGCGAATCACATGTTCACGACGCTGATTTCGACGAGCACCTTGAGCGATGCACTGGATGGACGATGGGCCATCGTCGACTGTCGATTCGACTTGCAGCGCGATGCTTGGGGTCGTGACCAATACGAGGCGGCGCACATCCCGTCGGCCGTTTACGCCCACCTCAGTCAGGACCTGTCGGCCCCCATGACCGGTCTCAATGGACGTCATCCCTGGCCATCGGCTTCAGCGATGACGGCCACTTTCAGCAGCATGGGCATCGGACCCGACACACAAGTCGTGGTGTACGACCAGGACGTGGGGATGTTCGCAAGCCGCCTGTGGTGGATGCTCCGGACGATGGGACACGAGGCCGTCGCCGTGCTCGACGGCGGTTGGGCCAGGTGGGTGCGCGAAGGGCGCCCGACGCGCAGCGGGAGCGAGTCGAGGTCCGCGGCCGCCTTCGTCGCGAGGCCACGCCCCGAGATGATTGTCGATGTCCAAAATGTGATCGCCGCCCGCGAGGCGCTGCTCGTCGACGCGCGAGCCCCCGAACGTTTCGCCGGCGCTACCGAGCCGCTGGACCGTGTCGCCGGACACATTCCCGGTGCGGTCAATCGTTTCTACAAGCAGAACGTGGGGGCGGACGGCGCGTTCCGCGATCCCGCCGAACTGCGCGCCGAGTTCGAGCGGCTCTTCGACGGCCGCCCGCCCGAGCGCACGATCATGTACTGCGGGTCCGGCGTCACCGCGTGTCACAACCTGCTCGCCCTCGAGCATGCCGGCTTGCCTGGTTCACGCCTCTATCCAGGGTCCTGGTCCGAATGGAGTGCCGATCCATCGAGGCCGGTCGAAACAGGATCGTGACATTCCGTGCAGCCCACCCTGACCACCGCTGAATCGACTCGGTCATCCGCACGGTCGCTCTGGACGACCGTCAAGGAAGCCATCCACGGATCGCAGCAGGACTTCACCGAGGCGCCGGTCAGCCGCGCCGTCGTGCTGCTCGCCATCCCGATGGTCCTCGAGATGCTGATGGAGTCGGTCTTCGCCGTGGTCGACATCTTCTTCGTCGGGCACCTTGGCGCGAATGCCGTCGCCACCGTCGGCGTCACCGAATCACTCATGACGCTGGTCTACGCCGTGGCCATCGGGCTCTCGATTGGGGCGGCGGCGACGGTGGCGAGACGGATCGGCGAGAAGGATCCGGATCGTGCCGCCCGCGCGGCCGTGCAGTCGATCGCGCTCGGCGTGATCATCGCCGGAGGCATGGGCGCGACCGGCGCGCTCTTCGGCCCGCAGCTGCTCGCGCTGATGGGTGCGAGCGATGACATCATTCGTGTCGGCGGCACGTTCGCGCGCGTGATGATCGGAGGCAGCGGCACCGCTCTGCTGCTTTTCCTGATCAACGCGGTCTTTCGCGGCGCCGGTGATGCCGCGGTCGCGATGCGTGTGCTCTGGTTCGCGAACGCGATCAACATCGTCCTCGGACCGTGCCTGATCTTCGGCGTCGGGCCGTTCCCTGAGCTCGGCGTCACCGGCGCTGCCGTCGGGACGACGATCGGTCGCGGATGCGGCGTGCTGTATCAGTTGTACGTGCTGACGCAGCGACCGGGTCGTGTTCAGGTGCGGCGCGAGCACGTCGCGATGGATCCGTCGGCGCTGCGCGGCATCCTCCGCATCTCGGGCACAGCCATGTTCCAGAACTTCGTGGCGATGGCATCATGGATGGGCCTCATGCGGATCCTCACCGGCTTCGGCAGTGCCGCCGTCGCCGGCTATACCATCGGCGTCCGCATCATCCTCTTCGCGCTGTTCCCGTCGTTCGGCGTCAGCAACGCGGCGGCGACCCTCGTCGGACAGAACCTCGGCGCCCGGAAGCCGGATCGGGCCGAGGCCGCAGCGTGGCGGGCGGCGTGGTACAACACGGCGTTCCTCGGCGGGATTGGCGTGCTCTTCGTCCTCTTCGCGCCGCAGCTGCTCTCCATCTTCACCAGCGACGCCATCGTGGCGGACTATGGCATCCGCTCGCTGCGGATTGTCTCGGCCGGATTCCTCTTCTACGGGTTCGGTACCGCGCTCACCGCCGCGTTCAATGGCGCCGGCGATACACGCACACCGACACTGATTCACTTCTTCTGCCTGTGGCTGTGGGAGATTCCGCTTGCCTGGACGCTGGCCCGCCCGTTCGGGTTCGGGCCGACGGGGGTCTTCATCGCGGTGAGCGTGGCGTTCTCGACGCTGGCGCTGGTGAGCGCGGTGCTGTTCCGCAGAGGCGGGTGGAAAGCCGGACGCGTGTAAGCGCCCGGAAGGCCGGAGGAGCCGCGTCGCTACACGTGCGAGAGCAGCGGCGTGACCGTGACCGTGAAGCCGTTCTGATTCGGCGCCGCATACTGGCGATGATGCCGGATGCGGGTGTACGGGATCTCGATCAGGGCGGTGTGCTCCTCGTCCGCCTGCGGCTGAATCCGGATCGTGAAGTCTTCGAGCGCTGACTGCAGGCGCGCCGCGTCATCGGCGCTGGCAAAGCCGATGACGAACACCTCGCCCGACGCGGTCTTGTGCGTCTCGTACGAGCGATAGCGTCGCGCCGCGAAGAGCGGGGCGTTCGGCAGCGCCGGGGAGTAGGTGAATCCAAAGACGCCGTTGGGCAGGGTATTGACGCCACACCCCTCCTGCGCCGTTTCGACGAGGGTGACCTGGTGCTTCTGCCTGAGCGCTTCCTGCTCCGGAGTAACGGTGAACTCGCTGTAAACAACGCGGGACATGGCGGTCATTATACCGACGCCTCGGAGTCCCCGTGGCGTTCTTTCTTACGGCCCGCACGCGGCCTCCACTACCGGCGCTGCGGGCTCGGTTCCCGCCGCTTACGCCTTGACGCCGATGGGGCAGGTGACGCCTGTCCCGCCGAGCCCGCAGTACCCGTGCGGATTCTTCGCCAGGTACTGCTGGTGATAGTCCTCGGCATAGAAGAACGGCGGCGCCTCGGAAATTTCCGTGGTCACGCGCCCATAACCGGCGGCGGTGAGCCGATCCTGAAACAGACCGCGCGAGGCCAGTGCGGCCTCGAGCTGCGCCGGGGATGACGTGTAGATCGCGGACCGGTACTGCGTCCCCACATCGTTCCCCTGCCGCATCCCCTGCGTCGGATCGTGGTTCTCCCAGAAAATCCTGAGCATCTCGTCGAGGGATGTCTGCCTGGGATCAAAGACGACGAGCACCACTTCGGTGTGCCCGGTCATCCCGCTGCAGACTTCCTGGTAGGTAGGATTCGCCGTATATCCGCCGGCGTAACCAACCGCCGTGGTGTAGACCCCGGGCGCTTCCCAGAACTTCCGTTCGGCCCCCCAGAAGCAACCCATGCCGACCACGAGCTGCTCGAGACCGTCAGGAAACGGCGGGCGCAGCGGATGTCCGTTCACGTAATGCGCCGTGGGCACCGGCATTGGCGTTTCGCGACCGGGCAGCGCCTGGTCCGGCTGCGGGAGTCGAAGCTTCGTTGCGCTGGAGAAAAGAGCCATGGGATCCTTTCGAGTTCCTTCTTAGGATGCCCGAAACGGCCGACACGTTCCATTTCATTGCGGACAAAGGCGACGCCCGGTCCAGGCTCGACCGTATTCTCGTCCGCCGCGTCACCGATGTCTCGCGGTTTTCCCGCACCGTCGCCCAGCACTGGATCGAGGCCGGAGCCGTGTCCGTCGACGGATTGCCCGCCAGACGCGCCGCAACCAGAGTTCGCGAAGGCGCCTCCATCACGGTCAGCGTGCCGGCAACCGCGATACGCCGGGCACGGCCGGCGGCGGAGGAATCGGAGTTGCGCATCGTGCACGAGGACGATTCGCTGCTCGTCATCGACAAGCCCGCCGGCGTCGTGGTGCATCCGTCCTACAAGCAGACGTCGGGCACACTGCTGAACGCCGTCCTCTGGCGGATCCGCGACAACGCTGCGCTGCGCCCGGGTATCGTGACGCGGCTGGACAAGGACACCTCGGGCCTCGTGGTGGTGGCGCTCACCGCACGGGTGCACGCCGCCCTGCAGCGCGACGCGGCGGCCGGCGATCTCCGCAAGCGGTACCTGGCGATCGTCGCCGCCGCGCCGAAGCCGCCGTCAGGGCGCATCCAGCTGCCGATCGGGCGCGATCCGCACGATCGCCGCCGCATGATCGTCGCCGGCGATGGCGCTGCCAGCGAGACAGAGTACGCCGTCATCGCCACCGAACCGGGAACGGCAGTGACGCTGGTCGCCTGTACGCTGATTACCGGACGCACCCATCAGATCCGGGTCCATCTCGCTTCGTCGGGATGGCCGATTATCGGAGACCGCGTGTACGGGCACCCGCATGCGCTGATCGGCCGCCAGGCGCTGCATGCGTGGACGATCTCGTTGCGACATCCGGTAACCCGGCAGCTCCTCGCATTCGAGAGTCCGCTGCCGCCGGACATGCAGCGGCTCCTCGGGGCGCATAATAGCGAGGCGCGCCTCAGACCCTCGAGCATCTGAGTCTCGCTAGTCCAGCGTTGGCGTTGCCCCGCCGCCGCGGACGGCCGTCGGCGGCCACACTGACAGGGAGACGCGGCGATGAAGGTCGAGTGCATGATGATTCGGAGCTCTACCCGCTCGTGGAAAAGCATGTGCGAGGAAGCGGCCACGTTTGCCACCAAGGTGGGACACGAACGCCTGATCAACATCTCCGTCTCCGCAGCAGGAGACAACCTCGGCGCTGAAGGCACCATCTTCGTCTGGTACTGGGACGACGGGACCATCGCCAACGATGGCGATTGATCGTCGGCAAACACAACGAACCTCCGTTCGAGAATCCGAGCGCACGATTGTCAGGATTCACTCCCGTCTCCCGGCGGCGCTTCATCCGCGATGCCGCGGCATCGGCAGCGGCCTTCCCGCTGCTGGTGCGCGCCCAGCGCGAATCCGATGACGGACAACGGCTGTTCCGTCATGGAGTGGCCAGCGGCGATCCACTGAGCGATCGGGTCATTCTCTGGACGCGGGTCACCCCGCCATCGTCGCGCAGCGCGACATCGCCGATGGCGGTGCGCTGGCAGATCGCCACGGACGAGCGAATGACTGATGTCGTCGGCCGCGGCACGGTCGACGCCGCACTCGAGCGCGACTTCACCGTCAAGGTGGACGTCGGCAGCCTGCGTCCCGGGCGGACCTATTACTACGCGTTCGATGCCGGCGGCGAACAGTCGCCGATCGGACGGACGCGCACGCTGCCGACCGACGGCAACCGCCTGCGGCTGGCCACCGTCTCGTGCTCGAACTACCCCGCCGGGTACTTCAACGTCTACCGATGTGTCGCGAATCGCGATGACCTCGATGCCGTCGTCCACGTCGGCGACTACATCTACGAGTTCGGTGACGGCGCCTACGGCAACGCGAGCGACATCGGGCGCGCGCCGCTGCCGCGCACCGCGTCGGTGACACTGGACGAGTACCGCCAGCGCTATGCGGTCTACCGCTCGGATATCGATTTGCAGGCCGCACATCAGCGGCACCCGTTCATCGCCGTGTGGGACGACCATGAGTCGGCGAACAATGCCTGGTCGGGAGGTGCGGGCGGCCACACGGACGCCAACGGTCCGTGGGCGGTCCGTCGCGAAGCGGCCTATCGCGCCTATATGGAATGGATGCCGATTCGCGAGGCCTCGTCAGGCGGCATTCATCTCTATCGCGGCTTCCGTATCGGCACGCTGGCCGATCTGATCATGCTCGACACGCGCACGTTCCGCGACAAACAGGCGCTGTCTACCGATACCGCCACACTTGCGCGGCCCGATCGCTCCATGCTCGGCGCCGGCCAGGAAGCGTGGCTGTTCGATCAGCTGCGATCGTCGCAGCGCGGAACAACCACCTGGCGCATCCTCGGGCAACAGGTGCTGTTCGCGCCGCTCACGCCTCCGGGCGCACCGGTGCTCGAGGTCGATGCCTGGGAAGGCTATCCGGCGGCGCGCGCCCGGCTGCTCGACTTCATCGGCACAGAGCGCATCGCCAACGTCGTGGTGCTGACCGGTGACATTCACAGCTCGTGGGCGAGCGACGTGCCTCGCGATCAGCTGCTCGGCTATCAGGCGTCCACCGGCGCCGGCTCACTGGCCGTCGAGTTCGTCACGCCCGCGATCAGCTCGCCGCCGCTGTTCTCGATCGCAGGAGTGCGCGAGCGGGCGCCGCTGCTTCGTCTGTTCGCGCCGCAGGTGAAATACCTGGACGGCGAGCGGCGGGGCTACGCACTGGTCGACATCACACCCGAGCGTGTCATCACCGAGTGGTACCACGTGCCGACGGTCACCGAGCGGACGCCTACGGAGACGCGATCGGCGCGATTCGTCTGCGAGCGCGGATCCGCGCGTATCGTGGCGGGGTGAGAACGACCTGAGTTCGCGGTTCTACGTGCTGGGTTCTCGGTTCGTGTTCAGTTCTTCGTTCGTTTTCTGGGTTCGGTTCTTCGTTCGGTTCTAAGTTCAGGTTCGGTTCGAGGTTCAGGTTCGGTTCGGAGTTCGGGTTCGGTTCGGGGTTCGGCGTCTGCTTGGTGCGCTCGTCCGTTGGTTCCAGGCCGCCCAGCGGCGAGCCGCCGGCGAGAACGACCGGCGATGCGCCGCTCACGGCTTCTTCGGGCGTTTCTGAGCGCCTCCGGCGATTGCAGATATTCCATCAGCCCCGTCACCTCCTCGAGCGCGGTAATCGCCAGCGCGTTCAGCGTCTCGCGCGTGTCGTCGTCGATGTATGTGGCGTCCACCAGATCCAGGAGATGGTTCTGCGACTCCATCAGCGACGAACGCGCCAGGACCGTAAATCTGGCAAAGTCGGCTGGATTGAAGCGGCCAAATCCTTCGGAAAGGTGAGCGGGCGGGCCCGCAACGGATTTCTCCAACTGCCGTCGTCTTTGCCAGTCGCGTTTGAGTGGTCCATGGGCACAGAGCCTATAGACAGCCTTCTTATACACGTCACAGGCCTGCCAGGCTCGCAGGTCAGTGAATCGCCGCACTCCGCTTCCCACGACTCGGCAAGTAACACCAACCGTGCCACGCTGAAAGGCGGCTGAAATTCAAGGTCGACGCCAGAGACGGTGAGGATCCTGCACAAGGTCGGGAAAGGAGGGGTGGCAAAATCTGAACCCCGAATCCTGAACCCTGAACCGAACCCGGAACCGAACCCGGAACCGAACGAAGAAGCGAACCCAGAAAACGAACCTCCGAACTGAACACGAACCGAGCACTCAGAACGCAGAAGTTCGAACCCCTGGGCTATAGTCGACTCCATGCCACGCCGTCTGTTGATCGCGCTGCTGGCCTGCGCATGTCTGGCCGTCCCCCCCATCCGCGCGCAAGTGCGCCCCATCTACGACCGTGGCGCGGCCGGGCTCACCCAGATCCTCCAGCGACTGACGACGACGGCGAGCGTCCTTCATATCGGCGCCCATCCCGACGATGAGGATTCGGCGTTTCTGGCCCGTGCGGCGAGAGGCGATCACGCGCGCGTGGCGTATCTCGCATTGAACCGCGGCGAGGGCGGCCAGAACATCATCGGCCCGGAGCTGTTCGACGCACTCGGTGTCATTCGCACCGAGGAGCTGCTGCAGGCGCGACGGCTCGATGGCGGCGAACAGTTCTTCACCCGGGCGTTCGACTTCGGTTTCTCCAAGACTCGCGCCGAGACGGCGGCACTGTGGGACGAGCAGGCGGTGCTCGAGGACATGGTGCGTGTCATCCGCGCCTTCCGACCGCTGGTCATCTACTCGCGGTTTTCCGGTACGGCTGCAGACGGGCACGGCCATCATCAGGAAGCCGGATACCTCACGCCTCTCGCGTTCAAGGCCGCCGGCGATCCGGGACAATTCCCGAACCTGGCGCGTGAAGGACTGCGGCCATGGCAAGCGAAGAAGCTGTACATGACCGGAGGGCGCGGCGGCGGCGCTGGCCCTGTCCTGCAGGTGGCGACAGGCGACGTCGAGCCGGTGATCGGCCGCAGCTTCGCCGAGATCGCCGCGGAAGGGCGCAGTCAGCACAAGTCGCAGGAGATGGGCGGCATCGAGCCGCTCGGTCCGTCAGCATCGGCGCTACGCCTGGTCGAATCACGGACGCAAGCCGCAGCGACCGAGCAATCGGTCTTCGACGGCATCGACACGACGCTGACCGGCCTCGCTGGCCTCACAGGACTCCCGGCACCGACGCTGCGCAGCGAACTGAGCGCCATCAACGCGGCCGTCACGCAGGCATTGCGGAGCTATCAGCCGCTGCAGCCGGCCACGCTCCTGCCCTCGCTCGCTGACGGCCTTCGCGCGACGCGGGCCGCGCGCAGCGCCCTTCGCGTGCTGACCAACGATCGAGACGCCGCCGCCGACGCCGACTTCCTTCTCGCGCAGAAGGAGGAGGACTTCTCATCCGCGCTCCTCCGTGCCGCAGAAGTGGCGGTGGACCCGCTCGCGAATGCGGAAACGGTGGAACAGGGCGGCACCCTCGACGTCAACGTCCGCATCTTCGCGGCCAACGCGTCGCTGGTCCGTGTCCTCGAGACCGGCGTGCGCGCACCCGACAGCTGGAGCGTCTCGACGGCGGATGCAGCGGGCAACGCCGGCGGACGGGGCGGCCGCGAGACGCCGACGCGACAGACGACATACCGGGTGCGCGTACCGGCGACCGCGCCGTTCACCCAGCCGTACTTCTTCGAAACGCCGCGACGCGGCGCGATGTATCAGTGGCCACCCGGTTCGCCCAGTACATCGCCCTTCGGTCCACCGCTGCTGACGGCATTCGCGACCCTCGAGATCGGCGGCGTTACGGTCACTGAGACGGCTCCGGTCTCGTATCGCATCGGCGACTCGATCCGCGGCGAGCTGCGGCGCGAGGTGAACGTCGTGCCGGCGCTCGCCGTCGGGTTCACCTCGTCGCTGTTTGTCCTGCCCACCGGGAACACCGCGCGAACGCAGGCCGTACAAGTGCAAGCCACCAGCCTGCGAAACGGGCAGACCAGCGGAACGCTGTCCCTCACGGTGCCACAGGGATGGACCGTTACACCAGCGTCGATCCCGATCTCACTGACCGCGAACGTCGAACGGGTGTCGGCCACGTTCCAGGTCACGGCGCCTGCCCGTCGCCCAACCGGCCGCTACGACATCGCCCTGCAGGCCAGGGTTGGCGACGCCACCTACGCCCATGACCTGCAGGTGATTGCGTATCCGCACATCCAGACGCACCGCATCTACTCGAGTGCTGTGGCGACGGTGCAGGTCGTCGATCTCGCCGTGGCCCCCGTGCGCGTCGGCTACATCATGGGCAGCGGCGATCAGGTCCCTGACGCCCTCCGCCGCATGAACATACCGGTCACGCTGCTCGACGATGCGGCGCTCGCCAATGGCGATCTGGCCGCCTTCGATACCATCGTCGTCGGCATTCGTGCCTCCGAGGCGAGACCGGCCTTCGTTGCGAATCAGGCGCGCCTCCGGCAGTTCATGGAGCGCGGCGGAACGCTCATCGTCCAGTATCAGCAGCAGGAGTACATCGCGCGGAATCTTCCGCCCTACCCGGCGCAGATGATGGGCAACTCGCGCGTGACCGACGAGAAGGCGACCGTCTCGATCCTGGCGCCGCAGCACGCGGCGTTCACGTTCCCCAACCGGATCAGCGCCAGGGACTTCGACGGCTGGGTGCAGGAGCGGAACCTGTACTCGTTCACCGCGTTCGATCCGAAGTACGTGCCGCTGCTCGAAGCGGCGGATCCCGGCGAGATGCCGCAGCGTGGCGGCGAAGTGTACGCCCGTGTCGGACGCGGCCACTACGTCTACACGTCGTACGCCTGGTTCCGGCAGCTGCCGGCCGGCGTTCCTGGCGCCTACCGGCTGTTCGCGAATCTGATCAGTCTGGGCAAGGCTCCAGCGCCCGTCGGTTCACCAGCTCGGGGTAACGCGCCGCAAACCGGCGGAGCGCCGGTCGAGGCAACGGGCCGTACGCGTCCGTCCCGCTGAAGCTCCACGGCCACGCACCGAGGTACCCGCCGGTCACGCCGAACGTCAGGTATTCGTCGAGCGTCGTCGATGGCGGAGACGCACCCGCCGGATGCCGCGCCGGTCCGTCACCGGGAAACTCGCCGAGAATGACCGGATGCCGCACGCCGAGCGCGGACGCCGGTGTGCCGAAGACGTCATCGTCGCGCTCCGAATGTCGCGTGTCCGGGTACGAGTGCAGCTGCAGCAGGTCGAGCCCGAGACCTGGGTCGTCCCAGGCCCAGAGGTTGTGCAGTCGCGCACACCCGATCGTCGTCAGCGCCGTCGACCGTGCGTGAACGAGGGCGCTGAAGCGTGCGACCAGCAGCGCAAACGTCTCGAACCGGATCGGCCTGGGCACCTGCGTGCTGACGTCGGCTTCCCACTCCTCGATGACGAAGTCGGGCTCGTTCATCAGCTCGTAGGCGAGCAGCCGATGGCCCAGATCGCCGCGGACGCCGCCCGGGCTGTAACGCTGCACGATCGGGACGAGCACGTGCGTGAGCAAGGCATCGTGACCGGCCTCCGTGCTGAGGACGGCCTCGCGTCCATGCGGCAGGCGCGTCTCCAGGATCGCGCCGGTCGCGGGATCGGCAATCGCATCGGGAATGTTGCGGAACATCCATCGATGGTCGAGGAGGACGAGCACAAGCGCGATGTCGACGGACCCGGCGATCTCGAGCGCCGCGTCGAGATCCCTGAAGAACGGAGCATCGAGGCCGGTCGGCAGCCCCTGTTCGTCGTAGGTGATCCCGGCGCGGCCATCGCCGAACACGAACCAGCGCACGACGGTGAAACCGAGCGAGGCCATCTGTTCGAAGTCGCGCTGGACGGCGGCGCGGCGGGTCGATACTCCCAGGTGGGAGCCCCAGATGTTCGCGCCGAAGTCCATCCCGTAGTACACGGTGGTCCCGTCGGTGGACCAGGGATAGTTGCAACCGTGCAGAAATGAGGTCACGCGTCACCACGGGCGTCAGCCCAGCCAGAACCCGTGCCTGCAACTTTTGCGCAGCTGCGGTGTTCTTGATATGTGGCCGCTCGCGGACGCGATAACCCCGGATGAGCGATTCCGGCCGGTTCGAAGCGTTCGTGCGGACGCACCAGGATATGGTGTATGCGACGGCGCTCCGATTGCTCGCGAATCCCGCCGAAGCCGAGGACGTCGCGCAGGCGGTCTTCCTCAAGGCATTCGAGCGGTTCGATCAGCTCTCGGCCAGCGACAGCGCCGCGGGATGGCTGAAGACCGTCACCCGGCACGCCTGTCTGAATCACCTCTCCCGCTACCGCAGACGCTGGCG
>Ga0207701_10006418_pt1 | contig 11742 bp, 12 predicted proteins | sample KBSSwiSSwithPhiX_FD_184294 | JGI IMG/M metagenome (GOLD analysis project Ga0207701, IMG submission 184294) | Switchgrass rhizosphere bulk soil microbial communities from Kellogg Biological Station, Michigan, USA, with PhiX - S5 (SPAdes) (version 2) | ecosystem: Environmental > Terrestrial >...
GCGCCGCGTCCTCCTCCTCGTCGCCGCCGAAGGGCACGATGACCTCGACACAGGTGACCCACGCAAGGTCGCCCGAGACCGCGATCCGCACGTCCTCGCAGCCGACCGACCAGGGGCGGGAGTTCGCGAAAATGTTCTCCCAGGAGCGCTCGATCTCCTCCCAGCCGTCGAGACGGTGCCAGCCGGGGTGGACGCAGCTCGCCGAGACGTCCTGGAGCCACACTTTCGACATGTGCCCGAGATCACGCGCCTCGAGAGCGCGATAAAAAGCGAGGTTCGCAGCGGCAACCGCTGTCGCTTCCGGGCTCACCTCTCTACGATATACCGAGCATGGCGCGCGACACGGACATCGGAGGGCCCGGAGGCGGACGCTTTCCGGCGACGCGCCACTCGGCGGTGCTCGCCGCGCAGAGCACGGACCTGATCGAGAGAGAGCGCGGCCTCGCGATTCTCCTCGAGACGTACTGGCGTCCCGCGTACAAGTACGTGCGCATCCGTTTCGGAGAACCGAACGAGGACGCCAAGGACCTGACGCAGTCGTTCTTCATGCGCGCGCTCGAGAAGGATTTCTTCGACGGCTACGATCCCGAGAAGGGCAGCTTCCGCACCTACCTGCGCACGTGTCTCGATCGCTTCGTCCTCAACGAGAAGAAAGCCGCCGTCCGGGTGAAGCGCTGGCCGGGCGCTCCGCCGCTCCCGCTCGACTTCGAGAGCGCCGAAGGCGAGCTTTCGCGCCAGGACCCTCCCGATCCCGCGTCCATGGACCAGTATTTTCACGACGAGTGGGTGCGGAGCCTCTTCTCGCTCTCGGTCGAGCGATTGCGCGAAGAGTGCGAGAAGCGCGGCAAGGACCTTCCGTATCTGCTCTTCGAGCGATACGAGCTGGACCGCGATCCCGACGAGAAGCTGACCTACGAGCGGCTGGCCGAGGAGTTCGCCATTCCGGCGACGCAGGTGACCAACTTCCTGGCCCTCGCCCGCCGGGAGTTCCGGCGCATCGTGCTCGAGAAGCTGCGCGAAATCACCGCGACCGATCACGAGTTCCGGGAGGAGGCGCGCAGCCTCCTCGGGGTCTCGGAATGAGGTGGCTCTCCGACAGCACCGTCGCGCACCTGAAACACGTCGCCGAGTGGCCCGACCTCGTCGAGACGAAGTACGGCGTTCTCGGGGAGATCGGCCGCGGCGGCATGGGAACGATCTACCTCGCCGAGGACCGCGTCCTCGGACGTCGGGTCGCCCTCAAGGTCGTGAGCACCGGAGCCTCCGACCCGGCGGCGGCCGCGCGCATGCTCCGCGAAGCGCGCGTGATCGCGCGGCTCGAGCACCCCGGGATCGTTCCCGTGCACGACGCCGGAACGCTGCCGGACGGCCGGATGTTTTACGCGATGAAGCGAGTCGACGGCCGGCGCCTCGACGAGGTGGCGCTGGACGGCGGGGCGTCCCTGCCCGATCGGCTCCGCGTCTTCCAGAAAGTCTGCGAGGCCGTGGCCTTCGCGCACGCGCACGGCGTGATCCATCGGGACCTCAAGCCCGAGAACGTCATGGTCGGCCCGTTCGGCGAGGTTCTCGTAATGGACTGGGGCGTGGCGAAAGTGCTCGAAGAGGCCGCCGAGCCTCCGCTCACGACCGGTCCCGGAGCGGCGACGGGGACCTCCGAGGGGACCGTGCTCGGCACGCCGGCCTACATGGCTCCCGAACAGGCCGCCGGACGGGCGGACCGCGTGGGCCCCGCCGCGGACGTGTACGCCCTCGGCGCCCTCCTCCACTTCCTCCTGACGCGGCGGCCGCCGTTCGACGATGAAGCGGCGGGGCGCCGCGCGCGTGGCGAAACCAGCCTGTCGCCAGGCCCCGTCCGGAGCGCCGAGGGCCCGCTCCCGCCCTCTCTCGTGGCCATCGCCGGAAAGGCCATGGAGGCGGAGCCCGCGGCCCGCTACTCGTCGGTGGAGGAGCTGGCGGCCGACGTCGCGCGCCATCTCGACGGGTCCCGCGTCCTCGCCCATCGCGAAACGCCCGGACAGAAAGCCGCGAGGATCTTCGCGCGTTACCGGACGCCGATCCTGCTCATCGCCGCTTACCTGGTCATGCGCACGCTCTTGTTTTTCTTCAGCCGCCGCGGTTGAGCCGTTAAAGGGTTTCGGATTCGCGTTGAATAGAGAGGTGGAGGCAGTGGAACGATGAGCAAGCCCCTTTTCGGACTCGTCCTCGGCGGCATTCTGGGAATCTTCGACGGCCTGACGGCGTGGTTCACCCCTTCGGTGCGCGACCAGCTCCTCACGATCGTGCTCGGTTCGACGGTCAAGGGTCTCATCGCCGGCTTCGCGATCGGCTATTTCTCGAAGAAGGTGGACAACCTCGCCCTCGGCGTCGTCGCCGGCCTCGCGATCGGTCTTCTGCTCGCCTGGGGCGTGGCGGCGATGCCCTCCGAGTCGGGCAAGCACTACTACTTCGAGATCATGCTGCCGGGAGCGATCGTCGGCGCAATCGTCGGCTACGCGACGCAGAAGTATCACGCCCGTCTCTCGACCGCGTAACCCGAGCCCCACACATTCCTGTCCCGGCGAGCGGACTTCCGCTCGGAAAGGAGAGCCCATGCCTCGACTCGACCGACGCGTGAGCTACGTCGGCAGGAGAAGTCGCACTCCCCTAGACCAGCGCCGCGATTTTCTCCAGATCGACGTTGCCTCCGGAGACAAGGGCCACGACCCGCGCGTTCGGCGCAACCGTGACCCGTCCCGCGAGCAGCGCGGCGGTCGCCGCGGCGCCGGAGCCCTCGACGTAGAGCTTCGCGCGCGTCAGAAGCATGCGCATCGCCTCGAGAATCTCCTCCTCCGAGACGTTCACGATCTCGTCGATGGCCTCGCGCGCGATCTCGAGCGGGAGCGCGCCGACGAACGGGGGCGTCATCCCGTCGGCGAGGGTGTCGGGCCGCTTCACGGGCACGGGCTTTCCGGCGACGAGCGCGGGCGCGAGCCCGGGCCCCGCTTCGAGCTCCACGGCGACCACGCGCGCCGCCCGGAGCGTCTGCTTGATCGCCGAGGCGACGCCGCCGATGAGTCCCCCGCCGCCGACCGGAACGACGACGACGTCCGCGTCCGGTGCGTCCTCGGCGATCTCGAGCCCGACCGTTCCCGCGCCCGCGAGGACGACGGGGTCGTCGAACGGATGGATGAACGTCAGTCCGCGCTCGCGCTCGACTTCCCGCAGCCGGTCGAAGAGCGTCGCGCGGTCGGGGTGAAACACGATCTCGGCACCGTAACCCTGGACGGCCTCGATCTTGGAGCGCGGCGCGGCCGTCGGCATCACGACGACGGCCGAGCACCCGGCGACTCGCGCGGCCCACGCCACGGCCGCCGCGTGGTTCCCGGCGGACACGGTGACGAGGCCCCGCGCACGCTCCCCGGCGCCGAGGGAGAGGATCTTGTTCAACGCGCCGCGGGCCTTGAACGAGCCCGACTTCTGGAAGTTCTCGCATTTGAGCGAGAGCCGGACCGGCGGCCGGACGCGCTCCCCGAGCTGCAACGAAGAGAAGATCGGCGTGCGGTGAACCGCGCCGCGGATTCTTTCCGCGGCCGCGCGGATCGCGTCCAGAGGAATCACTGGCCGGAGTCTAGCTCCGCCGCATTCCGTTTTCGAAAGGAGCTGCCATGAATGCCGCCGCCTTTGCCCTGCTCGCGATCGGACTCGCCGGCTCCGGCGAGCCCAGGAAGAAGACCGACCGCGCCGTCGTCGTCGAAACCGTCGTCGAAGCCGCTCCGGCCGAGGTCTTCCGACTCTGGACCTCCGAAGACGGGATCCGAAACTTCCTCGCGCCCGACGGCCGCGTGGATCCGAAGGCCGGCGGTCGCTACGAGATGATTTTCAACCCCGCGGTCGATCCGGAAGGCGCCAGGGCGGGCACGAAGGGCGCCCGCATTCTTCGGATCGAGCCCGATCGTCGCCTCGACTTCGAATGGAGCGTGGGCGTCCCCTCGGTGTCCTGGGATCTCAAGGACAGCGACTTCGTCACCTGGGTGGAGGTCACGTTCGAGGCGGTCCCCGGGCGGCCGGACGCGACGCGGGTGCGGCTCGTGCACGAGGGCTTCCGGACCGGCGGGAGCTGGGAAACGGCGTTTCCCTTCTTCCAGAAGTCCTGGAGAAGCGTCCTCGACCGGCTCGCCGAGTACTGCGCGACCGGCCAAAAACCCTGGTGACGCGGTTTCGGAGGCTTCATGACCAGGCGTAGATCCGGCGCCGCTTTCGCAGCGGTTTTCCTGGCGGCGCTCGCGACAGCGGCGGTGCGCGTCGGGGCACCCGGAGCGACCGAGGACGCCGCCGCGGAGATCCAGCGGCTCGAGCAGGAGCTCGCGCGGGCGGTCGTGGCGATCGATGTCCCGGCGATTCGACGAATCGAGGCGGAGGGTTACGTCTATACCGACAGCGATGCGAAGGTGGGTCGGCGCGAAGACTTCATTCGGGGGTATCAGGCCGGGAACACTGTCGGATCGCTTTCGTTCGACGACTTGGTCGTCGAGACCTACGGTGACGCAGCCGTCGTGCGCGGGTTGCTGACGGTGGAACGGGTGACGGATGGAGTCGCCATCCGTCGCGTGTCACGCTACACGCGTTTCTACGTGCGCTTTCCCCGGGGATGGCAGGCGGTGGCGGGACATGCGTCCGTCATAAAGAAGCCCGAGGAGAGAAAAGCTCCGTAAGAGGACAGCGGCTTCACAGGCGTTATCCTTCGCATCGCTCAGCCCGAAAGGAGAACGCCGATGTTTCGACGACTCGCCCCGGTCGCGACGATCCTGGTGGCCGCGATTCTCACCGCGGTCTCCGGTCTCGCCTCCGACGCCTCGCTCCTCATGCAGAAGAACGCGAGCGCCAGCCCCTCGGTGAAGCCGAAGCCGATGATCGCGCGGATCTGGCACGGCCGTACGCTCACGGCGAAGGCCGACGAGTACGAGCGCTATCTCAACGCCTCCGGAGTCGAGCGGATGCTCAAGACGGACGGCAACCATGGCGTCGAGGTTCTCCGCAAGTCGGACGGTCCCCGCACCGACTTCGTCGTGATCTCGTACTGGGAGTCCATCGACGCCGTGAAGCGCTTCGCCGGCAAAGAGTTCGAAAAGGCCGTCATCCTCGACCGCGACCGGGAATTCCTGATCGAGGTCGAGCCCAACGTCCTCCACTACGAGGTCGTACGCGCCGCCGGAAAATAGACCCGACCCGGGCTAGGGTTGGACGCCGAGCGCCTTGAGCCGCTCCTCCGAGTGCGCTTTGGCCGAGGAGTTCTGGCCGACGGCCTGCGCGCCGGGCTGCGATGCGACTTCCACGCTCTTCTTGTACGCGGCAATCGCGCCGGGCTTGTCCCCGCTCCCTTCGAGAGCCTCACCCAGGCTGTCGTACGGGTTGGCGGAGGCCGGATAGAGCTCCGTGTTCAGGCGGAAAATCGCGATCGCCTTCGGGTAGTCCTTCTTCTGCAGGAATCCGTAGCCGAGCTGGTTGAAGCGGGTCTCGGAGAGGCCCGGATCGGACGGATTCGCCGCCTGGAGCTTCTTGTATCCCGCCACGGCGGCGTCGATGTTCCCGGCTTCGAGATCCTCGCCCGGAACGTGGGTGTTCTTGTCGACACGCGGCGCCGTCCTGGACTTCGATTCCTCGTCGATCACCACGAGCTCGGCGCCGCCGTCCGCCCGGCGCCCGAAGCTGTAACGCGCCTCGCTGTCGCGCCGGACGTAGGCCACTCTCGAGACCGGCACGAGCGAAAAGGTCTCCTCGAGCGGCACCCGCACCTGAAGCCCCCCCGCCGCCGGCTCGACGATGTAAATCGTGCTCGCGTCCAGGCGGTAGCGTCCCGCGTAGATCGCCAGATCCTCGGCCGTGAGCTTCGCGGGAACGATCGAATCGATCTGGTATCCCTCCCAGTAGTACGCCGCCGCGATCGCGCGGAGGATCTCCTGCGCCAGGGCGGAGCCGTTGTCGGAGTTCGTCATGACGACCGCTCCGTATCCGCGGTTCGCACTCGCCACGAGGAGCGCGCGAAACCCCTCGTTGGCGCCGCCGTGCGAGAAGTACTGTGTCCGGCCCTCTTCCTCGATCCCGAGACCCAGGCCGTAGCCGTCGCGCCGCGGCGTCACCATGTTCTCCGCCATCTTCTGGGACAGGGGGCCCTTCCCGCCCGCCAGGATCTTCTCCAGCCCGATCGCAAAGCGCGCGAGATCCGACGGCGTCGTCCACAAACCGGCCGCCGCCATCTCGGGATAGACGTGGCGCTTGCCGTCCACGGCTTTCCCGTCGCCGCGGTACCCGACGGCCGCTTCCGCGAGTCGCGGGGCCGGGAGCGGCTGCTCGTAGGTGCTCTCCTTCATCGCGAGAGGGCCCAGCACGAGCCTCTGCATCAGCGCCGGAAACGTCTGGCCCGTGACGTCCGTCATTGCGAGCTGCGCGACCGTGTAGCCGCCTCCCGAGTAGCGGTACTCCGTACCCGGAGCCAGGTCCACCACCACGGCACCCGTGTTCGCCGGCGCCGCGCCGTCGAGGACCTGCACCACCGTCGGGACCGTCGCCCCCGCTCCATATCCGGGAAAGCCATGGACGGTGAGACCCGCGGTGTGGGAGAGCAGCTTTTCGAGCGTCACCGGCGTTTTCCCGGTGAGCGCGTTCGCGGGGACCTTCCAGCTCTTGAGAAACTTGTTGATGTCGCCGTCGAGCGAGAGCTTGCCCTCCTCGACGAGGGCGAGCGCCCCCATCGCAGAGACCGGCTTGCTGATCGAAGCCGCCTGGAAGAGTGTCGACGTCGTCACCGGCTGCTTCGCCTCGGCGTCGGCGAGCCCGTAGCCCTTCGCCCACTCGAGCTTCGAATCCCGGATGACCGCGATCGAGACACCCTCGACGCCGTAGTGCCGCATCCGGTCCGCGAGCGTCCAGGTCTTGTCGCCCTCGATCAGCACCGGCGGCCGAAGACCGCTCTCGATCTGCGCGACGCGGGCATCGGGCGTCGTCGCCGCGTTTAACGCGGCGCTCATGCTCACCGCCAGGAACGCGCCGGCGGCGAGCACTCCGGACAGGAGCCCGAAAAGGCGGCGTTTGCGCACGGGGACCTCCCTTACTTTTTATCGGCGAAGTATCGGCGCGGATACTATCGAAATCCCGCCGCGCCAGTCCTTGGGACGGCTCAGCCGGTGGGCGTCGGCCCGGGAGAACCGAAGGTCACCACGACCGGGGCATGGTCGCTCGTGCCGACGTCCGCCCGCACGACCGACTGCGTGGCCGTCCCCGCCAGCGCCTCGCTGGCCAGCAGATAGTCGATCCTCCAGCCGATGTTGCGCTGCCGGAGGTTGCGCCAGGGCGCCCACCACGTGAACAGGCCTTCGTTGTCGGGGTCCATGGCCCGGCCGACGTCCACGAGGCCCTGGCCGATCAGGCCGCGGAGGAGGGCGCGCTCATCGTCGCGCTGGCCCACGACCCCCGGCTTGAGCTCCTTGGGGTGGACGTCCCGATCCGTGAGGGCGACGTTGAGATCCCCCGCGACCACGAGGCGGCGGCCTGCCGCCCGCACCTCCCCCGCCCAGGCGCTCAGGGCCTCGAGGAAGCGGAGCTTCGCGGCGTAATCCTTTCCGCCGTTGGGAACGTAGACCGACGCGATCGTGAGGTCGCCGATCTCCGCCGTGACGATGCGCGTCTCGTGGTCGAAGGCGGGATGCCCGAAGGTCGGCCTCGCCTCGCAGAGCTCCTTGCGCAGGTGGAGGGCGACTCCCGAGTAGCCGCCGGCCCCGTGCCAGTAGCACCAGTAGCCTTCGGTCTCGAAGAGCAGCTCGGGAATCTGGTCGGGCTTCGCCTTGATCTCCTGGAGGCAGACGGCGTCCGGCCGCTCGGACGCGAGCCAATCGCGCACCTGCGCCTCACGGGCACGGATCCCGTTGACGTTCCAGGTCGCGACTTTCATCGCGAGGAGGGTGGGTCCGGGAGCCGCTCGGTCAGCTCGGCGCGCGCGGCCTCGAGCGCCGCCCGCCGGTCGGGGTTCTGCGTCTTCGCGAGCAGATCCTCGATCCGGGCGAGCGAGAGCTCGAGCGAGCGCCTCCGGGCCAGACGGTCCGCGTACTCGCGTGAAGGACGCGCCGCGGCCCGCTCCCGGGCGTCGCGGTCGTGCTCCTTCTCGGCTCCGACGTCCTCCTCGTTCTTCCCCCAGCCCCGGGCCACGCCTTAACGCTACACCCATCCGGCGGTAAGCTGAACGCACCCAAATGACCCCGCGATGATTCTGCCGCGCGCGCTGGGCGAGGATCGGATCGAGGACGCGAGCGAGAGCGAGATCCTCCTCGTCTGCCCGATCTCCAAAGGCTGGGGCGGGAGGACCGCCCGCACCGCCGTGCGCGCGGCGCATCCCGGAACCGCCGTGGGTTGGGAAGACCGCATCTACGAGGTGCTGGCGGCCGAGCCCCGCTCCGACGGCACGATGCGCTATCGCCTCGCACCCTGGGAGGAGAGCCAGGCCATCCGCAGCTTCGAGCGGTACGACGCCGAGGCCGAGCGCGCACGGTCTGCCGCCCGGCAGGACCTCGCGGCGGGGATCCGGAAACGCCGATGGTCGATCGTGCTCGCGCCGTTCGCGGGACTTCTGCCGGGCTCGGTCCAGAAGGGCATGGAGCGCGACTTCGGCGCCCCCGCGCTCGCGATGACGATCTCCTCCGCGCTGCCGCTCTTCGTCGTCGGCTTTCTCGGTTTGTTTCGCAACCTGCTGGAGGTCGCCGGCGGACAGCTCGGGTGGCCGACCTGGGTCGCTCCGTCCGCCTCGATCGCCATGTATCTCTTCGTCGAGTCGGCCCTCCGCCTTGCGAGCGCGATCGCGGGAGGGGAACCGATGGGCTCGCTCCCCTTCGTCCTCGCGTACACGGCCTGGAAGGAAGCCCGCGGCGAGAGTCCGGAAAAGAGTCCGGGAGGCGCGGCGTCGGCGGCGGCGGCGGCCACGGGCGCTTCGCCGGACGCGAAGTCTTCGGAAACTTCTCGGCACTGATCACGGCCGCCCGGTTTTTCGCACGGCGACGTTCGACGCGCTGGTGCTAGGCTCACGCACTGCGGAGGTGCACATGCGCATGGGCATGTCGGGAACGAAGGGCGCGGTCCTCATCCTCGCCGGACTTCTCGGAGCGGCGGCCGCGCCGGCCGACGACGCATCGGACGTGAAAGCGGTGATCCAGTCGGCGTACGTCGACGGCGTCCACGTGAAGCTCGATCCGACGAAGATGCGGAAAGGCTTCCATCCGGACTTCCGGATGCTCGTCCTCAAGGACGGCAAGATGACCGCGGTCGCTCTCGAGGAGTGGATCGAGCGCATGGAAACGGGCGCGAAGAAAAACCCCGACGCACCGAGACCGGCGATCAAGGCGGAGTTTCCGATGGTCAACGTCACGGGCAACGCCGCCGTGGCCCGCGTCGAGATCTACCGCGACGGCAAGCACGCGTTCACCGACTACCTCTCGCTCTACAAGTTCCCCGACGGCTGGCTCATCGTCGGCAAGATCTTCCAGGCACACCCCTAGCGGAGCCGCGCTCCGGACGGGAACCGGCCGACGGGGTCGTCGGGAGCGCGAGCACTCGCATGAGGAACACCGTCTCGTCCGCCCACGTCTCCGCGGTCTGCTCGGGCGTCGCTCCGAAGTTGTGACCGGCTCCCCGCACGATCTGAAGGAGGACCGGGTTCGCGCAGCCCTGCGCGGCCTGAAGCGCGGCCGTGAACTTGTACGCGTGCAGCGGCGCCGCGACCTGGTCGCGGTCTCCGGTCATCACGAGCGCGGGTGGATAGCACGTCCCCTTTTTCACGTTGTGGTACGGCGACCAGGCGCGGAGGGCGGCGAAGTCGTCGCGCTCGCGCGGCGAGCCGAACTCGGGCAGCCAGTAAGCGGCCTGGCTGAACCGGTCGAAGCGCAACATGTCCAGGACGGGGCGATCGATCACGGCGGCACCGAAGAGCTCCGGACGTTGCAGGATCGCCGCCGCGGCGACTCCGCCGCTCGCGCTTCCGCCATTGGCCACGAGAAGCCGGTGCGACGTGTATCGATTCGCGGCCAGCCACTCGGCGGCGGCGAGATAGTCGTCGATCGCCGTCTGCTTGGCGCGGCCGGATCCGGCGCGATGCCACGCTTCTCCGTATTCGCCGCCGCCGCGGATCCCCGGCAGCGCGTAGACGCCCCCGAGATCCAGCCAGTTCAGGACGAAGGGCTGATACCAGAGAAACGAGACCCATCCGAACGCCCCGTAGCCGTACATGAAGGCGGGCCTGCGGCCGTCGCGCACGAAGTCCTTGCGATGGGCCAGGAACATGGGGATGCGCGTTCCGTCCGCGCTTCGATAGAAAACCTGCTCGACGGCGATCTCGCCGTCGAGCTCGCCGGCCCGCTCAGCCGATTCGCTTCGGGAAAAGATCGATGTCATGTTCGTTTCGAGATTCAGCCGGTAGATCGTGCTGGCGTGGGTGAGACCCAGGAATCGATAAAAGACCTCGGGATCGTCGGGACGACCCGAACCCGAACCCGAACCCGAACCCGAGAAGCCACCCCAGATCTGCCCGCCGGCGGGGATCTCGGGCTCCGCCAGGAAGCCGCCCTCGGCGTCGAAGACGCGCAGGACCGGCCGGCCATCGCGGAGGTAGACCAGCAGGATCCGGTTGGCGAACATGCCGAGGGCGTTTCCACCGACGGCGCTGGACGCCGCGACCGGCTCCGCGGCCTGCGGAATCACTTCTTTCCAGCTCGCCGGCTCGGGCCGGTCACGCTCCACGACGACGACGCGGCCGCGGGGCGCGTCCCGATCCGTGAAGAACCAGAAACGCTTTCCGCGCGAGCCGAGGTAGGTGTAGTTCGCGTCGGCATCCGACATCAGCGGCACCGGCGCACCGGGCTTCCTCAGGTTCACAAGGAGGACGCGATTCCTGGGGCTGCTTCCGTTGCGGAGCGTCAGCACGAGATCGGATCCGTCGTCGCTCACGACCGGGCTGACGAGCAGGCCCGGCTCGGCGGGCGGCTCGTACACCAGCGACTCGCGGCGCTTCGGATCGTCGAGTCGAATGCGCCGCACCGTCGGACGGACCGGCGGCGCCGTGCTCTCGCTCGATCCGGCGGCTTTCTCGAAACGAACGAAGAAGAGCTCCGCGCCGTCCGGCGTCCAGACCGGCGCACCGCCGATCGCGTGCGTCTCGAGAGGCGGGACTGTCAGATCCTTGCCTGTGACAGCATCGGCCACGCGGATCTGGAGCCACCGCGACTGACCCTTGCCGAGCGTGTACGCCACGAGCCGGCCGTCCGGGCTCGGCACGAAGCCGCCGAGCACCGCGCCGTCGCCTCGCGATTTCGGGTCCAGAAGCAGGCGCGGCGCCCCGTCCTTCCCGTCCTTGACCCAGAGGCCCGAGGGAACGCCGGTGGAGGTGATCCGCGCCAGGAAGTATCGATTCCCGGCCTTGATCGGCGCGAGGTACAGCTCCTGATCCGATCGCTCGAGGATGCGGCGCCGGATTGCGTCCCGCTCGGGCACGGCGGCCACGAAGGACCGGAAGAGCTCCTCCTCGGCCCGGGTCCAGCGCTCCGTGTCCCTGGACTCGAGGTCCTCCAGCCACCGATACGGATCCGGCACGGAGACCCCGTGTTGAGTCTCGACCGTGCCGTCGGCGCGGGCCGGAGGGTAAACGTCCGGTGCGCCCGGACCGGAGACCGCCGAGGCGGCCGCCAGGATCCACCCGATGAGCTGCAGCACCAGTGGCGTCATGGCTCT
>Ga0207701_10006419_pt1 | contig 11742 bp, 8 predicted proteins | sample KBSSwiSSwithPhiX_FD_184294 | JGI IMG/M metagenome (GOLD analysis project Ga0207701, IMG submission 184294) | Switchgrass rhizosphere bulk soil microbial communities from Kellogg Biological Station, Michigan, USA, with PhiX - S5 (SPAdes) (version 2) | ecosystem: Environmental > Terrestrial > Soil...
GTCAATGCACCGGACGGTTTCGTCGCGTTCTCTGCGATCTGCACGCATGCCGGGTGCAGCGACTGGGCCTGGGATGCTGCGAAGAAAATGCTGAAGTGTCCGTGCCACGAATCGGAGTTCGATCCGAAGGATGAAGCGCGCGTGTCCGTCGGACCTGCAACACGCCGGTTGCCGCGCCTGCCGGTGAAAGTGACGGACGGAGCACTTGTCGTGACCGGCGCGTTTATCGGGCGGATAGGAAGCGATCTTACGTAAGTGCGAGTTGCGGGCACAGCCCGCGGGGGAAAGACCACATGCGTACGACAAGACAGCGTTACCCGCGTCGCACCGTCATCGCGGGTTTAGCCATGCTCGCCGCGTTCGCGGCGCAACCTGCCGGCGCGCAGAACATTGCGAACTATCAGCCGGTGACCGAAGCGCGGCTGCTCAAGCCCGAGCCGCAGAACTGGCTCCACTACCGCGGAAACTTCGAAGGCTGGGGTTACAGCTCACTCGACCGGATCACGACGCAGAACGTGCGCCGGCTCAAGCCCGTATGGACGTTTTCCACCGGTACCGTCGAGGGCCATCAGGCGCCGCCTTTCGTGAACAACGGCGTCATGTTCGTGTCCACACCCGGCAATCAGGTGCTGGCGCTGAATGCGAAGACCGGCGATCTCATCTGGCGCTACAAGCGCGAACTGCCCGAGGACATCATCCAGTCGCATCCGACCAATCGCGGGATCGCGCTCTTCGAAGACAAGGTCTACCTCGCCACGCTCGATGCGTTCGTCGTCGCACTCGATGCGAAGACCGGCAAGATGCTGTGGGAAAGCAAAGTAGACGATTACAAGCGCGCCTATTACTTCACGCTGGCGCCCCTCATCGCGAAGGGCAAAGTGATGGTCGGAACATCCGGTGGTGAGTTCGGCATACGTGGCTACGTGGCCGCGCTCGATGCGCAGACCGGAAAAGAAGTCTGGCGCACCTACACGGTTCCGGCTCCCGGCGAACCCGGTCACGACAGTTGGGAGGGCGAGGATCACTGGAAGACGGGGGGAGGCTCGGTGTGGGTCACGGGCCATTACGATCCGAAGCTCAACACCGCCTACTGGGGCACGGGCAATCCGAGCCCCTGGGTCGGCGACATGCACCCGGGCGACAGTCTCTACACGGCATCGGTCATCGCGCTCGACGTCGATACCGGCAACATGCGCGCGTATCACCAGTACACGCCGAACGAATCGTGGGACTGGGACGAAGTGTCCGCGCCGCTGCTGATTGAGTTCAAGCGTAACGGCCGCGACATTCAGGGGCTGGTTCACCCCGGACGTAACGGTTACCTGTGGCTGCTCGAGCGCCAGCAGGACGCGATCAAGTTCGTCGACGCCAAGCCGTTCGTGAAACAGGAGGTGTTCACGGCGATCGATCCGACGACGGGCCGGCCATCCGTGGACGAGTCGAAGAAGCCCGCCATCGGCAAGACCGTCACGTTCTGCCCGTCGCACTGGGGCGGCAAGGACTGGCCGCCGGCGGCGTGGAATCCGAAGACACGACTTCTCTATGTTCCCGCGCACGAGAACCTGTGCTCGACGTTCAAGAGCGATGAGAAACGGCCCGACTACGAAGCCGGCAAGCGCTTCGCCGGCACGGACGCGGCGGCCACACGCGTATTCAGACGCGAGGGTGCGAAACACATCGGCGAGTTGCAGGCCTGGGATCTCGATACCGGCAAGAAGGTCTGGACGTACGAGTATCCGCACATCAACTGGGGACCGGTGCTCACGACCGGGGGCGGGCTCGTCTTCGCAGGCGGTTCGAGCGACCGCATGTTCCGCGCATTCGATGCACGCACGGGCAAGGTGCTGTGGGAATTCCGTGCGAACTCCGGCGTCACCGCGGTGCCGGTGTCGTACATGGTGGATGGCGTTCAGTACATCGCGGTGCAGGCTGGCCTGGGTGTCGATGCGCAGAAAATGATCACGCGGCTCGATCAGACCATGAAGACGAGCACGTACGTGCCGCAGGGCGGCGTGATCTGGGTGTTTGCCGTGAAGGATTAGCGGAGAAGGTCAACACCTCAGTCGAAGCTCAGCTGCTCGGCCGAGACGAGCCGGTTATCGCGGGTCACTCGACCTTGTAGCCGCTCTCCTTCACCACCTTCGCCCATTTGTCCTTCTCGGAAGCGAGCCACTGCCCCATCTCCTGCGGTGTTTTCGCCTGCGGGCGAGACCCGAGCGAGGTGAGCTTATCGGCCACATCGGGCAGTGCGAGGATGCGTTTCACTTCGTTGAATGTTTTCGTGACGATCTCGGGGGGGATCTTCGCCGGCGCAATGATGCCCTGCCATGACCCGGCCGCGTAGCCTTCGAGCCCGGGTGTTTCGGCCACCGTCGGCACATCCGGGAAAGTGGGCTCGCGCTGCGCGCTGGATACTGCGATCAACTTCAACTTCCCGCTCTTCACGTGCACCCACGTCTGGATGACGCCCATCATCAGGAAATCGCCGTCACCGGTCATGACCGCAATAACGGAGCTCTGGCCGCCCTTGGTCGGAACGTACGTCCACTTCGTGCCGACGCGCTGCTGCAGTTCCAGCGTGGAGAGGTGGATCGTACTCCCGAGTCCCACCGGCACGTTGAGCTTCCCGGGGTTTTTCTTCGCCAGCGAAATCAGCTCCGCGACTGTCTTCACCGGCACGCTGGGATGCGTGGTCAGAAGATACGGCGAGAACGTGACGGTGGTGACGGGCGCGATATCGCGAATGATGTCGAACGGCAGCTTTGTGTACATGCTCGGGGTGATCGAGAGATTGCCGATGTCCATCAGCATCATCGTGTAGCCGTCCGGTGCCGAGCGCGTGAGCATCTCGACGGCGATGTTGCCGTTCGCGCCGGGTCGTGTATCGGAAAGGACCTGTTGCCCCCACGTCTCCGTAAGCTTCGCACCGACGAGCCGCACGAGGATGTCGGACGTGCCGCCGGGCGGAGCGCCGACGAGCATTCGTATCGGTTTGGACGGCCACGGCGGCGAAGACGGCGCTGGCGTTTGTGCGTATGAAAGGCTGCAGAAACACGACACGGTCGCAACTGCGGCGGTGCGAGCTTTCATATCGTCGCTCCTTCTCACGGCGGGCCGACGTCTGCTCCGACCCGGTGAACGTGGCTGTATAGTCTCACAAGGCGACGCCGGAGCGTCGCGCGACGTCAGCGAGGAATTCAAGTGTCGAAAGTGCGTGTGCAGAGCTTTGCGATTTCGCTCGACGGGTTCGGTGCCGGGCCCGATCAGGCGCTCGAGAACCCGCTGGGCGTGAGAGGACCCGAGTTGATGCAATGGTTCTTCCGCACGCGCATGTGGCGGCGGATGCACGGCCAGGACGGTGGCGAGACGGGAATCGACAACGACATCGCGGAGCAGGGATTCTCCGGCGTCGGCGCGTGGATCCTGGGGCGCAATATGTTCGGTCCCGTGCGCGGACCGTGGCCCGACGAAAGCTGGAAGGGCTGGTGGGGTGACGAGCCACCCTATCACACGCCGGTGTTCGTCCTTACCCATCACGCGCGAGCGCCGCTCGAGATGGCAGGCGGCACGACGTTTCACTTCGTGACCGAAGGCATTCATGCGGCCCTCGAACAGGCGCGGGCGGCGGCCGCAGGACGTGATGTCCGCGTGGGCGGCGGCGTGGCGACCATCAGGCAGTATCTTCATGCGAGCCTGATCGATGAGCTGCACCTTGTCGTGAGCCCGGTGTTGCTCGGCCGGGGAGAGCACCTCCTCGACGGACTCGATCTGCCTGCATTGGGTTACGAATGTGCGAAGCACGTGGCGGGCGAGCGCGCGTTCCACGTCTTCCTGCACACGCGGGCGTAAGTCGACCGCTGATCGAATCTCAGTGTTCGCGTCCGGAGCTGCGTTGCCTTCCGAACACGACGCGGAATACAGCGCCCGTACCCGATGCGCGATCCTCGACAGAGACTTCGGCGCCGTGGAAGCGGGCAATTTCCTGCACGATGGCGAGACCGAGGCCGCAACCGCCCGCAGCCGCGCCGGGCAGCCGGTGAAAGCGCTCGAACACGCTCACTCGCTCCGACGGAGGGATACCGGGGCCTTCGTCCTCCACCGAGAGCTCGACATGCGGCACTGCGGTGAGCCGTACGGTCACGGAGGAGCCGGGCGCCGCGCCGTAGCGCAGCGCGTTGTCGATCAGATTGTTCAGCATCTCGGCGATGAGGTGCTCGTGTCCCACGATCGGAACGGCCTCCTGAGTGCCGGCGAAGCCGAGGTCCACACCTCGTGCCAGCGCTTCCGGCACCCATTCGCGGCAGGTCTCCTGCACGATGCCCGAGAGATCGACCGGCGCGAACTCGTGCTTCGGATCCCCACCCTGCTCCGCTTTCGCCAGGGTGAGCAACTGGTTCACGAGACGGATCACGCGGCGCGACGAGCCTTGCACCTGCGCGAGAGCCGCACGTATGCCGTCCATGTCGCGCGCGAGGAGCGCGCGTTCGATCTGCGAAGTGAGTCCCGCCAGCGGTGTTCGCAGCTGATGGGCAGCTTCGGAGATGAAGCGCTGCTGGGCGGCACGGGCGGCGTCGAGCCGTGCGATGAGATCGTTCATGGACGCGACCAGCGGACGCACTTCGCCGGGCACGCCCGCGGTGTCGACCGTGCGCAGGTCCCCCCACCCGCGCCGCGAAATGGAGGCGGCGAGCGCATCGAGAGGCGCGACCCCGGAGCGCACGCCATACCAGACCAGCGCACCCACGACGAGCGTCAGCAGCACGACCGGCACGACGAGCGTCAGCAGGAGTTCGTGTGAAAGCCGGTTGCGCTTCACCAGCGTCTCTGCGAAAACGACGGTGCCGATCAGCGCGTTGCCGTCATGGAACATTCCGTACGCGCTCGCGCGGGTGCGCTCGCCTCCGATCTGTGCGTCGTAGAAGCTGACCGGTTCCGCTTCCGTCGGCGTTGTGTTCGGCAGCGGCACGCGAGCGTCGCCGGCGATCGTGTTGCCCTGCGCGTCGGCCACCCGGTAATAGATTCGGTCGAACGGATCCGACACGAGAATTTCTTCAGCGACGCGCGGCAGTGTCAGCGTCGGTTTCGAATCGCCCGCCGTGCGGATCTGCTGTGCGAGAGAGCGCGCCGAATCGAAAAGCGCTGCGTCGTACGCATCGCGTGCCAGCGACAGCGCAAGCGTGTAGGCGAACCACGTCGTCACCCCGATAAGGATGGTCACCGTCGGCAGCAGACGCCACAGCAACTGCGCGCGCAGTGTCCCGCGATGGAGGACGCCTGACACCGGCGTGCTCAACCGCGATCGCTCGGCTCGAGCAGGTAACCGAGCCCGCGGATCGTCTTGATGCCGACACCGCCGTCGTGGAGCTTCTTGCGCAGGCGGTGCACGTAGATCTCGATCGCGTTCGGACCGACTTCCTCGTCCCACTCGTAGAGGCTTTTGATCAACGCGTCCTTGCTGACGACGCGGCCGGCACGTGTCGCGAGGACTTCGAGCACGGCGAGCTCGCGTGCCGAGAGGTCGAGCGCGTCGTCGCCCAGCAGCACGCGGCGACCCTTGACGTCGATACTGAGCCGGCCGATCTCGATGTGGTTCTCAGCCGCACCGCGAGCGCGACGTGCGAGTGCACGGATGCGCGCTTCGAGCTCGCCCATCTCGAACGGCTTGGTCACATAGTCGTCCGCGCCCATGTCGAGGCCGCGGATGCGGTCGTGCACCGAATCGCGCGCCGTGAGTATCAGCACGGGCAGCGTGCTCTTGCGCCTGCGGAGCCGACGCAGCACTTCGAAGCCGTCGAACGAGGGAAGCTCGAGATCGAGAATCGCGAGCTCGTACTGCTCGACCGTGAGCGCGTGATCGGCGTCGCTTCCGCTCGCCATGCAATCGACGGCGTGTCCCATCGCGCGCAGCGCGTGTGCGACACCGTCCGCCAGGATTGCGTCGTCCTCGACCAATAGTATGCGCATAGCAAGCCTGCCCCCGTGGACCACAGGGCGGACGGATTGTTCCGCACGCGCCTTTCACGCGGCTTTCTACTCCTTTCGTTTCGCGGCGACGACAGCAAGCTTCGGGAAAGGAAGCGCGCTCTATGATGCGCGCCCACGCTCAGGCGGCGCCCGGTCGATCGTGCGCTTACTCGCGTGGCCGCCATGCAGCCATTCATGCGAAAAGACATACCAGGCCTTCTCCCCGCCGTGCTCCTCGGCGCACTGCTCTTTGGCGCGGGCTACGGCTGGCGGTATCTCAGCGTGAAGGATGCCGCACCGGTCCCGGAGCCGGCGCCGGTCCTCTCGGATTCCGCAACCGATACGGTGCGCTTCGGGAAAGGCGCTCCCCAACTCGAGTTTCTGAAGAGCGCGCAGGTTCTTTTTCTGCCGGAGCCGCTGCTCGAACCGCTCAACGGCCGCATCGCCTTCGACGAGAACTACACGGCGCGCGTGAGCGCACCGATCGCCGGCCGCGTGGTCAGGATCGATGTGCAGCCCGGGCAGGAGGTTCAGGCCGGACAGGCACTCGCGTCGATCGATGCGCCCGACTACGCGGCCGCCGTCGCCGACGTGCGCAAGGCACAGAACGACGTGAAGCAGAAGGAACGCTCTCACGAGCGCGCGAAGGAGCTGGTCGACGCCGGCGTGATAGCACGCAAGGAAGCGGAAATCGCCGAGACCGATCTCGGTCAGTCTGCCGCGGAGCTTCAACGCGCGCAGTTGCGCCTGCGCAACCTGACGACCGGCGTATCGCGCTTCAGCGAAGACGGCCGCTTCTCGCTGCGGGCGCCGATTGCGGGGGTGATCGCCGAGCGCAAAGTGAACCCGGGCGCCGAGGTCCGGCCGGATGCTCCGGATCCGCTGTTCGTCATCAGCGATCCTGCGCACGTCTGGGTCATCATCGATTTGCCCGAGCGTTATCTCGGAAAGGTGAAAGTCGGCCAGCCGGTGTCCGTCGAAGTGGACGCGTATCGCGACGTCGATATCGGGGGCAGGGTGGCATCGATCGGTGAAGCGCTGGACCCCCAGACGCGCCGTGTGTCGGTGCGCTGCGTCGTCTACAACCCGCAGCGCCTGCTCAAGCCCGAGATGTACGCGCGCGTCACGCCGCTCCTCGAAGAGCGCCGGAAGCTCGCCCGCGTGCCGAATGCGGCCATCCTGAGCCAGGGCGTCTACAGCTTCGTGTTCGTCGAGAAGGAGCCCGGTGTGTTCGAGAAGCGCAGGGTGAACCTCGGTCTGCAGGGCCGCGACGAAAGCTATGTGAAATCCGGGCTCAGCGAAGGTGAACGCGTTGTCGCAACCGGCGCGCTGCTGCTCGAATCCGAGCTCTCGTCCCGCCGCTGACCATGCTCGACCGCCTGATCACCTTCGCACTTCAGCAGCGTGTTTTCGTGCTCGCGATCGCGATCGTCGTGTGTGTCGCGGGGTGGCGCGCATGGAAAGAGCTGCCGGTGGAAGCCTTCCCCGACGTTCAGGACGTGCAGGTCATCGTCATCACGCAGGTGCCCGGCAAGGCGCCCGAGGAGGTCGAGCGCAGCGTGACGCTGCCGATCGAGCTCGAGATGAGCGGCGTGCCGCGCATGACGCAGCTCCGTTCGGTGTCGATCACCGGCCTCTCTGTCGTGACGCTCACGTTCGCCGATAACACCAACGACTACTTCGCGCGCGCGCAGGTGCTCGAGCGTCTTCAGAACGTCACGCTCGCGCCGGGCCTCCAGCCGGGCCTTGCGCCGCTGACGAACGCGATCGGCGAGATCTACCGCTACATCGTCGAAGCGCCTGCCGACATGCCGATCTACGAAGTGCGCGCGATACAGGACTGGACGATACGCCCGGCATTGCGGCGGGTGAGCGGTGTTGCGGACATCGTGAGCTTCGGCGGCACGATCAAGGAATATCAGGTGAGGCTCGATCCGGGGCTGCTGCGCAAGCATGGCATCACGGTCGATCAGGTGGCCGCGGCGCTCAGCGCGAACAGCGCGAATACCGGTGGCGGACTGTTGCCGCGCGGCGAGGAGGCGCTGGTGATACGCAGCATCGGTCTGTTCGAGAACTTGCAGGACATCGCGCAGGTGGTGGTCGCGAGCCGCGGCGGGCGGCCGATCGTGGTCGGCGATCTCGGTCTCGTCGAGGTCGGCGCGCGCACGCGCACCGGCATGGTCGCCTTCAACGATCAGAACGAGGTGGTGCAGGGCATCGTGCAGATGATCAAGGGCCAGGACCCCGCGAAAGTCGTCGCGGCATTGAAGGAAGAAATCGAGCGTGTGGGGCAGCGTCTGCCCCACGGCGTGACGATCAGACCCTATTACGACCGCACCGATCTCGTGAAACACACCGTGCACACGGTTACACACAATCTTGCGATCGGCGCGCTGCTCGTCGTCGGCGTGCTCGTGATCTTCCTGCGCAACTGGCAGGCCGCACTCGCAGTCGCGGTGGTCATTCCGCTGTCACTGCTGTTCGCTTTCATTCTGATGGACGCGCGCGGCGTGGCGGCGAATCTGATCTCGCTCGGGGCAGTGGACTTCGGGATCATCATCGACAGCGCGGTCGTGCTGGTCGAGGCGCTGATGGTGACACTCGCACTTTCCGCGAACGATCCGCATCACGCCGGCAGCGCATACGGCTGGCGTCTGCATACGCTGAAGAACGTCGCCGTCGACATGGGGCGGCCGATCCTGTTCTCCAAGGCGATCATCATTCTCGCGTTCCTGCCGATCTTCACCTTCCAGCGGGTCGAAGGGAAGATTTTCTCGCCGATGGCGCTCACGCTTTCGTTCGCGCTGCTGGGCGCGATCCTGCTCACGCTCACGCTCGTGCCGGGATTGCTCAGCTACTCGCTGCGCTACACCGATCTGGCCGAGAAGCACAGCAGGTGGATGCACACGCTCCAGGAGCGCTACCGTCGTTCTCTTGTGCGCGCTGGCGAGCGGCGCTCGCTCGTGGTCGTCGTCTCGTGCGTGCTTCTGGCCGTGACCCTGCTCGCGGCACCGCATCTCGGGAGCGAGTTTCTGCCCAAGCTCGACGAAGGGAACATCTGGCTGACGATCACGCTGCTGCCCTCGACCAGCATCGACCTCACGAAAGACATCGAGCAGCACGTGCGCACGATCCTGCGCAGCTACCCGGAGGTGAACAGCGTCGTCACGCAAGTGGGGCGGCCTGACGATGGCACCGATCCGAAAGGACCGAACAACCTCGAAGTCATGGCGGACCTGAAGCCGCGGGATACGTGGCGCTTCGGTGCGAAGGACCAAATGATCGCGGACATGACCGCCAAGCTGAAGGCGATTCCGGGGCTGCCGACCAACTTCTCGCAGGTGATCGAAGATAACGTCAACGAAGCGCTCTCGGGCGCGAAGGGAGAGATCGTCGTCAAGGTGTTCGGGCCTGATCTCGAAATCCTGGAGCAGAAGAGCGAGCAGCTCGTGCAGATACTGTCCGGGATCCACGGCGCGGCCGACGTCGGCGCGTTCAAGGTCGGTGGTCAGAGCGAGTTGACGGTCACGCTCGACCGCGCACGCATGGCCCGCTACGGCATCAACGTCGCCGACGTGAACAATACCGTCGAAGCTGCGCTCGCCGGCTCGGTCGTGAACACGTTCTTCGAGGGTGACCGCCGCTTCAACGTAACCGTGAGGCTCGCGCCCGAGTTCCGGGACGCCGTGGACGACGTCGCCGACCTGCCGGTCGCGTTGCCGGGTGGTGCGGACACGATACCGCTTGCCTCCATCGCCGAAGTGGCGGTGAAACAGGGTGTCGGGCGTGTCGCGCGCGAAGGCGGCGGACGCAATGTGGCGGTCAAGGCGAACCTGCTCGGGCGCGATCAGGGCAGCTTCGTCGCCGAAGCGATGCAGACGGTGAACGCGCAGGTGAAGCTTCCGCCGGGCTATCAGATGACGTGGGGCGGCCAGTTCGAAAATCAGCAGCGCGCCAACGCGCGTCTGCAGGTCATCATTCCGCTTTCGGTGCTCGCGATATTCGTGCTGCTCTTCTGGGCCTTTCGTTCGATGAACCAGGCGCTGCTCGTTCTCCTCATGGTGCCGTTCACGCTCATCGGCGGGCTCGCGGGTCTCGCGATCGCGGGCCTGCATCTCTCGGTATCTGCTGCCGTGGGCTTCATCGCAGTTGCAGGCATCTCGGTTCAGAACGGCGTGATCATGGCGTCGCAGTTCAACGACCTCATCCGCAACGGCATGGCGCCGGCGACCGCGATCCTGAACGGAGCCGTCTCGCGGCTGCGCCCGATTCTCATGACGGCGCTCATGGCCGGCCTCGGCCTCCTGCCGGCAGCGCTGTCGCAGGGCGTGGGTTCCGAAACCCAGCGGCCGTTCGCCGTCGTTATCGTCGGCGGCATCATATCCGCGACGCTCTTTACGCTCCTCCTCCTGCCGCTCCTTTACCCGCTCGTGGCGGTGGAGGAACCGAGCGAAGTCTCGCGGCCTGAGGCCGAACCGCAACGCGGGTAGCGAGATTTCGGCGCGGCGCCGGTCGGCTCGGGTATGATCCCGCGGCGATCCCGAACCCACCCTGGAGGACTTGAGCATGCCCGATACGATCCGCGTCGGCGTCGTTGGCGCCGGCGGAAATACGCGTCTTCATCACATTCCCAAACTGAAAAAAATCGACGGTGTCGAGATCGTCTCGGTGTCGAACCGTTCGCGTGCATCTTCCGAACGCGTTGCACAGGAGTTCGGGATACCGCGCGTGCACGATCACTGGCAGGACCTCGTGAACGACGCCGGTATCGACGCGGTCGTGATCGGGACCTGGCCGTATATGCATTGCCCGATCACGCTTGCTGCGCTGGCCGCGGGCAAACATGTGCTGACCGAAGCTCGCCTGGCGATGAACGCCGCCGAAGCGCGGCAGATGCTCGCGGCGTCCCGTGTGAAACCGAATCTCGTTACGCAGGTCGTGCCCGGCCCGACGACGTTTGCCGCCGATCCGATGGTTATGCAAATGCTGAACGAGGGCTACGTCGGCGAGCTTCAAAGCATCGATCTGCATGTCCCGAGCGGGTTCGTCAATCTCGATGCGCCGCTGCACTGGCGGATGAACCGCGACTACTCCGGTATGAACATTCTTTCCATGGGCATCTGGTACGAGTGCATTTCCCGCTGGGTCGGGCCCGCGACCGCTGTGATGGCGCGGACGCGCGTCGCTGTGCCGTACCGCTTCGATCAGGAGCGCGGCGAGCGTCGCCCGGTGACCGTTCCCGAGCACGCCGAAGTGCTTGCCGATCTCGCGAACGGCGCCATCGCCCGAATGCACTGGAGCTCGGTGTGCGGCTTCATGCCGGGCCCGGAGATCTGGCTGTACGGAAGCGAAGGAACGCTGCGCCTCGAACAGCGCGGACGTGACGATCTGGTGCTCACAGGAGGCCGGCGCGGCGACAAGCAGATGGCGCCAATCGCGATAGCGCCGGAGAAGATCTACCGCTGGCGCGTCGAAGAGGAGTTCATCGGCGCGATCCGCGGCCAGGAGGAGGTGCGGCGCACGTCGTTCGTCGACGCCGTGAAGTATATGGAGTTCACGGAAGCCGTGCACATCTCCAGCCGGGAAGGACGGCGCGTGCATCTGCCGCTGGAAGCGTGAGCCCCGACTCTGACTTCGCCCTGAGGAGGCCCCAAGCCTTCTCGAAGGGTGAACGGACGTGGTTGTTCATGCTTCGAGACGCTACTGCTCCTCAGTACGAACTGCTTGCCTTGTCGTAGTGCTCACAACGTGAAGCGCATCTCCGTAAGCAGCGCACCC
>Ga0207701_10006420_pt1 | contig 11740 bp, 15 predicted proteins | sample KBSSwiSSwithPhiX_FD_184294 | JGI IMG/M metagenome (GOLD analysis project Ga0207701, IMG submission 184294) | Switchgrass rhizosphere bulk soil microbial communities from Kellogg Biological Station, Michigan, USA, with PhiX - S5 (SPAdes) (version 2) | ecosystem: Environmental > Terrestrial >...
GGTGTCCTCGTGAGCGGGAATGGCATCCGCCATCCACTTGTCGATCCGCTCGACCTTTGCAGCAGCGGTGCAGACCCGGCTCATGCGGGTGAGCATCATCTTGTTGGCTTCGAAGAATGAGATCAACGAATCGTAGCCGCGCACGGGGTACATGTCCTTCGTGATCCACACGAACTCGATCCCGTACTTCTGGCACAGCGGGATCGCGTAGTCCCTGATATGGAGGTAGGTGCCTGGCCATTCCCCGTCGCGGCCGGCAGGAGAACCGGTGTCGGCGAAAACGGCATACTGCGGGAGCTCCTGGCGCTGGATCGCGTCGAGCAACATCCCGAAGCTGTCCAGGCCTCCCCCGTAGCTCAGGATCTTGATCACGATCCCTCGATCTGGATGAATTGGGCGAACGGTATGCCGCGGACGGGGGCATGGACGACCTCGACCTGGCCGGAAGGTCCGTATCCCCAGAAATAGCGATAGCGATCGAAGCTCGCGCGCTGCTGGGGCGTCATCGCTTGGAGGTCCCGGCGGACCACCGAAAGAAGATCTTCGACGGTCCAAGTCCCTCTCGACATCCCAGCAGATTCGAACTCCTTGAGCTCTGCATCGGGATGACGCTCGCGGATTTCCTCAAGGACATCCACGAGGCTCTTCGCCTGAACGGCTCCCAGACGCACGCGCCGACGAGCCACGATCAGGTCGTCCACTGATCCTTTTCGACGAACTGATCCGGCCGCGTGGCCCTCGTCGTCTGCGAAAACATCCTCGTCTTGTAGGGCGTGGACTGGCACATTGGACGCGAGGGCGGCGAGAAGCTCTTATTCGGAACGAAGGCCGGAGGAAGGCTTGGAACCGGAGCGGCTCCAGGAGCAACCCGAAGCGGCGGCGGCGCCGCGGGAGCCGAGAACGGCGTGGTCCTGATCGGCACCGAGGTGCCCGGTGTGACCTGGCTCGGGGGAGTCACCGAGACCGGCCCAGGAGTCGGAGCGGGCCCCGGCGTCGGCGTCGGAGCCGGAATCGGCGTCGGTGTGGGAGTCGGAGTGGGCCCAGGCGTCGGCGTCGGCGTCGGAGTTGGGCTTGGGGTCTGGCAGCGTGGATCGCTCTCGTTCACCGCATGAACCCCAAGAGGAAGCTGCTCGTATGCGTGCTCGCGGCTCCAGCTCTCGGACAGGATCCTTCCGGTGGGCTGAGAGTTTTCGTCGATTTCAACGAGCCTGTCTCCGCAGGCGATCGCGCCGGTGCTGCACTGTCCGGCGATCATAGCCAGCCCCGCTCTGCACCCTCCGGGGGGAACATAAGCGCACAGGGCATCCCACTTCGCTCGGTCGAGCTCGTCGATCTTACCCTCAAAACCTTGATTGATGCCGCGCTCATCCACGGCCTGGCAGTGAACGAGCCATGTGTTCTGTCCAGGACTCCAACTGAGAGTGCAGCAAAGAGGAACCGGAGGAGGCTCGTTCTGGTTGTAAATGGATCCGCAGATCGGCTTGCAGCGAGAATCGTCGCCGCAGCCGACTCCAGCCGGAAGATCGGTGATGTTGTCGCTGTACTGGCCGAATTGATCGCGCGAGATGTTTTGCGCGATGATCGCGCCCGTCGCGTAATCGACAAGCGTGAATGTGCCGTCTCCCATGGGACACGCCAGCGCCGGAGGAAGAGGTGTCGGCGTCGGCGTCGGCGTCGGAGTCGGGGTCGGCGCAGGAGTCCCGTCTGGCCCGCATTCAGGGAAGCCCGGATAGATTCCAGGCGAACTTATCCACAGCGGATTGGTGCAGTGTTTTACTTGAGAGCCAGTCTGGGGGTCCGTCACGACACAACAATTCGCCGCTTGCCCCAGGCGCCGAGGACCGGCCAAGCGCACTGTGGGAAGGCCTCGAGCCTGGTCCCACGGCCCGGCGCCGAAGAAATTGCGGCGAAACATGGGCACCTCTACAAGATGGAAAACCGCGCGCCTGGAAGCTGTCCGAGCGCAGTGAACTCCGCGCTGCCATCGGCGTAGATCTGATACTCCCCGTCGAGAGTCTTCACGACCCGGGGATACGTCCCGGCATATCCGTCAGGCACCACATGCCGAAGCCAGTCTTTTAGGGCTCCAGGTGGAATGTCGTAGCTGTTGACGGCGATCGTCGGAGGCTTCACGCCGAAAGGCTGCGCGCGTCGTACAGGGCGGAGGGCCGACGGCGCGCCCATGAAGGATTCCCGGAAAATGCTTCGGTTCCCCATGCGTCACTCCGGTGGATGGGTTCCCGTGGCCCGCTTGTAGAGGCTCACGAGATCGAGAATCCCCGCGAAGCCCTGTCCGACGGCCACGATCCAGCCGATCACGGAAATGAGGCCTTTTTCCTTGAGTCCCACATGGACGCCCAGGACCGTCGCGCCGGTATGGAAGACGAGCCGGCAGATGTCTCCGCTGCAGGCTGGGAGGCCCAGCATCTGGTCGAAAGTCTGGCCGAGCGTCTTCGGATGGGGACCGTGATGGATCGTGATCAGGCGAGGTCCCCGGTATGCGACTGCCCTGTAAGGGCCCATAGGAGCTTCCCAAATGCCTCAGAAAGTAAGGTAACCCAAAGAGGCCGGGATTGCAACGATAGGGGCGCTTCTAGGCCTTCTGACGGAAAGCCAGCGCGCCGCGGCGATATCGTCCGGCTTTCGATGCGGGAATGCTTTCAGGCCGAATGGAGGAGATGCCGTCATCGTTGGAAAGGTCGGACGCCATGAAGATATAGAGCGACCTCTGGACCAGGAACGATGTGCCGTCCGCGGGTACGGTGATCTTCCGAAGAGCGTCAAGATCGACCACGTCTTGCCTAGCCAGGCGAGACTTAGCGGCGAGTTCCGAGACGCTGAAAGCGACGTCTTTCATGGGCAGCAGAAGACTGTTTCAGGTCCAACGACCCCAGCCGTCAGGAAGATGCTCCGCAGCGGAGAAGAGTCCGGCGTGACGTCACCGGCCCCGCCGCCGTAGGAAACCATGTTGGTGGGGTACAGGGCGAAGAAGGTGCCTACGTCCGCCACGAAAATGAGAGGAATGGCCACGCCGTCGAGGAAGAGGGTCGGCACGCCGGCCCCGTCAATCGAAAAATGGACAACGTGGGAAGCCCCCGGGGTCGGCGTCCAAGTTCCCGTGTAGAAAGGAATGAGCGTCGAATCTCCTGCCTGAACCGCGATGTTTCCGTCTCCGAAGAAAGAAACCGCCAAGCTTTCCGAGAGATCGAAATTGTTGATGATGAGCTGATAGGTAGTCGTCGGGTTCGGAGGCGTCGTGTACTCGGTGAAGTCGAACTGCCCAGAAAGTCCGAACACGGTTGCAAGCGGTGCGGAAAGAGGCTTGAACGCGATCGGGAAATCGTCCGCGTCGAAGGTGTCCATCGACATGATCCCGGGGGTGAACGTGAATTGTCCGCCCAGGGGGCCGAACGGCTCGATAAAGGTCCACCCGCAGACGGGCCCAGGCGATGCCCCGCTGATCACACCCGTGCAGGGCCCGAAACAGTCTGCAAAGATCGAAGCTTCCACGCAGGTGGGCGTTGGAGTCGGCGTGGGAGCCGGCACCGCAGCAGACTGCGGGCTCGGGCTTCCGAATCCGAAGGGAGAGGTTCCTGGGCCTCCGAAGGGCGATGCTGCGAAAGGCGGGCGTACTGGGAGGACGCAGCGGTTCGTTCTGGGATCCCGAACGAGGGGAGGAGGACACCGTCGGCCCTTGTTCCCGTTCCGATTGTTCGGAGGAGCCATCACTTCAGATTGTAGCGCCTAGTCGGATGGTTTTCCAAGAAACTTTTAAGCTACTCGGCGTGCCGGGTTTCCAGCTATGCCGTCTTCCCCTTTTTCCTCTTTTGCTCGATCTCGTCGATCTGCGCCTGGCACCAGAGAAGATCGGTCTCCGCGAGATCCTCTTGCAGCTGCTTGGAATAGAGGGAGAACTCGGGCATGTGATCCGGCGGGATCTTTAGGCAGCGCTGCAGGATCGCGACAGCGTCCCAGAGCATTGAAGCCTTGATGAGCTCGATCGCCGCCCAGTAGAGAGGTTCCCTTCGGAGGGGCGCTTCGTCAGCTGCAGCCATGAACTCATCCATGGCACGCTGAAGATTCCCAGACCGGGCGAGGCACTTCGCAAGCTGCATCCTGGAGGCAACGCGTTCAAATGGCGCGTCTGCCGGGTCCACGGGCTGGCGGACGTGAACCTCGAGATGCGGAATCGCTTCCTTCCACTCCTCGCGAAGCACGTACTCCAGGCCAAGCTGCCTGGACGCGTAGTAGTATTCCGGATCCTCCTGGACGCAGAGCTTGAGAAGCTCGAGATTCTGGGCCCGGCGTGCCGACTTGTCAGGATCCGGATGGTGCTCGATCACGCATTCGAGGAGGCGTCCGACCTTGGCCGGAGGAAAGAGCGATGCCAAGCGCTCGTGGACCCGATACTTCCAGATCCATCGTCCTTTCTGGAAGAGAACGGTGCGAGGGTTCAGCATGGTGCTGCCGCCCTCGACGGCGCGATTCTCATAGCCGACCTGATAAGCCGAGATGGCGTAGTTCCTGATGGCTCCCAGAAGCGGCCCGAGCGAGCCGGGACGGAGGATTTCGTCGGCGTCGATGGAGAGGACCCAGCGGTTTTTCGCCCGCATCATGGCCTGGTTCCGAGCCTGGGCGAAATGGAATGGAGAGATCTCCACCTGGGAGACGTCCGCGCCCATCTGGCGGGCAATCTTCACGGTGTCGTCGGTCGAACCCGTATCATGGACGATGATCTGGTCAAGCCCCTCGAGCGACTTGATGCAACGCCCGATGAACTTGGCCTCGTTCTTCGTGATCAGGACCGCCGAAACGCCGTTCATGTTTCTCCCTTTCTCATTCCCGGGACGCCTCGAGCGTCCCGTCTTCGATCGCCTTCACGTTCCACCGAAGCGCCTTCTCGTGTTCCCGCTTCACGACCGCCAGTTCCTGAATGGGATGAAAGGCGTGGTCCTTCGCGATCTCCCTGAAATAGTATCCGTCCGGTTCCTTGATCTTATCGAACTCCTCCGGCCAGCGATAGGGGGGATTGAACACCCGATGGACGACCTGAGTGTGATCGAGCTTGCAGAAAGGGTCGGTCACCGGATGGTAGAAGAAACGCCGTCCCCACTGGGTGAGCGGGCTCATTCTCATCTCCGGATCCTTGGAATAGTTCAAGATCCCGAAGGCAGCCTGGTGGTCGGGGTGCTCTTCGAAATGACGGCTCGCCGCGGCGAACCAGGTCGGATAGAAATAGTCGTCGTCGCACAGGGAGCAGACGAGGCCTTCCGAGATCATCGAAAGCGCCGTGTTCATGTTCGCGCTGACGGGGTTGCGCCGGCTTCGTTCTTCCGGAGAAACATTCACCTTGACGACATCGACCCTGCGAAGCATGAACTCCTCGACCACTTTTTCGACATCGAAGGTGGTGCTTTCGTCCATGACGATCAGGCGATAGTCTGCATGGGTCTGAGCGGAGATGCTGAGAAGCGCCTGCCTGATCCATCTAGGCCGGTTATAGCTCAGGAGGATACAATTAACGAGCATGGGAATTCAGGTCAAATATCAGGGACGCCTCGGGAACCATCTCTTTCAATATATCGCCGCACGGCTCTTTGCTGAGGCGAACGACCTGCGCCTCCTCTCCTGCCTTCCCGAGAATGACGTGGTCCGATGCTCTCCGCGCCTCGATGGCCGGCGCGTCTATGGGGCTCCGACCGTGATCACCGACGAGTACGACATCTTTGACCGCGTCTGGGCCCCAGACCACTACGTCTTTGACGGGTACTTCCAGAGGTCCCGATGGTACCACGAGCGGCGAAGTCAGGTGCTCCGCGCGATCGAGCTGGAGCCAATTCGAGAGGTGAACCGGAAGGACATCGTCATCAACCTTAGGATTGACGAGGACTACCGATCGCTCAATTGGACAATCCATCCGTCGTGGTATCTCAGGATTCTCTCCCAGGAGAATTTCGAGCGCCTTCATATCGTGGCCGACGTCAGAGACGAGATTTACATCGACCACTTCCGGGCCTACGATCCCGTGATCGTGGCTTCTGGTCCCAAGGGGGACTGGGAGTACCTCCGAAGTTTCGACAGGATCGTGACCGCCAATAGCACCTTTTCCTGGTGGGCCGCTTACTTCAGCCAGGCGAGCAGGATCTACACCTTCAAGCGGTGGGTGACCCATCCCGTCCCGCAGCTCCACGCTTTTCCCAACGGCGTCGAAGTAGATGGGAAGTTTCTTCACGAGGGGTAGATCCGTCACGGCTTCCGACCTCTCGCTTTAAGGCTAAGGCGTCCGCCCATCCAGCTCCAGTGCGGATCGTGATGGTCCTCATAATCCATCGTCACGTCCTGGACGTCGACGAACCCGGCGCTGATCAGCGTCGTTCGGAGCATCGAGAAGTTGTAGAGGGCCTTGTGACCGAAGGCCGGATCGGTCTCCGCCTCGGCGCCATAGATCGCCATCTGGATCTTGAAGATCTGCAACGGCTGCTCGAGGTAGGTTTTGGCTACGAGGGGGCCGTTGGGGACATGGACCCTCAGGATTCCTCCGGGTTTCATGACTCTCAGGATCCGCCGTAGAACGAGACCGACTTTCGAGACGGGAATGTGCTCAAGGACATGCATCATGAGCACTTCGTCGTAGGTCCCCTCCGGGATCGGCCAGTCGGACGTCGTAAGATCAAAAGAATAGGTCGGCTTGATCGCAGAATCCTTGTCGATCGTGTCGTGCCCGGGCGTCGGCGTCTTTCCCGATCCAATATCGAGCCGCCGGCGCCCGATCTTGGGAAACAGGAACGGAACCTCGACAAGCTTCGGATCTGAGGAGTTCGCGCGGAAAGTCTCCCTGTATGATTCCTCGGTCTTGTCCAGGTACTGGACGGACGTCTTGTTCTTGATGTTGAACTCGGAGAATCGCGTTGTCCGCTCCATCCCGCGCTTAGCGTAGACCTCTTCGTCGAATCCGATGTAGTGCAGGAAGTAGAACCTCGCGTCGTCGAACTTCTCCGGTTTCCAGCTATCCTTGTCTCGAAAGGAATGCCTTCCATGTTCGTATTCGAGCTGGCTCTCCGGTCGGATGATGCAGGGCTTCGAATAGATCCGGCTCTCGATGCCGGTGGTTCGCTGTTCCAGAAGCGGCCTCGCAGGGTTGTATGCACCTTCCCCTGGACGCGGCCACATGTTCCAGCCGTGGGTCCAGAAGAACTCGTGCATGAGACCCATCGACTGATTCGGCTGCGCCCTCTCGAGCTCATCGACGATGGAAAGGCCGCTCTTCGGGACAACGAACTCGTCACAGTCGGCGAGGATCACGAAGTCGAACTTGCCGGCGCACTCTTTGCGCTTGCGGTCGTAGGCCTCGGAAAGCGCGGCATCGCTGAATTTCCCGTCCGAGGAATAGCTCGAAACGACCACGTTCGGGTAGCTGCAGGCAATGAAGCGGGACCGATCTGTGGACTCGTTGTCGATCAGGAAGACGGTATCTACCTGCGGGCTGTAGTAGTCGAGGAATTGTGGAAGCAGGATCTCTTCGTTGTAGATCGCGCAAATGACGGCAACCTTCACGGCTGGACTCTGGCGAGCTCCATCTTCGAAAGGTTGCGAGGGGTGTACGGATCCGGCTTCCGGGCTTTGATGAAGACTCCGGGGACCTGCCAGTCGCTGCAGACGGCAAGGATCTCCATGTCCGAAAAGATGTTCCGGAAATCCTCGAGCGTGTAGCGCCAGACGTCGATCGGATAGGGGTGATAGGGAAATCCTGGGGACCTGGTCGTGACGAGGAGGAGGCCTTTTGGCTTGACCAGAGCTTTCAGCTGCTCGACGATGGGACGCCAATCCTCGACGTGCTCGAGCATCTCGGTCGAGATCACAACATCAAACGACGCCTCCCCGAACTTCTCGGTCAAGGCAAGGGCGTTTGCCACGACGTCGACGCCTGGGCCCGGCGCATAGTCCACGCCGATATAGGCCGCAGGCTTCATCGGTATGACCACGGTCCGCGGCGTCCCGTTCACGTCCTGGGATCCGATCTCGGCGACCCTCTTTCCGACGATCTCTTCGGCGCAGAGATGCGCCTTCAGAAAGTCCATCACCGAGTTATGCATAGGTCTACTGGCGCGGAGTAAAGACGTATTTCGAGATCATCACGGTTGAGTTCCGGACGCAGAGAAACAGGTTCTGCTCCTTGGCGCGCCCAGGATGGGACAGCTGCTTCATGTCGCCCTTCCAGTCGATGATCGCCTTTCCGTCGACGAGGATGACGACGCGGCCCTCCCGAACGGCGCATTTCACGACCATGGGCTTCCGGACGGGGACCTGTTTCCCGGCCACCTTCGTCTCGTTCTCGTAGACGCGGCCACCGTTCACGCAGGTAAGGCCGGTGCATTGGCCCGGGCCCCAGTCGAACGTGACGGAGAAAGGTTTCCCGGAGGCGACCAAGCCGATCACGATCTCGTCGTCGCCGTCCTTCCGTTCAAGCACGATGTCGACGTCGTAGGCCCCGGAGGTCGGCGTGTAGGGGATCTCGAGAAGTCCGATTCCGCTTCCGACGACCGCTCCGCCGCTCGTGCGCCATTCGCCGGTCACGCCATGCTTCTTGGGCTCGATCCCGGCCAGCAGATTGGCGGGCCGATCGGCGGCTTTCGTGTCGTCGCCGGAGAAGGACGCGCCGGTGAGGGGCGCCTTGGGGGTCACGAACTTCACGTCCTTGACCTCGTCCTTCTTGACCTTGATGTTCTGGTTGTCGGCGGTCTGGACTTCAATGGAGTCTCCGCCGCAGTCCTTGATCACCCGGAACTGGATCTGCTTTCCGTCCTTGAGGGTGAGCTCGTCGGCGGACGCCGGCACGCACACGACCAGGGCGCACAGGAACGCGTTCAGGATCTTCACCAACCACCTCCTTGGCGTATACGCCATATACAAAGTATACGCCCAACTTCTCCGTTTGCAACCTGGAATCGTCGACCCGTCTATTGTACCCGCATCAGGTCGACTCCGCGAGCGGAGAAGAAGCGGATGTATTCCCAAGAGGGGTGCTGGGCTCTGATCTTCTTGACGGCGGAATCCTCCCTGGGATCGACCAGCGCGTCGTGGAATCCGACATAGGATCCGGGCTTCAGAAACGGCAGCGCGGTCTGGAGTTCCGCGAGGACCGATTCCTCGGAGTGATCTGCGTCGAGCCAGAGGAAATCGAGCTTCCGATTCTTCGGCATCGACTGGAGCACGTCCGTAGAGCGGGCCTTGTAGAACGTCACCCGCTGGGAAACCTTGAAGCGCTCGAACATCGCTTTCACGCCATGGTCCGTCAGGTCGACCGTGTGGAGATGGCCGTTCCCGTTCTGCTCGAGCGCCTTCGCCATCATAAGCGCGGAGAATCCCTTGTGGGTCCCGGTCTCCACGATCACGTCGGGCTTGAGCATTCGCACGATCCCATGCAGGAACTCACCTACCTCGAGCTCGACAGCCCAGCCGCCTCCGAACTCGTTCACGACCGACCACTGGCCCTTCCAGGGATCTTTGGCGACGCTCCTGGCAAGAATGCCCTGTAGCTCGGGGTCGATCATTGGGAATCTCCCAAAAGGCTTTCACAAATCTTCTTCTCGCCGCCCCACCGGATGTCCGGACAAATGACGTGGAGCTTTTCCACGATCCGATCCTTATGGGGGGCGAGATCTTCGAACATCCCGCGCAACTCGCCGGCCATATCTCGCGTCGGATTGTAGCCCCAGTCGATGAGGATCTGCCGTTGGGGCTCGTAATAATGGGACTCCGATTCGACCCTTGGGTTTTCGACCGGGACAATGGGAGCGCTGATCCCGAACTCCTTCGCCGCCGCCTGAACCCGCCGTGCGAGCTCGATGATCTCGTAGGTCTCTTCGAACTGGTTGATCACGCGATACTCGCCCATCTTCGGAGGATGCTCCAGGGCAAGTTCGATGCACGTTATGGAATCTTTGAGCGGAAGGAATCCACGCCGCTGGCGCCCGGATCCGAACGGCATGATCGCAAGATCTGCGACGGCCTGAGCGCAGAATCGGTTGATCGCCGTCCCGAAGCACTGGTCGAAATCGAATCTTGTCCTGAATCGGGGGTCGGCCGCAGGGGCGCCGTCTCTCGTCCCGTAGACAACTCCCTGCATGATGTCCGTGGAGCGAAGATTCCAGATCTTGCAGGCCATCATGATGTTGTTCGAATCGTGGACCTTCGACTGGTGGTACCAGCTTCCCGCCTGTCTCGGAAATGGAAGTCGATCCTTTCTCCCCATGTATTCGATCTCAAAAAACCCCTCCGGGATTTGGACGTTGGGCGTTCCGTATTCCCCCATCGTCCCGAGCTTGACCAGGTGTGCTGAAGGCTGCTCGTCCCGGATCGCATGGAGGAGGTTCAAAGTCCCGATGATGTTGTTTCTCTGAGCATAGACCGCATGATCCGCATCTATCATGCTGTAGGCCGCAGACGGCATTTCGGCGAGGTGGACGATCGCGTCCGGCTGGAACGCCCGGACGGAGTCCTGGGCGATGAAATAATCGCAGAGGTCTCCAGACCAGAATTTGAGGGGCTGTTTAGTTAGCGTCTCGAATGCCCGAAGGCGTTCATCGAGAGATGCGATCGGGATCACGGAATGAGAGCCCACTTCCCTGACCCATGAACGCCGGAGCCCTGCGTCGATAACCGCCACTGTATGACCATGCGCGGCCAGACGAAGAGACAAGGGCCAGCCAAGATAACCGTCCATTCCAGCGATCAAGATCTTCATCGGTTCACCATGCAGGTTCCGGAAACACGGCGTCCCTAAGCACAGGACGGAGCTGACGGGCGTCCTCCCTTTCCCCTAGAAGTGCGTCGAAGACAAACCCGACATCGAGGGCTGTCCTCCCAAGTTTCGAGATCCGATGAACAAGAGGTTTCGCCATCGCTCCGCAACTGACGAGCGCGACATCATAATCCAGGCGCTCGGCGCATTGAAGGGCGAAGTGGAAATCCCTGCAGCCCCCGCCTTCTTCTCTGGAACTGATCGGAATGGCCCCGACAATGTTCACCTTGCTGGATGGCCCGAAGCATTCCCTGGCCTTATGGAAAGCCGGAAGCTTCCAGACCTCGAGGAGCCGCGGCGCGAGGTTTCCGATCAGAAGAACTTTCCTGCCCGAAAGCCAGGTGAGGAGCGATCCATCGACGAGCATCTGGTAGGGAAGATGGATCTCGACGGCCGACGGAAACGGCAGTGGACAATCCAGCATTGCGAGGAGCGACGCCGTCTCGATCATCTGGGTATCCCAGTTCTCCAGGACCCCGACAAGCGCACTCTCTCGAATCGAGGCGATCATATGCTGCCGGATCCACAAGGAATCGGGCGTGTATCCGGCGCGCGTGAACATCGTGGTGATGGTATTGGAAGCGTTCCCGAACGGGAAGAAGAGGGCCCCCAGGAGACCCAGCTCAAAATCCCCAATCCGAACTAAAGAGAACGGCTCCTTCTCGGAGAAGAAGCGACGCTTCCCCGCCTCCAGCTGCTCCTGCATCGTCGCGCCGTGGCTTTTCGGAAGAATCCCATGAGGAATGAAGGGGATTTTCGTCCACTTGAGGCGATAGATCTCGTCCTGCTCTTCCTTGGAAAGATCCGTGAACCATCGATCAAGTTTTTCGAATTGAATCACAGAGCGCTTTCGATGACGGTCTTGGCCCGGTGGATCGAAAGATGACGGTCGAGGCAGGCGTTCCGGCAGGCCTTTCCGATCGCCAACGCTCTTGGAGG
>Ga0207701_10006425_pt1 | contig 11738 bp, 11 predicted proteins | sample KBSSwiSSwithPhiX_FD_184294 | JGI IMG/M metagenome (GOLD analysis project Ga0207701, IMG submission 184294) | Switchgrass rhizosphere bulk soil microbial communities from Kellogg Biological Station, Michigan, USA, with PhiX - S5 (SPAdes) (version 2) | ecosystem: Environmental > Terrestrial >...
AAAAACGCGCCCCGCGTGAAGTGTTCTTTGGTTCGACATGGAGGTGGCCTAAACGATTATCCGCCATGCAAAAAATCACACCGTTTCTTTGGTTCGACACTCAGGCCGAAGAAGCCGTTAGGTTTTATCTTTCAGTCTTCAAAGACGGGAAAATTCATAGTACGACGCGCTACCCGGACGTGGAAAATCCGCCTGGAAAACCGGGCATGGTGATGACGATCGCCTTTGAGCTCAAGGGCCAGCAGTTCGTGGCCTTGAATGGCGGGCCGGGTTTTCCGTTTACCAACGCGGTGTCGCTGGTGGTGAACTGCGATTCGCAGGAGGAAATCGATTACTTCTGGGAGAAGCTGGCGGCGGATGGCGGCGAGCCCAACGTGTGCGGATGGCTCCGGGACAAGTTCGGCATGCCATGGCAAATCGTGCCGAGCCAGATCTGGGATTGGTTGAACGGCGATGATCCCGCGAAAGTGAAGCGGGTCACGGCGAAGGTTTGGGCGATGGAAAAGCTGGATATGGCGGAGCTGGAGCGCGCGGCGAGAGGTTAAATCAAGAGCTGGGAGCGATGAGATGGATTCTCGCTTTCGCGGTTTCTGAATTAACCCTGCTTCTCCGCGTAAAAGGCTGCTCAATTTCGAATAGAAGACGTGGCAAAACCGCGGGCAACAAATTCCGGGGCGATGCGTGCCCGGCGGAAGTTCCTGAGATATTTTCCGGGCGCGTTTCGAGACCAGACCTACCTGGAGTGGGAGCGGGATTACAAGTGCGAGACGCACCAGCGCTGGGAAGAAGCGCTTAGTCGAGATAAGTTCCGGAGATTGCTGGCGAAGCGCGCATACGCGGAGGTAGCAGCGCGCGCGGTGCGGACCGAACAGCGTTCGCGTCATAGCATGATCTTCTCATTTGAGAAGATGGCGCTACGCGACGCGGTCAAATCCGCAGCAGGCGCGGAAAGGTTTGCCCAAGGGGTTTACGATTTTCTTCATGGGCGCGGTGACGCGGAGCGACGGTTCGAGCGCTGGTGCGCGGTCGTGTCCGGGCTGCCGCGCCGGCAAACGCGTGTGCTCACATGGCCGCTCGTGACGGTCTTCGGTTTCATCGCACAACCCGATCAGCATATTTTTTTGAAACCGACGGTTACGAAACGCGCGGCGGAAGCTTATGGCTATGACTTTCGTTATCAGTCAAAGCCGAATTGGGAGACTTACTCGAGCCTGCTCGACTTCGCCGAAACGCTCCGACGTGATTTGCGCGATTTACGCCCGCGCGACATGATCGACATCCAATCCTTCATTTGGGTGCAAGGGTCGGATGAGTACCCGCACTAAATGAACCCGGCCAGACGTTATTCGCCGATCATCATGGGGTCGCGGTTGGGATGAACCAGCATAAAACACCATATTCGTTTCAATGGCAGCCACACCACATACGGACGCCGCTCGGGATTTGTTAAATCCGTTAATCTTGTCTAGTTAACACAATGCCGGAGGAACCGACGCCGAAACGCCTTGAGATCGGGCATGTCCTTTTCATCGATATCGTTGGTTACTCGAGGCTGTTGAGCGACGCCCAGGCGGAGGCTTTGCACGAGCTGAATCATCTGGTGCGCGAGACAGACGCGTTCCGCGAAGCGGACTCAGCCGGCAAACTAATCTCGCTGCCGACCGGTGACGGCATGGCGCTGGTCTTTACCAATTCGGTCGAAGCGCCGGCCGAATGCGCGCTCGAGCTGAGCCAGGCGTTGCGCCGAAAACCGAGCCTGCCGGTCCGGATGGGAATTCACAGCGGCCCGGTCCATCAGGTCGCAGACGTTAACCAACGAAACAATATCGCCGGCGCCGGCATCAACATCGCTCAGCGCGTGATGGATTGCGGCGATGCCGGGCATATTCTCATCTCAAAACGCGTGGCTGACGATCTCGCGCAGTCGCGCCGTTGGCAGCCGTATCTGCACGATCTCGGCGATGCGGAAGTGAAACATGGCGTGGTCGTTTCGGTGGTGAATCTCTACGCGGATGTGGTCGGTAATCCCAATCCGCCGGCAAAATTCGGCGGCAGCAGGTCCGCGGGAAGCAGGTCTGCTGGACTAAGTTCTCGCGAGAAGAAAGAGCGACAGTCTCACAGTCCGTTGGTTTATGTCATCGTGCTCGTGGCGTTGATCATTCCCGCGATCATTTTTGCGCCGGCCATTATGAAATCGGTGAGTAAGAATAAGCCCGCGCTACCGCCAATTCCGCCGCCGCCGGCAATATCCGGACCGAGTGGACCCGGCACACCATCGTTAGGCGATCAAATCAACAACATGGTATCGAAGACGGTCGAAGAGCAGTTGAAGAGAACGTCCGACGAAATCAAAGCCGAGAGAGCGAAAGCATCGGCAACGCCGGCGACGTCGCCGAGTCCGGAGGAGAGCGAAACGCCCGAACCGGAAGAAAGTCCGTAGGCGTGCCTTGTAGTGTGCGCTGTCTCAGCGCAAATGCTTCAGATCCGCTGGGGACAGCGGACGCTACAACATTGGCGCTGGTTAGACGCTTCTATCGCTTGGTTCCGAACCTTTGCGCTTAAAATGCCGCATCGCCCACTGCTCGATCATTTTGCCGACACTAAGAATAAGCAAAGTCATGCCGGAAGCGATGAGCAGAATTAGCCAGTAACCCAGGCCGCACACTATGCCGAGCGCCGCACAAATCCAGATGGTGGCGGCGGTAGTCAACCCGGCCACATGACCTTCCTTATCATGCAATATGACGCCGGCGCCGAGAAATCCGATGCCGGTGAGAATGCCCTGCACGATGCGCCCGATTGCGTTCGGATCGATGGTAAGAGAACTGTCCGGGGAGCGAAAGGCGACCATGGTAGCGAGAGCGGCGCCCAGACTAACGAGTCCGTGCGTGCGAAGCCCGGCCGGTTTGCCGTGCAACTCCCGGTTCAATCCGAGCGCGCTGCCAACTAAAACGGCCGCTCCCAGGCGTATCGCGATTTCGGCGTTGCCGGTCATGACAAACCACTTTTGATCACGAACGGGCGTCAAGGGCAAGCCGCGTCGCTAATCGGGGCAGCGGTAGTTTTGTAGTGCGCGCTGTCTCAGCGCTTTCCCAAGACGCGCGGGCGACGCGCCAGCCCCCAAAGATCCGCTACAACATCAGCGCTACGCTTAACGAAAATACATTCGCAATGCGAGCCCGAGCAGCGCCAGAGCGATTGCCAGAGCGAAGATCCAGCTTCGCGGCGTCCGCGGTTCCAGCACTGCCTCGTTAGGCAGCTTCGGGTTGTAGCGCACATCTACTGTGCTCCCGACGGGATATCGCTGCGTCACAGCCGCCGCGAAATCCGCCACCCCTCTGTTCCAGCCCGGACTCTGCGCGATCCGATCGCCGTGGAAACGTTTTCCGTTCACTTCATATTGGTAGCGCACGACAGGGCGATAAAGCGTCATCCGAGCGCGGGAACCTGCGTAGGTGCCCGACGATCCCGCGCTTTGCCGATACTCCTCTACCTTTGATTCAACTATGCGCCCCGTTGCCACAGGCCAGCTTTTCATAGCAATAGCCTCACGCAGCGCTGCAATCACGATGGCAATAATCAGCAAACCAAATCCGCCCAGGACGAACGACGGTACCGGGTCACCCGATGCGAGCAGATCGCTCGTGATCATCATCGCTGTCGATTACAGTCCGCCTCCTGGCACAAGAGGAAGTGTTTTCTCTTGTCTCCATCGTCCATTCACGTCGCTCTCCAGTTGAAGCGCTTTCCGCGCTTGGATTTGTGAGGGATCATTTTTCTGGGGCGTTGCCCCAGGCTAGGAATGATCAAGCGCCTTCAGCGCCAAACACGTCCATGTCTAAAGCATTCGAGTTTAACTCCCAAGAAACTCGGACGACATCCGCCTGAGGCGGATCGTCCCTCCAAAATTCGCTCATTCCATGTCCGGGTAAGGGCCTTTGCCGCCTCCGGCAATGAAGCGGTCGATGCGCGCCGTGACAACAGGGAGCGGAACCGAGCCGAGCTCGAGCACGACGTCGTGGAAGGCGCGAATGTTGAACTTTGCTCCGAGCGTTTGCTCCGCCTTTTCGCGCGCACGCACGATCGCGAGCTCGCCCATGTAATAGGAAAGAGCTTGGCCGGGCCAGGCGATGTAACGGTCCACCTCGGTTTCAATCTCATGATCGGGTAGCGCGGTGTAATCGTGCATGTAGTTGAGCGCCTGTTCGCGCGTCCAACCTTTCGAATGAACGCCGGTGTCGACTACGAGCCGCGCCGCGCGCCAGATCTGGTAACCCAGCATTCCAAAACGCTCATAGGGCGTTTCGTACATTCCCATTTCCTGACCTAACCTTTCGCAATAAAGCGCCCAACCTTCGCCGTACGCCGAGATGTAATCGAATCGCCGGAATTCCGGCTGGTTCTTGTGCTCGAGCGCGATCGGGCCTTGGAATGCGTGGCCCGGCGCGGACTCGTGCAACGTGAGCGCCGGCAAATTGTAGAGAGGGCGATGCGGCAGATCGTATGTGTTCAGGAGATAAACGCCGGGGCCGCCGCGGCCTGAAGTATAGAAAGGCGCGAGATTGTCCGGGACGGGTCTGATGGTAAAGCGCATCCGCGGCAGATACCCAAAATACTGTGATGATTTGCCGTCAAACACCTTCGCAATCCACGCGGCACGGTTGAGCAGCTCTTGCGGCGTTTTGGCGTAGAACTGCGGATCTTCGCGCAAGAATTTCAGGAATTCCGGAAACTCGCCTTTGAACCCGGATTCGTGCATCGCGTCGACCATGTGCTGATGCAAATTGGCGACCTCCGCGAGACCGAGTTGATGAATTTCGTCGGGGGATTGATCGAGCGTTACAAACTCGCGAATCTTTTGGCGATAATACGCTTTCCCGTCAGGTAACTGTTCGGCTGCAAGTGTCGTGCGGGTTTTCGGCACATATTCGTCCCGGAAAAATTTGAGCAAGTCCGCGTAAGCCGGCTGCACGAGTTCGCGAATCACATTTGCAGCTTCCGATTTGAGCTTGTCCTGATCGGAAGGCTGGACACCCACCATCGGTTCCCGGAATGGTGTGTAGAGAAGGTTGGCTTCGGGTTTGCCATCGGCAACGGTTGCAATGGATTTCTCCCGCCCCTGTAAAGTTTGGCGTGGCGGGGTGAAGTCGCGCGCAAGCCCGGCCCGCATGTTCACTATTTGTTCGCGGAAATAGCGCGGGATATCGCGCATCTGCGCGATCCAGTTTTGGTAATCGGTCAGCGCCTTGAAAGGACGTTGGGCGGTTTCCCCCAAATCGCTCCAGAAAGCAGAGTCCGAGTTCGCCGGCATTTCGAAGTCACGGAATTTCTCATCGGCGACAAAATTCTCGATTTCCGGCCGATAAACGTCGTAATTGATCTGCTCTTCCGACGAAAGCTGCGCGCGCGGAACTTCGTCGAGCTTGTGCAACACATCCTGCCAGTAACGCAGGCGCATCTCCTGTGTCGCCGGATCTACTTTCGGGAGGTGATCGGCGACTGGTTTTTCGAGTCCTTCGAGTCCCGGAAACTGCTCCAGCCGCCATTTCCATTCCTCTGTGTAGATAGCTCGCAGGCGCTCATCTGCACTTTGCCCCTTCGCAAAACATGGAATGCAGCAGAGCGCTGCAACACTAATCGAAACGACCGTTTTCATATTCTTTTCAGCGCAGCAGGCGTTGTAGTGTGCGCTGTCCTCAGCGCCTGATTCTCGATTCCGCTGAGACAGCGGATGCTGCAGCCCGCCTCGATAGTTGCTTAACCCATCAGCTCTTCTTAAGCGCAGCAAGATCCTTTAGGACTTGTTCGCTGTGTCCGGCAGGGTTCACCTTAAGGTAAACTTTCGCGATCTTACCATCCGGACTAATCAGGAATGTATTGCGCGCCGCCATCTTGGTCCCTTGGTATTCCATTGCTGACCCGTAGTCAGCGATGGTCTTAAGTTGCGGGTCGGCGAGGAGTTTGAAATTGAGCCCTTCCTTAGCACAGAAATCTTTGTGCGATTTCGCGGAATCAGCGCTCACGCCGACGATGATCGCGCTTTCGTTCTGATACTTGGCCAGGTCGCGTTCGAAATTGTGCGCCTCGAGCGTGCAACCACTGGTGAAGTCCTTCGGATAAAAATAGAGGACGACCCACTTACCCTTAAAGTCTTTCAAACTCACGGTTGGGCCCTCGGCGCTCGGCAGACTGAAATCCGGGGCTGGCGCTCCTAATTTTGGGTACACTTGCTCCGTCTCGGATGCCAGCAAAACGCCCATTGCAACCACGCTTAACAATACTGCGACAAAGTTCTTGCTTATCATGAGGGAGCTTACCGCGACGCGGTCGCGACGCGAGGAAGTTTGTTGCGCCAGATCAAGCCTTCAAAAGTCCGCCCAGTGCGCGATGCTCCCGTCTGGACTCGGCGGTCTTGACTGCCTTGAGCGGCCAACATTGAGTCCACAAAAATCAGGTCTCGTAAGCGAGTTACGATACCTAGCGATCCTAATGACAACGCGCGCGGCCTTCGGGCGCAAAAGCCTATTTATTCAATAGGTCAGCTGGAACTTTGCCTCCGTTTTCAGAAAGCTTTTTCAGAACTTCCTTGTGCAACCACATATTCATGGAAGCGGAATCGCTCATGTCACCGGTGTAATGGAGATCGGTAGCGAGTTCCTTACGCGCGGCGAGGCTGCTATCCATGCCGACAAGTTTCATCAGGTCGACGATCGAATGTTTCCAATCGAGCTTCTCGGAATTCTTCGCAGCCATGTCGTTGAGAACGGCGGCGACATCGACCTGTTTCGCAGGTGCGGGAGCGGCTGGGGCAACCGCGGCGGTTTGCGTTGCAGCGGCTCCGAGTGCCGAAGGAGCGGGTGTTTGCGCCGCTGGCGCGCCGGCAGTCGCAGCTGACGGCGCCTGAGCTGGCGCGGCGGCTTGAGTCGGCGCGGTTGTGGCAGGAGCACTCGCGGCCGGGTGACTGAAGATTTTTGACATCAATGTGTTGAATAAGCCCATATCTTTTCTTTCTATTTTTGGATTGTAGTTAACAGAGATTTAGCTGGGGCGACGAGTATTGTTGAGTAACTTAGCCGCAGCCACTGCGAGCGCCCCCATCACAATCGGGTTTCCCATCGCTTTCACGAACCACGGTTTTTCAGCTACAGTCTGCTGCATTACTTCCGGATGTTCGGTGCGCGCGTAGTTAATGACCTTGGCCGCGTCGTCATTGCTCATCTGGCTCGGATCGGTGGAATTGAGTCCGAGCATCTTTGCGATTCCACCCAGGCCCCCACCAGGGGCAGCCTGTCCACCGCCACTCATACCGCCAATCATTCCGGCCACCCCGCCGGCACCACCGAGAGCGGATAACAAACCTCCGAGCAAGTCCTGACGCTCCCGCGGCGGAGCTTGCGCGATCGCATTTCTTGCCGCGTCGTGAAACTGATCGTCAGGCAGAGTCGCAAGATGTTGGGCAGCGGCCTCGTGATAAGCGCTGTTGTCGAATTGATTGTCTTCCGGGCTGGTTGACATGAACCGGTCGTGATATTGCGCGGCCTGCTGTGGGTCGACCGTGGTGTTGCCGCCGAAGAGTTTCAGGAAGTCATTCAGGGTATCGGGCGTGATAGGCATAGGATTAGTGGGTTTGGTTGAGGTTGCGCTTGCGATGATCGCGGGTGGAGACAACGCGAGAATTCGACAACTGAGCTGTGCCGCCGTTGCTCATCGTCCAAACCATCGCCGAGTACACCTGCAATGGCGAGATTTTTATGATGCGAAAGCGCACGGCCTTCAGCTTTTCGTCCTTCCATCAGCGCGGCTGGTCCGTTTGCTTGAGGTTCGCGAGCTTCTCTTCCGCGCGTGCGACGTCGGATTTATGCGCGCTGCCGAGAGAAAACAGTTTTCGTTGGCGACTAAGATTTAGCGCCGCGTTTTCGAGCTGCGCCTTGCGATAGTTTTCTTCCGCGTTCTGCGCTGCGCCCTGAGCCTGGGTGAAGACCGCCATCGCGACGTCTACTTCTGCCTGGGTCGCCTCCCCGGCGGCAAGACACGATTTCTGCGCTGCCACCTGCTCGGCCGCGGCGAGCATTTGCGCCTTTGCCAGGTCTGATTCCAGCCGGATTACGCGCAGTGCGCTTTGTTCGGCTTCGGCTTTCGAAAGGATACCGTTTTTGACCAATCGGGTGGCAGCGGTGGCATCCTTCTTTGCTCCCGCCAGTCGTTTGCCGACCTTTTCGACATCCAGCTCGGCGGCAGGCGTGTCTTCGTCCGTTCCATCCATGACGCGTTCCGGCTCGCGCGGCTCGACCAACAAAGGCGGCTCGATGTCGAACGATTCGTCTTCCGTTTTCGGCGCATTCTGGGCGAGCAATGGAGTGAGCGGAAGACTGATCAGGGCAGCAAATGTCAGGCAGAATTTCGTTAGGACCCCATCAATCATCCGTGAACCTCGGTAACTCCGCGAATCTCGCCCCAGACCACCTTCCAGTCACGCGTTAGTTACGCGTCGATCGGCAATTCCTCGATACGGCGGCGAGAGAGAGACCACTTCCTATTAGGGGCGTGTTCGGCATTCCGAAGGCGATCATTAACGCGATGATTCCGCTCGTTGGGGGGATCGCTAGGAGGTTGTGCGACAACTCCGGCACCCACTGCGCGGACGCCGTAGAACATCGCAGGCGAGAGGCAATTCCGAAGCAGCTCTTACTACGGGACGATTTTCGATCGCGGACGGATTGTGGACTTAGCGATTGAGGCGCTTCGGCTGCTAACCAGAACCACCCCGCTTGCACTTTCGGCAACGGAACGGCCGCTTTGGCGCCGCAGTTCGCACCCAACCTGGGCAAACGGAATTAACGGCAAAATCTGGCAGAGCGGCGGCGAGCTGGACGGCGACGTCATTAAATCCTGGTCTCCCAGATACGGTAGCCGGTTGTTCGACAATCGTGTAACCGTGACATACATGCGAAACATGAACGGTCCAATCATTGTCCCTTAACTAAAGCGCCAATCACGTATTCGAGTATTGCCGCGCATTCTTATGAGCGCTCGCATCAAGATGGCGCACGGGATCGGTGGAAATCCAACTCAGTGACTTCGTCGTCAAACATTAGGGTCGGTCTGAATTAAGTCCCGTATTCATTAGGGTAGAATATCGACGAGGAGGCACACATAGGCTGCTTAAAGGGTTAGGATAAAATCCTAGTCAACACCTATAACCATCTAATAACTATGCCTAGGTCGCTGGTAACACCGCTGTAACGTTACATCGGCGTTAACTTTCACAGTTAGAAGTTCCGTAGTGAACGTGAAAGGTAGCGTCCATGAAAAACAACAAAATTTTTGAAGACGGAACTGTTCTTCTAAGAACATTTATCACTAGTAAGCTGCGCGCAGCCTGCGCTGGTCTATTCCTCTCCGGGATGACGCTGGTCGGCCTGGCTCAGGCTCAAACCTTTGAACAATATGGAACTACCGACACTGGTGTGGCCTTGCGCTGGAAAGCCTTTACCCCAGGCGATGGACTGCCTCATCCTGCTATTCTCGTGTTGCACCCCGGTGGCTTCAAGAGCGGAAACCCGGGTCCTGACTTCGTCAGCGAAGATCTGGCGGCGGCTGGATTCGTTGCCTTTTCCACCGAATACCGTCTGTCGCCACCCCACAACGACATGAACGCGGCCGTCCATGGGCCCATGGCGCAGGACTCAGTCTTTCCAGTAGATGACGGACATTACCCCGAGCAAACCACCGACGTCCAGATGGCAATCCGCGCGGCGCGCATCGATCCACGGTGCGATGGACGCGTCTATGGCATAGGCGGTTCTGCCGGCGCCAGCCACGTTCTTTATGCGATGGCGACGGGCGCTCCGGGCGACGATCAATTCGATCTGGGTGTCTCGTTTAGCAATCCTTGCAAATACGACGACGCGGCCTGGCTGGCGCTACCTTGTGTCTCGGGTGAGACCTGCGGCCCGGCGGCCTTGGAGAATTACCTCGGCCTGCCTGCCGGCTCCGCCCTCGATCACTTGCCGGAGCTCGCCGCTGCTTCGCCCACTACATATGTTACTTCGTCCTTGCCACCCTATTTCTTCCTCTACTCGGATCACGATTCCAGTTACCTGGAGACTTATCAGCGGGATGACCTCATCAATACAATGCAAGCAGCGGGATTGGCTGAAAGCACGGCCGCCGAACCCGAACTTGGGAAATACAAACAACTTTTAGTCACTACAGGTGAAGGGAATTATCACGCCTTCGAATTCTGGAAACTGCCGATAGACTTGAACCCCGGCAGTCCTTTAACGAAAGACGTGGTTATCGCCTGGTTACAGGCGGGTGTTCCAGAAAACTCAAATTCGACCCCGACGCCAACCCCAACCCCAACACCCACAGCGACCCCGAGTGCGACCCCAACGCCTAAACCCACAGCGACGCCAACTCCTACGCCTACAGCGACCCCGACGCCTACACCAACAGCGACCCCAAGTCCAACGGCAACGCCGACACCGACTGCAACACCAACTCCGACACCCACAGTAACCCCGACAGCGACACCAACTCCCACACCAGCTCCGCCGGTCATCACATCGCAACCTGTGGCCAAGTTCGTTAATGTCGGACAGACAGCCTGGTTCGGCGTAACTGCGAGCGGCGGCGCGCCACTAAGTTATCAATGGCGCAAAAACGGGGTGAATATCGTTGGAGCGACCAGCTCTTTCTATACCACTCCCGTCACCGTGGCAGAAGATAATGGCAGTCTCTACTCCGTCGTGGTCACAAATGGCGGTGGCAGTGTCACGAGCAATAATGCAAAACTCACGGTAAAGACACCGCCAGCTTTCAAAACCCAACCGACCAATCAAACTGTAAAAGTTGGTGCCAAGGCGACCTTTAGCGTTACCACGAGCGGTACCACGCCGCTAACTTATCAATGGCGCAAGAACGGCAAGAATATTAGCGGCGCCACCACCCGAACTTACACTACTCCGGCTGTGACCAAAGCCGACAATGGTGCCAAGTACTCGGTAGTCGTCAGTAACTCGGTCGGCACCGCCACGAGTAAGGACGCCATCCTCACAGTAACCAGATAACCGTGGCTCACCACGCGCATCTCGGGAAAACATCAAAGGCGCTCGTCGGGGTAACCCGGCGAGCGCTTCGTCTTGTCAGCAATAAGAATGTTGTCGCTCACAGCGCCAAAGTGCCGGGATTCGGAACGATTGTTGGGGCGAATGTTCCGGTCATTGAGGCGCACTGCGGAATTCCGGCGAGCCTCCGCCCACGGTCAGGTCCGGAACATCGCGACAAACCTAGTCCCGCCTCCGGGCGCGATGTTTATTCCTTTCCGGAACATTCTGATTCACCACGGGATCACTTTACGGTCGCGCCAAAACTTTCCGGTTTCGCTTTGTGGTGCGTCCGCCGCGAGCCACACAATCCCTGATGCACCTTCGGCAACGGAACGGGTCGCATTGGCGCCGCCCATATCCGTTCGCACCCAACCGGGACAGACAGAGTTGACTGAAAAGTCCGGCAGGGCAGCCGCGAGCTGGACGGTGACGCCGTTAAGAGCCGTCTTCGAGATGCAATAGCCGGGCGCCCAGCCGTCGGCACCGTCGGTCAATTGTCCGCCACCGCTGGAAACGTTCACAATTCGCGGCGCGTCGCTCTTTCTCAGAAACGGAAGGAACGCCTGCGACACTAGGAGCGCGCCGAGCGTGTTGGTGCGCAACGTGGCCTCGAAAATTTCCGGCGTG
>Ga0207701_10006426_pt1 | contig 11737 bp, 10 predicted proteins | sample KBSSwiSSwithPhiX_FD_184294 | JGI IMG/M metagenome (GOLD analysis project Ga0207701, IMG submission 184294) | Switchgrass rhizosphere bulk soil microbial communities from Kellogg Biological Station, Michigan, USA, with PhiX - S5 (SPAdes) (version 2) | ecosystem: Environmental > Terrestrial >...
GCATTCACCGCCATCAGGCTTGCCCACGGCGGACGGAAGCACGGAAAGTTCCCCAGCGACTTTCCATCCGCATCCATCGCCTGCGCCGATAGCGCGCCGCCACCAACCTGCGAATACGGGAACTCCGTGTCCTTCGTCGTTTCGTTGTACCGCGGGTTCGGCTGGATCCATCCTGTTGACGGCTCATCCTTCGAGTTCACGAAAATGTATCCGAGCTTTGGATCCGTCGCCGTGCCGCCCCAGTTCACTCCGCCCGTCATCCCCGGAAAGATAATTGACGGCGGTCCGTTATTCGGTTTGTAGTTCCACGGCGTGTACGGGCCATCGTTCCGAAACTTCACGCGCTCCCACAGTTCCTTGCACGCGGCCGCATGCGCGGGCGTCGTGTCCGCCGCTGTCACGAGGTCGTTTGCCGTCATGCTCACGCGCGCGATCGGCCCCGGCTTCTTCGGGATCGGCTGGCTCGCCGGATACCATTCCCCCGGCACATCGGCCTTCGCCTGCGGACGCTCATCAATCCCGTGCACCGGCTCGCCCGTCTCACGATTCAGGATGAACATGAATCCCGACTTTCCCACCTGCGCGAGCGCGGGAATTGTTCTTCCATCCTTCACGATGTCGATCAATCCCGGCGCCGGCGGAAGGTTGTAGTCCCATAGTTCGTGACGAATATTCTGGAAGTACCACTTCAGCTTTCCCGTCACGGCATCAACAGCAACGGTCGAGTTGCCGAACAGATTGTTTCCCGGACGATCGCCGCCGTAGTAATTCATCCCCGGACCGCTGACCGGCAGGTAAACGATCCCGCGCTGCTCATCGACGGTCAGCGTAAACGACCAGACGTTATTGCCCGTGCGATCCTTCCAGCTGTCGTTGCCCCAGGTGTCGTTGCCGACTTCACCGGGCCGCGGAATCGTGTGGAAGTCCCAGAGCTTCTTTCCCGTGCGCGCATCGTAGGCGTGTGTGTCTCCGGACTCGCCTTTGCTCGTCGAAAGCTGCGGTCCAATGTGGCGCTGCCCGGGTCCGTAGAAATTCGATCCCATCAGAATGATGTTTTTGAAGATGGCCGGAACGCCGACGTACGGAATGTCGAGTTCCACGGAGCCATTGGTTCCGAACTCGACGTCGAGCTTGCCGGACTTCGCCTCGAGCGCGACGAGTTTGCGCGCGCTCGTGAAGAGGATTCTCGGCGGAACGCTGCCGTCACCGGGCCAATATGCGACTCCCCGAAAAGACGCGAGGCCATCGGAAAGTTCATAGCGCCAGATCTCCTTGCCGGTTTCGGGCTCGAGCGCAACGACGCGATTACCCGACGGCATATACATGATGCCGTTCACGACGATCGGCGTGATCTGATGGAAGACTTCGGCGGCGCTGGCGGGGCGGTCCACTGCGGGGACGGCGACACCGGCCGCAGGCCGCAGGCGATAGGACCAGACCTGCTTCAACTGTCCGACGTTGGTGGCGTTGATCTGGGTCAGAGGGGAGTAACGCGTGCCGGCGAGATCGCGGTTGTAGGTGGGCCAGTCGGCATCCGGACTTCGCGGAGCGGTCTGCTGGGGCAGTCCGGTAAGGCCAACCGCCACGCCGATGATGCACAGGACCGTGACGAGAATCGCATATCGCAAACGCATACTCTGCCTCCTTGATTCGAGAGCGTTACGATATCTCACGGGGTTGGGGGAGGGAAAGCCTGCATTGGAGATTCGAGATTGGAAAGCTTAAATTGGACTCACGCGGCTTCCTCCAATTTGATCTTTCCAACCTCGAATCTCCAATAGGACTACGTAGAGGCGAGAGCTACTTCTTCTCGCAACTCGGATCCTGAAGCACCGCCGGCGGCGCAAACTGCCACGCTATTTTTGCAAACCAAAACCGGAACTTGCCGAGTCATGCTCAAGAGTTGGCGCCTGCATCGGATTCAGCATTCCTCATTCAGCATTCAGCATTTCAAGAAAAGGGCGCCGACGCGCTGCTTCTGACCCAGCGCGTCGGGCCCGAGAACACTCGTTGTTGTGGAGGGTGGAGGGTGGAGGGTGGAGCGTGGAGGGTCTTGCGGAGAATGGACTCTCCACCCAACCACCCTCCCACCTCCCCCTCCTCACGCCGCCGCGATGCTGGGGAGGCGGCCCTTGACGTACTCGATGCACTTCTGCACCACGTCGGCGGGCATGTCTTCCCACAGGTCGACGCCGGCCTTGGCGAACCACTTGTCCACCGTGCCCTCGGGCAGGCGGGCGCGCACCTGGTCCTGTACTTCTTCGGCGATCAGATCCGGCGGCGCTGGCGCTGGTTCGACCGGCAATGCGAGCGCGCGCGCCTGCGCTTCGGCGATCGACTGGCCCGCGGCACCCCGTGGCTAGGGGTGACCGCCGGGCTGATCGGCCTTCCGCCCACCTCGGCGACCGCCGCGCTGGCGCCCGGGCTGAGGCTGGACCCGAGGTACCTGCTGCCGATCATGTTCCTGGGACGCGTGGTGCGCTTCGCGGTGGTCACCATCATCGCGTCCCGCGTCTGATCCCTCAGGGCTGGGTGCGCGGATCCCAGCCGGTGGCCAGCCCCTCCTCGCACCCGTCGAGCGCCATCATGGTGTCGGCGTCCAGGGTGAAGTCGAAGATGGCCGCGTTCTCGCGGATGCGCGCCTCGCGCGACGACTTGGGCAAGATCACCATGCCCTGCTGGATCCCCCAGCGCAGCAGCACCTGGGCCGGCGTGCGCCCGATCCGCTTCGCCACCTTGGTGATCGCGGGGTGGCCCAGGCGCTGGCCGTGGGTCAGCGGGCTATAGGCCTCGACCACGATGCCGTGTCGCGCGCAAAAGCTGCGGGTCTCGCGCTGCTGCAAGAAGGGGCTGACCTCGATCTGGTCGACCGCGGGCATGATCTGCGCGCGCGCCAGCAGCTCGTCGAGGTGCCCGCTCAGGAAGTTGCTGACCCCGATGGCGCGCGCGCGCCGGTCGGCGTGGATCCGCTCCAGCGCTCGCCAGGATTCCAGGCGCCGGCCCGCCACCGGCCAGTGCAGCAGGTAAAGGTCCACGTACTCCAGCCCCAGCCGCGCCAGGCTGGCGTCGAAGGCCCGCAGCGCGCTGTCGTATCCCTGGTCGTCGTTCCACAGCTTGGTGGTGACGAAGACCTGTTCGCGGGGCACGCCGCTGTGCTGGATGCCGAGCCCGACGTCGCGCTCGTTACCATAAATGCGCGCGGTGTCGATGTGCCGGTACCCGAGGCGCAGCGCCGACGCGACCGCGGCCTGGGTGGTCTCCCCCCGCCCGGTCTGCCAGACCCCGAGTCCGACCTGAGGGATGGCGACTCCCGTGTTGAGCGGCAGCACCGCCCTCGAAACATCCGACATGACCAGTACCTCCCCTTCGCAAAGGTACTCTGCGACGCGCGCGTCGCCAATTGGTCTTGGCCAATTTGTTACAGACCGCGCGGATCGGGAGGCGTACCTTTCCGCCTGTCATGCACACGCCGCTGCTTCGATCGTTGCGCACGCTGTTCACCGACCTGCGGATCTCGCGCGCCACCGGCGTCCCGATGCGCGAGCTTTCCCAGCGTCGCCAGGAGCTCCGCCTGCACCGTGAATTTCAATCGGGACCCTCAGAGGGTCCCGAACCTCCCGCGATGAACTCCGGCGGGGGACCCGCCTTCGCCCGACGCGAATTCCTGCGGGCCGGCGCCGCGGCCGCCGGCGCCGCGGTGCTGTCGGCACCTGGGCGACGGGCCCGCGCCGCCGGCCAGCCGAGCATCGCCATCGTCGGCGGTGGGATCGCCGGCCTGACCTGCGCCCTGCGGCTGGCCGATCGCGGGGTGGCCGCCACCGTGTTCGAGGGGTCGGGCCGCATCGGCGGGCGCATGTTTTCCAACAACCGCGGCTACTGGGCCGACGGACAGGTCAGCGAGTGGTGCGGCGAGCTGATCGACACCGGCCACACCACCGTACAAGCGCTGGCGCGCCGCTTCGGCCTGCCGCTGGATGATCTGCACGGCGCCGAGGCGCGGCGGTCCACCGACACCTACCGCTTCTTCGATCGCTACTACCCGACCGCGCAGGCCGACGCCGATTTCCTGGCCATCGCCGACGCGGTCGATCAGGACGTCAACGACGCCCCCTTCCCCACCACCTTCGATTCGTTCACGCCGGCCGGCCAGGCGCTGGATCAGCTGAGCGTGTTCGACTGGATCGAGTCGCGGGTCCCCGGCGGCCACGACGCGGCGCTGGGCGCGCTGCTCGACATCGCCTACAACACCGAGTACGGCGCCGACACCACCGAGCAGTCGTCGCTGAACCTGCTCTACCTTCTGGGCTTTCAGCCCGACGACCAGCACCTGGCGGTGTTCGGCGAGTCCGACGAAGCGTTCCACATCCGGGGTGGCAACCAGCTGCTGCCGCAGGCCATGGCGGCGGCGCTGGGCGATGCGGTCATGACCGGGTGGAAGCTGGCCCGGCTGGCACGAACCTCGGGCGGGCGGGTGCGCCTGACATTCGAGGTGGGAGGAGGCATCGGCACGCGCGAGGTGGTGGCCGACCTGGTGGTGCTGGCGATCCCCTTCGCGGTGCTGCGCGATCTGGATTTCGCCGAGGTCGGATTCAGCCCGCTCAAGACCACGGCGATCCAGGAACTGGGCCGCGGGCACAACGGAAAGCTGCAGCTGCAGTTCGACCGGCGGTTGTGGTCGCGGCCGGGCCCCTGGGGAATTGGCAACGGGAGCACCTACGCCGACACCGGCTACCAGAGCAGCTGGGAGGTTTCACGCGCCCAGCCGGGCGGCGCCGGGCTGCTGGTGTTCTATTCGGGAGGCAGCGTGGCCGACGCCATGGCCACCCGGGCCCCCTTCGCCACGCTGGCCAACAACCGGGAGGTGTCCGCGGACGCGCGCCGAGCGCTGGCCCAGGTCGGCACGGTGTTCCCCGGGTTGGCCGCCACCTGGAACGAACGGGCGACGCAATCGCTGCCGCACAAGTTCGAATTCATGAAGGCCTCGTACTCGTACTGGCGCGTCGGCCAGTACACCCGCTTCGCCGGGATCGAAGGCGTGCCCGAAGGGAACATCTATTTCTGTGGCGAGCACACCTCGCAGGATTTTCAGGGATTCATGGAGGGCGGCGCGATCACGGGGCAAGAAACCGCGCGCGAGATCGTCCACCGCTTGCGCGGCCGCTGACGCGCTGGCCTGGCCCGGGCGCTAGCGCACCTCGAAGTCGAAGTAGCGGTGCGGGAACGGTTCGGCCGCCAGCGTGAAGTGCCACCACTCCTTGGGGTAGGCGAAGAATCCTCGGCGCAGCATGGCCCGCCGCAACAGATCGCGGTGGCGGCGCGCGCGGCGGGACAGGCCCGGGTGGTCGGTGTGCGCCCGTTCATCGAAGCAGTCGAAGGCGGTGCCCATGTCCAGGCTTCCCTCGCCCGCCTCGGACCCCTGGCGGCAATCGTCGGGCTCTGGTTCCGGCTCGTGCGGGCGCGGGCTGGCGAGCGAGATCAAAGTCAGGTCGACGGTGCTGCCGCGGCTGTGCCCGGAGTGCTCGGCGATGTAACCGCGCTGGAACAGCTGCGAGCGCGGGACCGCGGGATAATGTCGGATGCGCGCCGACTCGTCGCTGGCGTCGCGCGCCCAGGCGACGAAGTCATCCACCGCGCGCTGGGGGCGGTAGCAGTCGTAGACCAGCAAGCCCAGGCCCTGATGGGCCAGGTCGGACTGCACCTGGGCCAGCGCCTGCGCCGCGGGCCGCGACAGCAGGCAGCGCGGCGCCGCGTAGCCGCGCACCGGCCGGCCCACGAAGTTCAGCGCGCCGGCGTAACGCATGTCGATGGCGATCGCGGGCGCCACCTCGGCCAGGTCGACGAAACCCGGCGCCGGCGCCGCCACCCCGCTGTCGTCCGCCGCGGCGGGCGCCGCGCACGCGAGCGGAATCGCCGTGCCCAGCACGAGCAGCGCCCACCGTCGCGCCGGCGCGCTTGTCGACATCGCCTCACGGTATCACAAGGCGAGACCAGGACTTTTCGCGCGTTGACCCGCGCGGCCGGCGCCCCGTACTCTCGCTGGCTGGTGGATTTCGCCGGTTCGAATCCGATGGCGCTGGAGCAGCTGGTGCGCGAGCGCTTGATGCCCGGCCAGATCCTGCTGGCGGCCGCCACGGTCGCTGCCTCGCTGTGGCTGGCCCTGCGGCGCCAGCGCCTGCCGCTGCCCGCCGCGACCGCGCCGGACCCCGGCCAACCCGAGCTCCCCGCGCCTCTGCGCGACGTCGAGCTCTACCGGCTTGGCTACGGGCTGCGTTTCACCCAGGGGCGGCTTCGTCCGGATGAACGATCGCGGCGCCGGCTGTGGATCGTGACCGGGACGACCGGGGCATCCCCACCGGCACCCCAGCGCCGGATCTCCTGGCGGTCACCGGCCCCCGATTTCCCGACCAGCCCCGACCGACCGCTGGGCGTGATCGAGGGCGGCGGACGAGCCCTGGCTTCGGTCGATCCCGAGACCGGTCGCCTGGCCCTGCACGAGGGTGATCTGGGCCGTCTGCACGGTCTCGGCCGCCGCGGCCGCGCGGTCTTCCTGTGGCCGGTGGGGCTGGCGACGCTGGCCTTCTGGCTGCTGGCCCGCCTGATGCTGAGCCATGACCTGGCCACCCGCCTGGCGATGCCGGCCGAGGACGTGAGGCTGTCCTTGCTGCTGGCCACCGCGACCTTCGCGGGCGCGCTGTCCTCGATCCTGGTGCCGATCCTGGTCGTGCTGAGCGCCCTGCTGCGCCGCACCCGTCGCGTTCAGCTGCGGCGAAAGTACGAACCCGCGCTGCGCGCGTTCCTGGCCACCGCCTACCCGGCGTCCTAGTCGCGCAGCAGGATGGCTTCGAGATCGGCGATGTTGACCGGCTTGGTCAGGTGCACGTCGAAGCCTGCGGCGGTGGCGCGGTCGCGCTCTTCGGGCTGACTGTAGCCGGTCAGCGCCACCAGGGTGATGCCTGTGCCCAACGCGGCGCGCACCCGGCGGGCGACCTCGTAACCGTCCATTTCGGGTAGACCAATGTCGACGATGGCTATCGAAGGCCGCAGCGCCAGCGCGCGCTGGATGCCGTCGGCACCGTCGCAGGCCACGTCGACGCGGAACCCCTCCATCTCCAGCAGCTCGCGCATCATCTCGCGATTGTCTTCACTGTCTTCGATCAGCAAGACGTGCCGGCCGGACCGCGCACCTGAGCCGACCTCAGCGGAGGAGTTTTGCATCTCGCGTAAAGTAGCGCACGAGCGGGCCCCCGCCATCCCCCTTTTGACGAAATTTGGTCAGAATCCTGTGCGTGGCGCCGCGCCTCAGCGCAGGACGCGCTCGAGTTGGTAGCGCTGGACCGCCCCGTCACGACTTTGAATGGCGACGTTGGCCCTGGTTCCCACGGGTCCGCGCAGCAGGAAACCGGTGGCACGCGGTCCCAGGCCATCCACGTCTCGGCCCTCGATCGACAGCAGCACATCCCCCACCTGGATCCCGGCACGATCGGCGGGCGACCAGGGGCTGACCGCGGCCACGACGTTGCGACGCCCGCGGCGGCTGACGAACATCCCCATCCAGCCTTCGAGGTGGGCGGCCAGCTCGTCGCCGCGCAGCAGGCGCACCACGCCAGCGTCGGCGGTCTCGCCCTCACCCGGGCTGGTCACGTCGATGCGCTCGGCCACGAAGGTGTCCGTGCGGCCGATGATCCAGACCGTGATCCTGCGACCGGGCAGCATGCCCGACATCTTGAAGGCGCCGGCGTTGTCGCTGACCGTGCGCATGAAGGCGTCGCCGATGTGCGCCTCGATGCCGACGCCGATCGATGGCCGCCCGCTCTCGGCGTCGACGACCCGACCGCGCAGGGTCGCGCCACCGCTGGGCGCAAAGCGCGCGACCAGCTTGGAGCTCGCATCCTCTTCCGGTGGACGCCGCCACGGCGCATCGCGCCGGTTCGGCTCGGCCACGAGGGCCAGCTTGGGTTCGGCGGCCCGGGCCCCACCCCCGCCGCCGGCTCCCGAGGTCGTGCTGGCGGCTCCGGACCGCCCGGCGACACCACCCGCCCGGGCGGCCTCTCTGCCGGCCAGCCCCGCGCCCGGATGAAGGCCGGACCGGGACCCCGGCGGGTTGCCCGCCGGACCTGGACCAGCGGCCGAGCGGGCCTCACCGGGAGGAACCTCGCGAGCAGGAGAGTCCGCTGGGCCTGCGCCGGTCGCGGCGCCGCCCGCTGGTGCGCCCGGGCTGGCAGCGCCGGCCGGCGCCCCCTGGGGAGAGGCCGGCCCAGCCGCCGATTCGCGGCTGGCCGCCGCCGGACCACCGACCGCCTGCGCGGGCACCCGAGAGGATGATGACGATGACGAGGCCTGCGACGCGCGGCGCGCCGCCAGGGCCGACCGAGCCTGCCCGGGTTCGTCGGTGTCGAAGGAGGCGCGCACCAGAACGATGACCGCAGCCAGTACGACGGCGCCGATCGCGATGGGAAACACGACGCGAGCTGCGCGCCGGCGCGGAGCCGGCGAGTCGTCCGCCTTGGCCCCGATCCGGACCAGCTCGCCGCCGCCGTTTCGTCGCGCCCCTGCGAACAAACCTTCCTCCGGAGCCTCTGGCCGCTTCGCAACCAAATGAAATCTTTTCCCGCGTCAGAGCCTGCCAAGAGAAAAGCCAGAAGGGAAATGAATTCGGGGGACGCGGGAAGAAGGCCGACCGGCCGGGTGTCGACACGCCGCCGTTGAAGGCAGGCGCGAAGAAAACGACCAGGTGTGCCGCGTTGATTTCATCCGCGTCGATTTCATCCGCGTCGGTTTCATTGGTTCGCTGCCGGTGATCGAAGTTGGCGTTGGAGCAGTCAGGTCGCGGGCGTTGTCCCAGCCGCTGTTTGACCAGCGGGGATGGAGGAAGGCGCCTGCGGATCGCGCCCGGGGGGATGGCGCCCGGGGGGGGACGCCGGTGACGCATCAGAGCCACAAAACCAGAAAAACTGAATTGAAATCGTAACACACGGACGATCGGGGTGACGGGGGAGCACCGGGGTGTCCACCTGCCCACACAGCGGATCACCTTGGTGTTCTTGAAGATTCTTCCTCGTCCGCGCGTCAAATCTGCCGACAATGCCAAGTTGGAGGGTCATCAGCATGAAGATCGGAACCAGCGTCGGGCTGTTCATCATCTCCCTGGCCGGGGGTCTGCCGGCCGCCAACGCCCATGACGATCATCGCCATCACGGCGACCGCCACGACAAGTACGAGCGGCGGGACGATCGCCGCGAGGAGCGCCGCGACGACCGCGAAGATCGCCGCGAGTGGCGCGAGGAACGTCGCGACGACCGCCGCGACGACCGCCGCGACGACCGCCATGGATGGCGCGAAGACCGCCACGAGGGTCGGCCTGGACCGGGAATTCGCATCCGAGTGGCGCCGCCGGTCGCCCGTGTCGAGGTGCGCGCCGCTCCGCCGTCGCCGCGTCATCGCTGGATCAACGGTTTCTGGCGCTGGGACGGGGGACGCCACAGCTGGATCACCGGCCACTGGGAGCTGCCGCCGGTCGATAACCAGGTCTGGATCGAGCCGCGCTGGACGAACGAGGGTGGCGAGTGGGTGTTCTATGCCGGGTACTGGACCGGCCCGGCCGCCGCGGTGCCGCCGCCCGCGCCGCTCCCGCCGCCGCCGCCGCCCGCGCCCGTGGGCATGCGCGGCTACCCGCCTGCGCCGCCCGCGCCCGGAGGCATGCGCGGTTATCCGCCGCCGCCGCCGCCCGAGGTCACCATCAGCACCGCCCCGCCCCCGCCGCGCCAGGAGTACGCTCCTCCGCAACCGTCGCCCCGGCACTTCTGGATCCCGGGTGACTGGAGCTGGGACGGACGCCAGTACGTCTGGAACGCCGGCCGCTGGGAGATGCGCCGCGACGGCTGGGAGTGGGAGCCCCCGCACTGGGAACGCCACGGCCACCACTGGAAGTGGAAGGCCGGCCACTGGCGTAGCTGAGACTCATCGCGGGGGGGATTGGGGGCCCTCCGAGGGTCCCCATCAGATCATCGGGAGCAGGAAGTCGCTCTCCCTGAGCGACGACATGATGGCGAAGCCGCGCGCGGCTACCTGGGCACGCGCGGCGGGATCGCCCAGGTAGCCGAGGCAGGTGGCGACCAGACGCTCGTAGTCGGTGAAGACCACCCCGCCGGCCAGCTCGGCTTCCGTGTCCCGATCCGAGCCGGTCTCGGAGACCACGAAGCAGCGGTTGGCCAGCAGATACGAGACGCGCACGATCTCGAACACCTTGGCGGCGTGGAAGTGGATGTTGAGGACAATCTTGGCGCGCGCGATCAGGGCGTCGCGCTCGGCGCCATAGCGCCCGTAGATCGCCACCACGCGAGCGCCTTCACGCTCCAGCGCTTGCAGGATCTTGAGCCGGCGCTCGGCGATCGATCCAATGAAGAGCACGTCGATGTCCTGCGCGGGCGCGGGCGAAATTCGGGTCAGGGCGGGGATGTATCCGACCGGGACGTGGCGGGCCGAGATGCCCAGGCGCGCCAGCGCGAGAATATTGGCCCGGCTGTAGTCCCAGACCGTGTGCGCGCGCAGCGCCGCGAGCAGCTCCGCGGTGAGCCAGGGTGATCCTTCGTAGATCTGCTCGAGGTTGTAGAGGATCGAGCCGGGAGCGAAGACCACCGGCGTGTCCAGGTTGGCGATCAGGTTCGATCCGAAGACGATGTTGCGGCGCCCGGCGACCGCGATCTCGTCGGACAGGATCGCGTCGTGTCCGAGCTCGGTCAGCGCGCCGGTGACCGTCTCGGCCAGCTCGCGAAAGCACTCACTATGGATATTTCCGGGCTGGCGCAGGATCGAGACCGCGAAGCGCTCGGACACCGGAGCCCGGGCCAGCACCTCGCCGCGCAAAGCGCCGCCACCCTGGGCGCGCGCGGCCCGGGTGATGGCGTCGAGCAGCGCGGACGCATCCAGCCAGCAGGAAGCGGCAGCGGCAGTAGCAGTGGCAGTGGATGCGGGCGCCCGCAGTGGCGCCAGGAATTCGCCGTCGGGCCAGCGCGCCCAGTCGAAGTGGCGGTATCCCAGCGCCGCCAGCCGCGCGACCGCGCGGCGCAAACCTTCCGGTTCAGCCGCCTTGAACTCGAAGGAAAGAAGCGGGATCGCCAGCGGCCCCGACGCCGACAGGCCATCCAGGATCGAGCCCGGATCGCCGCCGACATCGAGGCGACAGTAGCGCGGCCGGCCCAGATCGGCCAGGAGCAGGTCCAGCGTGGTGATCTCGATGGCGACGCCGGTTGCGGGCAACCGCCCGGCGCGATTGGCCAGGCCCCGCTCGACCACGCTGACCCCGGCCGCGCTGCCGAACCGCGAGCGCAAAGACCGCGCGCGCGACGGATCGGCTTCCACCGCCACCACCCGGGCGCCGGCCGCCAGCAAGCCGGCCACGCTGGCTCCGTCGCCGGCGCCGGCGCCGACCTGGAAGACCAGATCCCCCGGAGCGACGAGGCGGCGCCAGGCGCTCATCGCCGGAAGCGCGAAAAAGCGAAGCGACCAGGCGAAGCGAAGCGACCAGCAGGGCAGCGATCGGATCCGCAGGCGACCGCCCCGGCGGGCTCGGACGATGCGCGCGTCACGTTCCTGACACCGTTACAACGCTGATTCCTGAACCGCTCCTCACCAGTCACGGTAGGTGACAAGTGACACGACCGGAGCATCTGCTGGCGTCGTACCCCATCTCTCGGTTCTCTCTCTCCTCGCGCTTCGTCCGAGCCCGTCCCCCCCCCCC
>Ga0207701_10006429_pt1 | contig 11735 bp, 7 predicted proteins | sample KBSSwiSSwithPhiX_FD_184294 | JGI IMG/M metagenome (GOLD analysis project Ga0207701, IMG submission 184294) | Switchgrass rhizosphere bulk soil microbial communities from Kellogg Biological Station, Michigan, USA, with PhiX - S5 (SPAdes) (version 2) | ecosystem: Environmental > Terrestrial > Soil...
CCGGCCACTCGACGAGTTTGTCTGGCAGGCTGGGAATCGCCGCGGCCGCGTCGCCGCGGCCGGCTTGATCGCCGCTGACGCGATGGCCCGTCGCGATAGCGATCGAACAAACGACGAGTAAGCCAATGCGACTGATCGTCATAGGTGGCTCCGGACACTATCGTGGCTCGAATTACTGCCTTCCAGCCAAGCTCTTCCTATATCTGCTCTCATTTCGCCCCAGAGCGTAGCCTCTGAACAAGGACCGTTCATCTCCTGACGTATTTCCTGAGCCGTTGAGGACCGACGTCCGCCGCGTAAATCGTCCCCTCCTCGTCCGCCGCAATGCCCGACGCGCCGGTGATGTTCAACTGCTCCTGCCTGGCGAGATCGGGATCCGGGATGAACTCGGAGACCGCGCCCGTCGTCGCGCTGCCGATGTAGATGCCCCTCTTGAAGCCGGGGTTGATCCGAGCATTCGAATACGAGTCGCTCACATACAGCACGTCGTCGCGGCTGACGAAGACCGCGCTCGGGCGGCCGAATTGTCTCCACGCGACGATGAACTGGCCGTCCGGACCGAACACCTGGACACGATTGTTGTTGCGGTCGGCGATGAAGACTCGCCCCTTCGAATCGAGCGCGATATCGTGCGGCTGGTCGAACTCACCCGGGCCGACGCCGTGATGTCCCCATTCCCTGACGAAGCGGCCGTCTTTTGAAAACTTGACCACACGATCGTTGCGGCCGTGGCCATCGGACACGAAGATGTCGCCGTTGCGCGCGACGGCGACGCCGGTCGGGGCGTCGAAGGCGTCGGGGCCATTGCCCCTGATGCCGGCCTTGCCGAGGGTCATCAGCACCTTCCCCTGCGGGCTGAGCTTGAAGACCTGGTGCCCCCTTCGCGAACCTTTGAACGGGCCGGCGGTCGCGAGGGTCGACATGCCGAGAACGGTGTCGTTGGCGTTCGCATCGCTGGCCCAGACGTTGCCGTCGTCGTCGACCGTGAAGCCGTGCGGGAATGCGAAGATCCCGTGGCCGAGGCTCGCCAGCAACTGGCCCGAGCGATCGAATTTCAGGATGGGCGGATTGCTGTCGCGTCCGACGCAGGTCGCGTTTCCGGCGGGCACGTTGTTGAAACAGCGGTGAAAGACCCAGATGTCTCCCTGACGATCGATCTGCGCCCTGATCAACTCACCCCATTTTCCGCCGTTCATCGATCGAGGAAGCGTCGGCCATCCCTCGACCAGCCGATGGCCATCCGAGACCTGGACCGCCGGTCTCGCCGCGGGCGCAAAGCAATAGAACAATCCGGCGCTGCCGGCGCGCGAGAACTCGCCTTGACTGCAGCCAGCGGTGGAGTCGAACGAGTTCCACGAAGCGGAGCCGCTCGCCGCATCGCCGGCGTGGCCGACTTGTGCCCGCGCGCCGACATTCTTCGTCCAGTTGCCGCAGGTCAAATCGTCGCGGGCCGGGAACGGCGTACCGTCCGGTCGTGAGCCGGTGAGAATGCTGCGCTCGTTCGCGCTGATCTCCCGCCCCTTTTCGTTGATTGCCGCCGCCCGCGCCAGCGCGCTCGATTCGGCGTGAAGCTCCGTCAGGTCCTTCGCGATCGGCTCGCCCCGTGCGTTGACCCATGGACCGTCACCGATGCGGTATCGCGCGAAGGCCGCCTGGGTGCCGCCGGCTGCCGCGCGTGCGACGGCGTCGGTTCCCGCCGTCGCGTTGCCGGACGATTCCGTGTGGGCGCTGAGATAGGCGCGCCAGGTGCGGTCGCCGGCGCCGACGGCGGCAGCTAGAGCCTGGCAATGCTTGTCGGCGCCGATCAAGCCGCCCAGATTGCCACCGTCGCCGATGCCGACGCTGGTGACGAAGAAACTCATATTGCGCGCCCGTGCCGTGGTGTCCGTTGCGGACGGACGGCAACCTGCTCCGGCGCAGGTCAGAGCGGCGATACCTCCGGCTAGAAGCGGTCGAATCAACATCGTGTGTCGCTCAGCGCTGGCTGATTATCACGCAAGCGACCGTGATTGCACGCGTCGGGAGTCGCCTCGTTGAGTCATACTGCGCAGCATCAAATCTCGTAAACGGAGGTGCGGCGGTGATACGAAGACAGACTGCTCTCGCGGCGCTCATCTGCATCGTCGGAGGTCTGGCCTATGCGCAGCCGCCGGCGCCCGCGCCCCCGCCTGCGGCTGCGCCAGGTCCGGCGAAGACCGCCGTCCTCATCATCACCGGCCAGAGCAACCACAACTGGCGCGGCACCACGCCGCTGCTGCGTAAGGCGCTCGAAGATACGGGAAAATTCGACGTGCACGTCACCGAAGAATTCCGCGGCGCCGGCCCTGAAACACTCGCGCCCTACGACCTGGTGGTGCTGAACTATTTCGATCGCAACCTGCCCGAGTTGCGCTGGGGCGACCGAGCGGACGCGGCGCTGCTGGATTTCGTGCGCTCGGGCAAGGGCATGGTCGTCTACCACTTCTCGGTGGCCGCGTTCAACGGCTGGACGGAGTACGAGAAGCTGTCGGCCGGGAACTGGAGACCCGACAAGGGCCATCATTCTGCACCGCACAACTTCGTTGTCGAGATCAAGGATCAGGAGCATCCGATCACGAAGGGGCTGAAGCTGTCATTCCCGCAGGCGAACGACGAGCTCTATGCAAACCTGCGCTGGCAGCCGGCAGGGGCGTACCACCTGCTGGCGACCGCCAATGACGATCATGCGCTCTACGCAGCCAGGCGGACGGATTCGCGGGCGCCACAGCCACTCGTGGGTGACAGCGCGAACGAGCCGATGCTGTGGACGACGGAGTACGGCAAGGGCCGCGTCTTCGTCACGGCGCTTGGCCACGACGTCGAGCAAGTGCAGACGCCGGCGTTCGTGACGACATTCGCACGTGGAGCCGAATGGGCCGCCACCGGGAAGGTGACGCTGCCGATCCCGGGCACGATGGGAATCGCTGCGCCGTCAGGCGCGGCGTCGGCGGCGGCGTCCCCGCCACCGATCTACGAGGGATACGTCCCGAGAGGCACCCGTCCCGGGAAAGGTCTCGCGCCCGGCATGACGGTCACCGACCTGGGCAAGGGCGCGAGAACCTACAAGCTGCACATGGTGAAGGGCGACGAGATGATGTCGGGCCTGACCGATTTTGCGGAGAAGTACAAGATCAGGAACGGCCACTTCACCGCGCTCGGAGCGATCAACAAAGGCCTGTTCGGATGGTCAGATGTTGAAAGCGGGAAGGGTCAGAAAAAAATCGAGCTCAATCAGGAAGCGGAAATCGTGTCGCTGATGGGCAGCATGACGACCGATGCTCAGGGACGGGGAGCCGTTCACGGACACGGCACCGTGGCACTGTCGGATGGCTCGGTCAGAGGCGGCCATTTCTGGGAGGCCTACGTCAGCATCATCGCCGACGTGTTCATCACGGAGGAGGAAGCCGCAGCTGAACCGCCGAAGCTGGACTAGACGGCCGATTGCGCGCGCTGAGCACGGCCGGCGGCCGTGCCCAGCGCGACAGATACGCTGCCAGCGCCGGCCTGCGCGGCGATTAAGACGGCGCAGAACGCACACGCCGCAACACAGCGAGTTCCTCTACTCAACATTCAAGGCTCCGGCAAGTGTGGTTGACGGATGGAAGCGGCCCCGGCAGGGTTACTTCGCCGCCAGTCCCTCTTTGAGATAGGCGATGAGCGGCGGCAGCGTCTTGTCCGGCGCCTCGATGTGCGGCACATGGCCAAGGCCCGGCAGCAGCAGGACGCGGCCGTTGCCGTTCGGGACGGTGTTGGCGAGGACCTGCATCCGTTCCTGGAAGCGCGACGCCGGGCCGAGCAGCATGTCCTCGGCGCCGCCGAACGCGAGCGTCGGCACCTGAATGTGCGCCCAGTCGTAGACGACCGGGTCGGCGTAGAGCATCTGGCCGATGAGCGCCTGCACCATCGCCAGCCTCGGCCAGTCGGCGCTGAGCGTCCACGAGTAGCGCATCCGCGTGTAGCTCTCGAAGTCCGCATTCCACGCTTTCGGGTTGTGCGCGACATAACGGGCCAGGCCGGCCCGGGTGCTCTGATAGTCGTTCTTGAGCGTCTGCTGATACGAGTCGTCGATGAACTGCATCGGCCGATCGTAGCGGCCGTCGGTGAGCCCGATCGGGTTGTAGATCACCACCCGCTCGATCGCTTTCGGGTACTGCGTCGCCAGGCGCGCCGCGAGCATCCCGCCCATCGAGTGGCCGACGACCATCGCCCGTTCGATCCGTTCCTTCTGCAGGATCAGGAAGGTGTTGCGCGCCTGCGAGTTGAAGTTGTACGGCGCAATCGGCTTCGACGACTTGCCGTAGCCGATCTGATCCGGGACGATGACGCGGAACCCTTCCTTGGCCAGCGCGTCGATGATCGACTTGAAATAGAAGCCGCCGAAGTTGTTGCCGTGCAGCAGCACGACGCTATGGCCGTTGGCCGCGCCCTGCGGCGCCACGTCCATGTAGGCGATGCGGACGTCCTGCGAGTAGACCCTGATGTCGAGGTACTTGCTGGGGTAGGGATAGGGACACTCGTCGCAGGTGATGCTGCCCGGCTTGACGTCGGTGGGCGTCGGCGCCGGCGGCAGGATGCTGCCCTCCTGCGCGGCCAGCCTGGCCGCGCCGTGGATCAGCAGCAGAGCGAGGGTGAGCGAAGGGAAACGTGTATGCATGGCAGGCTGAATCTAGCACACCGGTGCACGCGGTTGGCTAGGCCTGGTGGGAAATCGTCCCACCGACCACCGTGCGCACGATCGCGATGTCCTTGATCTTTTCCGCATCCACCGTATGCGGATCCTCGGCGAGCACCACATAATCGGCCAGCTTGCCGGCGGCGATCGAGCCCTTGAGCGCTTCCTCACCCGAGGACCACGCGCCGTTGTAGGTGTTCACCGCGATGGCTTCGCTGACGGTGAGGCGCTGGTTGGCGCCCCACACCACGCCGTCCCAGCCCTTGCGCGTAACCATGCCCTGGATCCCCATCAGCGGCGCGAACGGCCCCGGGCTGAAATCCGAGCCGGCCGCGGCGTAGACGCCCGCATCGACGAGCGAGCGGAACGCCATGCAGTTCTTCATCATCTCCTCGCCGTAGTAGACGAACTTGTCCGGGTTGTAGAAGGCGTAGGTCGTGAAGAGCGCCGGCACCGCGCCGATCGCCTTGATGCGCTGGATCAACCCGGGATTCAGCAGCGTGCAGTGCGTGATCTTCGGCCGCGCGTTGGCCCGGGGCACCAGCTTCAGCGCGCGCTCGGCGGCGGTGAGGTACATGTCAATTGCCACGTCGCCGTTGGCGTGGCAGTTCACCTGGATGCCGGCGCGGTGTACGCGCTCCACCCACTCGTTCAACGTCTCCTGCGTCTCGGTGATGTTGCCTTTGTAAGGCGGCGTGACGCCCTTGTACGGCGTGCTCAGCGCCATCGTCCGTTCCGAGAACGAGCCGTCGACGGTGTGCTCGGAGGTGGCGCCGAACTTGATCCACTCGTCGCCGAAGCCGGATTGAATACCCGCGGCGATCAGCGACTCGAGCACGCGGCCGCTGGCCTCGTAGCTGATGCGATGCCGCAGCTCGCCACGCGCGCGCACGTCCTGCATCGCCTGCAGGTTGCCGCCCTCGTGGTGCACGGTGGTGAGGCCGTAGCGCGCGAACTGTTTGGAAATGTGCGCCACGCCATCGCGCGCGCGCTGCTCGGCCTGCGCCGGCGTATAGGTCCGCCTGGTACCGATCTTGTTGAAAGGAGCGGAGGCCAGGTCGGTCACGCGCCCGTTCAACTGGCCCTGTTCGTCCTTGTCGAAGGTGCCGCCCATCGGATTGGGCGTGTCCTTGGTGATGCCGGCCATCGCGAAGGCCTTGCTGTTATAGAAATAGGTATGCCCGCCGCGATGGCGGACGATCACCGGGTGCTCGCTCGACACCTCGTCGAGGTCGCGGACCGTCAGCGCGCGCTTGTCGCTCAGCTTGGTGTCGTCGAAGAAGTAGCCTTCCACCCACATGCCGGCCGGCGTCTGCTGCGCCCGCTCGCGCAGTTTGCCGATGATGCTGCGGATGCTCACGAACTCGACCTCGAAGGGGTTGCCGACCAGCACCTCGTTCAGCAGCACTTCGCCGCCGGCGTGGTTGTGGCAGTCGATGAAGCCGGGCACGACGGTCATGCCCTTCGCGTCGAAGGTCTGTACGTTCCTGGCGGCGAGGCCCTTGATGGCGTCGGTCGAGCCAACCGCCGTGAAGCGCCCGCCGGAGACGGCGAACGCCTCCGCTCGAGGCGCGCGCGGGTCCATCGTATAGACCTTGGCATTGACAACGATGAGATCTGAATCGGGCGCTGCGGCTCCGGTCGTTTGAGCCGCGGCTGGTGCGGTCTGGGCGATGGCCAGCGCCGGTGCGCCCGCCAGAGCGGCGACGGCCGTGCCCGTTAGGTTGATGAACTCTCGACGGTTGTGGCGTGAATGCGGCATCGCAGGATCCTTCGGAAGACAGTCCTCGACATGGGGTCAGTGCGCAGGGTTTCGCCGCCAATCCTACACGCGATCCGCGGTTGTGCGATCATGCGGACGCCGCAGGAGCTTCAGCGATCGCGATGCGCACAAGGCCATCGGGGCAATCGGGTATAACCGCCTGGCGGACTGTGCCGGGCAGGCTTGGGCTGCTGTTCCTCTGCCTGGTGTGGGCAGCACGCCTCACCAGCCTCGGTGCCGCTGCCGATCGAGCGGCGCTCGTGACCCTGTCGATTGTCGGCACCAGCGATCTCCACGGGGCGGCCCTGCCGAGAAATGGCCTCGGCGGCCTGCCTCTGCTCGCCGGCTACGTGAACAACCTGCGCGCGGCCCGGTCGGCCGACGGCGGCGCGGTCCTGCTGCTCGACTCCGGCGATACATTTCAGGGCAACACCGAATCGAATCTCAGCGAAGGCGCCCTCGTCGTCGACGCGTACAACGCGATGGGATACACCGCGGAGGCCGTCGGCAACCACGATTTCGATTTCGGGTCGGTCGACTCGGCGGCGGCGCGACAGGTGCCGGGCGACCCGCGTGGCGCGCTCAAGGCGCGCGCCGCCCACGCGCGCTATCCGTTCCTCGCCGCGAATCTGATCGACGCCGCGACCGGGCAGCCGGTCGAGTGGCCGAACGTCCGGCCGTCCGTACTCGTGGAGGCCGCCGGCGTCAAAGTCGGCATCGTCGGCGTGATGACGATCGATGCGCTGCGGCTGACCCTCGCGGCCAACGTGCAGGGGCTGCGGATCGCGCCGCTTGCACCCACGATCGCCGCCGAGGCGGCGAAGCTTCGGTCGGCGGGCGCCGAAGTGGTCGTCGTTGCGGCGCATGCGGGCGGGCGCTGCGATCGATTCGAAGCGCCGGCGGATCTGTCGTCGTGCGACGCCGAGTCGGAGATCTTTCAGGTCGCGCGAAGCCTGCCCGCGAACCTGGTGGACGTCATCGCTGCGGGGCACACGCACGGCGCGCTCGCCCATCAGGTGAACGGGATCGCGATCGTGCAGCCGCTGTCGCGCGGTCAGGCGCTCGGCCGCGTCGACCTCGTGTTCGATCGGCGGACCAGGCGGATCGCGCGCGTCCAGCTCTTCGCGCCGCGCGGCATCTGCGAGCGGCAGATTCCAGCAACCGAACGCTGCATCGCCGCGACCGAACCGGGTGTGCCGGCGACGTACGAAGGAAAAATCGTCACCCCGGACTCAGCGATCGATCGAGCGATGGCGGCAGCACGGCAACGTGTTCACACGCTGCAGGCGACGGCGCTCGGCGTGTCGCTCGAAGCCCCCGTCAGTCGCGTCGGCGATCGCGGATCGCCGCTCGGAAACCTCTTCGCCGATGCGCTGCGCGCCGCGGTGCCGGGCGCCGACGTTGCCGTCCTCAACAACGCCGCGCGCGGGTTATGGGCGGACCTCCCGGATGGCCCGCTCACCTTCGGGCGGCTCTATGACGTGTTTCCGTTCGATAACCGCGTCGTCCGGATCGAACTGAGCGCCGCCGAACTTGGACGCTGGCTGACCGGCGAGATTCAGGAAGGCCGTCGAGGCTGGCTGGGCATTTCAGGGATCGACTTGCGACCGAGTTGTGTGGCGGATCGCCTGCACGTGGATCTCGTTCGCGCGGCAGGACCGATTCACGATGACGATCGGTTGGTCGCCGTCACGATCGCCGGGCCGACACTCAGCGGCAGCCTTGCGACCGCCGTTCTATCAGGCAGCCTCGGCCCGGCGAATTCCCTCGGGACAGACTCCTCGACGTCGCTCGGGGCAGGCGCAACCCGAAACGCGCCGGTCGTGCGCGAAGTGGTCGAGGATTGGTTTCGGCGAATGGGCCGTCGGGCACATGGTCAACTCGGCGAGGCCGCGCTCCGCCATCCGGACGATGCCGGCGCGCGCATCGACTGTGTCTCGCCGGACGCCTCGTTGCAGCGCGATTGAACGCTCGATGCGCTGGCTATCGCGTCGTCGTGACGTGATCTGCGCTCAATCGTGTCGAAGCGCCGTCAGCGGATCCATCCTGGCGGCGCGTCGTGCCGGCACATACGCGGCGACGACGCCCACCACCGCCATGAAGGCTGCGATCGAGACGAGCGCCACCGGATCAGCTGTCGGCCGGTACAGCGAGATGCCCGGGGTCGTGACGGAGACGGCCCGGATGGCCAGTATCGCCATCAGCGACACCGTCAGCCCCGCGCCAGTGCCAACCCCGACGAGAATGGCGACTTCCCGCGCCACGGTCCAGACGACCTGCTGGCTTCGCGCACCGAGCGCCACGCGGATCCCGATCTCGCGCGACCGGCGCGACACGGCGAAGGCGACGACGGCATAGAGGCCGATGCCGGCCAGGCACAGGCCAAGCATCCCGAGTCCACCGAGAAATGTCGCGATCGCTTGTGGGGTGACGAGCGACTCTTCCAGATACTGCCCCATCGTCTTGGCCGAGATGACCGGCAGCGTGACGTTGACCGCGCGCAGCTCGCGCTGCATCGCCCCGACGAGACCGGCCGGGTCGAGCGACGTTCGCGCGAGCACGGTCGTTGGCGGAAGGCCCCACTGCGCAAACGATCGATAGAACAGGTGAGGAGTTGGATCGATGAGGTCGCCCTGCAGATCGGCCGTCCCCGTGTCACGCGCCACGCCAACCACCTCAATCCAGGGGTTGGCGTTCGTGTCCCGTTCGAGCCGGAAGCGGCGCCCGACGGCGCTCGCCGTATCGTCCGCGCCGAAATACTGCCGCGCCATCGTCTCGCTGATCACGCCGACGCGTGGCGTGCCGCGGCGATCGCGCTCGTCGACGGCGCGGCCGAACAGGATCGGAATACGCAGCATGTCGAAATAGCCGGGCCCCGCCCAGATCGCGCCGGCGACCGCTGTGGCCCCGTCCGAACCGGCTGCCGGAGCACCCTCGACGATCACCGGCACGCCATCGGTCTGCATCGGCAGGCCCCGGGTGAGCACGGCAGATTGCACGCCGGGGATCGCACCGACCCGCTGCCGAACCTCCTCGAACACGTTGCCGGCAGCCGCCATGGAATAACCGGCGTAACGCGCATCGGTTTCGAGCATCGCGATGCCGTCGATCGCAAAGCCGGCGCGCCCGGTCTGGGAAGCGCGCAGCATCTGGAGGAAGAGGCTCGTTCCGCCCAGCAGCACGACCGACACCGTCACCTGGAACACGACCAGCGCGTTCTTGAGCGTGAGCCACCGGTGCTCCGGCGATCGCGTCTCGCCATCGCCGCGCAGCGTTGGCACCAAGTCGATTCGCGTCGCCTTGAGCGCCGGCGCGAGGCCGAATGCGATACCGGTGATGAACGAGATCGCGACCGCGAAGATCAGGACCCGGTAATCCAGGCCCAGGTCGACAACGATCGGCAGATCGAGCGCGCCGATCGATCGGAGTGCCCACCACGCGAAGAGGCAGCCGGTGATGCATCCGGCCAGCGACAGCAGCAGGCTCTCGGTCAGCAGGTGACGCACGAGCTGTCCGCGCGTCGCGCCCAGGGCGAGCCGAACCGATACTTCCTTCGCGCGGGCGGTTCCGCGCACGAGCAACAGCGTCGCCAGGTTGCTGCACGCGATCGCCAGCACGAGGCCGACGACGACGAGCAGCAGCGACGCGACTGCCGCCAATAGCCCGTCCATCTGCGGGTGAATGCGCACGTCGCTCGACGCGAACACCGCAATGCCCTTGCCCGGATCTTCCTCCGGATACTCGGCCGCCAGGCGCGAGCCCAGGATGCGCATCGCGGCCTGCGCCTGCGCGACGGTCACGCCATCGCGGAGACGAGCCTTCACGAAGAGCGCCGCCTCCTGCGGACGCCGCTCCAGCGCGCTCGGCGGTGCCCCGAGCGCCGGCAGCGCCGCGAGCGGCAGCCAGAAGTCGGTGACGATCCCGATGTTGATCGTGCTTCTGTGCCCTTGCGGCCCAACCCCGACGATCGTGACCGGCACGCCGTCGATGCGGATGGTGCGGCCGACGACCGACGGATCCGCGTGGAACTTCCTGATCCACACCTGGTGTCCGACGACGGCGACCACCGCGGCGCCGGGGGTGTCCTCAGCCGCGTCGAACCAGCGCCCGAGCGACGGCCGAAGTCCCAGCACGGACAGATACGACGCCGTCGTGTGTTCGGCGACTGCCGGCCGCAAGGCGCCCGCGTCCAGATAGTTCACGCCCTGAGGGACGAACGCGGCGGTCGTGCTCGCGAAGACGTCGGTGTACGCCGCCATGTCCAGGTAGGCCGGGTACGAATTCCCATCGATACCGCCGGCGTTGGACGCGTTCTGGTAGATATCGACGAGACGATCGGAATCGGCAAACGTCTGCTGGCGGAACAGCGTCGCGTTGACGAGGCTGAAGATGGCGGTGTTCGCGCCGATGCCCAGGCCGAGGATGAGGACGGCGGCGGCCGTGAAGCGCCAGTCGCGGGCGAGGCGCCGAAGTGCGTGACGGGTGTCGCGCACCAGCGCGTCAATCGTCGAGCCTCGAGCATCGCCGGGCGTTTCGGTGATTTCCCCGACGTGTGGCATCGGCGCCGATTGTACGGTTCAGGGCCGCGCGGTCAAGGTTTTCCCGGCCGCCCCACGCGCGCGTCAGGCGCTCACGCGCTCGCCTCGTCCGACTCAATCCCGTATCATGTCGAATCGATGCACGCGAGTCGCGCCGCCTGTTTGTGCATGTCCGCATCGCTCTTGGTCTGCGCCGCCTGTGCCAAGAGCACTGTGCAGTCGGTCCCCACGTCCGGACGGGTGACGGTCGGCGTCACCAGCCGCGGCCCCGGCGTCGAAGCGATGACGTTCACGGTGTCGATCGAGCCCGCCGGCGTCGAGGGCTCCGTCAAAGGCGACATCGGCATCTTCACGTCCGACGACACGCCCGCCGGCAGTCACGTCGTGAGCCTGAAGAACGTGCCTGGCAGGTGCCGTGTCGATGGCGACACGGAGCGGAAGATCACCGTCGCCGCCGGCCGTTCGACGACTGTGCGCTTCATCGTCACGTGTACCTGACGAGCACGACTGCGTTCTTCGATTCCCGCCTGGTCGCGGAGCCTCAGCTCGTCGCCATCGCAACAGATGAGTCTCGCCGCTCGCCGGACCGGACGAGCCTGATCGCGGCGCACTCTCGAAGTACCATGTGGCGGTCGCTGCGAGGTCTGCTGTTGCAGCTCTGCGGCGATTGACGTTCGTTGCCAGCCTCGCGACGTGCACCCGACGCGGTCGGTTGTCAGCAGCGGTCCGGGGACTCGTTGACTCA
>Ga0207701_10006430_pt1 | contig 11734 bp, 11 predicted proteins | sample KBSSwiSSwithPhiX_FD_184294 | JGI IMG/M metagenome (GOLD analysis project Ga0207701, IMG submission 184294) | Switchgrass rhizosphere bulk soil microbial communities from Kellogg Biological Station, Michigan, USA, with PhiX - S5 (SPAdes) (version 2) | ecosystem: Environmental > Terrestrial >...
CGCAACGGCGGCAGCTCCTGTTCGAGGCGATCGATCGTCTGCTCGAGCCGCTGAATCGCCTCGGGCGTGACGACCGCCTTCGTTACCCGGCCGGCGATGCGCGCCGACGGATCGGCGAGCCTGGCACCCACGGCGAACAGCTCCTGCTGAATCAGCACAATCGCCTGTTCCAGGTCGACATCGTCGAGGGCGGCGCGGGCGGCGCCGAGGCACGCATTGAGCTCGTCCACCTCGCCGTACGCGTCGACGCGGACATCCGCCTTCGACACGCGCGTGTTGTCGAAGAGCGACGTCTCGCCGGAGTCTCCGCCCTTTGTGTAGATCTTCACCGCGTGAAATTATAGAGGTTGATGCCCACAGGTCCGCTGCCCGCACCCGACGAGCGCAGACGATTTCGCCGCCGCCTCCTCGCCTGGTACCGGATGCACGGTCGCGACCTCCCGTGGCGCCGAACGGACGATCCGTACCATATCCTCGTCTCGGAAGTCATGCTGCAGCAGACGCAGGTCGATCGCGTGCTGCCGAAGTACGAAGAATGGCTGCAGAAGTACCCCTCGCTGGCGGCGCTGGCCGAAGCCGATGAAGGCGAGGTCGCCCACACCTGGCGGCCGCTCGGCTACAACATCCGTCCGCGCCGTCTGCATGCGATCGCGCGCGAGTCGGTCGCGCGCTACGGCGGCGCCCTGCCCTCCGACGAAGACACGCTGCTCTCGTTCAAGGGCATCGGCGCCTATACCGCGGGGGCCATCCGCAGCTTCGCCTTCAGGCAGCGGGCGGCGATTCTCGACACCAACGTGGCCCGCGTCCTCTTCCGCGTGTTCGTGGCCCGGGGCGACATCAAGGCCCATGCGATGCGGAAGCGGCTGTGGGCGATCTCCGCAGTGCTCGTCCCTCACAAGCACGTCTTCGACTTCAACCAGGCGCTGATGGATCTCGGTGCCACGGTCTGTGTGGCGCGCAAGCCGCGCTGCCCAGCCTGTCCGATGAAGGGATTTTGCCGGTCGTTCACGTCACTGTCCGTTGCTGCCCGAAACGGAAGCCCTCGGCAATCTTTGAGAAAAGGATGAGCTCCGGGATTATCGGGCACGTGATAGAACGTTGCGCATGAGCCGAGTTCACGGGGGCGAATCGCTGGTACCCGCAACCTCTTCGACTCGTCGCGCGCCGGAATTGACGACGGTAAACATCCTCCTCGTGGATGACGACCCGCAGGCGGCCTCGCTGATCGAAATCGCGCTCGCCGCGGCGCCGTTCACGCACGCCGTCGATGTCGTCGGCACCGCTGCCGCGGGTCTCGCCCGCATCGCTCTCGACCAACACGATATCTACCTGATCGATCAGCAGTTGCCCGACGGCACCGGCGTCGACGTGATCCGCCGCGCCAACGCCGGCGCGACCAGCAAACCGTTCATCCTGATGACCGGTTTCGGCAGCGGCGACATCGACGACGAGGCGTCGCGCGCCGGCGCAGCGGACTACGTGGAAAAACACATGGTCGCCGCGCAGCTGGAACGTTCGATCCGGTACGCCCTGCGCAACTGGCAGGCGCGACGGATGCTGCACGACCGTGAGGAGCAGCTGCGGCAGGCGCAGAAGATGGAGGCCATCGGACGCCTCGCCGGCGGCGTGGCGCACGACTTCAACAATCTGCTCACCGCCATCATCGGGTATGCCGATCTGATCCAGGAGCGCCTCGACCCGTCGGAGCAGACGGCGCGCGACGTCAGCGAGATCAGGAAGGCGGCCGATGGCGCCGCGCGACTCACGCAGCAGCTGCTCGCCTTCAGCCGCAAGCAGCTGCTCTCGCCAAGCGTGATCAATCTCAACGACACGGTGTCTGGTCTTCTCCAGATGCTGCCCCGCGTGATTGGCGATCACATCCGGACGACCGCCAGCCTGAGCGACGACCTCGCGCAGGTGAAGGCCGACGCCAGTCAGATGGAACAGGTCTTCATCAACCTCGTGCTCAACGCACGCGATGCGATGCCCCGTGGCGGAAGCCTGACCATCGAAACCGCCAACATCGAGCTGGATGAGGAACGGCTCTCGGCGGAATCACTCGGCGTGTCGCCAGGAACCTACGTGCGGCTGTCGATCGGCGACACCGGCACCGGCATGGATGCCGCCACGCGCGAGCGCGCGTTCGAGCCGTTCTTCACGACGAAACCCAAAGGCAAGGGCACCGGACTCGGGCTCGCCACGGTCTACGGCATCATCGACCAGAGCGGCGGCGGCGTGTATCTCGACAGCGCTCCCGGCCGCGGGACCACCGTACGCATCTACCTGCCGGCGACACATGCTGCCGCTGAGCGGTACGAGACCGAGGAGCATGCCACCTGCGGCGATCGCGGCACCGAGACGCTGCTCCTCGTCGAGGACAGCGAGGCGGTGCGCAGTCTTGTCGCCAAGGCGCTTCAGCGCCGCGGCTACAGGGTTCACGAGGCGCGCAGCGCCGAGGAGGCACTCGAACTGACCGAGACGATGGGACTCAGGCCGCACCTGCTGATCACGGACGTCATCCTGCCGGGACTGAGCGGGCCGAGCCTCGCCGCCAGGCTCCTCAGCCACCATTCGCAGCTTCGGGTACTCTACGTCTCGGGCTACTCCGACGAGGCGAACGCCGCGCACGGCATGTTCCCCGGCCGGGTGCCGCTGCTGCGAAAGCCTTTCACCCCGAACAAGCTTGCCGAACGCATCAGGACCATCCTCGACAGGCGCGAATAAGACGCTCGTCACCGTTGTCGCCGCGATCATCGAGACAGGCGACACGGTCCTCATCACGCGCCGACTTCGCGGAACACACCTGGAGGGGATGTGGGAGTTTCCCGGCGGAAAGGTCGACGCCGGGGAGACCCACGCGGCCGCGCTGCGACGGGAGATACAAGAGGAGCTCGCCGCCGACGTGGCGGTTCACGAGCTGGTGCTGTCGACCACACACCACTATCCCGAACGGTCGGTCGCCCTGCACTTCTATCGCTGCACGCTGCGCGGCGACGCGCGTGCGCTCCTCGGTCAGGAGATGCGGTGGGCCCGGCGGAACGAGCTCGCCGCGCTGGAGTTTCCACCCGCTGATGCGGAGCTCATCGAATTACTCGCTGGGGGCTAGACAATAGGTCGCGCGGCGACGGTGGCTTCAACAGGCCGATCGCCGACGTTGACCACGACGGCCGTCCCCGGCTCGACATAGTCGCGGTGCACGTAGCCGAGCGCGATCGGCCCATTCACCGGCGATACGGCGGCGCTGGTGATGAAGCCGACGTCCTTGCCGGCGGCAACCACGCGGGCCCCGGCCGAGAACGTCTCACCGCGCGAACGAAACGCCACGAGCCTCTTCGCCACCCGACCGTGCCCGCGATGCAGGACGCGGATGATCACCTCCTGGCCGACGTAGCAGCCTTTCGTCAGCGAGATGGCGCGCCCTTCGATTCCAGCTTCGAGCGGAATGGTGTCCTCGGTCATATCGACGCCGAAGAGCGGATAGCCGGCTTCGATGCGGGCGGCTTCGAGCGCTGACCGCCGCCCGTTGCTTTCGGCACTCTCGGAGGGATTCCCGACGCCAGGTTCCACGGCTCCGCGATTCCGCAGGGCCTCGTTGAAAGCGTCTCGCGCCGGCTGCGGCACATAAGCGCAGTATCCCGGCACGATGAGCTGGTCATTGCGGACGACGACCACCGGCACGTCGCCGAACGAGCCCTTCTCGAGATGGTAGTTCGGCCACGCCGCGAGGCTGGTGACGCCCTGAACCACGCCTTCGAGCATCGCCGCCGCCAACGGTCCGTGCAGCGCGACGCCCGTGAGGTCGCCGGCAAGCGACGCAATCTGGACGTCCTCTGAAAACAGGAATTGCTCCAGCCGCTCCAGTGTGGCTTCCATCGTCTCGAACGGCAGGTCCAGCAGCATGAGATCTCCCGACTCGAGGACGTCGAGATCGGTGAGCATCCGCCCTTGTGGCGTCAGCCAGGCCGAGTAGCAGCCGGTTCCCGGAGTGAGTGCAACGATGTCGTTGGTGAGCAGCCCCTGCAGGTAGGTCGCGCGCTCGCCGCCGGCAACCGCAATCTGGCTGCGGCGGGAGAGCGCACCGATGACCGCGCCGTGATGAATCGCTCGATATTCGTCAGAATGGCTCATGGGGTACAGCTCGGGCTCGCGGCAGACCTGATAGGATCGTGCGAGTCCCGGAATGCGCGTTTTCTATTGTACTTGGGCGATTCTGGCGGCCCTCGCGATCCCGGGAGTCGCACAGTCTCCAACCGATACGGGCTACGTCATCTTCCTGCGTGGCGTTCCGATCGGACAGGAGGACATCTCCGTCCGGTCGGGGTCGGAGGGCACGACCGTGTCGAGCCGGGGCAACGCCGGGCCTCCCTTCAACACGGTCTCCCGGAACGTCGAGGTCCGCTACGCCGCGGACGGCAGTCCACGCTCCTTCCTGTTCGACGGCTCCATCAACGGCACCGAGATCTCGCTGCGTACGACCTTCAGCAACGGCACTGCGGCAACGCAGGGCACTGAAGCCGGAAAGACGCTCACGGTCACGCAGCCGGTATCACCCCGGAGCGTGGTCCTGCCGAGCGGCATGTTCGTCGGATTCGCCGGTTTGTCGCAGCGCCTCGCGAAAGCGTCGGTCGGAGAGGAATTCACGATCTACGTCGTGCCGCGCATGGAGATCACGGCGCGCGTCCTCAACATCACGTCGGAGCGCATGCAGCGGGGCACGTCTCTCTTCGACGTCCGGCGCTACGACCTCTCCTTCGACGATGGCACCGGAGAGCTGCCGATCCAGCTGACGTCATTGCCTGACGGCGATCTCGTCCGCGTGCGCATTCCTTCGCAGGCAATCGACGTGGTGCGCGGCGACGTGGCCGGCGCGACGGCGAGGACCGAGGTGTATTCGAATCCGGGTGACCAGCCTGTAATCATCCCCGCCCCGGGATTCAACGTCGGCGCCACACTCACGTTCCCGAGCGCGAGCGCGTCGTCTGCCGCCGGCTCCGGGGCAGGCGCGACGGATCGAAAGCCGGCGGTGATTCTCGTCGCCAGTCCGGATGCGCCCGATCGCGACACCATCGCCCGCGGCGTCCCCGCGCTCGGACAGCTCGCCGGCGCGCTTGCCGACGCGGGCTTCGTGGCGGTCCGCTACGACCGCCGCGGGTCAGGGCAAAGCGGGGGACGGGCGGAGTCGGCCTCGCTCCCGGACTACGCGGAGGACGTTCGCACGATCACGCGGTGGCTTGCCGACCGCAAGGACATCGATCCCAAGCGCATTGCCGTGATCGGGCACGACACCGGCGCCTGGATCGCGCTGCTCGCGGCGTCGCGCGACAAGCGGGTTGCCGCCACCGTCTCGCTTGCCGCACCGGCGCTCAAGGGAACCGACTTCGTGCTCGAACAGCAGCAGCTGCAACTCGATCGGATGAAAGCGCCGCCTGCCGAGCGCGAGGCCAACATCGCGCTTCAGCGCCGCATCGACTCCGCCGTTCTCACTGGAAAGGGATGGGAGGGCATCGCGCCCGAGTTGCGGCGCCGCGCCGATACCTTGTGGTTCCACAGCCTGCTGTCGTTCGATCCGGCCAAAGTCGCAGACGCGGTCGACAGTCCCCTGCTCATCGCCCACGGCGACATCGACCGCGAAATCCCCATGGCCCACGCCGGCAAGCTCGCGAATGCCGCACGCAAGAGCGATCCGGACGCCGTCACGCTGAGTATCATGCGTGGAGTGAACCATCTGCTGCAGCCGGCCTCGACCGGCGATGTCGGCGAATACCCGGCGCTCGCCGGCAAGGGTGTCAGTCCGGACGTGATCTCCACGGTGATCGGCTGGCTTCAACGCACGCTGCCGGCCCCACGCCCGCGATGACGCCCACGTCCCGCATCACCGTACCGGACTTCCGCGACAAGAAGTCGCGCGGGGAACGGATCGCCGTCCTGACGGCGTACGACGCAACCATGGCGAGGCTGCTCGACCGCGCGGGCGTCGACGCCCTCCTCGTCGGCGACTCACTCGGCATGGTCGTCCTCGGACACGACAGCACGGTGCCGGTCACGCTCGACGACATCGTCCACCACACCCGGGCGGTGGTGCGGGGCAGCACGCGCGCGCTGGTGATCGCCGACATGCCGTTCCTCACCTACCAGACCGGGGTCGACGACGCCGTCCGCCACGCCGGACGTCTGATGCAGGACGGCGGCGCATCTGCGGTCAAGCTCGAAGGCGGCAGCGCCGTCCTCGACGTGGTCGGCCGTCTCGTCGACGTCGGCATTCCGGTGATGGGACATCTCGGCCTCCTGCCGCAGTCGATCAATCAGATCGGCAGCTATCGCAGGCAGGCCACCGGCGCGGCGGAGGCGGCGCAGCTTCTCAGCGACGCGAAGGCGCTCGAAGCCGCCGGCGCGTTCGCCATCGTCCTGGAATCGATACCCGCCGATCTCGCGGCTGCGGTCACTGCTGCCGCCGGCGTGCCGACGATCGGCATCGGCGCCGGCCCGAACTGCGACGGCCAGGTGCTCGTGAGCTACGACATGCTCGGCCTCTTCGACGGCTTCGTCCCGTCCTTCGTGCGTCAGTACGCGCATCTCGCGGACGAGGTCACAACGGCGGCACGCGCGTACGTCGACGATGTGCGTCAGCGCCAGTTTCCTTCGGCGCCGGCGTCTGTCGCCGACGTGGACAGGACACGGCGGTGAGAGTCGAGCGCATCGACACCATCGCGGCGCTTCGCGCCCGCCTCGCCGCGGCGCGCGGCAGCGGCAAGCGCATCGGCCTGGTGCCGACGATGGGCGCGCTCCACAAGGGGCATGCGACGTTGATCGCGCGGGCACGGGAAGAATGCGACAGCGTTGTCGTCACCGTATTCGTCAATCCGCTGCAGTTCGATCGAGCGGACGACCTCGAGCGGTATCCCCGCGCGCTCGATGCCGACCTCGACCTCTGCGACAGGCTCGGTGCCGACGTCGTCTTCGTGCCGTCGACGACGGAGATGTACCCCGCCAGCCCGCGGTGCACGATCCAGGTGACCGGGCTCGGCGACGAGCTCTGCGGCCGGTACCGGCCAGGACACTTCGCCGGCATGGCCACCGTCGTCATGAAGCTGTTTCAGATCGTCCAGGCCGATGTCGCCTACTTCGGCGAAAAGGATGCGCAGCAGCTCGCCATCGTCCGGCGGCTCGTGGCCGACTTCAACGTGCCGCTGACGATCGTCGGCGTGGAAACCGTGCGCGAGGCCGACGGCGTAGCCATCAGCTCACGGAATCAGCACCTCGATCGCTGCGAACGTCAGCTGGCGACGGCACTCTATCAGGCGCTCGGTGCCGCGCGGGCGGCGATCGAGGCGGGCACCAGGGATCCCGGGGTGGTGCGAGCGGCGGCGATCGCGAACATCCCCGCGGATGAACGGGTGCGGCTCGAATATCTCGAAGCGGTCGATCCGGACTCGATGCAGCCGGTTCCGCAGATTCTCCAGCCGGTGATTGTCGCCGGCGCGCTCTGGGTCGGCAGCACACGTCTCATCGACAATGTGCGCTGCACCCCGCCACCACTGTCATGAAGCTTCGTTCCATCTGTAAATCGAAGATCCATCACGCCGTCGTCACCGGCGCGGATTTGAATTACATCGGCAGCATCGGCATCGATCGCGCGCTGATGCGCCTGACCGACATCGTGCCCGGCGAGTGCGTCTCCGTCTGGAACGTCAACAACGGACAGCGCATCGAGACCTACGCGATCGAGCTGCCGGCGGACTCGGGGGAGATTGTGGTCAATGGTGCGGCCGCCCGCCACTTTCACGCCGGCGACAGGATCATCATCGTCGCGTTCTGCCTGACCGACGAAGCGATCACGCCGCGCATGATTGCCGTCGATGACCAGAACCGCGTCGTGCGCTCGCTGTCGCACGACGACACCGACGCAGAGCTCGTAGCCCCGTAGGGCGGGTCCCCCTGGACCCGCCGATCGGAGACCACTATGGCGCGTACGCTGCCGGTAATCGCTCTCGCGCTTCTTTCGGCCGCGACGCTGGCCGCGATGCAGCGCGCCCAGGCACCTGCGGCGGCGCCCGCATCCGGGGCGCTGAAGGGGCTCACTGCCGTCGACGGCCTCAAGGTCGGTCACTTCACGTTGAGCGAACGTCCGACCGGCTGCACCGTCGTGCTCGTGGAGGGCACCGGTGCGACCGGCGGCGTTTCCCAGAGGGGAGGAGCCCCCGGTTCCCGCGAGACGGATCTCCTCGATCCGCTGAACATGGTCGACCGCGTCAACGGCATCGTGCTCTCCGGCGGCAGTGCGTACGGGCTCGACGCGGCGCAGGGCGCGGTGCGGTTTCTCGAGGAGCGCGGCGTCGGCTGGCGCGTGGGCGCGGCGGGGGTCGTCCCGATTGTGCCGGCGGCGATCCTCTTCGACCTCGGTTTTGGCGGGAACGCGAAAGTGCGCCCGACCGCGGATTGCGGGTACAAGGCCGCTACGGCGGCGACGGCGAGCGCGGTGCAGGAAGGCAACGTCGGCGCCGGGGCTGGCGCCACCGTCGGCAAGATGGGCGGCAGCGGAGCGATGAAGGCGGGCATCGGCAGCGCCGCTCGAGTCATGCCCAACGGTCTCGTGGTCGCGGCCATCGTGGCCGTGAACGCCGTGGGCGACGTGATCGACCCGGAAACCGGCCGCGTCGTCGCCGGCGCGCGCGCGGCCGGAGGGAAGACGCTTGCCGATATTCGTCAGCTGCTCCGCTCCGGGGCGCTGGTGCGAGCCGCGGGTCCGGCGCCGGGGCAGAACACGACGATTGCCATCGTTGCGACCAACGCCAGACTGGACAAGGCGCAGACCGCCCGCATGGCGCTGATGGCGGATGACGGCCTCGCCCGGGCGATTGCGCCGTCGCACACGCTCGGCGATGGCGACACGGTCTTCTCGCTGGCGACCGGCCGCTTCACCGGCGACGCCAACGTGAGCATCATCGGCGCGCTGGCCGCGGACGCGCTCGCCGAAGCCATCGTGCGCGCGGCCGTCTTCGCCGAGGGCTCGGGAGGGTTGCCGGCGGCACGCGATCTCGGTACCGTGCCGGAGCGTTTTCGTGGCGCAGTCGCGGGTCGTTGATTTCCCTCCATCTCTTCCTGATCGTCGGCTACTCGATCGTCGTCGTCGGCCTCGGCATCTGGTCGGCACGGTTCGTTCGCAGCAGCAGCGCGTTCTTCGTGGCCGGCCGCAGTCTCGGACCGGGACTCATCTTCGCGTCGATGCTGGCGGCCAATATCGGCGCCGGATCGACCGTCGGTGCCTCGGGCCTGGCCTATCGCGAAGGGATCTCGGCATGGTGGTGGGTCGGATCGGCGGGACTCGGGTCGATCGTCTTTGCCTTCGCCGTCGCGCCGCGCCTGTGGCGGCTCGCGCACGACCATGACTTCTACACGACCGGCGACTATCTCGAATACCGCTACGGCGCGCGCACACGGACGCTGGCGGTGGTGCTCGTCGGCACAGGTGCGCTCGCGCTGCTCGCCGGACAGCTGATCGCGGGCGCGACGATCCTGAACGTCATCACGGGCGCACCACGATGGGCCGGAGCCCTCATCGGCGGCGCCATCATGACGATTTATTTCACTGCCGGCGGACTGCTCGGTTCGGCGTGGATCAACACGCTGCAGCTCGTGGTCATGATTGTCGGATTCGCCCTCGCACTGCCGGTGGCGCTGTCGTCGGCCGGCGGCCTCCCGGCGCTGATCGGACCGGCAGCGCCAGCTTCGTTCGGCAACTTCCTGTATTCCGCGGGGCCCGGTTCGGGCTGGACGCTGCTCGCGCTCACCGGACCCGCATTCATCGTCTCGCCCGGGCTGATTCAGAAGGCCTTCGGCGGGCGCGATGCGCGTGCCGTGCGGGTCGGGATCGCCGTGAACGCTGCCGCGCTGCTCCTGTTCGCGTTCGCTCCGGTTCTGCTCGGCATGACCGCCCGCATCCTCATGCCCGGCATGACCGACTCCAACGCGGTCCTGCCAGCGCTGCTCGCGCATCACCTGCCACCGTGGCTCGGGGCGATCGCGCTGGCCGCGGTGTTCTCGACGGAGGTCGACACCTGTGACGCGATCCTGTTCATGCTGTCGACGTCGGCCTCGCAGGACGTCTACAAACGATTTCTCGCCCCGACCGCGAGCGACGCGCAGCTGCTCCGCGTCGGCCGAGTCACCGCGCTCTGCGGCGGCGCCCTCGGCGTCCTGCTCGCCATGTGGCTCGAGACAGTCATCGGCGCGCTCACCATCTTCTACTCGCTCCTCGTCGTCACGCTGTTCGTCCCGATCCTCGGCGGACTGTATGTGCCGCGCGCGCGGGAACGCGACGCACTGGCGGCCATCGTCACCGGCGTGATCACGCTGTTCGTTTTGCGGATAGGATTGTTCGGTTCCACCGCGGGCCTGGACCCCACGCTGTGCGGCATCAGCGTCGCCGCCGTGGTGTTCCTCGTGCTGACACTGACCAGGCCCGTCAGACAGTGACGTTCCCTTGTTCCTCGCAGCCGTGGACGGCGTACCAACGGGCTGCCAGACGTTGAGATGAAGACATACAAGATTGCAGTGATTGCGGGCGACGGTATCGGCAAGGAAGTGATCCCCGCGGGAATGAAGGTCCTGAAGATGGCCGCCGAACAGGGCGGCTTCGCACTCGACTTCACGGAGCTGCCGTGGGGATGCGACTTCTACCTGAAGACGGGGCGGATGCTCGATCCGGACGGCGTCGATCAGGTGTTGAAGTACGACGCGATCTACCTCGGGGCGATTGGCGATCCGCGGGTCGCCGATCACATCTCGGCGCGCGAGTTGATCCTCCCGCTGCGCCAGCGCCTGCGTCAGTACGTGAACCTCCGGCCGATGCGGCTGTTGAGCGGCATCACCTCTCCGCTCGCCAACCGTGGCCCGTCCGACATCGACATGATCTGCGTGCGCGAGAACTCCGAGGGTGAGTACTGCGGCATCGGCGGGCGGCTGCACCTCGGCACGCCCAACGAGCTCGCCGAACAGACCGGCGTGTTCACGCGGCACGGCATCGAGCGCATCGCCCGCTACGCCTTCAAGCTGGCCGAGTCGCGGCCGCGGAAGATGCTCGCCAGCGCGACGAAATCGAACGCGCTGCAGCACGTCATGGTCCTGTGGGACGAGGTGGTGGCCGACGTCGCCAGGGAATTCCCGCACGTCGAGCTGCGCAAGTACCACGTCGACGCGCTCTGCGCGCGCATGGTGACCCATCCGCAGACACTCGACGTCATCGTGGCCTCGAACCTGTTCGGCGATATCCTCACCGACATCGGCAGCGCGATCTCCGGCAGCCTTGGCGTCGCGCCCGGGGGGAACATCAACCCGGAGCGGACGACACCGTCGATGTTCGAACCGATTCACGGCTCTGCGCCGGACATTGCCGGCAAGGGCATCGCCAATCCGATTGCGGCGATCTGGGCAGGCGCGATGATGCTCGATCACCTTGGCGAACGGCCGGCCTACGATCGGATTCTGCGGGCGATTGAAGCAGTGATCGCCGACGAGAAAGTGCGCACGCCAGATCTTGGCGGCAAGGCCACCACCGCCGACATGACGGCGGCGGTCACGAACGGTATGCGAAGCTGAGTCGAGAGGTGGATTTGCCGAGAAGAATTCCTCTCCGTGTGCTTCGGGTCGGCGCGTAGGGCCTTCGTGCCTTCTGTGTTCACGGTGGAAAGCCGATCGCCAGCTTGACCGCCGCATACTCCGGATGCACGCTGCCATC
>Ga0207701_10006431_pt1 | contig 11733 bp, 15 predicted proteins | sample KBSSwiSSwithPhiX_FD_184294 | JGI IMG/M metagenome (GOLD analysis project Ga0207701, IMG submission 184294) | Switchgrass rhizosphere bulk soil microbial communities from Kellogg Biological Station, Michigan, USA, with PhiX - S5 (SPAdes) (version 2) | ecosystem: Environmental > Terrestrial >...
GCAGCCGCACCATCCTCGCCGAGCAGGTCCACGCGTTGGATGCCGACCGTTCCAAGCTCGCCGCTGACCTCGATGAGCAGCTTGGCAAGGTGCGCAGCCTTGAATCCGCGAACCGCGAGATCGCGCGCCGGCTCGATGCCGCGTTGGAGAACATTCGTCTGGTGCTCGAATCGCAGCCATGAGAGTTCCATGTCGCAGGTGAATGTCACTATCAATGGCCGCCAATTCCGCATGGCCTGCGAGGACGGCCAGGAGGGCCATCTGCAGCAGCTCGCCAGGGAGCTCGACGAGCGCATCGTCGCGCTGCGCGGCCAGTTCGGCGAGATTGGCGACGCCAGGTTGACCGTGATGGCGGCGTTGATGGTCGCCGACGAACTGGCCGAGGCCGGCAAGAAGCTGAAGCGGCTGGAGGCCGATCACGACGTCCTGCAGGACGCCCGTGGCACGGCGTCCCAACATGCGCAGGCGACGGAGGCGGCCATCGTCGCCGCCTTCAATTCAGCGGCCGAGCGAATCGAAGGCATGGCCAAGAAGCTCAGCCAGACCGGCGGCGGCGGTCCCAGCGTCGCGCAAGGCTAGATTCTCTAGGTTTCGCGGCATGGCTGGCAGTGGCGGCCCATCCGCACTACATTGCAGGGGCGGGGCTGTGAGGTGCGTCAGAGTCACATTCCCCGGGGCCTTACGATCTCGAAGGGAGCTGTCCCTGGCCGGGACCCTGGTTCCGGACATATGGCGCCCACCTACTTATGTAGGTTCCCGGGATCACGCTCCGACGGCCTATGCGGCTCCGCACTTTCTTGCTTCCGTCGGGGAATGGATTTCGGCCCGGTTGATGACCACCCTTTCGATCGACGATCTCAAAATCGAGCTGCGCAAGACCGCGTTCGCGCGCCGCGACGCGCTGCCCGCCACTGAGCGTCAGGCCGCGGCCGAGACAATCGCCGCGCGGCCGTTCCCGGTTCCGGTTGTGCCCGGCGTCATCGTGTCGGGCTTCTCGCCGCTCAAGACCGAGGTCAATCCGCTGCCGCTGATGCGCCGCCTTGCGGAAGCCGGCGCCAGGCTGGCGCTGCCGGTCGTGGCCGGCCGCGGCAAGCCGCTGATCATGCGGTCCTACGCGTTCGGCCAGGCGCTGAACGAAGGCGTCTGGGGCATCCGCGAGCCGAAGGATGATGCGCCCGAGGTCGACCCCGACATTCTGATCGTGCCGCTGGCCGCGTTCGACCGTCGCGGCCACCGCATCGGCTATGGCGCCGGCTACTATGACATGACGATCAACCGCTTGCGGTCGCGCAAGCCCATCGTGGCCGTCGGCATCGCCTATGCGGCGCAGGAGGTTCCCGAAGCGCCGACCACGCCCCGCGACGAGCGGCTCGATCTTGTGCTAACCGAACGTGACGTAATCGACTTCCGCAAGGCGTGACCTTTCCCCAAGGCGAGATATGCGAATCCTCTTCATCGGCGACATTGTCGGGCGTAGCGGGCGCACCATCCTGCTCAATCAAATGCCGAAGCTGATCGCCGAATGGAGCCTCGATCTCGTCGTGGTCAACGGCGAGAACGCCGCCGGCGGCTTCGGCATCACCGAGACGATCTACAACGACTTCATTGACGCCGGCGCCGATGCCATCACGCTCGGCAATCACGCCTGGGATCAGCGTGAGGCTCTGGTGTTCATCGAGCGCGCGCCGCGGCTCATTCGTCCGATCAACTTTCCGCCGGGCACCCCGGGGCGCGGCGCCGCCATGATCGACGCCAAGAACGGCGCCAAGGCTCTCGTCATCAACGCCATGGGCCGCATCTTCATGGAGCCGCTCGACGATCCGTTCACCGCGATCGACCGCGAGCTTGCCGCCTGTCCGCTGAAAAGTGGCGCCGATGCCATCATCGTCGACATGCATTGCGAGGCGACCAGCGAGAAGCAGTCGATGGGCTATCTCTGCGACGGCCGCGCCAGCCTCGTGATCGGCACCCACACGCATGCGCCGACCGCCGACCATCGTATCCTGCCGGCCGGGACTGCGTTCATGTCCGATGTCGGGATGACCGGCGACTATCAATCGGTGATCGGCATGGACAAGGACGAGCCGCTCGGCCGCTTTCTGCGTCGCATCTCGACCAGCAAGTTTGAGGCGGCCAACGGTCCGGCCACGTTGTCCGCGCTTGCGGTCGAGACCGACGATGCGACCGGGCTTGCCACCAAGGTCGGTCCGGTGCGGCTCGGTGGCGTGCTGGAAGAGACCAAGCCGGTATTCTGGAGCTAAGGAAAATGCTCGTGTGCACCCGCGTTGTCCTGTTTGCCGCCGTCCTTGCGTCCTGGACTTCGATTGCGTTTGCTGACGGCATCGAGCCCGGCCTCTGGAAGATCACCACCCGGGTCGAGACCGGCGGCGTGGTTGGGCCGCCGCGCGAATCCGGAAAATGTCTCACCGCGGAAGAGACGCGCGACCTGGCCAAGACATTTTCGCCGGTCGCGAAGACCGTGAATTCCGAGTGTGCACCGCTTGAACGCAGCTTTGTCGACGGCAAGCTGTCGTGGAAGCTGGCTTGCAAAGGTCAGCTCGACATGGAGCTGATCGGCGAATTCAACTTCGACGCCCCACGTCATTACAGCGCGACGATCCGGAACACGGCGGTGATGGCCGGGAGGCAGGTCGCGAATTCGTTGAACATGCTCGACGCCCAATGGGTTTCCGAGTGCACCCCGCCGTGAATTTTCGCCCTAGTGACTTCCATCGCGCTCGCGTTTTATAACGCCCGCAAATTCCGCACTCGCAGGGCAGGTCATGGCCGGTCATTCGCAATTCAAGAACATCATGCACCGCAAGGGGCGCCAGGATAAGGCGCGCTCCAAGCTGTTCGGCAAGCTCGCCCGCGAAATCACCACCGCCGCCAAGCTCGGCCAGTCCGATCCGGCCTTCAACCCGCGGCTCCGCGCGGCGATCATCGCGGCGCGCGCCGAGAACATGACCAAGGACGTCATCGAGCGCGCGATCCGCAAGGCCTCGGGCAACGACGCCGAGCATTACGACGAGATGCGCTACGAGGGTTACGGGCCGGGCGGCGTTGCCGTCATCGTCGAGGTGCTGACCGACAACAAGAACCGCACCGCCGGCGAGGTGCGCGCGACCTTCACCAAGGCCGGCGGCAATCTGGCCGAGACCGGCGCCGTGTCATTCATGTTCGACCATGTCGGCGTGGTCGAGTTCGAGGCCAAGGTCGCCAGCGCCGACCAGATGCTGGAGGCAGCGATCGAGGCCGGCGCCGAGGACGTGGTGTCGAGCGAAAGCGGCCACGAGATCTACACCACGGTGGATTCGCTCCGCGACGTGGCCAAGGCGCTGGAGGGCAAGTTCGGCGAGCCACGCAAGGCCGCGTTGGTCTGGAAGCCGAAGAACACGGTCGCCATCGACGACGAGAAGGGCGAACAGATGATCGGTCTGCTCGAGACGCTCAACGAGAACGACGACGTGCAGAACGTCTATGCCAATTTCGAAATGTCGGATGCGGTCGTTGCCAAGATGACGGCGTGAGCATCATCCCGAATATTCCAGGATGAACAGCCCGGCGTTGTAATCGGTCGAGTAAATCAGTCCCCCCGCATCGACGAACACGTCGGCGGACTGGATGACGCGGGCGCGGTTCGGGCGGTGATCCGCCATGCGGGTTGGCGCCGGCGGCACCCAGGCGCCGACTTCGGTTGGCGCGTGCTGGTTGCGGATGTCGAACACACGAACGCCGGCGTTCTGGTAGGTGGCAAAGATCGTCTCGGAGCTGACGAATGTGCCCGGCCGGTTCTCGTGGATGTTGTGCGGGCCGAAATGGCCGCCCTTGCTCTTGTAGTCGGCCTCGGCGGGCTGCGGAAACGTGGCGATGCTGACCGGATTGGATTTGTCGCGGTTGTCGAACATCCAGATGTGCTTGACCCCGTCCTCCTGGTGGTCGAGCACGGCTTCATCGAGCACGACGAGCAGGTCGCGGTCGGGCAAGGGCAGACAGTTGTGGGTGCCGCCGCCGAACGGCGGCGCGCCGTCGCGGTGCGAAATCAATTTCGGCTTGGCGCGGTCGGCGACGTCGATCACCACCATGCCGGCGTCGCGCCACGCCGCGTAGGCGGTGTCGCCGTCGATGATGGCATGGTGCAGGCCGAAGCGGCTGGTGCCCGGCCAATTCGGCGTCTCTCCCGCCGCCTGGTTCATGCCGGGGATCCAGTAGCGGCCGGCTTCGCGGGGCTTCGCCGGATCGCTCATGTCGATGGTGATGAAGATGTAGTCGGTGAAGCCGTCGATCAGCGCGGAGGCATAGGCCCAGCGTCCGCCGGTGTACCAGACCCGATGGATGCCGCCGCCTTCGACCGGCATGAAGCCGATCCGGCTCGGCTCTGCGGGCTTCGAGATGTCATAGACCGCAAGCCCCGCGGTCCAGTCGCGCGCGCTTGCCGTCTTGATCTCGGCGGTGCCGACGACCTTGCCGAGCTGGCCTTTGTAATAGGCCTTTTCATCGGCGAACTCGGCGGCGGCGAACATGTCCATGGCATTGATGACGAGGAGAAGGTCGCCGTGGGTTTGCAGATGAATGTTCCAGGTTCCCGGCGGCGCGGCGAGATATTTCACCGGGCGCGGGTTCTTCGGGTCGCGCACGTCGATGATCGAAAAGCCTTTTGAGAACATGTGGCCGACATAGGCGTGGCTGCGATGGATCATGACCTGCACGCCGTCGGGTCGGCCGCCCTGATCGGAGTGGCCGATCAGGCGCATGTTCCGCGCATAGTCGGGTTTCGGCAGCTCGCTCATTTATAAGCGTCCAGAAAATTCGGAACGGCGATCCAGTCCATCATCGCGCCGTCATTCTGCAACAGCGCGTGCATGCGGCGGTCTTCCTCGGTCTTGAGGTCGACGCCCATATGCGTGCCGAGCTTGCGGCTGTGCATCACGATGGTGTTGCCGATCGGCTGGCGCTCCGCGTTGTACGCTTTCAGCGCGGTGTCGATGTCGTCGTGATGGCCGAGCGCGCGCGCCAGCGCCTCGGCGTCGCCACCCGCCTTCGCCACGCCGAAGCCCATGTGCGGGCGGGCGTTGGCGGCGGCATCGCCGACCATGGCGACGCGGCCGAACACAATTTTCGGCGCAGTGAAATCGTAGATCGGCGTGATGAACGGCTGCTTCATCGCCATCACGCAATCGAGCATCACCGGCGGCATGATCTCGTGGGCATCGCCATGCATCTGCGCGATCAGGTCTTTGCGGATGAATGGCGGCGGCACCGAGAATTCGTGCTGCGTGCCGTTCTCATCGACATTCATTTCGCGCAACTGCGCGGCGTCGGCGAGGCGGTACCAGATGAAATTGTAGCGGCGGTGGCCGGGCCGCAGATCTTCGTTGAAGCCCGCGATCGGATAGGTGATGACCTCCTGGCGCGGTGGCAGATAGAACACGAAGTACGGGAAAATCTCTTTCAGCGTTTGCGGCGACAGGTCGGCTTCGTTCGGTGCGCCGCGCCAGATGTAATAGCCGGCGTAGTTCGGCTGTAGTTCCGGCGCGACCTGGCCGCGCACGGTGGAGCGGATGCCGTCGCCGCCGATCAGGATGTCGGCATTCTCGACGCGGCCGCCGTTGAAATGAACGCGCACGCCGCTGCCGTTCTGCTCGACGCGCTCGAATGCCCAGCCGAGGTGATAATGCGCGGGATCGATGGTGGCGCGGAGCAGCCGTTGCAGACGATCCCAGGAGGTGAGGATTTGCCGAAGCGGCCGCTCGTCGGTGACGCGGCCCTGGCGGTCGATGGCGATGCGCTTGGGCACCTCGATGCCGAGGTCGCGGGTGCCGGCGCCGCTCTTTTCCAGCGCCTCCAGCAGCTCCGGATGCGTGGTGATGCCGGCGCCACGGCCGACCAGTTCGAGGCCCGAGCGCTCGTATACGTCGCAGTCCCAGCCGACCTGGCGAAGGAATGCGGCGCTGAACAGACCCGACATCGAGCCGCCGATGACGATGGCCCGGCGATTTTTGGAAGAACGCGGTCCCGGCATTGCGTTTTGATGCTAGTGCATGAACGACACCGATGACGAGTCACGTCGTCGCATGGTTGCCCGCCATGGCGGTGGGAACACTGCCCTCAGCGCACGATCGAGTCGAAGATCGGCAGGCTGACCAATGCCGCAAGCGTGATGATGACGTAGGCGATGGCCCGGTAAAGCCGGTCCGATGTGCCGTGGAAATAGTATGACCCCAGACCCATGCCGACGAGATAAGGAACGCCGAGCAACAGCGACAGCGCCAGCGGGCGCGCCTCGAACAGGCCTTCGTAGCCAAAGATCCCCATCAGCAGGAGATCGCAGATCATGAAAAACACCATCAGATTGGCGCGCAGCGTCTTGGCGCTGCTGCCACCGCCGAGCCAATAGAGGATCACCGGTGGACCCGCGATCAGCACCGAGCCGGCTGTGATGCCGGAAAACACGCCGACGCCGAGGGTGATCGGCAGGCGCGGCGCGCCGTGGTAGCGCCAGCCCGACGCCAGGATCGGCACGAGGCTCAACACCAGCGCGGCAATGCACCAGCGCAGCACGATCGGGTCGAGCACAATGAGCAACCAGACGCCGAGCGGCAGTCCGACGGCCATGGCAATCGAGAGCGGCCCGACCTCGCGCCAGGTGCAGCGGCGGACCTCCGGAATGGCAAACGGCGTGGCGGACACGAAATCCACCACCAGGATGGTGACGGCGGCAATGCGCGGATCGTAGATCGCGGCGATCAGCGGCATGTAGATCATCGCCCCACCGAAGCCGGAGAAGCCCCGCACCAGACCGGCCAGGGCTGCAACGGCCATCGCGGCAAAAACCCGAGGTTCGGCCAGGGCGGCCGCGAACGTTTCGCTGTTGGGAAGATCGATCACTGATTTGGTCCGGCGGACTTGTCTAGCAGCGGCCCGCAGCGAACGCGATTGGGGAGAGTGGGACTCTGCCCTGCAGACGCTTTGCCGCCGGCTCCGGGCGGGTCTATCAACGGGGCAAATGCGCCGCCCGATTCGCATCCTCGGTATCGATCCGGGGCTCCGCCGCACCGGCTGGGGCCTGGTCGAGGTCGACGGCAACCGGTTGATCTACGTGGCCTGTGGCTCGGTCACGACCAGCGACAAGGTCTCGCTCGCCGAGCGGCTGGTCACCATTCACGATGGGCTCGCCAAGGTGATCGAGGAGTTCAGTCCCGACGAGTCGGCGGTCGAGGCGACCTTCGTCAACAAAGATGCCAACGCGACGCTGAAGCTCGGCCAGGCGCGGGGCGTGGCCATGCTGATTCCCGCGCGGGCGGGCATTGCGGTCGCCGAATACGCACCCAATCTGGTGAAGAAGACCATCGTCGGCGCCGGTCACTGCGAGAAGGAGCAGATCAGGCTGATGCTGCGCGTGCTGCTGCCCAAGGCCGATCCGCTGACCCATGACGCCGCCGACGCGCTCGCCATCGCGGTGACCCATGCGCATCACCGGCAAAGTGCATTGCTGAAGCTCAAGGTGGCGGCGGCGCGATGATTGGCAAGCTCAAGGGCGTCATCGATTCGTACGGCGAGGATTTCATCGTCCTCGACGTCAACGGCGTCGGCTATCTCGTTCACTGCTCGGCGCGCACCTTGCAGGCGCTGCCGGCGGCGGGCGAGTCCGCGACCTTGTCGATCGAGACCCATGTGCGCGAGGACCAGATCCGGCTGTTCGGCTTTCTGTCCGATGTCGAGCGCGAATGGTTCCGGCTGCTGCAGACCGTGCAAGGGGTCGGCGCCAAGGTGGCGCTGTCGGTGCTCAGCACGTTCAAGCCCGGCGATCTCGCGTCCGCCATCGCCATGGGCGACAAGGCTGCGATCCGGCAGACGCCCGGCGTCGGGCCGAAGGTTGCCGAGCGGCTGGTCATTGAGTTGAAGGACAAGGCGCCGGCCTACTCCGATCTCGATCCGGCGGTAATCCATCTGTCCGGTGCGCTGTCGGAGAAACGCGCGCCACGGCCGGTCCTTGATGCCGTGTCGGCGTTGGTCAATCTCGGCTACGGCCAGCCGCAGGCCGCGGCGGCGATTTCCGCCGCCAGCCGAACCGCGGGCGAGGGCGCCGAGACCGCGCAACTGATCCGGCTCGGGCTGAAGGAGCTTTCCAAGTGAGTGCCAAAGTGAGCGCGCTGAGCGAGGCCGACCGCGCACTGGTCGAGGCCGCCTCCGACGCGATCCGCAAACGCTATCGCTACGACTGGCAGGAGGTCGGCGCGGCGCTGCGGACACGCTCCGGCAAGGTTTTCACCGGCGTCAGCCTCGATGCCTATCTCGGCCGCATGGCGATTTGCGCCGAGGCGGTGGCGCTCGGCCAGGCGATTACCACCGCCGGCGAAACCGGCATCGAAATGATCGTCGCGGTGCGGCATCCGCCGCCCGAGGAAAAGGACAGCCCAATCGCGGTGGTATCGCCCTGCGGCGCTTGCCGCGAGCTGATCTGGGACTACGATCGCAACGCGCGCGTTATCGTGCCGGGCAGCAATGGCCCGGAGTCGGTTAGCATCGGTGAGCTCATTCCGAACAAGTACAGCCGCGAACGAGGGTCTTGAGCCGTGAGCACCACGCCCCGCCGCCTCGTCGCCCCCGAGCGCCGTGAAGAGGACCTCGCCGAGACCTCGCTGCGGCCGCAGCGGCTGTCCGAGTTCATCGGCCAGCAGCAGGCGCGCGCCAATCTCACGGTGTTCATCGAGGCCGCGCGGGCGCGGAATGAGGCGCTCGATCACGTGCTGTTCGTGGGCCCGCCCGGGCTCGGCAAGACCACGCTGGCCCAGATCGTCTCGCGCGAGCTCGGCGTCAACTTCCGCGCCACCTCGGGACCGGTCATCGCCAAGGCCGGCGATCTCGCGGCGCTGCTCACCAATCTGGAGGAGCGCGACGTTCTCTTCATCGATGAAATTCATCGGCTCAATCCGGCAGTCGAGGAGGTGCTCTATCCGGCGATGGAGGATTTCCAGCTCGATCTCATCATCGGCGAGGGGCCTGCGGCACGCTCGGTGAAGATCGACCTTGCCAAGTTCACCTTGGTCGGCGCCACCACGCGCGCGGGCCTCCTCACCAATCCGCTGCGCGACCGCTTCGGCATTCCGGTGCGGCTGAATTTCTACACCGAGGCGGAGCTCGAGCTGATCGTCAACCGCGGCGCCCGCGTGCTCGGCATCGGCATGACGGCGGACGGCGCCAACGAGATCGCGCGGCGCTCGCGCGGCACGCCGCGCATCGCCGGGCGGCTGTTGCGTCGCGTCCGCGACTTCGCCCATGCCGGCAATGTCGACAAGATCGATCGGAAGCTTGCCGACCGCGCGCTGCTCCAGCTCGAAGTCGACGCCGCGGGTCTCGACGCCATGGACCGGCGTTACCTCGCGACTATTGCCGAGAACTACGGCGGCGGGCCGGTCGGGGTGGAGACGCTGGCGGCGGCGCTGTCGGAGCCGCGCGACGCCATCGAGGAAATCATCGAGCCGTTTCTCATTCAGAAGGGCCTCCTGCAACGCACGCCGCGCGGCCGGTTGATCACCGGACACGCGTTCAAGCACCTCGGCCTCGCCGAGCCCGCGCGCGATCCGTCGCAGTTCGGGTTGTTCGGCAGCGACGAGAGCGAGTGAGGGGCGTGCGATGCAAACCATGGAAGGCGGATGCCATTGCGGCCGCGTGCGCTTCCGGGTCACCGCCGATCTGGACGGCGTCACCATCTGCAACTGCTCGATCTGCACCAAGAAGGGCATCTGGCATCTGATCGTGCCGCCGGAGCGGTTCGATCTGCTGCAAGGCGCGAGCGATCTCGCGACCTATCAATTCAACACCAAGGTCGCCAAGCATCATTTCTGCAAGGTGTGCGGCGTCCATCCGTTCTATGTGCCGCGCTCCGACCCGGACAAGATCGACGTCAACGCCCGCTGCCTCGACGGCTTCGATGGGCTCGCCATCACGCCGAAGCGCTTCGACGGCCGCAACTGGGAGGCGGCGATGCAGCAGGACGTGCCATGGCGATGAAGGAATTGGCGCTGAGCAACGCATCCGCGCTCGACGGCGAAATCCGCGACGGCCGGCATCTCCAGCCGATCCGCGTCTATTACGAGGACACCGACTTCTCCGGCGTCGTCTATCACGCGAGCTATCTGCGCTTCATGGAGCGCGGCCGGACCAACTATCTGCGGCTGCTTGGCGCTGACCAGCGCGCGTTGTTCGAGGAGGTGGCGAAGGAGGCGCCCGGTTTTGCCTTCGTGGTCCGCTCGATGACGATCGACTTTCGCAAGCCAGCGCGCATGGACGACGTGCTGGAGATCATGACCGTACCGCTCGAGGTGAAGGGTGCCTCCATCGTGCTGCACCAGCGGGTCACCCGAGATGATGAGCTTCTGGTCGAGGCGACCGTGCAGGTCGCCTTCGTGTCGGATGGCCGGGCGAAGCCGATCCCCAAGGCGCTCCGCACCGCCATGAAGGCCGGCCAAGCCCTGGCCGGCGGCGATTGAGCGCCGCTGGAAGCTCAATTCAGCCGGCGGGAACCCGTTTTTGCGATCCCGTTCGCTGTTCGGGACGCCGGTAACCCGGCGTTAACCCAAATAACGCTGGCTAGGGCGGAACGACCGGTCCGGGTGCCCTAGTTTGGTCAAGTTTCGCGGGACTTTCTGCCTTTCGCCGGTGGTGGACGGCGGGGATGACGCGAAATGTTGGGTCTGCGGCGGTACGCTTAGACGCGATGCCGCGCGGTCCCATTTGATCCAGGCAAGCGCCCCGTCCGGTGCTGTGACCGACGACGCTTCGAACCGATCCGGTTCGTCGCATCGCGGTCTGCCACATGTTGGCTCGGAGGGCCGAAGCGATGAACCCAGGCGACGTGGCCCAATCGGTGCTGCCGCTCACCTCCTCCGACCTGTCGCTGATCACGTTGTTCCTGCACGCGCACTGGCTGGTCAAATGCGTGATGATCGGACTGCTCATGGCGTCGGTCTGGGTCTGGGCGATCGTGGTCGACAAGCTCATGCTTTACGCCCGCACCCGCCGGGCGATGGATCGCTTCGAGCAGGCGTTCTGGTCGGGCCAGTCGCTGGAGGAGCTCTACAAGGCGCTGTCGGCGCGCCCGGCGCATTCGATGGCCGCGTTGTTTGTCGCCGCCATGCGCGAGTGGAAGCGCAGTTTCGAGACCCAGACCCGGTCGTTCGCCGGTCTCCAGGTCCGCATCGAGAAGGTGATGGATGTCACCATCGCGCGCGAGATCGAGCGCCTGGAGCGCCGCCTGCTGGTGCTGGCGACGGTCGGCTCCGCCGGGCCGTTTGTCGGCCTGTTCGGCACCGTCTGGGGCATCATGACGAGCTTCCAGTCGATCGCGGCGTCGAAGAACACGTCGTTAGCGGTTGTGGCGCCGGGCATCGCCGAGGCGCTGTTTGCGACCGCAATCGGCCTTATCGCCGCCATCCCGGCGACGATTTTCTATAACAAGTTCATCGCGGACGTGAACCGGCAGGCCCAGCGCTTGGAGGGCTTTGCCGACGAGTTCTCTGCAATCCTGTCTCGTCAGATCGACGAGCGCGGCGCGCAGTAGGGGGATTGGCGGGCATGGCCATCAGCGGCGGCGCGCATTCGGGGGTCTTTGGCAAGCGGCGCCATCGCCGCAACCCGGTGATGAGCGAGATCAACGTGACGCCGATGGTCGACGTCATGCTGGTGTTGCTGATCATCTTCATGGTGTCGGCGCCCCTGCTTACCGTCGGC
>Ga0207701_10006432_pt1 | contig 11731 bp, 9 predicted proteins | sample KBSSwiSSwithPhiX_FD_184294 | JGI IMG/M metagenome (GOLD analysis project Ga0207701, IMG submission 184294) | Switchgrass rhizosphere bulk soil microbial communities from Kellogg Biological Station, Michigan, USA, with PhiX - S5 (SPAdes) (version 2) | ecosystem: Environmental > Terrestrial > Soil...
ACGAAGTGCCAGCCCGGCGGCAGCAGGCGCGCCTGGTAGCCGGCCTCGCCGTCCAGCGCGAGGAGGCGTCCCGCCGCCAGCGCGGGACCGTACTTCTTGATCACCAGACCCGATTCGTTCTCGCTGATGATCCAGGTGCTGGACACCACGATCGCGAACGCGAGCAGCACGGCGCCAGCGATGCCGACGTAAACCAGGTCGTTGCCGATCAACTGTGTGAGTGTCATGGGAGAGCCCCTCCTTTTGGGGCTGGGCCGTTCGATGTGCATCGGCTCTGCCATTCGGGCGGCCGCGGAAAGTCGGGCCCGGATCGGCGTCGCGGCTTGGCGAAACGCGAATGCAATGCTGGTGTCAGTAAATGAATCGTGACGCACGGCGGACGGGATTTGCCGGGCGCGGTAGCATCCCCGCCATGAGCGATCTCGCGGACAACGTCACGGAGGCGATCGAGCGATCGCACGAGTCGGGTGAAGAGTCGGGCGGGTCGAACCTGAACGGCCTCGTCGCCATCAGCGTGGCGATCGTCGCGACGTTCATGGCGCTGTGCAACGTGAAGGACGGCAACATCGGCCAGGCGATGGAGGAGGCGCAGGCGAACAGCGTCGACGCCTGGGCGTACTTCCAGGCGAAGGGCACCAAGCTGAACATCGCCGAGTCGGCGCGGGACACGCTGATCCTGCAGCGCGAGATCGCGCCGTCGATGACGCCCGAGGCGCGCGGGCTGGTCGACAAGAAGATCGCCGACTACGACGCGAAGATTCGCCTGTACGAGAAGGAGAAGGGCGAGATCAAGGCGTCCGCCGAGGGATTCAAGCAGGAGTACGAGCGCCTCAACCTGCACGACGACCAGTTCGACATGGCCGACGCGCTGATGTCGGTGGCGATCGCGCTGCTGGGCATCACGGCGCTGACGCGCAAGCGCCGGCTCATGTACCTCGCGTGGGGGTTCGCCGGGTTCGGGCTGGTCATGGGGATCGCCGGCTTCGCGGGGCTGGGCCTCCACCCCGACTTTCTCGCGCGCATCTTCAGCTGACCGTCATGCGCGCGCTTCTCGCAGCGACCCTCGCGGCGGCCGTCGGGGCGCCGGCCGCCGATCCGGCGTACGTCCAGCAGATCGAGACCTGGCGGCGCGAGCGCTTGCAGCGGCTGACCGCCGACGGCGGCTGGCTGACGGTCGCCGGGCTGTTCTGGTTGAAGCCGGGAGCGAACACCTTCGGCGCCGACCCAGCGAACGCCATCGTCTTGCCCGCGCACGCGGCGCCGGCGCGCGCGGGCACGTTCGTCCTGGACAAGGGGCAGGTGCGCGTCGAGGTCGCCGCGGGCGTCGCCGTCACGCGGGAGGGCAAGCCGGTCTCGCGCATGAACCTGCGCTCGGACAAGGACGGCGCCACGCCGGACGTGCTGTCGCTGGGCGCGCTCACGCTGCAGATCATCGATCGCGGCGGCAGGCTGGGCGTTCGCCTCAAGGACATGAAGAGCGAGGCGCGCGCCCGGTTCAAGGGCCTGCAGTACTTCCCGATCGATCCGCGCTACCGCGTCGTCGCGACGTTCGTGCCGAACGCGAAGCCGGTGTCGATCAACGTGCCGAACGTGCTGGGGATGGTCGAGAGCATGCCCAGCCCCGGCTATGCGTCGTTCGCGATCCCCGGGGCGCCGACGGCGCCGCTGCGCCTGGACGCCGTCCTCGAGCCCGGCGAGACGCAGCTGTTCTTCATCTTCCGCGATCAGACGGCGGGCAAGACGACCTACGGCGCGGGCCGGTTTCTGTACGCGGACCCGCCCGTCGACGGCAAGGTCGTGCTGGACTTCAACCGCGCGTACTCACCGCCGTGCGCGTTCACGGCGCACGCGACCTGCCCGATGCCGCCCGCGAACAACAAGCTGCCGGTCCCGATCGAGGCGGGCGAGAAGTTCGCGGGCCACTAGCCCGCCGGCGCGTCACGCGAGCTGCAGGCCGAGGTGGCGGCGGCAGGCGAAGTAGTCGTCGGTGACCGAGAAGGCGACCAGGTCCAGCAGCCGCTTCTGTACCGAGATCGGCGTCAGCGGGATCGGCTCGCTCATGATCACCCGCGCCGCGGCGCCGAGATCGCCGGTCAGCACCAGGGCGGTGCGCGCCGCCGACAGGTGCGTCGCCGCCAGCCACTTCGTCACGTCGATGTGGTCGCCGCGCGCCTCCGACAGCGCGCGGCCGGCCGTGACGATCTGGTTGAGGATCTCCGGCGCGACCGATCGTCGCAGGTACGTCACCATCTGCGCGAGCTCGGGGTTGGCGGCGAACACGCCGGTCGGCGGCGCGCCCAGCGCCAGCGCCGCGCGCAGCCCCAGCTCGATCGCCGCGGGCGTGCCGAAGGCGAAGCGCAGGATCCGCTCGGGCCGCAGGAACGCCATCTGGCCCGCCAGGTCGAACACCAGGTCGAAGCTGTTGCGCCGCTGCGTCGACGGCGCCAGCGCCAGCGCCGGCTGCGACCGGCCCTTGTTCTGCAGGTTCAGGATGACCGTCTGCGCGTTCTCGTTCTCGCCGCGGAACAGCTCGGGCATCGGCAGCGCCATCAGCTCGGCGAGCTGCACCACCGCGAGGACGGGTGGGCTGCGATCCAGGGCGAGGTCGACGCGGTGGCGCTTTCCCAGCCCGATCGCGGCGGCCGGCTTCGCGATCGGCGCGGCGAGGTACGGCGCCGCGACGGAGAACAGGCCGCCCACCAGGCGATCCTCGTCGGGGTGAAGGACGCGCTGCCAGATCTCCTCGGTGAACGGCCGCTGCGGCAGGCGGATCTGCACCGGCCGATGGCGGCGGAAGATCGCGTCGATGCTCGGGTCGGCCTTCTTGAGGTAGTAGAGGGCGGAGGCGACGCACCACTGCTTGTCGATCTCGTTGCCGTCGCCGTACAGCTTCGCGAGCGCGCGGTACGAGTCGGTGCGGTGCGGATCGCGCGCGAGCAGCTTCTGGTGCGCGGCGATCGCCTGCTCGCGCGTGTCGGGCCCTGACAGCTCGTAGAGATGGGCCAGCGTCTCCTGCCGGCTCGCGTCGCCCGGCTCCAGCGCGGCCGCCGCCTCGAACGCGGCGAGCGCCAGCTTGCGGTCGTGCAGCCGCTTGACCGCGACGTCGCCCAGGCGCGTCCAGAGGCTGAGACGAAGCGGGTGGTGCGCCTCGCTGGGCAGCCGCTTCAGCATCCGGCGGTAGGTGTGCGCCAGCGCCTTCCAGTCACCCTTCGCTTTGTGCAGCGCCTCCAGATCCTCGAACGCGACGGCGAGATCGTGCGATTCGTCGAGGCTGCGCTCCAGCAGTGACGCCGCCTCGTCGGGCTGACTCAGCTCGTCGCGCAGGATCAGCGCCGCGGTGTACAGGGTCCGCGCCCGCACCGCCGGATCCTCCTCCACCTTCGCGAGCTGGTTCAGCAGATCGATGGCCGGCTGCCAGCGACCCTGCTTCGTGTTCAGGTCCAGCAGCTTGTGCAGCGTGCTGCGGCGGCCTGCCTCCAGCTCCAGCGCGGCCCGGTAGCACGCCTCGGCGCGCTCGGGATCTGACAGCTTGTCGGCGTAGGCGTCGCCGATCTCCTCCTGGATGACCGGCTTCTCGTCCGGTTCGGCGACTTCGGCGACCGCGCGCCGCTCCTCCACCCACGCGCCCCAATCGCCCTTGGCCGCGTACGCCGCCGCGAGCGCGTCCAGCGCCGGGCGGTAGGTCGGATCGAACGTCTTCGCCTCGCGGTACGCCGCGAACGCGCGCTCGGGGTTCCCCAGCTCGAGGTGGCACGCGCCGATCTGCATCGCGATCTCGGCGGACTCCGAGGGCGGCAGCGTCTGCCGCTGATCGCGCAGGATCGCCTCGTACAGCGTGAGCGCGTCCTTCCACTCGCGCCGCTGCATGCGCAGGTCGCCGTACTTGTGCAGCACGGGCAGCGACTCTTCGCGGGCCTCGTGCGCGCGCGCCAGCGCGTCCAGCGCCTTGTCCATCTTGTTGCGGTCGGTCTTGCCCAGCTGGACGCACGCCTCGGCCAGCTTCATCTGCAGCGCGATCAGCCGATCGGTCTCGCCCGGGTCCAGCCCGTCGATGACGATGTCCAGCAGCTCCTCGACGTCGGACCAGCGCCCGCGCGCGGCGTAGATCTCGGCCAGCCGCTCCGCCGCCGGCGCGTGATCGGGATCGGCCGCCAGCGCGCGCACGTACAGCTCCGTCGCCTGCTCTTCCCGGTTCTGGCTCTGGCGCTGGCCCTCGGGCGACTCCTTCGACTCCGTGCCGACGCCGCCCTGAACGATCAGCGCCGCTTCCGTCAGCAGCGCGGCCTGCGTCGTCCCCGTCGTCTCGCGCGTGGCCGCGTCCAGGAACAGCTCCAGCGCCGCCTCGAACTCGCCGTTGTGGCGCCGCACGCGCGCCGCCGCCGCCAGCGCGCCCGCGTCCTCGGGTGTCAGCGCGACCCACTTGCGCGCCGCCTCGCCCGCGACGTCCCAGCGTCCGAGCTTCTCCGCCAGCCGATCGATGGCCGCGTAGGTCTCGGGGCGCGTGTCACCGGCCACCTCTGCGCGCGAGTACGCGTCCAGCGCCGGCTCCAGCTCGTCCAGCTCCCGTTCGTAGGTCAGAGCGAGCGCCGCCAGCAGCTCGCGCTGCGCCTCGATCGTGTCGGTGACCGAGAGGCGGCGGGTCATCGCCGCCGCGAGCGACGCTGGCCGCTCCGCCGCCCGGTACAGACGCTCCAGGCCCGCGAACGCCTCGGCGTCGCGCGGATCGAGGCGAAGGATGCTCTCCAGCGCTTCCGCGGCGCGCTCTCTTCCGTCCTCCCGCGCCTCGCCCTCGGCGGCCAGCCGCCGCAGGATCGCCAGCCGCTCGACGGGATCGGCGACGGCGTCGGCCTGCCGCTGCAGCGTGCGCAGGTAGTCATCCTGGCGCTCGGCGCGCTTGTAGACGCGCTCGAGCAGGTCGAGGAGACCGCGGTCGATCGCCTCAGGGTTGGCGGCCGAAAGCAGCTCCAGCTCCTCCGCCGCCTCGTCGAGCGCGTTCAGCTTGTCGGCGAGCAGCTCGGCGCGCTGCCGCCGCAGCGCCAGCGCCTCGGGCGGCGGCGACTGCAGCGCGCGCCGCTCCAGCAGGCGCGCCAGGTCGGCCCAGCGCCCGTGCTGCTCGTACATCTTCTCCAGCGCGCGCGCCGCGATGCCGCCCGCCGCGTCGGGATCGATGGCCAGCACCGACTCGTACGCCGCGATCGCGCGCCCCTCGTCGGCCAGCTCGTTCTCGTACAGCGCCGCTTCTTCCAGCATGTGCGCGATCGCGCGCGCCGGATCGTCGGACTCGCTCGCCGACGCGTGAAGGACGCTCGCCAGGTCTTGCCAGCGTCCCATCTCGCGCAGCAGCTCGGCCTCGGCGTCGCGGGTCTCGCGGTCGGCCGGATCGGCCAGCAGCGCCTCGCGGTACGCCGCCAGCGCGTCGTCGGGGCGCGCCAGGTTCTCGCGCAGCACGCGCGCCAGCTCGCGCCAGATCCGCGCCGCCTCCGGCGTCGGTCCCGCCGCCTGAGCGATGTCCGTCGCCTGCCCGACCAGCTGCTCCCACGCGCCCGCCGCCGCCGCGTCCTCGCGCAGGCTGTCCCACAGATCATCGTCGCTCGGCCGCAGGCGCAGCATCGCGATGCCCGGCGTCAGCGCGCGCGCCGGCGTGGCCAGCTTCTCGCGGAAGATCCGCGCCACGTCGCGCAGGGCGGCCAGCTGGTCGTCCTCGTCGTCCTGCAGATCGAGGCGCCGGAGCAGCAGCTCGATCAGACGGTCCCAGCGCTCGTCCTCGCGCAGGGCGGCCTCGACCCGCGCCAGCACCTCGCGCGGCTGCGGGTTGCCCGGGTCCTGCGCCCACTTGTCCAGCCAGATCCCGATGTCGATGTCGGTGTCCAGCGGCGGCAGCTGCGCGGCGATCGACGTCGCGATGACCGCGAGGCGCTCGACACCCTCGGCCGTGCCTTCCGGGCAAGGGATGACGTCGAAGCCGGTGCGGAGGCCCCAGACGGCGACCTCGGTGTCCGCGTCCGGATCCGACGAGACGTCCAGAAACAGAAAGTGCGGGGCGTCCGAGGGCCGCGACGACAGCCACGACGACAGCCACACCAGGTCCGGATCGTTCGGCCGGAAGCCGACGAACACGAACGATCGCCGGCGCGCCATGTGGGCCAGCCACGCCAGCCCGGCCGACGGCACCAGGCGGACGCGCGCGTCGCCCGGCCCCAGGCAGAGGCTCTCGGGCAACGATACCCGCCCGGCGATATGCAGCAGGGGCGGGCCCGACGACTGCGCCTGCGCCGGATCGTCCGCTGCCGTCAGCACCGACGGCGGCCGCCGCCCACCGTCGGCCGCGTCCAGCGCCTGCTCCCAGAGGTCGTCGAACCCCGTCGTCACCACGGCCCGCCACGGGAATCGAACGCACGCCGCCATGGCGTCCGGTACAGACTTCCCCTCGGGGTACGCCCGGGCGAGCTCGTCTTCGACGAGCTGGTGCGGCACGAGATCGCGGATGAACGCCAGCGCGTCGGTCATCCGCCCGGCGGTCGTCAGCCGGGCCACGACCTGACGGGCGTCCGAGAAGACAAGCTTTCCAGCCAGCACCTCGGTCAGCTCTTTCCAGCCGGGCGCGCCCGCGAGCTCGCTACATCCGAGCCCCGCGATCAGGATGACCTGCCGCTCTTTCAGCCGCTCGACCAGCGAGTCGGGAATTTCCACCATGCGGAAGACCTCTCTGGCGGGAAACACGTTTTCATATCGCGCTTTTGGTCTCGTGAGGGAAGAAAGTGCCCGGCCACCGTTACCGGTGCCGGCGACATCCTTTTGCTGATTCGTTACAAAGGCGAGCCGCTTCGAGGAGGTTGCGCCACTGAAGAGGGCGAAGGGGGGGAGGGTGGTCAAAGGGCGCGGGGGTCGAGGCGCGTCGGGATCACTTCAGAAGCTTGAGGGCCTGCACTCAGCCAGAGGAGCCGACATCGCCATGGCAAAGCTGATGAACCAGGCGGTCGAAATGCCGCCGCTCGATACCGACGCGACGGTGGAGGTGCTGAACCGCATCCTCCACCTCGAGCTGAACGGTGTGATGCAGCAGTACCACCATCAATGGATGAGTCGGTGGCTGCAGTCGTCGCGGCCGCGCGCCATCGCCGTCGGTGAGCACATCGCGGCGCTCACGGGCAGCACATCGGTGGGCGTCGATAAGTTGATGGAACAGGCAATCGTTTCCGCGGACGTGATGCTCGACGCGGCGCGGGCGCACGAGAAGCGCCGGCTCGACGAGTACAAGAAGCTGCTCGAGCTGGTCGCGGGCCGCCACCCTGTGCTGGAAGCGTTTGCGCGCGCGCAGATCTCCGCACAGGAGACCCACATATCCCGCATCACGATGAACGACGCGTAGTTCCCGGAACGACCGTCGACGGGGTCAGATCGCCTTGCGCGGAGGCGTACGGGTGATCACCTAACTCCTGTAGTGATTTTGCTGGCGGACCCCGATCCCGAGACCAGGGGTGAGCTTCGGGATGAACTGGAGCAGGCGGGCCACGTGGTGACCGCCGTGGCGACAGGTCTGGAAGCGGCGCAGGTGCTGATGCAGACGGTCCCGAGGCTGATCGTCATCGACCTGGATCTGAAGTGGCTGAGCGGCCGGCAGCTGATCGAGCTGCTGCGTCGTAACCCGCGCACCTACTTCATCCCCATCGTTGCGATCGGCGGCGCCATCGAGGACCTGCGGGGCATACCGCTGCTGCTGCGCCCCGTGTCCGCCCCGCAGGTGCTGGCGCTCGTCGATCGCTTCTTGCCCGGCACCAGCCATCCGCCGGGCTGCTGACGCGCGACTAGTCGCTCCGCGCCACAGGCGCGGTGTGCGACTACTGTTTTTTCAGGTAGCCGCACTCTCGCGCTTCGCGCGAGAGCGGCTAGTCCTTCGCGGCGGTTTCTTCGGGCGTCTTGTTGCCGAGAGGCGGTGTGACCGTGTGCGGGCCGGATCCCGGTCCCGGCACGCCGCGCAGCGGGGCCGGCGGGGGCACCGCCTTCTCCGCGAGCTGCAGCCGTTCCTTGACCGTGGTCGTCTCTTTCAGGTCGGCCTCCAGCGCGCCGATCTCCTTGCGGCGATCGGCGAGCTGCTTCTCGAGGTCGGCGACCTTTGCGTGCTCGGCCGCGATGCGGTCCTGCGTCGCCTTCTGCTTCTTCGTCGCGTCCTCGATGATGTCGGCGAGGTGCACGTTCAGAGAGGCGAGCGTCGCGCGCACGACGCGCACGACCAGATCCGGATTTTGATCGACCGGCAAACCGCGCATCAGCTGGATCGCTTCCGCGATCCCGTATCCCGTGCTGCGCGGCGTGCTGGTCAGCGCGACGAGCGTCGGGCTCGAGTCCGTCACCTTCGGCTCCGCCTTGTGATCGCCATCGGTCTTCTTCGCAAAAATCGCCATCGTCGACTCCCTTCCTTTTCTCAGGGGGAAAGTCTACTCCCCTGGGCGCACTCAGTGCTGCGAATGATCCCTGAGGGGGCAACGTGAGATAATGCGTGCGCCATGCATACACCGACGGATCTGCGCAGCCCCTATCAGCCGCCGAACGCCGATCTGACGGGGCCGCCGCCCGTGCTGCCGGATCTGCAGCCGCACGAACGATCGGGCGCGCCCAAGGTGTTCGGCGTGCTGTCGATCGTCTTCGCGAGCATCGTGCTGCTGTTCAGCAGCCTCGGGATGCTCGCGACGCTCGCGACCAGCGCGGCGTCGAGCATGAGCAACCTCGCGCCCGACCCGCAGAAGGCCGCGGAGGTGAAGGCGATGATGCAGCCGATGGCGAAGGTGTACCAGGGGATGGGACTGGAGAGCGCGATCCTGTTCGTGATGTCGGCGCTGCTGCTCGCGATCGGCATCGGCCAGGTTCGCTACCGCGCGTGGGCGCAGCGCTGGTCGGTCTACTGGGGCGCGGCCGGACTGGTGTGCGTCGGGTTGATGGTCGCGATCTCGATGCTGGTGATCGCGCCGGCGTACGCGGAGTTCTTCGACTCGATGGCGCAGCTCAAGCCGCACGGGGACGGCGCGGCGCCGATGCCCGCGATGGGCCCGATGGCGGGCATGTTCGGCGGGACGTTCGCCGTGATGAGCGTGATCGTCTACGCGCCGTATCCGGCGTTGATGCTGCTCTTCTTCACGCGCGACCGCGTCCGCGCGTCGATGACGCGGTAGCGGGTCCGGCGGCGCGCTTCAGTTGCGCGCGCCGAATCGTTCGGCCGAACGCGCCTTGGCCTTGGCCGCCTCTTCCTCGCGGTTGCGGGGATGTGAGGTCGTGGTCAGCGAGTCGACCAGCCGGCGCGCGACGCGGAACGTGTCTTCGACGGCGCGGTTGAAGGCGATCTCGTTCACCTTCGACGGCGCGGTGAAGCCCGACAGCTTGCGCACGAACTGGAGCGACGCCGCGTGGACCTCCTGGTCGGTCGCGGGCGGCTCGAAGTTGAACAGCGTCTTGATGCTTCTGCACATGAACGACTTCCTAGCACGGGCGCGTCCCGCGGCGCCCGCCGCGAAGAAGTAAGCGGCGTCAGCGACGATAGAAAAAACCGTGGGGGCCGCCTGGCCCCCGCGGTTTTTTCATGTCGCGTGCATCAGTACGCGTAGTCGGGCGGTGACCAGTAGCCGCTCTGCCAGACCCACTGGTATCCGTTCCAGACCCACTGCGGCCGCACCCAGACCCAGCCCGCGTAAGGCGGGTAGGCCCAGCTGCCGCCGATCCAGACGCTCACGCCGCTGTTCCAGCCCCAGTACCCGGGCACCCAGAGCGGCGCGACCGGGCGCACGACGCCGACGTGACCGTAGACCGGCGCGTAGCGGTTTCCGTAGTAGCCGCGGCCGTACGCCGGCGCGTACGGGTGGCCGCCGTAGGCGGGTGCGACACCACGGTACGCGGGCGCCACGCCGCGGTAGCCGCCGTATACGGGCGCGGGCGCGACGTGGACCGGTCCGGGGCCGACAGGCGCACCATGAAATCCGCCGCCGACGGGCACGCCGCGAAATCCGCCGCCGACGGGCGCGCCGTGAAATCCGCCGCCGACGGGCGCGCCATGGAATCCGCCTCCGCCGCCGTGAAACCCGCCGCCGCCGCCGCCGCCGTGAAATCCGCCTGCCGCCAGCGCGGCGCCCGGGGCGGCGATCAACGCGAGCCCGAGCACGGAGATCAATCCCAGCCGTTTCATTTCGTGTCCTCCTCCCGTAGTAAGACGCCCGCCGGATCGCTTTCGTTGCAGTGATTTCCGCTCGAGGCGATTCACGCTCCGGCCTCGCGGGCAATCGCGCGCGCGAACGGTTAGGCTTCGCCACGCATGTCCGGCCATCCGGTGATCACGGCGCCGACGCCTCAGCCGCCCGCGCCGCCGCTCGCGACGCGCGTCGCCGAGAGCGCGAGACACTCGGCGCGCGCCCTCGGGCTGGTGTGGCAGTCGGCGCCGGGCGGCGTCGTGGCGCTGGCCGTGTTCACGATCGCGGCCGCGGCGTTGCCGCCGTTCGTCGCGTGGGTCGGCAAGCTGATCATCGATGCGGTCGTCGCGGCGCATGCATCCACGCCCGGCCTCGCCCGCGCGGACGCGCTGAATCGTGCGGTCCGGCTGGTCGCGCTGGAGCTGGGCGCCGTGACGGCGATGGCCGGCTGCGAGCGCGTGCTCGGGTTGATTCGACAGCTGGTCGGCCTTCGCCTGGGGATCGATCTGAACGTCCGCATCCTGGAGAAGGCGGAGAAGCTGTCGCTGCGCCACTTCGAGGACGCGGCGTTCTACGACAAGCTGACGCGCGCGCGGCGTGAGGCGTCCACGCGGCCGCTGTCGTTGATCCAGAGCAACTTCCAGGTGATTCGCCACGGGCTCACGCTCGCGGGGTACGTCGCGCTGCTGATCCGTTTCTCCGGGTGGATGGCGCTCGCGGTGCTGATCGCGACGGTGCCGGCGTTCATCGCCGAGGCGCGCTTCTCGGGCGCGGCGTTCCGCCTGCGCAACTGGCGGTCGCCCGATTCGCGGCGCCTGACGTACCTCGAGTACGTCCTCGGCAACGACGAGCACGCCAAGGAGGTGAAGCTGTTCGGGCTCGCGCCGCTGCTGCTCGGGCGCTACCGGCGGCTCGCGGAGTCGTTCTTCGCCGACGATCGGCGGCTGGCGGTGCGGCGGATGGTCTGGGGGTATGCGCTGTCGCTGGTCAGCACCGTCGTGTTCTACGGCTGCTACGCGATGATCGTGGCCGCGACGGTGCGCGGGCGCCTGTCGCTGGGCGACATGACGCTGTACCTGGTCGCGTTCCGGCAAGGGCAGCAGAGCTTCCAGGCGGTGCTGTCGGCGCTGGGCGGCATGTACGAGGACACGCTGTACATGTCGAACCTGTTCGAGTACTTCGCGATCGAGATCGAGGAGCAGAAGGCGATCGGGCCGGTCGCCGTGGTGCGCGCCGAGGAGGGCATCCGGTTCGAGGGCGTCGGGTTCCGGTATCCGGCGGGCGGCGACGCGGCTGGCGGCGACCGGTGGGCGCTGCGCGACGTCGACGTGTTCGTTCCGAAGGGGCAGAGCCTGGCGCTGGTCGGCGAGAACGGCGCGGGCAAGACGACGTTCATCAAGCTGCTCGCCGGGCTGTACGATCCGACGGAGGGGCGGGTGCTGCTGGACGGGCGCGATGTCCGCGCCTGGGACGAGCGCGAGCTGCGCGCGCGCATCGGCGTCATCTTCCAGGACTTCAACGAGTACCAGCTGGCGCTGCGCGAGAACGTCGCCTTCGGC
>Ga0207701_10006433_pt1 | contig 11731 bp, 9 predicted proteins | sample KBSSwiSSwithPhiX_FD_184294 | JGI IMG/M metagenome (GOLD analysis project Ga0207701, IMG submission 184294) | Switchgrass rhizosphere bulk soil microbial communities from Kellogg Biological Station, Michigan, USA, with PhiX - S5 (SPAdes) (version 2) | ecosystem: Environmental > Terrestrial > Soil...
ATTCGTAGATGAGGCCGTGGGTGTACTCGGTGTAGGCGTGCGTCCACTCGTGGCCCGTGATGTCGTCCGTCGTGAAGCCGTTGCAGAACGAGATGAACGCTCCGTTCCACGACGCGTTCGGACAGCCGTAGCCACGGTTGAAGATCGAGTCCAGGACGTGGCCGGCGCCGTCATAGGAGTCGCGGCCGAAGGCGTTCTTGTAGAAGTCGTACACCTCCTTGGAGGAGGTGATCATGTTGTTGGCCTCGGGGACGGCCGTCGGAAAGGCCTGCCCTTCGACCCAGAACGGCGAGCCCGGATACTCCGGCGGGACGACGGGCAGGAACCGGCCGTCATAGGCGCGCCGCGTCATGGCGTCGTAGATGCCGGGCAGCCGGTCGACGATCTTGCCCGAGTGCGCATCGACGTAGAGGAACTCGCGCACGTCCACGTCGTTGCTGACCTCCACCTGCCAGACCAGGTGGTTCTCGCCGGGAACGCCGCGGACGAGACCCGCGCGATACACCATGAGAAGACCCGACCGAGCAGTGACCGCCGCGGCGCCGGGATTCCGGGCGCTGACGGCGTGAATGGCCACCGCGGAAGCCTCCGTCGCCGCTGTCGTGGGCGTGACATCGACGTCGAGATCCGGAATCGCCGTGCCGTTGACCGCGACGAGCCGGCCGGACGCGTCGAAGTGCGCCTTCACCTGCGCCGCGAACACCGGCACGCCCTTGTGAAACTGGTAATACTTGAGGTGCCGACCGCCGAACGCATCGGACTCCTCGCGTCCGAGCACGAGCTCCCGCGAGTCGCGAAGCCCGAAGATGCCCGAATAATCGTCGAGGAATTTCTTGGACTTGGTCTTGAGCTCCGTGCCGCCGGCCGCCATGAGATCGCCGCCGCCATCGGGAACGCTCACGAACCGAACCGCTCCGGTCGCGGGCGAGAAGCTGACGCGCGCACCGGTTTCCATCTGCAATCGCTCCACTCCGCGTTCGTCGATCGGGGCCTTGTGCTTGGCGTTCTCTTTCTCGCTGGCCGTGGCCAGAGCCGGGCCGACGAGAAGGAGGACGAAGATCGATGCGCACCGCACGAGATGTCGCATGCCTGAACCTTCCTTTCGCGAAAAGTTTTTCCGACGCTCGATGCGCGGACTCTATGTCGCGAAGAAATCGACAAAACGGTGCGTGGCGAAAAACCAGAATGCGCAAAGAAAGACACAAGGAGCGTCCGAAATTCCTACCGCCTTCCGTAGATAAAAAAAGGGCGCCCGCGTGGGCGCCCTTTCCGAATCGAATCTTTTGAGCGAGCTCTAGTCGTCGTTCGTGATGGTGCCCTGTCCCTGGGCGTCCGCAAACGTGGCGTTCGTCGCGTTGCTGAGATCGACGAAGAACGTCTCGTTCGGTTCGACCTTAGTGTCTCCTTTGACCTGGACGACGTACGAGACGGAGCCCGCCAGGGGCGCAATCGTCACCGTCTTTTCCGCCACGTTGATGAAATCCTCGTCCTTCTTGGCCGTGCCATTGTTCGATTTGGCCCTCATCGTGATGGTCTTCGTGGAAGCGTGCGACAGGGAAATCGTGAACGTCGCGTTGGTCGTGCCGCTGTTGCCTTCCGTGACCGACACGTTGTCGATCGAGATCGTCGGGTTCGCCGTCGGGAGGCACGCGTAGACCGTCACGTCGTCCACGTACCAGCCGAAAGTGGTGCCGCCGCAGCCGTCGGTGCCCATGTCCCACCGAAGCTGGATCGAGTCGCCCGCCGTCGCGAGACCCGCGAGGCTGACGATCGACTTACCCCAGGTGCCGTCGACCGCGCCGGCGTCCGTACCGGACCAGGCCCGCTGACCCGCCTGCGGGTTCGTGTTGCCCTGACCCGCCGTCTGGAGCACGACGTTGTGGGCGTTGTAGAGGAAGTTGGCCTGAGGCACCACCGTGAACGGACCCCCGTTGACGCTGATCCGGAGCTGACCGCCGTCGAATCCGAGCTCGGTGGCCACCCAGTGGGTGAACGTCACCGTGTGGCCGGTGGAGCCGACCGGAAGCGAGATCGCCGGGCTCGTGAGGTGGCGGACGCCGGACTCGTCATCCGAAGCGCTGCATCCGCCGATGTTCGGATCCTCGGCGAAGAATGCCTTGCCCGCGCGGCCGTCCGGCAGCGTGCTGCTCACCGTCCAGTCGGGCTCGTTGTTGCCGGCTCCCACGTCGTCGCGGCTGATGGTCCACCCGGCGGTGCTGCCTTCGAAGCCTTCGACGAGGAGGTTGACCCGTGCCGTTCCCGCTCCGCATGCAGGATCCGCCGGCGGGTTCTGCCCCAGGACCGGCTGGAAGTTGCACTGCGTCGGAGGCGTCCGCATTTCGACCGCCAGCATCGCCTTCTGGATCTGCGTGATGTCGCCGGCGGAGATGGCCTGGCCGGAAGGAAGTCCCGTGACGAGATCGGGCAGGTTGACGCCGAGCAGATCCGCCGCGGACTGCTCGACCGCATTGGCGTGATCGATGAAGTTGGAAGTGGGGTGCTGGTACACGGTCATGGCCCGGTAGTAGACGTGCGCGGTCTTCGTCAGGCCGATTCCCGTGATCGTCTGGCCGTTGTACGTGCCTCCGTCCACGATGAGGGCGTAGGCATGGTTGGGAACACCCGAGTTGTTGTGCACGCCGCCGTTGTCGGCCGCCCCGCAGCCGTAGAAGGCGTCGGAGACCTTGGCGGGGTTGAAATAGCACGGCGGAGCGTACATGTCGCGCAGCGCGCCGAAGAGACCCGGGTTGGTGTCGTCCTCACCCACGAGCCAGCGCGACGAGGCGTCGGTGCCCGTGCCGGCGACGCGCGTCAAGGTGGCGTTCACCGTGGTGGAGAGAAGCTGCGCCTTGATCGCGGCGCCGTCCGCCTGTCCGATCGAGAGCGCGGGAACCGTTGCGGTCGCGTCGGCGCCCGCCATGTTGACGATGCCCGTGGTGTTGTTGGCCACGATGACGCCGATGGCGCCGTTGTTCTGGGCGTTCTTGGCCTTGATCACGAAGCCACAGGTGCCGCGGTCGACGAGGGCGATCTTGCCCGCGATCTGCGCCGCGTTCGGCCAGCTGTTGACGCCGCATACGAACCCCGCCGAGGCGGCGCAGCATCCGTCGCTGAGCGTCGCTCCGGCATCAATAGCCACTCCGTCGTTGGCGAGCGCGACGTCCCCCGTGAGGTTGAAGACCGTGGGACCCCAGGCCGCCGTGCCCGCGAGCTTTCCGCCGGCGATGGCGGCCGGAGCGTTGATCGTGATGACCGGAGGCTGCGGCGTGTAAATCGAGCAGGTCGAGGCGTTGGTGCGCAGCGGATCCGTGGCCGAGTTGCCCACGGTGTCACGTCCGTTGATCCGGTCGACGGTCTCGCCCCACATGTCCGAATAGGACTCGTTGAGAGCGCCCGGCTGCCAGGCGTAGATCAGGCCGTGCGTGTACTGCGTGTAGGCGTGGCCCCACTCGTGCGCGGTGACGTCGTCGGTCGTCAAGCCGGTGCAGAACGAGATGAACGTTCCGTTCCAGGAGGCGTTCGGGCACGAATAGCCGCGATTGAAGATCGAATCCATGATCGCGCCGTTGTCGTCGAAGGAGTCACGGCTGAAGGCATTGTTGAAGTAGTCGTAGGTCTCCTTCGACGAGGTGAGCATGTTGTCCATCTCGGTGTTCCCCGTCGGGAACGGATCGCCTTCCACCCATTCCGGCCCCGCCGGATAGTCCGGAGGCACGTTCGGAAGAAATCCGCCGTCGTAGGCGCGCCGGAACATCGCGTCATAGATCCCCGGCAGCCGATCCACGACCTTGCCGGAGTGCGCGTCGACGTAGACGAACTCGCGGATGTCGGAGTCGTTGCCGACCTCGATTTGCCAGGTCAGGTAGCTTTCTCCGTCGGTGCCCCGGGCGAGCCCGGTGCGGTAGATGGTCAGGATCCCGGAGCGGGCGTAGACCTCCCGCCCTTCGTTCTCGCCCGAGATCAGGGCGATCGCCATCGCCGCAGCGTCGGTCGCGGAGCGGCTCGGGACGGGATTCACGCGGATACCCGGAATGAGGTTGCCGTTGACCGCCACGAGACGTCCATCGCCTTCGAAGTGCGCGCGCACCATGCCGGCGAACACCGGCACGCCGCGATACGACTGCTCGAAGGTCAGGTGGCGCTGGCCGAGCTTGTCGGTGCGCTCCCCGACCAGCGAAACCTCGGCGTCATCCTGGAGGCCGAGCATCCGGGAGTACTCGTGGACGAAGGCCCGTGCCTTCTCGCGCGCTCCCGCAGTGCTCTCCGCCATGAGGTCGCCATGGAAACCGGCCTCGAAACCCACGAAGCTCACGGCCCCGGTGGCATCGGAGACGCTGACACGGGCCTCTCCGCCCGTTCGTCCCATCAGCCTCTCGACACCCTGCGGGTCGTTCGCTTTGCGTTTTCCGTTCTCCTTCTCGGCGGCGCCGGCAGTGCCGAAGCCTGCAAGAAGAAGGACGAATGTCGTCGCGGAACTGATGAACCTCAGTCTTCGCATTCGGAAACCTCCCTTTCGAACAAAAAAAGTTCGACTACCCTGTCCCGTATTGGCGCTTTATAGCCGATGGAGAGACAGTTTGGAGAGGTAATCTTGGAAAATTATTGGGCGTTTGGCGGAAGGGTACGGAGAGAGGTCGAGGAGGACAATCCGAAAACCTGAAACATCCGATTCTCCGGATTCGGACCTGGCACCCGTTTCGAGATCGACCGTGGCAGGCTTCCCATCGCGCGGCGTGACCTCCAGGCGGACCACGGCCTTACCGGCCGTGATGCACTGCTCCCCTTTGGGACAGCGGGAGTCCTGAACCACGGAGACGAAACGCACGTCGACCTCGCCGCCGACCGAGACTTTTTCGCCGCCCCGAAGCTCAAACGCTTCTCCGAGTTTCACTTGCGTGGCGTCACCGCAGTGAAAGCCGGCCGAGAACAGGCAAAGAGCGGCGATCCCAAGGGATCCCGCCACGGGCCGGACTCTTCGCATCACGAAGTCCGATTACCCACGAAGCGTGCCAGATCGGGGAGAACGCCGCCCCGCCCCGGCAGCGACGACACGGTCTCGACGGCCGCAGAGACGTTCTCGGCCAGCAACTGCCGCGACTTTTCGACGCCCCAGACCCCCGGGAACGTCGCCTTGCCCGCCGCCGCGTCCTTTCCCGAGGCCTTTCCCAGGGTCGCGGCGTCCGACTCGACGTCGAGGAGGTCGTCTTTGATCTGGAAGGCCAGGCCGATCCGCTCGCCGTAGCGGTCCACGAGCAAGAGCGTCTTCTCGTCGGCGCCTGCGAGGATCGCCCCGACCAGGAGAGACGCCCGGATCAGCCGGCCGGTCTTGTTTTCGTGGATCTTCGAGACCAGCTCGGCCGTCGGAGCGGCTTCCTTTTCGGCCTCGAGGTCCGCGGCCTGCCCGCCGATCATGCCTTTGGTGCCGATCGCCTCCACGACGGTCTCGAGGACCCGGACCTTCGCGGCGGCGAACCGCTCCCCTCTCGGATGGGACGCGAAGATGCCGAGGCCGTGCGTCAGCAGCGAATCCCCGGCGAGGATCGCGGTGGCTTCGCCGAAGACGACGTGGCAGGTCGGCACGCCCCGCCGCAGGTCGTCGTTGTCGAGCGCCGGAAGGTCGTCGTGGATCAGCGAGTAGGTATGGATCATCTCCAGGCCGCAGGCCGGCGCGATCAGATCCTCAGGGCGCGCTCCCAGCACCTCACCGGCCGCGAGGCAAAGGATCGGCCTCAGCCGCTTGCCGCCGGCGAAGACCGAGTGCCGGATGGCCCGGTGGAGGTTTGTCGGCCATTCCTCGCCGGAGGGCAACAGCCGCTCGAGCTCCCGGTCCACGTCCGCGCGGCGGCGCGCGAGGAACCCGGCGACGTCGCGCGCCTCGGTCTCAGTTCCGCTCGTCATCGTCATTGGCCTCGGACCCTTCCGCCGGATCGAACGGCGCGGTCTTCCACTCCTCGGTGGACTCCTTCAGGACGATCTCGACGGACTTTTCGACCTCCGAGAGCTTCTTTTCGCAGAAGCGCGCCAGGTCCATTCCCTCCTGGAAGAGGGCGAACTGCTTTTCGAGGCCGCGGTCCTCACCCTCGAGCTCGGCCACGATGGATTCCAGGCGGCCGAGCGCCTCCTCGAAGCTCTTCTCCTTGCGAACGCGCAATGTCACTTCTTCTCCCCTTCCTCGTCGGTTCGAAAGAGCGGCCCGGGATCGAAGATCCGCCCACCTCCCCGGACGAGCGCCGAGAGCTCTCCGGAGGAGAGGCGCACGCGGATCTTCGCGCCGTCTTCGACCTCCGCCGCCGAGAGCAGCGGCCGTTTCGCCCCTTCCCGATACGCCACGGCATAGCCCCGGGCGAGCACCGCGAGGGGGCTCAGCGACTGCAGGCGCGCGGCGCATCCCGCGAGCTGTGCGCGCCGGCGCTCGGAGGAGCGGGCAAACTTCTCCTGCAGCATCGAACGGAGGCCGCGGACCGCCTCGCCGCGCCGACGGAGCTCGGCCACCCGGGTGAAGTCTTCGAGCACGCGGAAGGCCGCCGCGATCCGCGCCGCGTATTCCGCGGGCCTCCGGCCCAGCAGCGACGTCAGGGCCTGACGTCCCTGGGCGATCCGGTTCGACAGCTCGGCGAGCCGCCGCGGGAATCCCGCGAGCGCTTCGGCGCGCGACAGGCCATTGAGGCGAGCCCGCGAAAGCTCGACCCGGCCCCGCATCCCCCGCAGCAGCTGGATGCGGTCCTTCGCGACCCGCCGCGCGATCTCGTCCTTCCTCTCGCACACGAGCTCGGCCGCGGCGGACGGGGTCGGGGCGCGCAGGTCCGCGACCAGGTCGCAGATGGTCCAGTCCGTTTCGTGGCCCACACCCGAGATCGTCGGGATCCCCGAGGCCGCGAGCGCGCGGGCGACCCGTTCGTCGTTGAACGGGGCGAGATCCTCGGGCGAGCCGCCGCCCCGCGCCACGATGAGAACGTCGAACCCGCCGCGCCGGTTGAGGTGCCGGATGGCCGCCACGATTTCCGCGGCTGCGAGCTCGCCCTGGACGCGCACCGGATAGACGGTGACCGCGAGGCCGTCGTAGCGGCGGGACAGAACGTGAAGGATGTCCCGAATCACGGCCCCGGTCGGGGACGTCAGGACGGCGATCGAGCGTGGCAGCCTCGGGATCGGCCGTTTCCTCTCGGCGCCGAAGAGCCCCTCCGCCGCGAGCCTCGCCTTGAGCTGCTCGAACGCGAGCTGGAGGGCTCCGCGTCCGACGGGCTCGATCGCATGGACCTTGATCTGGAATTTCCCCTGCGGAGCGTAGAGGTCCAGGGCTCCGCGCGCCACGACTTCGAGCCCGGGCTCGAGCTGGAAGGGCACGCGCCGAAGGTCCGAAGCGAAGATGATCGCCGAGAGCGCCGCGGTCTTGTCTTTCAGCGTGAAGTAGCCGTGCCCCCCGCGCAGGTCGAATCGGCCGATCTCCCCCACCACCGATACGTCTCGCCAGGCCGTACGGAGGGTCGTTCCGACCTCCGCGAGGAGCTCCGACACGGTGTACGGGCGGGGCGGCGCGGGGAGCGGCACGGGGCTCGGCAGCATCGAGAAGGATTCTAATCGCCGGCGCCGCCGGCCGCTCTCGAAAACGGCAGCGCGAACACGAGAAGCGTCGCCATTTCCACCTCGGTGTCCCCGAAGTTGTATTCGAAGAGGCCCGCGACGCAGATCGCCGCTCCGGCGAGGAGTGCGCCCGCCCAGAGCGCTCGGAGGTCGGGACGCGTCTCGCGTCGCAGGGCGGCGACGGCGCGCGCCAGAAAGAGCCCGATCCAGGCCAGGTAGACCGCCGCCGCGAACACTCCGCTCGCCGCCGCGATCTGGACGACGTTGTTGTGCAGATGCGGCACCGTCCAGCGCGGCGCGTCGGGGTCCCGATAAAGCGGGTAGTAGAGCTTGACCATGTCGGGTCCGAGGCCGAAGACCGGATAGTCGCCCACGATGCGCATGCCCGCGCGAGCCATCGCGACGCGGTCGCGGTTGGTCGTGTCGGAGAGGTCTCCGATCGAGCGAATGCGCTGGCGGATGTCCGGCGGGGACAGCAGGAACACGGCGAGGATGGCCGGAGCGAGAACGAGGAGGCCCTTCGGGCGCCTCACGGCCACGTAGAGAAGCAGCGCCGCGAGGATGCCGACGTAGGAGCCGCGCGTGAAGGTGAAGAGGACGGCGGCGAGCGGCACGACACAGGCGATTCCGGCCAGCCTCCACCGTCCCCGGCCCTCGAGCGCCAGGCCGAGCAGGAGCCCCGCGGCAATGGTCGCGAGGCCCGAGAACGTCATGTAGTGCGAGAGCGTCGCGCGGATCCGGTTCCCGAGATCGTCGCCGCCATGGAGGAATTGCCAGACGCCGAGCAGTGCGAGCGCCGTCCCGGAAGCGGCGAGCGTCAGCACGAGCGTGCGCGCCTTCCGCGGGCCGTCGACGAGATCCATCGTGATGGGAATCAGCAGGAGCAGCGAGAGCCCGGGAAGGTGCCGGGCGCTGACCGCCGGCTCACGGGAGAAGACCGCCGACGCGGCCGTCAGGATCGCCAGGCCGCCCGCCAGCAGACAGAACGGCGAGCGCAGGCTCGCGGGGAAACGGCGCTCGCGGATGAGCGAGGCGACCCAGAAGGCGGCAAGGAGCCCGAAGACCGCGTAGGCCGCGGAGATGAGAGGGGTCAGAAAGGCGAAGAGAAGCAGGAGGGCGAACGCGGTCTTCCGGTACGCCACGCCTGTCACCCTCGACGAATTCTCAGCGGCCGGCCGCCTCCGAGCCGGGGAGGGCCTCGTCGATCAGCATCACCGGGATGTCCGAGACGATCGGATACACGAGATCCGCCTGCTTCGAGTACAGCCCCTGCGTGACGACGGGCTCCTCGTCGCGGAACTTCTCCCGATACTTCTCGACGAGAGCCTTGCGCGTGGCTTCCCGGAGCTCGACGAGCTCGAGGGGCCCCTTCGTCTTCGGACACACCAGAATCGCGAGGAGCTCGGGATCCACGGCCATGCGGCGCCTCCGCGCGAGAGTCTATCTCCGAAGCCGGCGCGGACGCTTAATGGCGGCCAGCGGACAGCTGATAGCTTCTTTTCGTGCGGATCCTCCACGTGGTGGCGGGCGAAAAGTGGACCGGCATCGCCGCGGTCGTCTACGACTGGACGCGCGCTCTGGTCGAGGCCGGAGTGGAGGCGCAGTTCGCATTCGTCGGCGAGAGTCCCCTCGCGCGGAGGATCGCGGGGCCCGGCTGGGTGCGCCCGATCCTGTCTCGCCCTCATGGCATCCGCGGAACGTTGCAGGACCTTCCGGCGCTCCGCCGAACCCTGGCCCGCGAACGGTTCGACCTCGTCCACGCGCACTCCTCGCACGACCACGCCCTCGCCGTCGCGGCCGCCGCCTCGCTGAAGCGACAGCTGCGGCCGCGAGTCGTCCGGACGCTCCATCACGTTCGCCACGCGCGGCCGGATCGCTTCATGCGCGCCGTCTTTCGCCGAACCGCCGCGTTCACGTTCGCCAATCGAGAGATCGCCGAGGTCTCGGGCGTCCCCGGACCGGTCCAGCTCCCCGTCGTCGATCCGGTCGTCTTCTCGCCTCGAACCGGGCCGAGGCCGGCGGGCCCGGCGGCCCTTCTGCCGGACGGCGGTCTCGTCGTCGGCACAGTCGGGAAGCTCGCCCGCGGACGCGGCCACGAGGAAGCGATCGCCGCGGCGGCGCCGCTCGCAGACGGCGCGGTCCTGCTGCACGTCGGGAAGGGCGAGTGGCTCCCTGAGCTCCGCGCGGCGGCCGAGCGGCTCGGCACCGCCGCGCGGAACCTCTGGGCCGGTTATCAGGATGAGGCGCTTCCCGACTTCTACCGGAGCATGGACGTCTTCCTCTTTACGGCCTCGGGGTCGCAGCAGGGACAGCGCGCGATCCTGGAGGCGATGGCGACGGGGCTTCCCGTCGTCGCGCTTCCCGTGCCGGGCGTGCGCGACCTGGTGGCCGACGGCGTCGAAGGTCTCGTGGCCGAAGACGTACCGAGCGCCACCGCCGCGCTGCGCCGGCTGGCGGCGGAGCCGGAGTTGCGTGCGCGCATGGGGGAAGCCGCCCGGCGCCGGGCGCTGGGCTTCGGAGGCGCCGGCTTCGCGTCGGCCGCGCGGGACTTCTATGGCAGAGTGCGGAGCGCATGAAGGGCGCGTTCCGCCGAATCGCCGGGGCCGCCGTTCTCTTCGCCGCTTCGACCGCGGCGTTCGCCCAGGCCCCGGGGTCTCTGCTGCGGGCCGTGGTCGTGAGCCGTCACGGCGTGCGCACTCCGACGATGTCCAACGAGGTTCTCGCGAACTGGGCCCGGCAGCCCTGGCCGACGTGGAAGGAGCCGCTCGGATCCCTCACGCCGAAAGGCCGGCGACTCGCGACGCTCATGGGGAGTTACTACCGCTCCGCGTTCGCGGCGGAGAACCTCCTTCCCGAGAACGCCTCTGGCTGTCCCGCGCCCGGCAGCATCTACGTTTACGCCGACGTCGCCGAGCGCACCGAGCAGACGGCGCAGGGTCTTCTCGACGGGCTCGCTCCGGGTTGCGGCATCCCGATGCGCTCGCGCGCCCCCGCGAAGGTGGACGGCGTCTTCCATCCGGTCGCTGCCGGCGTCTGTCGCATCGACCCGTTCGAGGCCCAGTCGGCTGTCCTGGCCCGCGTGGGAGGCGACTTTTCGGCGCTGGTCGCGAAGCATCGCGCCGCGTTCGACAGGCTCCAGTCCATTTCCGGCTGCTGCGCCCCGGCCCTCTGCGCCGCGTACGGGCGTCCGGCCGGTTGCACTCTTCCGGAGGTCCCGACCGCCCTGGTCGGCCTGTCCAACGGACAGGGGATCTCGCTGATCGGCGGCCTCTCCTTCGCGTCCACCGCTTCCGAGCTCTTTCTGCTCCAGTACGCGGACGGAAAGCCGCTGCCCGAAGTCGGATGGGGCCGCGCGGGACCGGCCGAAATTCGAGAGGTTCTTCCCCTCCACGATGCGCTCTTCGATCTGCTGTTTCGCACGCCGTACCTCGCGCGACGGGAAGGCTCGTCGCTTCTCGCTCGCGCCGCGAGCGCGGTCACCGGGACGGCGATCGGCGGCCTCCCCGAGCCCGAGCCCGCCGTGCGCGATGCCCGCGTCGTGGCCTATGTCGGCCACGACGACAACCTCGCGAACCTCGGGGGACTTCTCGGCGCGAAGTGGTCGCTGCCGGGCTATCCCGAGAACGAGACGCCCCCGGCCGGAGCTCTCCTGCTCGAGAGACGCCGCGCGGCGGACCGCGCGGGCGGCGGGGACGACATCTTCGTGTCCTACGTTTCCCAGACGCTCGACCAGATGCGCGACGCCGCGCCGCTCACGCCGGCGTCACCGCCGATCCGGACGCCCATCCGGATCCCCGGCTGCAGCCGCGACGAGCCCGGCTACCCGTGCCCGGTCGCGGATTTCGCGGGGCTCGTGGCGCGCGCGATCGACGCCGACTGCGTCGACCGGACGCCCTGAAACCTAAAGCGACCCCAGAACCTCGCGCGGGTGCGACTTGGGCGAGACCTTCGGGTGGGCCTGCGCGATCTTCCCCTGGGGATCGATGACGTAGGTGATGCGGCTGGCGTACTCGGCCTTCGGGTCGTCGGTCGCGCCGTAGGACATCCCGATGTCGCGCTTCACGTCGCAGAGAAGCGGAAACGGATAGTCGAACTTCTTCGCGAAGGCGGCGTTTTCCTCGACCGTGTCGAAGGACGCGCCGAGGATCTC
>Ga0207701_10006434_pt1 | contig 11731 bp, 8 predicted proteins | sample KBSSwiSSwithPhiX_FD_184294 | JGI IMG/M metagenome (GOLD analysis project Ga0207701, IMG submission 184294) | Switchgrass rhizosphere bulk soil microbial communities from Kellogg Biological Station, Michigan, USA, with PhiX - S5 (SPAdes) (version 2) | ecosystem: Environmental > Terrestrial > Soil...
CCATCGAGGCCACCGTGGGTGAGAAGGTCGGCGCCGCTTCGGGCGCCAGCTTCGGCAAGCTGCCGGTGCTGTTGCGCAAGGCCGAGAGCTTCCTTGGCAACCGGCTGGAGCAGCGCACCGCGTCCGGGGCGTCCGGGGGGGCGTCAGGCAGCGACGGGGCGGGGGTGGCAGGTGGCAACGGGGCCGCGCCCCAGCGCTCTTTCGGAGGCGCCATCAATTCGCGCGAGGACGTCATCCGGGCGCTGGACGCGATTTGCTCGTATTATGCGAAAAACGAGCCCTCGAGCCCGATTCCCATGTTCATGGAGCGCAGCAAGAAGCTGGTCATGATGAACTTCGTCGACATCGTCAAGGAGCTGGTCCCCGACGCCCTCTCCCGCGTCGACATGCTGCGCGGCCAGGCACAAGAGGGCTGACGGCTGACGGCTGACGGGCTGACGCGTCGAAAGAGGTGACCGAGGAACCAGGGGCGGAGCACGAGGTCAGAGCAAGCGCGCAGGAAGAAAAGTCAGGGGGCGCCGCGTCGCGCGGGAAGTCGGGTCAGAGCTTTGCGTTTTCTTCACCAGGAGAGATCACATGGGCAGCAGTCAAAAGTTCATCGCACGTAACAGGGCGCCCCGGGTTCAGATCGAATATGACGTCGAGCTCTACGGCGCGCAGAAGAAGGTGCAGCTTCCCTTCGTCATGGGTGTCATGTCGGACCTGTCGGGTAACTCCAAGGAACCATTGCCGGCCGTGGCCGATCGCAAGTTCCTGGAGATCGACGTCGACAACTTCGACGAGCGCATGAAGGCGATGAAGCCGCGCGTCGCGTTTCAGGTGCCGAACACCCTGACCGGCGAGGGGAATATGTCGGTCGACATCACGTTTGACAATATGGATGATTTTTCGCCGGCCGCGATCGCTCGCAAGGTGGCTCCGCTGCGTGAGTTGCTCGAGGCGCGCCAGCAGCTGTCCAACCTGGTCACCTACATGGACGGCAAGACCGGGGCCGAGGACCTGATTGGCAAGGTGCTGAAGGACCCGGCGCTGCTCAAGTCGCTGGCCTCGGCGCCGAAAGCGGCGGATTCCGCGCAACCCGAAGGCGGCGCGGCCGATAAGGACAAGTAAAATGGCCGAGACACAGCAGAGCAAGCCCGAGGGAGAGGTCGCCACCGCCGACGCGGGCGACTTCGCGTCGTTGCTGCAGAAGCAGTTCAAGCCCCAGACCGATCGCGCCAAGGACGAGGTCGAAGCGGCCGTCCGCACCATGGCGCAGCAGGCGCTGGAGAAGACCACGGTCATCGGCACCGATGTCATCGAGTCGATCAACTCGATGATCGCGGCCATCGACAAGAAGATGAGCGAGCAGATCAACGCCATCATCCACAACAAGGACTTCCAGCAGCTGGAGAGCGCCTGGCGCGGTCTGCACTACCTGGTCAACAACACCGAGACCGACGAGATGTTGAAGATCCGGGTGATGAACATCTCCAAGAAGGACCTGCACAAGACCTTGCGCAAGTTCAAGGGCGCGGCCTGGGACCAGAGCCCGATCTTCAAGAAGCTGTACGAGGAAGAGTTCGGCCAGCTGGGCGGTCAGCCCTACGGTTGCCTGGTGGGCGACTACTACTTCGACCACAACGCGCCCGACGTCGAGCTGCTGGGCGAGGTGGCCAAGATCGCGGCCGCCATCCACGCGCCGTTCATCTCGGGCACCTCGCCGTCGCTCCTGCAGATGGAGTCCTACTCGGAGCTGGCCAACCCGCGCGACCTGACCAAGATCTTCACCACGCCCGAGTACGCCGGGTGGCGCTCGCTGCGCGAGTCGGAGGACGCGCGCTACCTGGGCCTGACCATGCCGCGCTTCCTGGCGCGCTCGCCCTACGGCGCCAAGAGCAACCCGGTCGAGGCCTTCGACTTCGAGGAGGACACCGCGGGCGCCGACAGCGGCAAGTACGCCTGGGCCAACGCCGCTTACGCGATGGCCACCAACATCAACCGGTCGTTCAAGCTGTACGGCTGGTGCTCGCGCATCCGCGGCATCGAGGCCGGCGGCGCGGTCGAGGGGCTGCCCACGCACGCCTTCCCGACCGACGACGGCGGCGTCGACATGAAGTGCCCGACCGAGATCGCGATCAGCGACCGGCGCGAGGCCGAGCTGGCCAAGAACGGCTTCATGCCGCTGATTCACAAGAAGAACTCGGACTTCGCGGCCTTCATCGGCGCGCAGTCTCTGCAAAAGCCGGCCACCTACGACGACCCTGACGCCACCGCCAACGCCAACCTGGCGGCGCGCCTGCCGTACCTGTTCGCGACCTGCCGCTTCGCCCACTACCTGAAGTGCATCGTCCGCGACAAGATCGGATCCTTCAAGACCAAGGACGAGGTGCAAAGCTGGCTGTCGAGCTGGATCGTCCAGTACGTCGACGGCGACCCGACCCACTCCAGCGAAGAGGTCAAGGCGCGCATGCCGCTGGCCGATGCCGAGGTGGTGGTCGAAGAAGTGGAAGGGAACCCGGGGTTCTACACCTCGAAGTTCTTCCTCCGGCCGCATTACCAGCTCGAGGGGCTCACGGTCTCGCTGAGACTGACCTCGAAGCTGCCATCAGCAAAGGCTGGGTGATTCCCCAGAACCTTTAACCATGTCTGTGTCCCTGCGTTCGACCGGGGACTCCCATTGTTCGAGATCAAAGGAGTGGGTTCATGGCCGGTGATATTTTTCTCAAGCTGGGTGACATCAAGGGCGAGTCGCAGGGAGAAGGACACAAGGACGAGATCGAGCTCCTGTCCTGGAGCTGGGGGGCCACCCAATCTGGATCCACCCAGAGCATCCAGGGCTCGACCGCCGGCAAGGTCAACGTCCACGATCTGACGTTCACCAAGCTGGTCGACTCGGCGACGCCCAACCTGGTCAAGGCGGTATGCGGTGGCACGGCCTACAAAGAGGCGCTGCTGGTCTGCCAGAAGTCGGCGGGCGCCGGCAAGCCGAAGGTCCCCTACCTCAAGATCAAGCTCGGCAACGTGCTGGTCTCGTCCCACTCGATCGGCGGCACCGGCGGCAGCGACGAGACCACCGAGACCATCTCGCTGAACTTCGGCAAGGTCGAGGTCACCTACACCCAGCAGACCGCAGAGGGTGGCGCGGGCAAGGCGGTGCCGGTGTGCTGGCACATCCCGGCCGGCAACGACAAGTGGGGCTGATCGACGCCCGCTGCTGAGCAGCCCTACCTGCGCGAAACACCGAGGACATCGCGCTCGGCGACAATGCCGGGCGCGATGTGCTCTTTTCTGGATGGCTTTTCTGTCAAAGGGGCGCATCGATGACCGCTGAAGAGAGCGTACGGGCCGGACGTCTCGACGAGGCGCTGGCGGACCTGCAGGCGCAGGTGCGCAAACAGCCTGCGGATCCGCGCCTGCGGATCTTTCTCTTTCAGCTGCTGTGCGTGCTGGGCCAGTGGGAGCGCGCCCTGAACCAGCTCAAGGTCGCCGGCGAGATGGATCCCAACGCGGCCACCATGATGGCGACCTACAAGGAAGTCCTGCGCTGCGAGATGCTGCGCGCCGAGGTGTTCGCCGGCAAGCAGAGCCCGCTGCTGTTCGGCAAGCCGGCGGAGTGGATGGCCCTGCTGATGCAGGCCTTGCGGCTGACCGGACAGGGCAAGTTCGAGGAGGCGGCGCCGCTGCGCGAGCGCGCCTTCGACGCCGCGCCCACCACGCCCGGGTCGGTGGACGGCCAGGCCTTCGAGTGGATCGGCGACGCCGACCCGCGCATCGGACCGATGCTGGAGGCGATCGTCAACGGCCGCTACTACTGGATCCCCTTCAACCGCCTGAGCGAGATCAAGATCGAGAAGCCGGTCGACCTGCGCGACGTGGCCTGGACGCCGGCCACCCTGACCCTGGCCAACGGCGGCGAGACCGTCGCGCTGGTGCCGACCCGCTACCCGGGGTCGGAGAGCGCCAGCAACCCGGCGCTGATCATGGCGCGCGGCACCGAGTGGATCGAGAAGCCGGGCGCCACCCACCTGGGCCTGGGCCAGCGGTTGCTGGCGACCGATCAGGGCGAATACGCGCTGATGGACGTGCGGGTGATCGCGCTCAGCGGCGTCGACGATGGCGCCGCCGCGATGGAGCCGTCCGAGTCCACCCTGGGCGACGACGAAGACACCGACCACGGCGAGGACGAACCGAAACCGGAGGCCTAGCGGATGGCGGAGCTCACCCAGAAGGAGCGGCTGCAGCCCTCGCTGCTGGATCGGCTCACCGACGACAGTCCCGGCGAGCGCCGCGAGTCGCGCGACAAGCACGTGATCTCGCCCGCGCGCCTGCGCGAGTGCGTGCGGCGCGACCTGACCTGGCTGCTCAACACCGCGAATCTGGCGACCGTCGAGGATCTGGACGAGCACCCGCAGGTGGCGCGCTCGGTGCTCAACTACGGCATGCCCGACCTGGCCGGGCACGTGGCCTCGAGCATCGACGTGCGCTCGATGGAGCGGCTGCTGTGCAACGTGATCTGGGACTTCGAGCCGCGCCTGATCCGCAGCTCGGTCAAGGTCAAGCTGGTCGTCGACGACAAGAAGATGGACCCCAACGCCATGTGGTTCGACATCGAGGCAGAGCTGTGGGCGCAGCCGCTGCCGCTCCGGCTGTTCCTGCGCACGGAGATCGATCTCGAGAACGGGGGGGTCAAGATCGCCGAAGCCGACGGTCAGCGCGGCTGATGGATCCCAAACTTCTTCGCTACTACGGCCGCGAGCTCCAGTACGTCCGCGAGATGGGCGCCGAGTTCGCGCGTGACTTCCCCAAGATCGCCGGCCGCCTGGGCCTGGACACCTTCGAGTGCTCTGATCCCTACGTCGAACGGCTGCTGGAGGGCTTCGCCTTCCTTGCGGCCCGCGTCCAGCTGCGCATCGACGCCGAGTTCCCGCGCTTCACCCAGCATCTGCTGGAGATCGTCTACCCGCACTACCTGGCGCCCACGCCGTCGATGGCGGTGGTGCAGATGCGGCCCAACCTGGCCGAAGGGACGCTGGCGCAGGGCTACAAGGTGCCGCGCAACACCCCCCTGCGCAGCCTGCTGGGTCGCGGCGAGCAGACCCCCTGCGAGTACCGCACGGCGCACGACGTGATGCTGTGGCCGCTGGAGATGACCCACGCCGAGTACACCGGCTATGTCGGCGACATCGGCGATCTGCGCCTGCCGGCCCGCCCGCGGGCCGCGATCCGCCTCAAGCTGCGCACCACCGCGGGGCTGAATTTTTCCGATCTGGCGCTGGACGACCTGACCCTGTTCATCCGCGGCGCCGACGAGCTGCCGATGCGCATCTATGAACAGCTGGTGGGCCACGCCGTCGCGGTGGTGGCGCGTCCCACGACCAGGCCGGCGCCCTGGCAGCACGCGGTGGTCGAGGATCCGGTCCAGACCGTCGGCTACGGCAACGACGAAGCGCTGCTGCCGTACGGGCCGCGCTCGTTCCAGGGTTACCGGCTGTTGCAGGAGTACTTCGCCTTCCCGGCGCGCTATCTGTTCGTGCGCCTGCCCGGGCTGGCCGAGGCGGTGCGCCGCTGCACCGCCCCGGAGCTGGAGATCCTGGTGCTGACCGACGTGCACGATCGCGCGCTGGACGGCGCGGTCAGCCCCGACAACTTCGCGCTGTTCTGCACCCCGGCGGTCAACCTGTTCCCGCGCCGCGCCGATCGGGTGCATCTGACCGAGGCCGAGACCGAGTACCACGTGGTGGCCGATCGCACCCGCCCGCTGGACTTCGAGGTGCACACCGTCCGCGAGGTGATCGGCTACGGATCCAGCTCGGAGCTCAAGCAGACCTTCCAGCCGTTCTTCGCCTGGAACGACATGACCACCACCGAGGAGCCGCCCGCCTACTACACGCTGCAGCGGCAGCCGCGCGTGCTGTCGGCGCGCCAGCGCACGCAGGGCACCCGCACCAGCTACATCGGCAGCGAGGTGTTCATGGCGCTGGTCGATCCCCAGGAGGGCCCCTACCGATCCAGCCTGCGCCAGCTGGCCATCGAGACCATGTGCACCAACCGCGACCTGCCGTTGCAGCTGTCGGTGGGCCAGGCGCACACCGACTTCACCCTCGAGTCGGGCGCGCCGGTCGAATCGACGCGCTGCCTGGCCGGGCCGACGCCGCCGCGCGCGTCGGTCGCCGACGGCGACACCAGCTGGCGGCTCATCAGCCACCTGTCGCTCAACTACCTGTCGCTGGTCGACGCCAACGCGGGCGCCGGCGAGAAGGCGGCGGCGCTGCGCGAGCTGCTGTCGCTGTACGCCGACGCCAACGACTCGAACACCCGCAAGCAGATCGAGGGGGTGCGCGAGACCGCCAGCGGCGGCATCACCCGCGCGCTGCCGGTGCCCGGGCCGACCACCTTCGGGCGCGGGCTGGAGATCGCGGTCACCTGCGACGAGGCCGCCTTCGAGGGCAGCGGTGTGTTCTTGCTGGGCGCGGTGCTGGAGCGCTTCTTCTCCAAGTACGTGTCGATCAACTCGTTCACCGAGACCGTGCTGCGCACCGTGCAGCGCGGGGAGATCATGAGATGGAAGGCGAGAACCGGGCTCCGGCAGGCGATCTAGCGTCGCCGGACGTCGCCGCGCCCCTGGTGGGGGAGGTCGGCGCGCAGCGATCGCCTGCGGCCGCGCCGGGCGCCCCGGGTGCGCGGCCACCCGCGCCCGGCGGGACCTCGCCGGCCGGGCCGGCCCAGGCGCCCGCGCCGCCGCCGGGCCGGGCCACGCTGTCGCGCGAGAAATCAGCCGCCATCGACGCGCTGATCGGGCAGGTCGCGCGCGCGCCCGAGGCGTTCGACTTCTATCAGGTGCTGCGCCGGCTGGAGAGCCTGTACTGCGATCGGCCGGAGCGGCCGCGCCTGGGGTCGGCGTCACGACCGGCGGACGAGCCGATCCGCCTGGGGCAGCAGCCGTCGCTGGAGTTCGCGCCGCGCGTGATGGCGGGGGTGGCGCCGGGCAAGAACGGCGCGCCGCCGCGGCTCTCGATCAACTTCTTCGGCCTGCTGGGACCCAACGGGCCGATGCCGCTGCACATCACCGAGTACGCGCGCGAGCGCGAGCGCCACGTCGAGGACGCGACGATGGCGCGCTTCTTCGACCTGTTCCATCACCGCATGATGCTGCTCTTCTACCGGGTGTGGGCCACCGCGCAGCCGGCGGTGGGCCACGATCACCCGGCCAGCAACCGCTTCATCACCTATATCGGGGCCATGGCCGGGCTGGGCATGCCGTCGCTGCGCGCGCGCGACGACATGCCCGACGCCGCCAAGTACTTCTACGCGGGCCACCTGGCGGGCCAGACCCGGCACGCCGAAGGCCTGGAGTCGATGGTCCAGGGGTTCTTCCAGATGCCGACCCAGATCGAGCCGTTCATGGGCAGCTGGCTGGAGGTCCCGCCCGGGCACCAGTGGCGCCTGGGCACGCGCGGCGTGCAGGGTGGGGCGCTGGGCGGATCCACCATCGCCGGCCGTCACGTGTGGAGCCGGCAGCAGAAGTTCCGGGTCACCCTGGGTCCGCTCAACCGCGGGCAGTTCCAGCGCATGCTGCCGGGCGGGCAGAGCCTGAAGAAGCTGACCGCGCTGGTGCGCAACTACGCCGGGGACGAGCACCTGTGGGATCTGCGCCTGATCCTCGACGAGCAGACCGAGGAGGCGTGCCGGCTGGGACGCTCGCGTCTCGGCTGGACGTCCTGGCTGGGCAAGCCCAAGCGCGGACGCCGCGAGGATCTGATATTGGATCCCCAGGCCGAAGCTGTTCAGTCGACGGCTGCTGCATGAGCGGCGCCAACACAGCCCTTTGCGGGCGGGAGAGACAACATGTCGGAAATCAGCCGCGTCAAGCTGTTCGAGAAGCTGAATAGCGTCGGGTACAAGGCGATCGAGAGCGCCACGGTCTTCTGCAAGCTGCGGGGCAACCCGTACGTGGAGCTGGTGCACTGGTTCCACCAGATCCTGCAGACCCAGGACTCCGACTTTCACCGCATCGTGCGCCACTTCCAGCTCGAGCCGTCGCGCGTCGCCAAGGATTTCACCGAGGCGCTCGATCGGTTGCCGCGCGGGGCGACGTCGATCTCCGATCTGTCACAGCACGTCGAGGACGCCGTCGAGCGGGGCTGGGTCTACGGCAGCCTGATGTTCGGCGACACGCAGGTGCGCACCGGCCACCTCATGATCGGCGTGCTCAAGACCAGCAGCCTGCGCAACGCCCTGCTGGCGATGTCGCGCGAATTCGACAAGGTCAAGCCCGACCGGCTGACCGATGAGTTCGACGCCATCGTGGGCGGTTCGCCCGAGACCTCGCTGCGCGCGTCCGGTTCGCCGGCCGCCCCCGGCGAGGCCAGCGGCGCGATCGCCCCGGCCGCGATGGGCAAGCAAGAGGCGCTGCAGAAGTTCTCGGTCGACCTGACCGAGCGCGCGCGCAATGGCGAGATCGATCCCATCGCCGGGCGCGACGAGGAGATCCGGCAGATCGTCGACATCCTGATGCGGCGCCGCCAGAACAACCCGATCCTCACCGGCGAGGCCGGCGTCGGCAAGACCGCGGTGGTCGAGGGCTTCGCGCTGCGCATCGCGCGCGGCGACGTGCCGCCGATGTTGAAAGATGTGTCGCTGCGTGCGCTGGACGTGGGCCTGTTGCAGGCCGGCGCCAGCATGAAGGGCGAGTTCGAGAACCGCCTGCGCTCGGTCATCGACGAGGTGCAGTCATCGCCCAAGCCGATCATCCTGTTCATCGACGAGGCCCACACCCTGGTGGGCGCGGGCGGCGCGGCCGGCACCGGCGACGCGGCCAACTTGCTGAAGCCGGCGCTGGCGCGCGGCAAGCTGCGCACCATCGCGGCCACCACCTGGGCCGAGTACAAGAAGCACATCGAGAAGGACCCCGCGCTGACCCGGCGCTTTCAGGTGGTGCAGGTGCCCGAGCCGACCGAGGACAAGGCGATCTTGATGATGCGGGGCATGGCCTCGACGCTGGAGGCGCACCACCGCGTGCAGGTGCTGGACGAGGCGCTGGAGGCGTCGGTCAAGCTGTCGCACCGCTACATCCCGGCGCGCCAGCTGCCCGACAAGTCGGTGAGCTTGCTGGACACCGCCTGCGCGCGGGTAGCGGTCAGCCAGCACGCCGTGCCGGCCGAGGTGCAGGACTGCCGCAGCCGCATCGAGGGGCTGGAGACCGAGCTGGCGATCATCGGTCGCGAGCAGGCGGCCGGCTGGGACACCGCCGAGCGCGAGAAGAGCTCCCGCGACAAGCTGGTGACCGAGACCAAGCGCCTGGGCGAGCTGGAGACGCGCTGGAAGTCGGAGCAGGGGCTGGTCGAGAAGATCCTGGGCCTGCGCCGCAGCCTGCGCGGCGACGGCGGGACCGTCGACGCGCCCGTGGCCGCGCTGGCTGGCAAGGACGCGGGCGCCGCCAAAGGGGCGCCAGCGCCCGCGGCCGCCGCGCCCGCCAAGAAGGCGGTGGCTCCGGCCGATGAAGCGCAGCGGCCCGCGCTGCTGGCCCAGCTCAAGGAAGCGCAGGCCGAGCTGACCAAGCTGCAGGGCAACGCGCCGCTGATCCTGCCCACCGTCGACAACCAGGCGGTGGCGTCGGTGGTCGAGGACTGGACCGGGATCCCGGTCGGCCGGATGGTCAAGGACGAGATCGAGACCGTGCTCAAGCTGACCGGCACCCTGGCCCAGCGGGTCATCGGTCAGGACCACGCGCTGGAGATGATCACCAAGCGCATCCAGACCTCGCGCGCAGGCCTGGAGAACCCGTCCAAGCCGATCGGCGTGTTCATGCTGGCCGGCCCCTCGGGCGTCGGCAAGACCGAGACCGCGCTGGCGCTGGCCGAGTCGCTGTACGGCGGCGAGCAGAACCTGATCACCATCAACATGAGCGAGTTCCAGGAAGCGCACACGGTGTCGACCCTCAAGGGCGCGCCTCCCGGATACGTCGGCTACGGCGAGGGCGGCGTGCTGACCGAGGCGGTGCGGCGGCGGCCGTACAGCGTGGTGCTGCTGGACGAGGTCGAGAAGGCGCACCCGGACGTGCACGAGATCTTCTTCCAGGTCTTCGACAAGGGGATCATGGAGGACGGCGAGGGCCGGCTGATCGACTTCAAGAACACCCTGATCATCCTGACCTCCAACGTGGGGACCGAGCTCATCGCCAGCATGTGCAAGGACCCCGAGCTGATGCCCGACCCGGAGGGCATCGCCAAGGCGCTGCGCGAGCCGCTGCTCAAGTCCTTCCCGGCGGCGCTGCTGGGCCGCATCGTCACCATCCCGTACTACCCGCTCAGCGATTCGATGATCGGCAACATCGTGCGGCTGCAGCTGGCGCGGGTGGCCAAGCGGGTCACCCAGTCGCACCGCATCCCCTTCACCTACGACGACAACGTGGTCAAGCTGGTGGTCAGCCGCTGCACCGAGCTGGAGAGCGGCGGTCGCATGATCGACGCCATCCTCACCAACACCCTGCTACCCAAGGTGAGCCGCGAGATCCTGACCCGCACCATGGAGGGCCACCCGGTCAAGAAGGTCGCCGTGACCGCCCCCGCCGGTGACTTCGAGTACGCCTTCGACTGACGTGGACGTGGACGCAGACGCAGTTGCAGGTGGAGTTGCGTCCCTGGGCGACCGCATGATCGCCTTCGCTTCGCGCCGCCTTCACCCACCAGTCACCCTCGCCCCGGTGCGCCGGGGCAAGGGTCGGGGTGAGGGGGCCGCCGACGAGAACAGGCGCTCCACTTTATCGGGCGACCCCCTCACCCTAACCCTCTCCCCCGAGGACGGGGGCGAGGGGACCGGAAACGGAGACGGGCGTTCAACGGCGCCGCGCGATCGAGCGCGGGCGGCCCGCCCGTGAGCGACGCGGGCGACCCGCCGCGCGAGCTGACGCTGGCGCAGGCGATCGAGCTGGCGCTGTCGATGCAGCGGCGCGGGCGCCTGGACGCCGCCGAGGAGATCTATCAGCGGGTGCTGGCGGCCGACCCGCACCAGGTCGACGCGCTTCATTTCCTGGGTCTCAGCCGCCATCACCGGGGCCAGCACGAAGCGGGAATCGCCCTGGTCGAGAAGGCGCTGGCGCTGGCGCCCGACAACGTCGACGCGCGCAGCAACCTGGGCAACATGCTGGCGGCGAACGGGCGCCTGGCCGAGGCGGAGGCGACCTACCGGCAGGCGCTGTCGCTGCGGCCGGATCATGTCAACGCGCTGGCCAACCTCGGCTCGGTGTTGCGCCGGCGCGGCGACCTGGCGGGCGCCGAGGCGGCGTTGCGAGGAGCCCTGGCCCTGGCCCCCGACCACGCCGAGGCGCACCACAACCTGGCCAACGTGCTGCGCGCGGCCGATCGCGACGAGGAGGCGCTGCAGTCGTACAGCCGCGCGCTGGCGCTGCGCCCCTACGACGGTGAAGCCTACCGGGGCGCCGGCGCCCTGCTTTACGCCAGCGGCCGCATCGACGAGGCGCTGGCGATCTATCGCCGCTGGCTGGAGGTCGAGCCGGACAGCGCCTCGGCGCGCCACATGATCGCCGCCTGCTCGGGCGCAAGCGCGGCGGCGCCGGCCCGGGCGTCGGACGAGTTCGTGCGCCAGACCTTCGCCGGCTTCGCCGAGGGCTTCGATCGGATCTTGACCCACCTGGACTACCGGGCGCCGGCGCTGGTCGCCGAGGCGGTGCGCAGCGCCGTCGGCGCGCCGGCGGGCGCGCTGGATGTCCTGGATGCGGGCGCGGGCACCG
>Ga0207701_10006436_pt1 | contig 11729 bp, 9 predicted proteins | sample KBSSwiSSwithPhiX_FD_184294 | JGI IMG/M metagenome (GOLD analysis project Ga0207701, IMG submission 184294) | Switchgrass rhizosphere bulk soil microbial communities from Kellogg Biological Station, Michigan, USA, with PhiX - S5 (SPAdes) (version 2) | ecosystem: Environmental > Terrestrial > Soil...
ACAGGTTCTTCGGCATCGTGGCGGGCGGACCGACGGGGAGCCCGGCCTGGCAGCACCACTACGGCCAGCCGTACCTGGCCGAGTGCGCCCGGACGGCGTCCTGCTGGTCGGACGCGGTCCACCCGACGCAGATCTACGAGTCGCTGGTCGGGCTGTTCCTGTTCGGGTCGCTGATGCTGATCCGGAAGTACCGGAAGTTCTCAGGTCAGGTGTTCCTGGGATGGGTGCTCGGTTACGGCGTCCTTCGCCCGTTGATCGAACAGGTGCGCGGCGACGAAGACCGGGGCGTCTCCCACGTGGGCTTCCAGCTGTCGACGTCCACGGTCATCGGATTCGTCTCGGTCGTTCTCGGCGTCGTGCTGCTGGTCTTCCTGATTCGCAAGTACCGCCGCGACCCCGAGGGGTCGAGGTTGTGGCTGCAGCCGGTGGGCGCTCGCGCGTCCGCCGGAGGCGAGGCGAAGGTCGAGCACAGCGGCGGGAAGCGCCGCAAGCGCGGCTGATGCGGACCGCCGCCGTCTCGCTGGCGACGGTCATCGCCGCGCTCTCGGCGTCGGCGAGCGCGCGCGCCCAGGCGCCGGCACCCGCAGCGGTGGACGCGGCAGCGCCGGCGGCACCCGCCGCGACGCCCGCGGCGCCAAGCCCGGCTGACGCGGGCGCGAAGCGCGAGGCGGAGCTGGCCGCGTCGCAGAAGGCGGTCCAGGACCTGGAAGCGCAGGTGATCGAGCTTCGCCGCATCATCGAGGCGATGGACCGCTCGCGCGCGTCCGTCGACGACATGCGCCGGCGCCTCGACGAGCTGGAGGCCCGCCTGGGCGAGAACGACCGGCGCGACGAAGCCCTGGCCGGCGGCGCGGGCCGCGAGGCCACGCTGTTCAAGTTTCGCGACGACGGGTTCGCGCTGCGCTCGCCGCACGGCCGATTTCTGCTGGTGCCGCACCTGCGCGTGCAGACCGTCTACACGGGCGCGATCGCCTCGCGCGGGACGATGGACACGGCGGACCCCGACACGTCCGCGTTCACGCTGCCGCACGCCGAGCTGATCGTCGAAGGCCACGTGGGCAGCCGGATTTTCACGTACCGGTTGCAGCTGGACGCCGCCGAATCGCCGACGATCAACGACGCTTTCGCCCAGGTGGGGAATCTGACCATGGTGCGCGGCTTCGGCGTGCGGGTGGGCCAGTTCAAGATCCCGTACGGCCTGCAGCGCCAGACCTGGAGCGGCGAGCTGGAGTTCGTCGACATCTCGTCGCCCATGTCGGCGTTCTCGCTCGACCGTGACATCGGCGTGATGGCGCTGGGGCGGCCGCTGGCGGGGCGCCTCGCCTACGAGCTCGCCGTCACGAACGGCACCGGGGGCGGCAAGTTGAACGAGAACATCGACCTCGCGTACAGCGCCCAGATCACCGCGTCGCCGTGGGGGCCGCTGCCGCCGGGCGAGGGCGATCTGCTCTGGCACCCGCAGCCGCGGGCGTCGCTGGGCGTCGCCGGTTACTACAACCTCATTCCGACGGACATCGTCGCGCGGTCCAACTTCGATCCGACCGCGAACACCGACGTCGATGGCGACGGGCGCATCGACAACGTCGCGATCTGGCAGGCGGCCGTCGAGCTGAAGGCGCTGTGGCGCGGGGCCGCGCTGCAGGCGGAATGGTTCGGACGCTACGAAATACCGGGCGGTCTGTACGAGTCGCGCAGCTACTGGGGCGGCTATGTGCAGGCGAGTTACTTCGTGATTCGCGGCCGGGTACAGGTCGCCGGCCGGATCGGCCACACCGACGAGCCCCGCTACGGGTCGACCCCCCTCCAGCGGGCGCTGTTCGGGGACCGCGTCAACGAGCAGGCCGTAGCGGTCAACGCGTACCTGCGCGGCCACCGGGTGAAAGCGCAGGTCGACTACACCCACTTGCACGCCGAGGACGCGGCGACCGGTCTGGACGCCCAGAACGCGCCGACGCAGCACCGCATCCGGGCCGCCCTCCAACTGGGATTCTGACTATTCCGGCGCCGCGGAGGCGAGGGAGGGTCCCGACAGTCGCATTGGGCCTTATGGTGGTATACGTTCCGCCCAGGAGACAGGGATGAGCCTCAAGCGAAGCCACACCAGCACGAAAAGCGCTTTCGGCGGCGGCGACGCCGGCGCGAAGGTCGATCGGCAGGAGCTGTACGACGAGCTCAAGCGCATGGCGACCAACAACGAGACGTTCACACCGGTGGACGTCTCGCTTGCGATTGGCGCCGGTGAGCCCCAGGTGTCGAAGGCGCTGCTCGGCCTCGCCGCCGAGGGTTATCTGGAAAAGGTCGAGGTCGGCAAGTACAAGGCCGCGGGAATGTCGGACCTGGGCCAGGCCGAGTTCCTGAAGGCGTTCGCGCGGGCGTCGCGCGTCGACTCCACCCGCCAGCGCGATCTCGCGGAGATCGCGCGCCTGAAACAGAACAACGACACCATGAGGCAGCGGCTGCTGACGGCGATCGCCGAGCGCGATCACTACCTGGCCGCGCTGAAGAAGCACGGGATCGATCCGGGTCCCGCGCCCACGCCCGTGGCTCCGGTTGCGGAGGCGCCCGCGGCGCCCGCTGCCGTCGCGGCGCCGCCGCCCGCAGCGCCACCGGCGCCGCCGGTTGCACAGAGCGCCGCCGACGGTCCGGCGCCCGGCCCCCAGGGGCTGGCGGTGCCGTCGCCGGCCTCCGCCGATGCGCCGTCGGGACCGGGCGACAGCGGCGGCCACGGCAGCGCGCCGGACGAGCCGAGCTCGTAAGGCTGACGCGCCCGTGCGCGTGACTTTGATCCGTCATGCCGAGGCGGGCGACGACGCGCCTCGCGATGAATCACGCGCGCTGACCGCCCGCGGGCGGGCCGACGCGCGGCGGCTCGGGCGCGCGCTGGCGCGACGGGGCGTCCGCTTCACGACGATCGTCACCAGCCCGCTGGTGCGCGCTGTGCAGACCGCGGAGATCGTGGCCGCCGCGACCGAGTTCCGCGGCCGCATGCCCGCGACCGACGTGCTGGTTCCCGAGGCGTCCGCCGGGGACGTCGTGGCCTTCCTGGCCAAGATCGCCGACGAGAAATCGGTCGCGCTGGTCGCGCACGAGCCGATCCTCTCGGCCGTGGCGGCGGCGCTGACGCGCAAGGGGCGTTACCCGGCGCTGCGCAAGGCCGAAGCGCTGCGCATCCGCCTCCCCGACGGGCCCGCGGCCGCGGGGTCGCTGCGCTGGCGCGTCGACGGCGGCACGGGCAAGCGCGAACGCTTGCGCTAGCCGCCCCCCCGCGCGAAGCGCGGGATCGCGGCTACCAGAAAAAACAGTAGTCGCATACCGCGCCTGCGGCGCGGAGCGACTAGCCGCGGGTTGGCGGCGCCGACGCTTTGAGCGTCCTCAACATCCTTGATAGGATGGGCGCGGTTATGAGTGTGGGTGACAAGAAGGACGAGACCACTGCCACCAAACCCGCGGTGCCTCCCGAGTCCGACCGGGAGCAGAAGCGCAATCTCGCCTACCTGGTCGTGCTGGCCGGCGTCAGCGCGGGCGAGATGTTCAAGCTGCAGAAGGACAAGACGATCGTCGGCCGCGGGCCCGCCGTGGGCGTGCGCCTGAACGACGAGGGCGTCTCGCGCGAGCACTGCGCGTTCGTGCGCGACGGCGACAAGATGATCGTCGAGGACATGGGCTCGACCAACGGCACGTTCTGCAACGGCATCAAGATCGACCGCCGCGAGCTGGTCGACGGCGACAAGATCATGGTCGGCTCGTCGACGATCCTGAAGTTCACCTATCACGACTACCTGGACGAGGTGTTCCAGCGCCAGATGTACGAATCGGCGCTGCGCGACGGCCTGACCAAGGTGTTCAACAAGAAGTACTTCACGGACTACCTGGAGAAGGAGTTCGCGTTCGCGGCGCGCCATGGCGGCCCGCTGGCGCTGATCTTCCTGGACATCGATTTCTTCAAGAAGATCAACGACACCCACGGCCACCCGGCGGGGGACTTCGTGCTGGCCGAGCTGTCGCAGATGATGACCACGCTGCTGCGCACCGAGGACGTGCTGGCGCGTTTCGGCGGCGAGGAGTTCACGATTCTCTGTCGCGGGTCCGATCTGTCGGGCGCGAAGATCGTCGCCGAGCGCGTCCGCAAGGCCGTCGAGGAACGGAAGTTCAGCTTCGGAGGCAAGGACATCCCCGTGACGGTCAGCCTGGGCGTCGTGGCCATTCCCGAGAGCGGCATCACCGAGCACAACGCCTTCCTGGCCGCGGCGGACAAGGCGCTTTACGAGTCGAAGCGCAACGGCCGCAACCGCGTCTCCGTCGCGGGGTCCGAAAAGACGCCCAACGAACCGCGCAAGCGCACCACCACCAGCTCAGGCCCGATCCGGTCCAGCTAATCCAGGCGCACGAGCGCCAGCAACGCTGCGGCCGCGAGCCCGGCGGCGCCGATCAGGTAGGGCGCGCGCGGATCGACCGCCGCGTACAGCGCGCCGCCGACCAGCGGCCCGGCGGCGCGGGCCAGCGCGGCGGCCGATTGCAGCGCGCCCAGCGTCACGCCCTGGGTGGTGACGCCGGCGCGCCGCGACGCGAACGCGGGCAGCGACGGCGTGGTCAGGCCGTTGCCCAGCGAGATCAGCCCGGCTGACGTGTACAGCGCCACCTTTGCCCAGGCGCCGAACGAGGTCGACAGGCCGAGCAGCGCGAACGCCGCCGCCTGGATCGCGATGCCGGCCTGCACCAGCCGCGCTTCGCCGAAGCGCGGCGCCAGCCGGCGCACCAGGCCCCCCTGCACGATCGCGCCGACGATGCCGACGATCATGAAGATGAAGCCCGTGGCGGCGACCGACATCCCGAAGCCGTCCGCGGTGTACAGCGCGAACGTCTGCTCCATCCCCGCGAACCACAGCACCATCGCGAAGTTCAGCGTCGCGGCCACGCCCACGCCCGGGACGGCCAGCGCGGTCCGCAGCGCGGTGATGTCCAGCGGGACCGCGCGCCGCACCGACTTACCGCGCCGCTCGGCGGGCAGCGATTCCGGCAACGTGCGCAGCGCGAGCAGGAAATTGACGGCGGCCAGGCCGGCGGCGACGAACGCCGGCAGCGTCCCTTCCCGGCCCAGCAGCCGCATCTGCGACAGCTGGCCGCCGATGCCCGGACCCAGGATGAACCCGAGGCCGAAGGCGATGCCGATGATCCCCATGCCGCGCGCGCGGTGCTCGGGCGGCGTCACGTCGGCGACGTAGGCCTGCGCGACGGCGATGTTCGCGGTGGCGATGCCGCTGAACGCGCGGGCCGCCAGCAGCAGCAGCAATGACGGCGCCAGCCCCACGAAGGCCATACCCACGGCGGTGGCGGCGATGCTCCAGAGCAGAACGGGGCGACGCCCGACCCGATCGGACAGACGTCCCCAGATCGGGATGAAGAGGAACTGCATGACCGAGTACACGGCGCCGGGCATGGTCGCGACGAAATCGCTGGCGCCCAGCTGGCGCGCCAGCGCGGGGAGAAACGGGATCACCAGACCGAAGCCGAGCAGATCGATGAACACCGTCAGGAACAGCGTTCCGATCGAGGCGGTGCGCACGTAGCGCGCGGGCGCCGGAGGTGCCACGGGAACGTCGCTGGGCGGTGGGGCGGTCATGGGGCCTGAGCTTGCGGGCAGGGTACCGCACGGAAGGTCGCGAGGCGCGTCCGGCGCCACCAGGCGCCGGTGGCGCGCCGTTCGTCGCGGCTCGTGAATTGGTATTGCCAGAACACCAGCCGAACCGCGGCGGGGTGGGGCGGCAGCGGCGCGCGGAACAGCGGCTGGACCACCTGAGGTTCCTCGCATAGCCGTTCGATCAGCACGTGCACGTAGCCGGGCGCGCGGCGCTGGAAGCCGAGACCGTAGAACCACAGCCGGAAGTCGACACGCGGCTGATGGGGCGCGACGAAGTCGGGGGCGCGGTTCAGATCGCCCGGCTTGTGGTGGAAGTGTTGAGCCGTCCACGCGGCGTCGTCGGCTTGCCGTTCCTCGACGGGGCCTTCCGCCAGCGTCTGGAATTCGGGCTCGATGCGCTCGCGCGTGATCGACGCGAACAGGTGGTACGTGTTGACGAGGCGAAATTGCCAGTCGAGCTGGAGCACCGGATTCACGAACGCGAGCCCGGGGCCGGGCTGACCGAAGTGGACGTTCGCGTCGGCGACGGAGACCAGCGCGAACACACCGGCGCCGACGACCGCTGTCCATTTATGCGCGGACGCGAACCGCGGCGGCAGCGCGAGACGAGGGATGCGGCGGGTCAGCTGCGCGAAGCGGGAGGCGAACCGCCGTGCGGCTTCTGGCGCGAAGCGCGCGGCGCGCGAAACCCAGGCGCGCGCGCGGGCGACGTCGGCGTCGTCGAGCAGGAACACGCCCAGCAGGACCGCCAGGTAGCAGAAGAAGCCGTAGTTGGCGGTCGCGGCGTTGACGATCTGAAACAGCGTGAAGGCGGCGAACGCGGCCAGGCGCGCCTTGCGCGGGCCGAAGATCCCGAACGGGATCACCAGCTCGAAAAACAGCGTCGCCCGGCTTTCGAAGTGGTGCCACCAGGCGGGGAGGTGGTGCGCGTACCAGGCCAGCAAGGTCGGCAGCGGCGCGGTCTCGTAGTAGTAGGTCATCGCGCTGCCGTCTTGCCAGTCGCGCAGCGGCGAGCCCCACTTGGCGAGGCCGGATTCGAAGTAGAGCTTGAACAGCACCAGCCGGAACACGAAGTGGGCGATGGGCGCGGGGCGATCGGTACGCAGGAAGATCGCGAGGAAGCCGCACTCGATCAGCAGGTTGTCCCACTGGAACGACAGGAAGTCGCGCGTGACCGTCACGTACGAGAGATAGAGCAGCGTCGACAGCGCGAAGCAGGTGCGGCGGAAGACGCCGAGCAGCGCGCCCAGCGAAAGCACGACACCCAGCACGATGCCGGCGGTCAGCGCGCCGTCGGAGTGAAACCACCACGCGAGCGTCGGCAAGTTCGCCAGCGTCCCCTCTGGCATCGTGCGCGCCGTTTCGATCAGATCGGCGACCGGCAGCAGGCCGTGGCTGCCGATCAGCACCTGCACCTGCACGCCCAGCGACACCCACGCGATCAACGAAACGATCGCCAGCCCCTGCGCAAACACCGTCGCGACCTCAGGACCCGACCCGAACGTCCAGCGGAGCTTCGACGCTCGCGCGCCCTCACCCCGACCCTCTCCCGCAAGCGGGAGAGGTCTTGTTCCCTCTCCCCCTTGGGGGAGAGGGAGATCAGATCTTGTCCCCTCTCCCCGCTCTGCGGGGAGAGGGTTAGGGTGAGGGGTCCCCGCCATCACGTCTTCGGCACGACGCGCCCGGCGGCCCGCAGCGCCTCGCGCGCATCGTCGATGGCGGCCAACGTCGGCGCGTCGGGGCCCTTCGGGAAGTCCTCGCGCCGACCCGTCATCACCTCCAGCGTCGCGCGCACCGACGCGGACAGCGCGGACAGGTCGTAGCCGCCCTCGAGCATCAGCGCGATCTTTCCGCCGCACGTCTCGTCGGCCAGCTGCGCCAGCCCGCTGGCCATCGCCGCGAAGCCGCGCTCGCTGACGCGCATCCCCGCCAGCGGATCGCGCGCGTGCGCGTCGAAGCCGGCCGACACGATCACCAGCTCGGGGTTGAACGTCCGCGCCACCGGCAGGAACAGATCGTGGAACACGGCGCCGTAGTCGGCGTCGCCCTGGCCGCCGGGCAGCGGGCAGTTGACGGTCGCGCCGCGGCCCGCGCCTGACCCGACCTCGCGGGCGGCGCCCGTGCCCGGATAGAACGGGTACTGGTGCACGGACATGTACATGACGTCGGCGCGATCGTCGAACATGTGCTGCGTCCCGTTGCCGTGGTGGACGTCCCAGTCGACGACCAGCACGCGCGCGGCGCCCGCGCGGCGCGCCGCCTCGGCCGCGATCGCCGCGTTGTTGAGCAGGCAGAAGCCCATCGCGCCGTCGGGCTCTGCGTGATGACCGGGCGGGCGGATCAGCGCGAACGCGTTGCGCGCGCGTCCGCTCAGCGTGGCCAGCGCGGCCTCGACGGCCGCCCCGGCCGCCAGCCGCGCGGCGTCCCAGCTGCCGGGCGAGATCGCCGTGTCTGGATCGAGGCTGCCGCTGCGCCCCGCGAGCGACGCCATCGTCTCCCGGTGCTCGGACGAGTGCACGGCGTCGATCTCGGCGTCGGTCGCGGCCCGCGGCGCTTCGATGGTCACGCCCGCGACGGGCGCGCGCGCCAGATCGGTCTGGATCGCGTCGAGGCGCGCCGGCGACTCGGGATGTCCGGCGCCCGGGTCGTGGTCCAGGAAACGCCGGTCCGTTATGACGATCGTGCCCGTGCCCGTGCTCATGCCGTCCTCCTCATGCCCGCGGCAGCTCGAAGCTAAACACGCTTCCGCCTCCGGGGGCGTCGCGAACGACGACCTCGCTGCCGTGGTCGCGGACGATCTCGCGCACGAACGCCAGGCCCAGGCCGGTGCCCTTCTCGCGCGTGGTGAAGAACGGCGCGAAGATCTTCTCGCGCAGCTCGGCCGGCACGCCGGGGCCGTCGTCGCGGACCTCGATGCGCACGCGCTCGCCGTCGACCTCGGCGGCGAGATCGACACGGCCGGTGGCTGTGCGCGCGGCCGTGACGGCGTTGCGCGCCAGGTTCAGCAGCGCGCGGCGTAGCTGGGTGGCGTCGGCGCCGACGGCCAGCCCGTCGGGCACGCGGATGGCGATGGCCGGGCCGGACGGGACCGCCGCCAGCTCGCGGATCTCCTCGAACAGCGGGCGCACCGCGACCGGCTCCGATCGCAGGGCGGGACGGCGCGCGAACTCGAGGAACTCGTTGACCACGGCCTTGAGGTGGCCGACCTCGCGTTCGATGCGCGCGACCTCGTCCAGCCGCTCCGGCTGGCTGGCGAGCGCGTCGCGCAGCAGCCCCGCATAAAGCTCGAGCCCGCCCAGCGGATTGCGGACCTCGTGCGCGATGCCGGCCAGCATCATCTGCATGCGCTCGTCGCGCGCGCGCAGCGCGGCGCGTGTCTCGTCCAGCGTCTGGGCGAGCACGCCGATCTCGTCGCGCGTCTCGATCGGGATGGGCGCGTCCAGATCGCCGCGGCCGAGGCGCGCCGCCGCTTCCGCCAGCCGCGCGATCGGGCGCGAGATGCGGCGCGACAGCCAGATGGTCAGCGCCAGCACCGCGAGCAGGGCCCCGACGCCCGTCCGGATCAGCGAGCGCCGGAACGTGGCGAGCACGGCCGGATAGTCGGCGTTGCCCTCGACGGCGACGATGCCGGCGACGTCGCCGCCGTCGCCGACCGCGGCATAGGCGCGCTTGTAGGGGACGCCGTCGTGGCCGACGAACAGCGGCGACGCGGTCGGGGCGCCGCTGAGGGCGCGCGCGATCTCGGCGCGGTCCGCGTCCAGCTCGTAGGCGTGCGCGCCCAGCGCCAGCGCGGCGGACGTGTCGCCGCGCGCCTCCAGCTCGGGCGTCACTGCCAGCACGCGCCGCACGCCCAGGCGCGTGCGCGCCGCCTCCAGCCGCCGCCGCACGCCCGCGTACGTCATCGAGTCCTCGTCGCCCGCGCCGAACGCACGCAGCTGTTCCGGCAGCAGCGTCGAGGCGGCGCCAGCCGCCGCCGTTCCCAGCCGACGGCCGAGCTCGTCCTCCAGCGCGCGGCGCGCGACCTCGTGCGCGAAGAACCCGAACAGCACGAGCGCCGCGACCGTCGGCACGATCGTCCCGACCAGCAAGCGCAGCAGCAACCGGCGCGGCGGTGTCGTCGATGTCGCGATCGATGTCCGCGCCTCCATCGCGGCCCATTGTGCAACATCGCCGTCGTTGCGACGAGATGCGCCGCCGTGAGACGATGCCAGCGGAGGTTTCATGCGCCGAACGATCCTGTGGGGACTGAGCGTGATGTTCGTGGGTGGTTGTGGGGGCGGGGGCTCGACCGGGACCGGCGGGAAGGGCGGCAGCAGCGTCGGAGGGACGGGCGGCGGCGTCGCGGGCACCACGGGCACCGCGGGCACGGGGACGGCGGGGACCGCGGGAACGGGAACTGGTGGCGCGGCCGGCACGTCCAGCGGCGGCACGGCCGGCGGTGGCGGCGTCGGCGGCGCCGGCGGCACGGGGCCGCGCATGGTGACGCTGCAGACCCTCGACGGCTTCGCGTTCGCCGCCTACCAGGACGGCGACGGTGCGTGGCAATCCTTCGCGGGCGGCGTCGGGGCGAACTTCACCTTTGCCGTTACTGGCGAGCGTTACGGCGTCGCCTACGGGTGCCTCAACGTCGCCAACGACAATATCGGCATCACCGTCATCCAGGCGACCGTCGCCGAGACGACGCGTGTGACCGCCGGGTGCGGCGGTCTGTCGACGGCCGCGCCCGTGACGATCATGGGGACGATCGCTGGCCTGTCATCGACGCAGACCGCGCAGGTCGACATCGGCGGCAAGAGCGCCGCTCCGACCGCCGCCGCGCCGACATTTTCGATCTCGCTACCGCCGGGGACGTTCGATCTGTTCGCGCGCCGCATGACCGCGGCGCCGGTGTGGGATCGCATGATCCGCCGCAACGGGGTCACCGTGACGATGGGAGCGACGTTCAACCTGGATTTTGCGACCGACGGTTTTGCGCCCGAGACGCACACGATCACTTTCCAGAACGTATCGGCCACGGAGACGACGGGCGTGCTGGTCATCTTCCGGAACACCCTGGGCGGTAGCCCGTTCGGGCTTGGGTCGCCGGCGGCCGGCAGCTTCTACGCGATCCCCGCCACCCAGCTGCGGACCGGCGACTATCACAGCATCGTCGCCTCCGCGAGCGATCCGGCCACCGGCGGCCGGCGCGTGCGTCGGATCGCCATCGGCGCGACGGACTTCACGGCGACCATGCCGCCGATGATCGCGGCGCCGGTGCTGGGCGTCGGCGCGACGACGCCGTACGTTCGCCCGCGCGCCAGCATCCCGACCGGGCTCACCGCCGATCGCTACGACCTCGGCTATACCCAGAGCGAGACCGCGCCGGCGCGGACGCGCAGCTGGTCGTTGCAGCTGACGCGCGGCTGGATCACGTCGGCCGCGGCGACCGAGTACACCGTCCCCGATCTCTCCGCCGTCACCGTCTGGCAGACCTGGTGGGGCCTCGCCGTCGCCCTGTCGACGAACTGGCAGCAGTTCTCGCAGACAAGCAACGGCGGCGTCGCCGACCTCCTGCGCGCCGATCAAACCGCCGCGGAGCTGGACGGCCGCGAATACAAGATCACCCAGCGCGACGGCACCGTGACGTTCTGACGCCGGACCCCTCTCCCTAACCCTCTCCCCGCTTCGCGGGGCGAGGGGACCAGACTAGCGCTTGGAGAACTGGAAGCGGGCGCGGGCGCCACGCTGACCGTACTTCTTGCGCTCTTTCTGCCGCGCGTCGCGCGTCAGGTAGCCGGCCTTCTTCAGCGCACCGCGCAGGGCGGGGTCGGTCTTGATCAGGCAGCGCGACATGCCGTGGCGGATCGCATCCGCCTGGCCGGACAGGCCGCCGCCGCTGACGTTCACGAACACGTCGAAGCGTCCGGACGTCTCGGTCAGCTCCAGCGCCTGCCGGAACACCATGCGCGACGTCTCGCGGCCGAAGTAGTCCTCCAGCGTGCGGTTGTTGATTGCGACCTTGCCACTTCCCGGCTGCAGCCAGACACGCGCGACGGCGTGCTTGCGGCGACCGGTGGCGTAAACGGCTTTGCTGACGTCAGGCATTGGTGAA
>Ga0207701_10006439_pt1 | contig 11726 bp, 8 predicted proteins | sample KBSSwiSSwithPhiX_FD_184294 | JGI IMG/M metagenome (GOLD analysis project Ga0207701, IMG submission 184294) | Switchgrass rhizosphere bulk soil microbial communities from Kellogg Biological Station, Michigan, USA, with PhiX - S5 (SPAdes) (version 2) | ecosystem: Environmental > Terrestrial > Soil...
TGAGCCTACTCGCCGATGGCTTCCGGCGCGTGGGTCCGCTGCCGGCGGCCCTGGAGGCCCGCCGGCTTCGCGAGCGGCTGGCGCTGGCCGCCAGCGGGGCAACTGGTGCCACGGACGCGGTAAAGGACGGGCTGGCTACCCTGGGTTCCTGGCAAAATGCCAGTGCAATTGCGCCGTTACTTCCCGCCGGCGCGTTCGGACGGTCGCCGGCCGGGCTCCGGGCCCTGCGTGGCGTCCTGCGTTTCCTGGGCACGCCCCCGACGGCGCCGGAGGCGCTGGACCAGGTCGCGCGCGGTGCTCCGGCTCGGGTCGTGGGCCAGGTCCAGAAAGCGCGCTGGAAGCTATTCTCGCACATTTGGTCGAAGGGTGAGAGCAGTGGTCACAATGTACGACTTTTGGTCGAGGAGGGGCACGACTTTTTCCTGGCCGTCCCCTGCGGGCCGGAGGTCCGCGTGGTCCTGATTCTGGCCAGCGGAGGTTGGCTCGCGGGCGGCCCGGAGATCGCGCTCGACGCGGGGGATCAAGTCGAAGTCCTGGGGCTGGTCGATTGGTTGATCGAACCTGGAGCCGACCTGGGACTGGAGGCGCGCTCCAGCTCGCGCGGGCCGCGCGGCGAACCGATGGTGCTGGCCCTGCGCGCGGGCCCGGAGATGCCGCTGATGGTGCGAAAGCTGGTGAGGGAAGATGGTCGGGAAGGGTGACGGCGGCGCGCCCCCGGCAGGCGCCGAGTCGCGTCGCCGGAGTTGATGCGCTGGAAACCAACCAGTGCACACGTTACGCTGAGTCATGGCTCTCGAAGAGAAGCTGTCGCCGGCGCCCAGCTCGGTCGCGCCCGCGACGCCTCCGGCATTGAAGCCGCCGGTCGATCCGGCGTCCCTGATGCATACCCAGCTTCTCGACGGGCCTTTCTGGCAGAAGATGCCGGCCTACGCTGCCATCAGCGAGACCGAGTTTCTGGATCACAAGTGGCAGGCCAAGCACTCGATCACCAACATCCCCAAGCTGCTGGCGGCGCTGCAAGGGCTGGTCTCCGAGGACTTCATCCGCGACGCCGAGCGGGGGTTCGCGCGGGCGCCGATGTCGGTGCGGGTCTCGCCGTACCTCCTGTCGCTGGTCGACTGGACGCGCCCCTACGAGGATCCGCTGCGCCTGCAGTTCATCCCCGTGGCCTCGCGCTTCCGTCCCGATCACCCCAAGCTGGATCTGGACTCCTTGCACGAACGGGTCGACATGCCGGTGCCTGGCTTGACCCATCGCTACGTCGACAAGGCACTGTTCCTGCCCCTGGACACCTGTCCCGTGTACTGTCGATTCTGCACGCGCAGCTACGCGGTCGGCATCGACACCGAAGAGGTGTCGAAGTTCCAGCTCAAGGTCAACGTCGACCGCTGGCAACGGGCGTTCGAGTACATCCAGTCGCGCCCCGAGCTGGAGGACATCGTCATCTCGGGCGGAGACGCCTACCAGCTGCGCCCCGAGCAGATCACCCTGATCGGAGAGGCGCTGCTGCGCATGGATAACGTGCGCCGCATGCGCTACGCGACCAAGGGGCCGGCGGTGATGCCGCAGAAGATCCTGACCGATGACGCCTGGCTGGACGCGATCACCCGGGTGGTCGAGCTCGGACGCAAGCTGCACAAGGAGGTGGTGATCCATACCCACTTCAATCATCCGTCGGAGATCACCGCCCTCACCAAGGCCGCGATGGATCGCCTGTTCGAGCGCGGCATCACCGTGCGCAACCAGACCGTCCTGCAGCGCGGGGTCAACGACGACGTCGCCACCATGCGCCTGCTGGTGAAGCGTCTCAGCTACGTCAACGTTCACCCGTACTACATCTACATGCACGACCTGGTGAAGGGGGTCGAGGATCTGCGCACCACGCTGGCCACCGGCCTCACCATCGAGAAGGGGATCCGGGGCGCGACCGCGGGGTTCAACACGCCGCTGGTGGTGGTCGACGCGCCGGGTGGCGGCGGCAAGCGCGACGCGCATTCGTACGAGCACTACGACCGTGAGACCGGGGTCTCGGTCTACACCAGCCCCAGCGTGCATCCCGGCGTCACCTACTTCTACTTCGATCCGATCGACCTGCTGCCGCCCGCAGGGCGTGCGCGCTGGGCCGACGCCGGCCAGCACGCGGCGATGATCGAAGAGGCGCGCGCCGCCGCGCTGGCGCAACCCCACTGACCCATGAGCGCCGGCGGCTGCACGGAGTGCAAGAACAAGGGCGGTTGCGATCATCGCAAGGGCGCGATGATGGCGGCCATCGACGACGCGCTCGAGCGCCTCTACCCGGGCCGGCGCTGGGCGGATCGCGACGAGGCCGCGGCGTTCCGGGCCGGCGTCAGCCGCGCCGAGGGGGCGCAGCTGGCGGGCCTGCTGGCCCCGCGGCTGAAGGCGCTGACCTTGTTTCGCCCGGGCGGCGAGGACGAGTACTGCGATTACGTCTACGTGCTGTGCCTGGGCCGCACCCCATCGATCCTGGAGATCCGCGAGGGGCTGACGTCATCGGCCGGGGAGGGGACAGGCGAGCCGGGCGGCGCGAGCCACGACACCGGCGACGGCGAGGAGCAGCTCTACCTGCGCGTGGCCCTGTCCAGCCTGGCGCGCTTCGCGGGCGTGCAGCAAGTGACCATGCGGCTGCGCCGCGACGGCGGTGACCTGGTGATCACCGAGGCGCCGCGCGGTGGGGTCTTCGACCCGATCCTGCTCAAGCGGCTGCAGAGCCTGGTCGCCGTGCTGGCCGAGCTCGATATTCGACACATCGACTTCGGCGAGATCATCGAACCGCCCGCCGGCTTCGATCCAGGGGACTACGCCGAGCACTACGCGGGCGCGCCCGCGGTCGCCAACTACCTCTTTTATCCGCAGCCCTGCAGCGCCGTCACCACCACGATCCTACCGGCCTCCTAGGCGCAGCGCCGTTCGGTTGACCCTCGGGCCTCGGGCCTCGGGCCGGCGCTATTTCAGCTTGGCTAGCACCTCGGGCATGGCCCCGGTACCGAGGGCCTTGGCGCGCCGCTCTTCGGGGGCGTCGTAGCGGCCCAGCGGCGCGGCGGCGACCTCCTCGAGCAGCTTCTTGGCGTCTCCCGGGTGGTCGTCCTCGGCCAGGGACAGCGCCAGGAAGACCTTGGCGCGCAGGTTGTCGGGGTGCAGCTGCAGCACGGCGCGCAGATGTTCCTGCGCCTTCTTGCGGTCACGCTTGGGCCAGGGCAGCTTGTCGTAGAAGCGGCCCCAGGCGACGCCGACGCTGCCGTGCTGGTACTGCGGGTCCAGCTCGCCGGCGCGCTTCAAGCGTTCCTTGAACTTCCCCTCCATGCCCTTGGCCAGCGCCTTGACCACCCCCAGCCCCAGCGCATAGTTGCCCATGCACACGGCCGCCCAGTAGTGGCCGGCCACGTCGCCGGGCTTGGCCACGATGGCCCGCTCGGCCAGATCCCATCCCTGCTGGCCCCAGCGCGATCGCTGATCGCTGGTGACGCCGGGATCATCGCTGAGCCAGAAATAGAAGCGGGCAGCCCGCCACAGGGTGCCGTAGTCGGCCGGGGCCCGCGCCAGCGTGGCCTGCACCAGCTGCTGCTCCTCGTTCCAGGCGGCGTGGTCGTCACGGCGCCGGTGCAGGTCGTCGATGCGCGCCAGCTGCGCCGCCAGCGTGAGCGGGGGAGCGCTGGCGGGGGCCGCCGGCGCGGCGGCCGGCGGCGGCGCGGCCGGGGCCGGGGCGACGGCGTCGCTCGCGGCGGCGCGGCCGGGCACCGCGAACGACGCGACCAGCGCCGCGGTGACGGTCAGGAAAACTGAAACACGCAGAGCGCCCAGCGCGACGGAGATCGGCTTCACGAGGTGAGTATATATAGGATATGCTGCGCGCCAGCTGACGGAGGACATCGTGCCGCAAATTTCGTCGAACGAGAAGGTCGAGCTCAAGGTCCAGAATCAACCGATCGAGCTCCCCGTGGTGATCGGGTCCGAGAATGAAAAGGGAATCGACATCGGGAAGCTGCGGGCCCAGACCGGGTACGTGACCCTCGATCCGGCGTTCATGAACACGGCGTCGACCACCAGCTCGATCGCCTACCTGGACGGCGAGAAGGGGATCCTCCGCTACCGCGGCATCCCCATCGAAGAGCTGGCGGAGAAATCGACCTTCGTCGAGGTCGCCTACCTGTTGATCTACGGCAAGCTGCCCAACAGCGGCGAGCTGGCCGGGTTCTCGCAGCAGCTGACCCGCCACTCGATGTTGCACGAGGACATGAAGCGGTTCTTCGACAACTATCCGGGCACCGCTCACCCGATGGCGATCTTGTCGGCGATGACCTGTTCGCTGTCCAGCTTCTACCCGCAGGCGCTGGACGTGAAGAACCGGGAGGAGAACGACGCCACCATCGCGCGCCTGCTGTCGAAGATGCGGACCATCGCCGCGTATTCATACAAGAAGTCGATCGGGCAGCCTTTCGTCTACCCGCGCAACAATCTCAGCTACTGCGCCAACTTTCTCAACATGATGTTCTCGGTGCCGGCCGAGCCGTACGAGATCGACGAAGAGCTGGTGCGGATCCTGAACTTGCTGCTGATCCTGCACGCCGAGCACGAACAGAACTGCAGCACGTCCACCGTACGGATGGTCGGCAGCTCTCAGGCCAACCTGTTCGCGGCCATCTCGGCCGGGATCCTGGCTCTCTGGGGCCCCCTGCACGGGGGCGCCAACGAAGAGGTGCTGGAAATGCTGCAGGACATCCAGCGGGACGGATCGGGTCCCAAAAAATTCGTCGAGCTGGCCAAGAAGAAGGACTCCGGTTTTCGCCTCATGGGCTTTGGCCACCGGGTGTACAAGAATTACGACCCGCGCGCCAAGATCATCAAGGCCGCCGCCGACAAGATGATGAAGAAGCTCAAGGCGCCGGATCCACTGCTGGATATCGCCTATACGCTGGAAGAAGCGGCGCTGACCGATCCCTATTTCATCGAGCGCAAGCTCTATCCCAACGTCGATTTCTACAGCGGAATCATCTACCGGGCGCTGGGCATCCCCGCGAACATGTTCACGGTGATGTTCGCGATCGGCCGCCTGCCGGGCTGGATCGCGCACTGGAAAGAGATGTTCGACGATCCGAGCACCAAGATCAGCCGCCCGCGCCAGATCTACGTGGGCCCGCAGCTGACCCACTACGTGCCGATTGATCAGCGCCCTTGATTTGGGCCATTAGCGAGGGCCTCAACGTCTTCTGATCGGATTGCGCCCTGGCCTGCGCCTCGGCGTCTGCCCCAGCGCGCAAATTCCCTGGCCGGCCCAGGGTTTTGCGCCCGGGCCCCGGGCGCGCCGGCCCGTTCCGCGTTCGTTCCCACCTTCCGGAAAGCAGGCCGGCGGGAGTCGATCCGGCCCCGGGCATGGGCATTTTTTGCGCACCGCGAGCCGCCTCGCGCCAGACAAGCTGGGCCGTTGCGGGCCTTTCCTTGGCTGTTACCTGAAAAACCGCTACGATTCCCGCGTTCATGAAGTTGAGTCGGGAAGGTGAGGGGGGCGCCTCGGGGTCCGACGATAGAGGCGAGGATCCGGCGGAGCAGAGCTTCACCGACGTCGGAGACGAGCCTTTCCTTGCCGCGCCGGTGATGGAGATCGAGCGTGGGGTGGTGCTGGCCGGGCGCTACCAGATCGAGACCACCATCGGCAAGGGCGGCAGCGGCATGGTGCTGCGCGCCTTCGATCGCATCGCGCAGGCCGCCGTGGCGGTCAAGATCCTCAAGCCCGAGCTGGCGGCCGACCCGCGCTGGGTCGAGCGCTTCTCGCGCGAGCTGCGGCTGGCGCGCCAGATCCAGCACGCCAACGTCTGCCGGGTCTATGACATCGGCGAGGCGGACGGCCACCGCTTCCTGACCATGGAGCTGGCCACCCAGGGGACCTTGCGCACGGGGGCGCGCGCGGAGGGGGCGGCCCACCGCCCGCTCGACGCCCGCATCGCCGACGCCCGCGCCGTGGTGTCGGGGATGGCGGCGATCCACGCCGCCGGCATCGTTCACCGCGACGTCAAGCCCGAGAACCTGCTGCGCATGGACGACGGGCGGCTGGTGGTCTCGGACTTCGGTCTCGCCACCAATCCCACCCAGACCGCGGCGGTCACCCTCATGGTGGGCACGCCGTCGTACATGGCGCCCGAGATGGCGATGGGCGATCCCGCCTCGTTCCGCTCCGATGTCTGGGCCCTGGGCGTGGTGATGCACGAGATCCTGTTCGGACATCGGCCGGAATGGGAGGTGACGGCGCGCGACCGGGTGTTTCGCTCGCCGGTGGCCAAGGACGACTCGCCGGTCTTGCACGCGCTGGCCCAGCTGTGCGCCGACTGCGCCGCCGAGAACGTGGCGGCCCGCCCGGCCGACGGTGTGGAGGTCGCCCGGCGGTTCGAGCAGGCGGTGCGGGGAGTTGCGCTGGGCGGCGAGCGCCGCTGGTTGCACCGGGTGGGTTGGGCGGCGCTGGCGGCGGGCATCCTGCTCGGCCTGTGGGCCGGCAAGCGGCGGGTCTGGCCGCCGTCGCGCGGCCTGGCCCCGAGCGTCAGCCTCGGCAGCCGGCGATCGCTGGTGCTGGCCGGGACCGCCGTCGACGTCAGCGCGGCGCGCCGGGTGGCCTCCTTCGACGGCCGGATCCATTGCGCGGCCTTGCTGCCCGGCGGGCGCAGCCTGCGGGTGGTGGTGGGTGACCCGCGCCAGGCGCTGGACGTCGACACCGTCACCGGCATCCGCGCCTCGTCAGCGCTGCGCCCCGAGACCTACGCCGTCGGCTGTCCGGTGCTGTCGTCCGACGGGCGCGAGCTGCTCTACGAGAGCGTCGATCAGAGCGGCTCGCTGGAGATCGTTCATTCGCCCCGGCCCAACGGTGAAGGCGGCCGGGTGCTGACCAAGGGGTCCCGCCCGGAGTGGATCCCCAACACCGAAGACTTCGCCTTCGACATCGATCTGACCCACGCCGCGGTCTTCTCGATCACGGTCATGAACTCCAGCCTGGTCTGGGACGACGTCAGCGGCCAGCGGCGCCTGGTCGAGAAGGCGGTGTCGGCGCGTGGCGATCTGCTGGCGCTGCGCTACCTGGACGAGCGGGGCGAGAACCTCTTCATCGTGCACGCGCTGCCGACTCTGGAAGTGCTGACTACCTTTTCCCTGCCGGGGTACGCGCGCAACTTGCGTTTCGATGGACGCAGCGACGTCGTGCAGGTCTCGGTGGATGGTCCCGCGGGAAATTTATGGCTAGCGCTGGTCGATTGGCGGGCCGGCATGGCTCACTACCAGGCTTCCCTGAGCGAATGGGACCTGCGCAATGCCCTGAGCGATGATTTCGACACCACCTTCTTCGTGTCGCGCCGGCTGCTGCAGGACGTGTGGGAGTATCCCGCGCCCAACGCGAAGCCGAGGCGGCTCACCGCAGACGGCGCCAATGACAGCGCGGCGCTGTCCCCGTCAGGGCGCCTGCTGGTCCAGAAGCATCGCCGCGACGGTGGCTATGGCTTGATGCTCTTCGATCGCGGGGCCACATCGCCAAGCTTCGTGACACCCGGACCGTCGGACATGATGCCGGCCTTCGCGGCCAAGGGCGGGGACTGGTTCTTCGTGCGCAGCCAGAACCAGGAGATCGTCCGCTGCGACGGCGGGAACGTCTGTCGCGGGATCCACGAGGATCCCCAGCAGCCCGCCTGGCCGGTCCCGTCCCCCGACGGGTCTTTGTTGGCCTACCTGACCTGGCTCAACACCCCCCGCCTCAAGGTGCTGTCGTTGCGTGACGGTACCGTGCGCAACTCGGTCGCGGCCATGGTGGATTGTCCACCGGTCTGGTCCGACGATCAGCACCTTTGGATTCTCCAGTCCTCTGATCGGCTACGCGAATGGACCGAGATCGACGCCGCGAGCGGACGTGGAACCGGACGGCGAAAACCGTTGGGCGACTGGCCCATCAAACCGGAGGATTGCGCGTGGAGCGACAGTGCACTCGGTGGCCACTACCCGCAGGTGCGCGTGCTCGGACATGAGACTTCGGAGATCCGTGCTACCCGCACCCAGGGATGGCGATGAGCGCTAGCAGCGGGTTCCCGGTGGGAGGCACCAACCCTGCGGGATCGGCGACTGCGGAGAGAACGTGCCCCCTTGATCAACCTTTGTCCCGGACGTCGTTGCCGTCGCAACCGACAATGAAAATGCCAGCGCCAACAGAACGAACCCGCCGAGCGCAATTTTCTTGAGCATGGAAGCCTCCTATTCAGGTGTTGTCGAAACGCCGCCGTTTTTCGGTTAACCGACGACTTCGTGCGCTGCGGACAACAGCAACGCTTGGGCCAACAGGCGAGCCGCGGCTTTGTGCGGTTTGCGCCTCGCGGATGAGGTCTTTTTGGTGCTAGTTACGAAACGAACCGCTGCGTCGTCGCCGATGAAGGGTCAACGACAAAGTCGGATTGCTCAGTGAATACGCCCAAAGACAGCATCACCTTCGTGCCGCGCCAGCGGCGGAGCGCGGAGCTGCACGACATCCCGGTGTTGATCGTCGTGGGCAGCATTGACGCGCTGGCTCCAATGCCGGCGGAGCGGGTGGTCCCCTTCGAGGGCAGCATGTTCATCGGGCGGCGCGAGAAGACCGACTCGGGCGAGGGCGAGGCCTTCTGGCTGGTGCGCGACCGCATGATCTCCGGCCAGCACGCCAGCATCGCGCGCGCCGGCAGCGGCTTCGAGCTGACCGATCTGGGCAGCACCAACGGCACCATCGTCGACGGTGTGGTCGCGCAGCCCAAAGCCGCGTTGCGCGACGGCGCGCTGATCTTCATCGGCGGTCACGTGGTGGTGTTCCGCCTGGTGTCGGTGACCGAGCTGGCGGCCATCAAGCAAGAGCTGGAAAATCCGCTGGGTCCGGTGCCGACCGCCAACCCGCTGTTCGCGGTGGTCTGCGCCAAGCTGCGCAAGCTGGCCGAGTCGGACAGCGAGGTCCTGCTCACCGGCGAGACGGGCGCGGGTAAGGAGGTGTACGCGCGCGCCATGCATGAGGCGAGCGGTCGCAAGGGACGCTTCGTCGCGGTCAACTGCGCGGCCATCCCGCGCGAGCTGGTCGAGAGCGAGCTGTTCGGCTACGTGCGCGGCGCGCACTCCCAGGCCGCGTCGTCGAAGGCGGGCATCATCGAGGAGGCCGAGGGCGGCACCTTGTTCCTGGACGAGATCGGCGACATGGCGCCCGAGCTGCAGACCAAGCTGCTCCGCTTCACCCAGGACCGCCTGTTGATCCCCGTCGGTGGCACCCGCGCGCGCTCGATCGATACCCGGATCCTGGCCGCCACCAGCCGCACGGCGCCGCCCACCCAGTCGGGCGGCTCGGGGCTGCGCGCCGATCTGGCGGCGCGCCTGGGCGCCGAGGCGATCCGCATCCCGCCGCTGCGCGATCGCATCGAGGACCTGGCCGCGCTGATCGGCTTCATGCTCGAGGATCGAGAGCGCCGCTTCGAGCTGGCGGCGTTCCAGGCGCTGTGCCTGTACGGATGGCCGGGCAACGTGCGCGAGCTGGGCAAGGTGGTGGTGTCGTCGGAGGCGCTGTCACGCGGCGCCGAGCGCATCGGCGCCGAACACCTGCCGACCGCGATCGCCTCGACGCCCCGGCGCGTGCGCGCCTCGCCGTCGGGGCGGGCGTCGCGGCCGCCGCCGACCGCGCTGGAGCTGGAGGAGCTCATGCGGCGCTTCAACGGCAACATGCTGCGCGTGGCGCGCGAGCTGGAGCGTAAGCCCGCGCTGGTCTACCGCTGGGCCAAGCGCTTCAAGCTGACCGCCGACGACTACCGCAAGAAGGACGAATGAGAGGGCGAATGACGCGGGCCAATCCGCGGCGCGGGGAGCGCGGGAAGTTGCAGGCTACAATGAACGCGTCGCGTGGTTATAGAACTCTAACCGGCGCAGGCGCTGGATGAACGGGAAGTCACTACAGCAACAGACATTGCTCGAGGAGCTGGCGCTGATGCTGCGGCCGGCTGGCGGCGGCATCTTCACGGTCAGCACCGGGCGCGCCGAGCAAGAGGCCCTGCAGCGGCGGATCTACGGCGCGAGCGATCGCGCGCAGGTCGACGGCCGCTGGCGCGCGGCGCTGGCTCAGATTCCGTCGGCGCGCGTGCTGGTGCTGGGCGTTCCTTCCGATTGTGGGGCGGGCCTGGCGCGCGGGGCGAGCTTTGGTCCCCAGGCGGTGCGCGAGGCGCTGCTGGAGCGCGAGCCGGACTTCGCCGCCATCGCGCGCGCCGAGCGCATCATCGACGTAGGCGATGTGTTCACCGTTCCTCACCTGCTGCACGACGAGATGCTGAGTGCGGGCCAGATCAGCGCCAGCCGCGCGGCGCTGTACGGCGGCGCGCCCGCGGGCGCCGACCTGCCGGTGTCGCCGCTGTCGATCGCGGAGCAGGTGGTCTCGCGGCTGCTGGCGCTGAACCCGCAGGCGCGGCTGTTCTTGATCGGAGGCGACCATTCGGTCAGCTGGCCGATCGTGGCCGGGCTGGCGGCGGCGACCTCCGAACCGTGGGCGATCGTGCACCCTGACGCACACACCGACCTCCTGCCCGAGCGGCTGGGGGTGAAGTACTGCTTCGCGACCTGGGCCTACCACGCCAATGAACGCCTCGGGCGAGGCGGGCGGCTGGTTCAGGTGGGCATCCGGGCCTCGGGCCGGCCGCGCGAGCACTGGGAGAGCACGCTGGGCGTGCGCCAGATCTGGGCCGAGGAGATCGAGGCCCGCGGCGGCTCCGCCGCCATCGACACTGTGATCGCTCATCTGCGATCGATCGGGGTCAGCCGGGTCTACCTGTCGAACGACATCGACGCCACCGACCCGATCGCCGCGCCGTCGACCGGCGCGCCCGCGCCGGGCGGGCTCAGCCCGGGGTTCGTGCGCGCCCTGATCGCGCGGGTGGGCGATGCCTTCCCCTTGCTGGGCGGCGATATCGTGGAAGTCGCGCCGACCATCGGATCGCCCGCCGATGCGAAGCGCACCACGGACCTGGCCGCCTGTTATATGCTGGAGACGTTGGCATCGATGGTAGGTGCCTCCGGAACCAAATGGCGGACGACGACCCTCGATCCCTGAAGGGCAAGGCCAAAGGCCAGAAGCCCGACGTCCAGCCGGACGTCTACCCGGACCTGGAGATCACCGACCAGGCGCCGCCGCCCCACCTGGACGAGGGCTGGCACGCGCTGGAGCGGGGTGATCTCACCACGGCCCGGACGCTGGCGGCGCGCGCGCTGGCCGAGTCGCCCAAGGCGCCCGACGCGCTGTTGCTGGAGGCGGCGTGCCTGCGCGAGGGGGGCGACAGCGAGCAGGCGGTCGCGGTCTTGCGCCGGGTGTGCAAGGCCGATCCCGACTGGTGCACGCCTGAGCTCTGGCTGGCGGAGCTGCTGGCCATGCAGCCGGAGACCACGGCAGAGGCGCTGGGCCACGCGGCGCACGCGCTGGATCTCGCCGACGAGGAGGACGAGTACCTGAACGCCCTGGCCCTCAAGGCCGGGCTGGAGGCGGAGCTGGGCGAGATCGACGAGGCCAAGCAGACGCTGCGCGATCTGCCGCCGCCCGAGGTCGCGCTGGGCGATCCGATGCTGGCGCTGGAGATCGCCGAGCTGTGGCTGGCGGTCGGCGAGCCGGAATCGGCGCGCGACCGGCTGCTGACGCTGACCAAGGCGGAGCCCGACATGGCCGACGCCTGGTACAGCCTGGGCGTCGCCGCCGAGACCAT
>Ga0207701_10006440_pt1 | contig 11725 bp, 10 predicted proteins | sample KBSSwiSSwithPhiX_FD_184294 | JGI IMG/M metagenome (GOLD analysis project Ga0207701, IMG submission 184294) | Switchgrass rhizosphere bulk soil microbial communities from Kellogg Biological Station, Michigan, USA, with PhiX - S5 (SPAdes) (version 2) | ecosystem: Environmental > Terrestrial >...
ATAAAAAATCGTATTTTAAGGTACCAATCGTAAGCAATGATAATATTCGAAATCCTCGCTTTAGCAATAAATGAATTTCTCAAAAAGACAATGAAAAATCGTGAAAGCATTTCACTATACCACTATCTCAAAAGCTTAAAATCAGCAAAATAAAAAAGGAAGGATCGCTCCTTCCTTTTTTAAAAATTTACATTGTCCACAGACCCTTCACTTGCTCAGGATCACAGCTAATGATTAGTGCACCTTATCAACATTGTTGAACTTTTCGGTATAAGCCCCTGCTTTTTCAGTATTCTGCTTCTGTTCATAGATAGTGATCAGCAAGTCATATGAATCTTTCAGGAACTGTTTTTCTTCCATTTTCAATTTACCCTGCCCTCCAAGCAATTCATCGATCTTCACAAACTGCTCTATAGCCTGGTCGAATTTCTTAGTTGACTCCTGTCTCAACGTTTCCTTTTCCTTCAACTGCGCCGGAGTAAGTTTCACGTTGCCCTTTGGCTTGATCGCTTTGTTCTTATTGATGACGTCTACAGCCTGGTTATAATAGATCTGACCGAGCAGCATTCTTGAATTCGGATATTTTGCATCCAGTTCAATACTCTTCTCAACATTCTGAACTGCTTTATCTGTTAGTTCTTTTGAATTGGGCGGCCGTTGTGCAGAATCTTCATTATATGCGGTTTTGTATAATTCCACTGCATAATTGTAATAGTAGATCGGGTTGGTTGGATTTGCTTTTGTTACTTCTTCATACTTAGCGAATAATTCATCTTTATTACCCTTTTCGCTGAGCATATTCACTTCGAAACCTAACCAGAAAGGATCATCAGGATACACTTCTTTTCCAAGCGCTGTATAATGATTGGCCTTTTCAGCATCTCCTTTTGTTTTGTAATAATCAGCCAGCCACTTATAGATCGATTCGTATCCCTGGGCTTTGGCCTTGCTCTCAGCGATCATGGCATAGTATTTTGCAGCTGTGTCGAGTTTGTTTGCTTTTTCTGCTGATATACCAGCGTACAATACAGATATGGTATCGAGAACAATTCCGTTTGTCCATCCTTCTTTGCTAAGCATTTCGAAAACATCGAGAGATCCCTGGAATCCTGTCAATGCATCATTGAAATTGCCGGCATTATAATACGAAGCCGCCTGCCTTGAATAAGCAGAATAAAGATCTGTAATAGGTTTCCTGTTTTCGAGGGTAAGCATCAAAAATCTCTTTGTACTGTCTTTCACCTGTTTTTCCAGTTCTATGTGATTTTTTAGGGCAGTCATAGCCTGTACCTTAGCGTCAGGCACACTTGTCTGCAGAACAGAATCCATTGCAATGGCGCTATAAGTCTTACCTTTTAAATACCAGGCCTCAGAATTATTTTTATTCTTTTCATCGGAAAGGAAATTGTCAATCTCGGTCTTCGCCTCAATATATTTCTGTTTACCAAGCAGTTCTTTTGCCTTATCTAATTTTTGGGCAAATAAGACGGTACTTGCAGAAACAAGCAGCAGTGATAAAAAGAAAGTTTTCAAGCTTGTCGTGCTAAGTTTCATATAGAAGTATTTAATAAAAAATAAAAAACTATTGATTGTCCTCACCAGATGCTTCAGGTGCTTCTCCGGTTGCTTCTTCTCCATTATTTAACAGGTCGGGGTTGCCAATTTCTCCCGGAATGTTCAACCCTACAGTCTCCTGGTCGTGAATGTCGAGCTTTGTGATTGCTGCAATTTCATCTCCATCGTCGAGCCGGATAAGTTTTACACCCTGTGTTGCCCTTCCCTGCGCACTGATACTGGAAACACCCATCCTGATGGTAATACCGCTTTTGCAGGTGATCATCAGGTCTTCCTTTGCCGTCACCTCGAGAATACCTACCAGTGAGCCGGTTTTAGGGGTAACACTAATAGTCTTTACTCCTTTTCCACCCCTGTTGGTGATCCTATACTCTTCTATTTCAGTTCTTTTTCCATATCCCTTTTCGCTAACCACGAGCACTGTCTTTGTCTTGTCTTCGGCATTGACACATATCATGCCAACCACTTCATCGTTATCGTCTTCAACTTCTATACCAGCCACCCCTATCGCACCCCGGCCGGTTGGACGAACCTTCGCTTCCGGAAAGCGTATTGCCCTTCCGGATTTTACAGCCATCATAATCTCACACTGGCCATCAGTCATCTTGGCGTCGAGCAGTTCGTCACCCGGATTGATAGTAATAGCTATGACGCCGGTCTGGCGTGGCCTGCTGAAATCTTCCAGTAAAGTTTTCTTGATTATTCCTTTCTTGGTACAGAGAACAATATTATGACTATTTACAAAATCCTTATCCTGAAAATCTTTAATGTCTATAATTGCCCGCACTTTATCGTCGGGAGGTATCTGTATCAGGTTCTGTATGGCTCTGCCCTTGCTGTTTTTCTCGCCTTCAGGAATCTCATAAATATTGAGCCAGTAACACCTTCCTTTTTCTGTAAAGAAAATCATGGTATGGTGACTCGAGGCCACAAAAAGGTGCTCTATATAATCTTCTTCGCGGGTTTTACCTCCTATCGCTCCCCTGCCACCACGTCTCTGCTGGCGGAATTCAGTGGCAGAAGTTCTTTTAATGTATCCAAGATGTGATATAGTGATCACTACATCTTCTTCCTTGATCAGGTCCTTGATGCTTACTTCATCATCGAGGTATGTGATCTCTGTTTTACGTTCGTCGCCGAATTTATCTTTTACCTCCGCGAGCTCGGTCTTAATCACATCAAATCTTTTTCCTTCATTGCTCAGCAGGTCTTTCAGGAAAGCGATCAGCTTCATCAGTTCATCATACTCTTCCCTGATCTTGTTACGTTCCATTCCTGTCAATCTCTGCAGGCGCAGCTCGAGAATTGCTTTCGCCTGGATCTCATCGAGGCCCCAACCGGCGCTTACCAGATTTTCCTTTGCTTTTTCGGGATTTTCGGAATTCCTGATCAATGCGATCACCTCATCAAGATGATCGAGAGCGATGAGGTAACCCTGGAGTATATGCGCTTTCTTCTCCGCTTCTTTTAATTCAAATTGTGTACGGCGCACCACTACTTCGTGCCTGAATTCCACAAATTCGCTGATCATGTCTTTTATGTTCAGCGTTCTGGGTCTTCCTTTCACGAGCGCAACGTTGTTGATGCCGAATGAAGTCTGCAGCTCGGTGTATTTGTACAGCTGGTTGATGATCACATTAGCGATCGCGTCTCTTTTAAGATCGATCACTATCCGTGTACCTTCCTTGCCATTGGATTCATTGTTTACATGCGCGATGCCTTCGATCACTTTTTCATTTACAAGCTGGCCGATGCGGTCGCAAAGCGAGTCACGGCTTACCTGGTAAGGTACTTCCGTGATGATGATGGTTTCACGTCCACTCGCTTTGGTGTCCACGTGTAACTTACCGCGGAGTACTACCCTGCCGCGTCCGAAATGCATGGCGGCTTTCACGCCTTCCATTCCGTAGATGATGCCTCCTGTAGGGAAATCCGGAGCTTTGATATGTTTCATCATCTCTTCTACCGTAATATCACGGTTATCAATATACGCCACGCATCCATCGATCACTTCTGAAAGGTTATGCGGGAGGATGTTTGTAGCCATACCCACTGCGATACCTGATGAACCGTTGATAAGCAGGTTGGGGATCCTGGTGGGCAGTACTGATGGTTCTTCCAGTGAATCGTCGAAGTTGAGTTGAAAATCGACAGTTTCTTTTTCGATATCCATCAGCATGCTTTCGGCTATCCGCTGGAGCCTTGCTTCGGTATACCGCATAGCTGCAGGGCCGTCGCCATCCTGGCTACCAAAGTTGCCCTGTTTGTCGATAAGCGTATAGCGCATGTTCCATTCCTGTGCCATGCGCACCATTGAGTCGTAAACGGATTTATCGCCGTGAGGGTGGAATTTACCCAGCACCTCTCCCACTATCCTCGCTGATTTCTTATAGGGCTTGTTAAAGTGAATGCCAAGTTCGTTCATGGCATGCAGCACACGCCTGTGCACTGGTTTGAACCCGTCGCGGACATCAGGAAGGGCACGTCCTACAATCACAGACATAGAGTAATCTATGTACGCTGTCTTCATCTGCTCTTCTATATTCACGGGGTGTATTCTGTCGCTATCGTTAGTCTGATCCGGAGTGAGATTGTTCTCTGCCATTTGGAATTATTAGTCTTTGTTTTTCAATGAATTCCTGTAGTAAAAAAATGCTTTACGAAGGAATGCGAATGTACAGAAAATTACTCGTTTTTCGAGTGAAAATCGTGAGTTTTCAGCCATGAATCGGCAGCGATTTTTCACGACTCATATCTCACGCCTCACGCCGGCTTTCTTTAACTTCACTTTAATTCTTTCTAAGTTAACTTTAGTGTTACAACCCCCTTAAATTATGAACAAGTACCTGTTGTTACGCGATAACAAGCAATCCGGTCCTTATACAGTTCCCGAAATCATTGAAAAGGGCATCAAACCATATGACCTCGTGTGGCTCGATGGAAAAAGCTTAGCCTGGCGTTATCCCAGCGAAATTGAAGAACTTAAAGCTTATGCCCCGGTAGTGGAAGAACAGCCATTTGACAGGTTCTACAAAAAACCCGATCCTGTTATAAAAACCGCTCCCGCAACAGCAGTTGAACATTCACCATATGAGCCCAGGGTGATAGTTGAACCAACAGTTGATGAATTACCTCCTGCAAAGAAAGTGTATATCAATTTCCCTGTAGGCAACACCCCGGTGAAATCAGGAAACGAGAGACGGGAAACGACAATAGAAGCAGCAAAAACAGTTGCCGTAGAAAAAAGAATACCGCTCTCCGAACCAATACCAGCTCCGGTAGCATCATTTGCTGATAAAACCAATTACGTTCAGCCTGAAGAAAGATTTTCATCCTACAAAAGCAAGCCGGCATCAGACAACAAAAACCTTTACTATGCCGCGGCGGCATGCGTTGTACTGGTAGGTTTCATCGCCATGCTGCTCATCAATAACCGCACCCAGCAGGTACGGCTAAACGAACTTAATACGATTGTAAAAGAAATAGAGAACAAAAAAGCAAACGACCTTTCCTCAGAGGCCACCCAGGTTAAAAATACAACACCACCCCCCGTACAGCCACAAACTTCAGAAACAATAATTAATCCGGAACTACTAAGTGCCAATGATTATAATTCTCCTAAACCGGCAACAAAAGAAACCGTTACAACTCCTGAAGAATTTGCGGTTGTTCCAAAAAAAGCAGATAAAGGAACTGAAATAACACCCGGAATTGTGTATAAGGAAAGACCGGTTCTACGCCGTACAGACAATGACCAGGCCGAACCTGCAGTAAAATCGGAAACCGTTGCTGATGCTTCATCTGCGGAGAACATCTATAAACTCGTTTCTGTAAAGCCTAACAATTATAAAACGGGGGTGCTCGGTGGAATATCCAATCTTCAGTTTGAACTCACCAACAACAGTAAACGCGAATTGCATAAGGTAGCCATCGAAATCAAATACCTGGGTCCCGAAAAAAAGGTGGTGAACAGGCAGACTGTTTACATTGAAAATGTTTCTCCCGGCGAACATACTACTATTGATGTACCAAAAAGCAAAAGAGGTGTAAGCATAGATTACACCATTACAGACATAAAAAGTTAACACCTTTTTCAGCGGTACGGCTTACTTTGCAGTGTCAAAATAACGCCTCTTTGAAACACATCGTACTATTCGGCGCGGGCAAATCAAGCACATTCCTCATTGAATATCTCGTCGGGCAATTACCCATTTATCATTGGAAACTTACAGTTCTTGATGCAGACAGGCATGCTGCACAGGAAAAGATCGGCAATGTTGAAAATGCCATAGCTGTTGAACTGCATGCAGAAAATGCGGATGTAAGAAATGGATATATAAGGTCTGCCGACATTGTGATCTCACTCCTTCCTCCCGCTCTTCATTATTATATCGCTCTTGCCTGTCTCGAATTCAACAAAAATCTCCTCACTGCATCATATGTTGATAAGAATATGGAAGGCATGAGGGAAAAGATCATTGAAAAGAAATTATTATTCCTGTGTGAGATGGGGCTTGATCCCGGCATTGACCATATGAGCGCCATGCAGATTATTCACAGGCTGCAAAATGAAAATGCTGTGATCACGTCGTTCCGTTCACATTGCGGGGGGCTTGTTGCACCTGAAAGCGACGATAATCCATGGCACCACAAAGTAAGCTGGAACCCCAGGAACATCGTTCTCGCCGGTAAAAGCGGCGCCCATTACAGAGAGAATGATTATGAAAAAGTGCTGTTGTATGAGGAGCTTTTCAATTCTGCCCGTATTGTAAATGTTCCCGGCCTGGGGGATTTGTCGTGGTACCCTAACCGCGACTCACTTACTTACATTGACATTTATAATATTAACACCGCCCATAATTTTGTACGAACAACATTGCGCTACCCCGAATTTTGTTTTGGATGGAAAAATATCATCCAACTGAAACTTACAGATGAAAATCCTGAGTACGATACAGATGGCATGACGCTACGTACATTCTTTCAGCAGCATCTTAACAGGCACGGATTTTCTGAATGGATTGAAAAGCAGTTGACGGCAAGGTTCCTGCAAACAAAAAAACTTCTTGAAAAATTACAGCAGCTGCTGAGCGCCGAAGAAGAAATAGATGAAGAACAGATGAAAGAGCTGCGCGAATTTATGATGGTAGATGACAACGGTAACCTGCTTGATGTCAATCTCGAAGAAGTAAAGACTAATGCTGCGGCAACCGTCGCAGGGCAAATGCATGAAGCAAACCTGTCGATGAAGCAATTATTTTATCTCGGAATGGATGATGACACAACGGTGATCAATAAAGGCATGTGCAGCGCTGCAGATGTGCTGAGGTTTGCAATAGAGAACAAGTTGGCATTGAAACCTCATGATAAAGACCTGGTAGTAATGCTGCATGAAATTGAATATGAAAAGAACAATCAGACCCATTCCATCAACAGCAGCCTGATATTAAAAGGAGAAAATGGCGTACGTACCGCGATGGCGAAAACAGTAGGGCTTCCGCTGGCTATTGCAGCAAAGCTGATATTACTTGAAAAAATCAATATTACGGGTCTGCATATACCTGTAATACCTGAAATATATGAGCCTGTGATGAAAGAATTGAAAGAGTACGGGATCTCTTTTGAAGATTGATTATTTCTCAGACATTTCTATGATGGTTTCCCATTCCTTGTCGGAAACAGGACTAACACTAAGCCTGCTGATCCTTACTAGCGCCATATTCTTTAGTGCAGGACTGGCTTTGATGTCTTTCAGGCTTACAGGTTTTTTTAATTTCTTTACAGGCTTCAATTCCACGGCTACCCACGCTTCTTCATCGGTTGTAGGATCCTGGAATGCTTCTTTGGAAACTTTTGCTATGCCAACAACTTCAAGTTCTTCCATGCTGTAATAAAAAAAAACTTCATCATTTTTTTTCATTGCGCGCAAATGATTTCGTGCCGCATAATTTCTTACACCATCCCATGTTGTTGCCCCATCTTTTTTAAACTGTTCCCACGAATAAGTTGAAGGTTCTGATTTAACTAGCCAGTAAGCCATCTTATATTTTTAATTAAAGGTATAAATCTATTATTTTCTATACTCCGTAAATATTTGAAATAATAAAATTGTTAACCATTAACCAGGTAATACTATGAACACTTTCAAAAAGTACAGTATGCTGGCACTGGCCGTTTGTTTTATGAACGTAACTTTTGCGCAGGAAAAAACCGTTGAAGTTGGTGGCGCAGCAATGTATCCTTCGAAAAACATTGTTGAAAATGCGGTGAATTCAAAGGATCACACCACACTTGTAGCTGCAGTTAAAGCTGCCGGGCTCGTTGAAACATTACAGGGAAGCGGACCATTCACTGTATTTGCTCCAACGAATTCAGCTTTTGAAAAATTACCCGAAGGCACTGTCGACAATCTCCTTAAACCAGAAAATAAAGCAATGCTATCAGAAGTGCTGACCTATCATGTAGTAGCGGGAAAACTGGACAGCAAAGAAATTGCATCGCTCATTAAAGCCGGAAATGGTAAAGCAGAATTAACCACTGTTGAAGGTGGAAAATTATGGTTATGGATGAAGGGTGATAAATTAGTGATCAAAGATGAGAAAGGCGGTACCGCAACTGTTACTATAAAAGATGTTTACCAGAGCAATGGTGTTATACATGTAATAGACACCGTTGTTTCACCTCAGAGTTAGGTTGTGTTACACAAGTCAGCAGTCCTCCTTTTGGCCGGCTTTACAGCCGGCTTTTTTTACCATCCGCTGGCAAGCACGTCTGCAATATGAATGGTTTGGATGTTCATTCCCTTATGACGGATGTATCCGTCGAGGTGCATGAGACAGGAATGGTCGGTAGACACAATATATTTTCCACCGGTAGCCACGGCATTAAGGGCTTTCTGGTCGGCCATGCCGATGGAGATAGGTTCAAATTTTACCGCAAATGTTCCACCAAAGCCGCAGCATGTTTCCACATCATTCATTTCTACAAGTTCAAGGCCTTTTACATTTTCAAGTAACTTTCTTGGTTCTTTTTTGATACCACATTCGCGCAGTGCAGCACATGAATCGTGGTAGGTAACAGCAGCCTCGAACGATGCTCCGAATTTTTCATAGTTGAGTACATTCACCAGGAAATCGGTAAGCTCATAAGTTTTTTTACCGAGCTCTTTTACTTCGTTGTGCATTGATGAATTGCCAAACATCTTCATGTAATAGTTACGCACGAATCCTACGCATGATGCGCTGGGTGCAACGATGTATTCAGCACCCCTGAAATCTTTGATGAATTTTGAGCATACTTCCTTTGATTCATCCCTGAAGCCTGCATTGAAGGCTGGTTGTCCGCAACAGGTTTGTTCCGTGTTATATTCAACATTGCATCCCGCTTTTTTCAGCAGCTTGATCATGTTGAAAGCTGTTTGAGGGTAAAGCTGGTCAATAAAGCAAGGAATGAATATTTGAACCGTCATTTATTCTTAGCAGATTTCGGAACATTCAATGATTTTACAACCTCCATCATTTTAATGGCGGTGTAAGCCGCTTCTTCTCCTTTGTGTCCATGAGCACCGCCGGTACGTTCATCGGCTTGCTGCTGGTTATCTACGGTTAGCACTCCAAATATTACAGGCACTGGTAGTTCGAGGTTTAACCTGGTGATTCCATCGGTAACAGATTTGCATACATAATCAAAATGTGGAGTACCACCTTTTATTACGCATCCCAGCGAGATAAAACATTGCGGCCGGGAGTCTTTGTATTTAAAAACATCCCAGTATTTATGAATGATAAATGGGATCTCTACTGCGCCGGGAACGGTTATGACCTTAATGCTATCGATACCCTGTTCATTTAATATTTTTTTGCATCCTTTTTCAAGCTCATCAACTACAGCGGCGTTCCAGTCGGTACGTACAATAACCACGCAGGCATCCTTTTTCTGGATGCCTGCTGTATTTTGAATAAGATTGCTATTGGTAACCTGCGCCATAATTTCTATACGCTTTCAGCGATTTATTGCAGATCCTGCCTTTGGCAGGATGACAAGACTATATTATTCATACTCCCCTAATCTCGCCAGGTACTTATCAATATCAGCACCTCTTTCGGTGGAATGATACTTATCCTTAATGATCCTGTACATTTCAACCGCTTCTTTATTTTTACCCAGATCCTGGTACAATAACCCGGCACGGAAAAGATATTCTGGAGAATTGAAATTATCATCAGGAAACAAAGTTCCTGCCTTTTTGTATTCTGCTGCGGCTTCATTCTTTTTACCTGTTTCTGCATAGGCATCGCCCAGCAGGCCGGTGGCACGTACCATTATAAGTTTATCCTCTGTGGTGAAATCCTTGAGATACTTAATCGCGTTGTTAAAATCTCCCAGTTTGAGGTAGGAGGATCCTGCATAAAATTTTGCGAGGTGGGCAGCTTTCGTGCCACTGTATCTTGAAATGATCTTCAAAAATCCGGAATTTTGTCCGTCCCCATTCAATGCGAGACGGGCCGAATCTTTTCTGTAATAATCCTCAGCCTTCCACATTGCATCAGCTGCTTTAAGTTCTTCAGGAGCTTTAAACTGACTCTCGTATATTAAATATCCCGCTACAAGCAAGATCACAGCGGAAAGAGCAATTAAAATCATTTTACTGTTCTTCACCCAGAACTGTTCGGCACCGCCGTGCGTTGGGTGAGTTGTGGAATTCTTTTCTTCAGGATGCTTGACTTCGTTAGCCATTATTATAATTGTGAATTTTATTTATTGTGTTTTCAGTCTACGATAAAAGGATAATCCTTTTGCTTGTAAACATCTTTGAGTACTTCACTGTCATCCGGCCATGGAGATTCTTCAGCAAATTTTACAGAAGCCTGAACTGTATCGTTCACGCGTTTGTCTATTGCCGCGATCTCTTCTTTGGTCGCGAGTTTATCGGTCATTATTTTTTTGAGTACCTGCTGGATAGGATCCCTTTGCTTATACTCTTCCACTTCTTCTTTGGTACGGTATTTCTGAGGATCAGAAATTGAGTGGCCTTTATACCTGTAAGTTTTGATCTCCAGTAATGTTGGTCCGCCACCTTCCCTTGCTCTTTTCACTGCGCGTGCAACTGCTTCATGAACGGGTTCGGGCGTCATTCCATCGACAGAATCGCCTGGCATTTCGTATGCATCTGCAAGTTTGTAAATGTCTACAACATTGCTGGTACGCTCAACTGATGTACCCATAGCGTAGTTATTGTTTTCGCAGATGAATACAACCGGAAGTTTCCAGGTCATCGCAATATTAAACACTTCATGAAGCATACCCTGGCGTGCGGCGCCATCGCCAAAAAAGGTAATGGATACATTGTCGGTTCCTTTGTATTTTTCAGCAAAAGCCAGTCCTGCTCCTGTTCCAATCTGTGCGCCTACGATTCCATGTCCGCCAAAAAAGAAAACATCTCTTCCAAAAAAGTGCATGCTACCTCCTTTACCTTTTGAACAACCTGTAGCTTTTCCATAAAGTTCCGCCATACAGCTGTTGGCGCTTACTCCCTTGGCGAGTGCCAGACCATGGTCTCGGTAAGCGGTAATGAACGGATCTTCCTGGCGGGTAGCTGTCATACAACCTGCCGCGATAGCTTCCTGGCCGATATAGGCGTGAAAGAAACCCCGGATCTTACCTTCCATTTTGTATTTTTCTTCAGCCATCAGCTCAAACTGCCGGATAAGCTGCATAAGTTCATACCAGTACAGGTAGGTTTCTTTAGAAAATTTGGTCGCCACTTTTCGAAAAATTTGAGCCGCAAAGATAAGGGTAAGAAGGGAATATAAACATGGCTGATTCGACAATCCTCAATAGACAGACGGCAAATAAAGTCACATTTATCTATTTTTACTTCTTGCTACAAATCAACTCCATATCCCTGGTTCAGTTCAAAAACTACCCCCAGCAGGCCTTTCGGTTCAATTCACGGATTGTCGGCATCAGCGGCCCTAACGGAGTTGGCAAAACCAACCTCCTCGACGCCATCTATTACCTCTGCTTCACTAAAAGCTACTTTACCCGATACGATGCCGGAAATGCCCTTACCGGCACTGGCGGCTTCAGGATAGAAGGGAAATTCGAAAAGCAGGACGAGCCCTTCGAAACCCTTTGCATATTACGTGAA
>Ga0207701_10006443_pt1 | contig 11721 bp, 8 predicted proteins | sample KBSSwiSSwithPhiX_FD_184294 | JGI IMG/M metagenome (GOLD analysis project Ga0207701, IMG submission 184294) | Switchgrass rhizosphere bulk soil microbial communities from Kellogg Biological Station, Michigan, USA, with PhiX - S5 (SPAdes) (version 2) | ecosystem: Environmental > Terrestrial > Soil...
CAACGCATCGGACAAGGTGGACCGGCCGCGGCTGCGGGACATGGCGCTGGCCACTCCCGCTGACGATCCTGAAAACACGTGCGGCCGGTATCCGGTCGCACGCTCGTACGCGGCGGCTATGCGCGCGATGGCGCCCGATGCATCCTTCCGCCCGATCACCGCCACCGTACCCCCGCTGCCGCCACCCGTGATTCGGGCGCCGTATAAGCCGTTGCTCGTCCCTTCGGCCCGCACCAACTCAACCAGTCGATCTGTTCCAGGCGATCCAAGCCCGCAGGCCCCATAGCTGGCGTGAGACTCGTACATGAGCGTCCCGAGACACACGCGCCGATCTTCCCCACCTCCCTCGAGCAGCAGCTGCCGAAAGCGTTCCGCCCGCTGACGCTCATAGATCGGATGCATCGCCGGCGCCTTCACCCGGTAACGCTGGCCAGGGTCGATCCTCGTGACGCTATCGCTCGTCCCACCGTACCGCGCGATGAATTCATCTCCGGCGATCTCCTCGGGCAGGTCGCGTGCGAACCTCCGCTCGAATTCGTCAGGCGCGATGTTGGCCAGATAGTCTAGCGGCACACCCGCGTGTTCGCTCAAGATTCGCAGGCCGATAAACGCGCCCGCGCGAACCGCGCCATAGTCGGATCCGCCGACGGTATGACGCTCGCCCGAATCGAGTCCCCAGAACTCAATGTCGTCCGGAATCGGAACGGCAGGCTGCACTTCAGCGGGCTGACAGAGAAGCGCCAGCAGCCGGTCCTGCTCGCCGAAGACGCACGTCATCTGATCCATGACCCCGCACGGCGCGCCGGAGACGAGGTTCTCGCTCTTCTGGCACAGCAGCGCGAGATCGCGCGCCTCGAGCTCGATGCCCAACACCGCCGCGACGGCGTGCATGCTCGCGGTCTCGACGGCGGCCGACGAACTGACCCCCTTCCCTTCCGGCACGTCCGACGACACGACGATTCTCGCGCCGCGCGTAGTGTCCGGCTTTAGTTGGACCAGCAGCCCGCGCTCACGCGCGAGGACGAGAAACGCGCCCGCGATGTACGACACCCAGTGCGGTGTCGTGCCTTCAAACATCCGCCGCGCCGTGTCATAGCTGACCGGCGTGCCGCCCGGCGCGAGTATGTCGAGCGGGATCGTGCACGGGGCTCTCTCGTGGTGTCCGGCTTTCCGCTCCGCCGGACTTCGAATACTGACGATCTCCAGCACCGGGCGATCGATCACTTGAACCGCCGCGAACGTTCCTTCCGTGATCGGGCGCTGCAGGACGAGCGAGCCGGAATAGTCGGCGATGCCACCCATCACGTCGAGCCGTCCCGGAGCGCGGGAGACGACTACCGTGGTGCCGCGCTCGAAGAGAGAGCGCGCACGTAGCGTCTCGGCGAACGCGTCGAGCTCAGCGAGCAATCCAACCTCGTGCACGCAGGGACTGCTGCAGTAGCGGCTCAATCTGCATGCGGATGGCCGCGTTCGCGTAACCCACCCACGCCACCTCGGCGTCGACGTTCAGCGGCACGTCGAGCGGCCGACCCTTCGCGTCGGTGACAATGACGCCGCTCTCCTCCGCGATCAGTGCCGTACAGATGTCATACGGGTGACATGTCAGAGCCGGTGGAAGATCGCGCGAGGCGAGCACCGGGCGCATCAGCGGCCGCAGATCGGCTATGAAGCGGTCGTGGCCGGCGGCGAGTTCGTACAGCTGTCCGCCGGTCGAGGCGTACTGATCCTCGAAGCAGTGCGCTTTTCCAGACGCGTACGGCCCGAGCGCACCGAAGACGACCTCTTCGTCGATAGTAGACAGTTCATCGCGCGCGCCCGGGAAGAACCTCGCCATCGAAGCGTATCCGTGCTCGATGGTCACAGCCGTCGAAGGCTGCAACTGGATCGGCGTCGACTCGCCCGTCAGCCGGTTGAAGCGACGCACCTGCGCCCCCTCGCCTCGCAGCGCCCACAGCTGATCTGACAGATGCTGCTTGACGAGTGGGATTTCCGTCTGCACCGCCAGCACGACATCCCGCAGCGACGTCTCCGGCCCGCGATTCGGCGCGACTCCGGTCAGCACCCAGGCGCTCCGCTTCTGATACATCAGCCCGCGCGTGCCGTCGATCGGGTCGACGATGATCACCCAGTGGGGGGTGCCCAGGGTGCCTGGGGTGTCTGGGGTGCCTTCAGCGACAAGAACGAACGAGTGCTCCCGCGCGAGGGTCTCCGCGAACTCCGCGATGATCTCCTCGCTGACGACGTCGATGGCGTAGATAGTGTCGCCAGGCTCATCGCGATCGATAGCCGCCAACGTCTCGACGTGCTGCCGTTCGGTCGCCGCCACGACCCGCTCGCGAACGCGGGCGTGCAGTTCGAGCAGCGGCTCGAGAAGATCACGCACGTCGCGTCCGGCTTTAGCCGGACCACGCCGATCACCCATGCGCCGCCTTGTAATGAACGTCGGAGACCGCCCGCAATTCATCCGCTTTCGCTTCCGGCCGTGTGTCGCTCAGGAAGTTGCCACCCCCGATCTCCGGTCCGGCCAGGTACTTCAGCAGGTGCGGCTTGCGGAGAGGCGGATGACACTCGATGTGGAAGTGAAAGCCAGCGTAGTCATCTCCATCCGTTGGCGCCTGATGCAGCGTCAGCACATACGGGAACGACATCTGCCACAGGTTGTCGTAGCGCACGAGCAGCGACTTGAGCGCCGCCGCCAGATCGTGAATCTCACCGGCGGCCATCGTCGTCAGGCTGACGTGCGTGTCCTTCGGCGCGACGTAGCACTCGTACGCGTAGCGCGCGAAATACGGAAGAAAGACGATTGCCGACGAGTTCTCCGCCAGAATCCGGCGCCCGTCATCCTGCTCAGCGCGAATGATGTCCTGAAAAAGACTGCGTCCGTGCTCCTGATGGTAACGGCGACTGACCGCGGCTTCTGTCTCGATCGTCTTGAACACGAAATTGGTCGCGTAGATCTGCCCGTGCGGATGCGGGTTCGAGACGCCCACCACCTCGCCCTTGTTCTCGAACGTCAGCACATGACGCACCTCGGGTCTCGCCCCCAGCTCGATGTACTGATCGCGCCACGTGTTCAGCAGCTCGGCGATCGAGTTGACCGGCAGTTCTGCCAGGGTCAGGTTGTGCTTCGGGGTGTAGCAGACGACTCGCGCCACGCCCGTCGCGGGCGCGTTCCGATAAATGCCTGACGGACGTTCGAGCGACTGCGGCGCGTCACCCCCGACGCACGGGTGGTCGTTGTCGAACACAAAGACCGACGTGTAGTCGGGGTTCGGAGCACCGCTTACGCGCTGGTTGCGCGGGCAGAAGAAGCAGCCCTCGACATGCTCGGGCACGGACGCGGTCGATGGAGTGGCGGTTTCACCCTGCCAGGGCCTGTCCTGCCGATGGGCGGCAACGACCACCCACTCCTCGCGAAGCGGGTGCCATCGCTGTTCCCATGTCGGGCCGTCCGGGATCACGTCGTCTGTCAACGTCGAGCCACTGAACGTGCGGCGGTCACAACCTCGCGAATCGCCTGAATCACACGCTCAGGCTCCTCGACGTGCACGTAGTGCCCGCTCCCCTGGGCGATGACGAGACGCCCCTGCGACGAACGCGCGGCCAGCTCGCGCTGCAACTCGAGCCACGCGGCCTCGATGCCAGCGGCCTGCTCCTCAGTGATATTGGGAACCTGCCTGGCAACTTTCTGACCGTGGCTCAAGACGATGAGCGGAATGTCGGCCCGCCATGGAGCCCGTCCTACTTCGACGAGGCTTGCCTCCATATCCACGCGTTCAGAATTCTGGCTGACCGGAGGTGTGTAGCCCGTGGCCTTGAAGCGCGCAATCTGATCTTCATGGCTCGAGTCCACGAGGACCATCCCGACGATGCCCCGAGGGAATCGACTCGCATAGAGGCGGATGTGCGCTCCGCCCAGCGAGTGTCCGACGAGGACGTAGGGGCCGCTGATGGCAGCGGCACGGAGGAGGCGATCGAGGTCTTCCACGATCGATCGGCTCGTGCGAAGCCCGGTCGCCGGGTCCGCGTCGCTCGTCCCCCGGTTGGCGCGGTCGTAGGAACAGACCCGCGTGAACCCGGCGACGCCAGGTTGGACGGCCTTCCAGATCGTCAACGGGTCGCCCAATCCGGCCTCGAGTATCACGGTCGGACTTCCGGTGCCAGTGCAGGAGACATGAAGGCGTCGCCCACCGATGTCTACGAGCGCATCTCCAACGGGCGCGGACGGACTCTGCGCGCGAAGCGCCGCACCCGCTGTAATCCATCCTCCGACGAGAAGGGAAACAATGAGGGGAGCGGCGATCGCGTATCGTCTAGGCGCGCCTGAACTCATGATGCCCATTCCTTTACTGCAAATGGCAGCGATCTCCAAGCGCTTTCCGGGCGTCGTCGCGCTCGATAGCGTCGACTTCGACGTGTCTGCCGGCGAGATCGTGGCGCTTGTTGGGGAGAACGGCGCCGGCAAGTCGACGTTGATGAAGATCCTCGCCGGGATCCATCGCGCTGATTCGGGTGAGATCCGAATCAAGGGCGAGCCAGTGACGATGCACGCGCCAGCGGATGCCGCTCGCCTGGGGATCGGTGTCATTCACCAGGAGCTCGAAGTCATCGACACGCTGGACATCGCCGGCAACGTGTTCCTGGGACGGGAGCCGCGACGCGCGGGACCGCTGCGCCTGCTCGATCGCCGGCGGATGGAGGCCGACACTGAACGCCAGCTGGCGCGCATCGGCATGCGGCTGTCTCCACGCACATCGCTGCGACAGCTCTCGACCGCTGAGCGCCAGCTCGTCTCGATCGCACGCGCGCTCTCGATGAACGCCCGCCTGCTCGTCCTCGATGAGCCAACGTCGAGTCTCGGAGCGAAGGACGCTGAGAAGCTGTTTGAGTTGCTGCGGGAGCTGGTCCGGCTAAAGCCGGACACTACAGAGGAGGTCCGCCTAAAGGCGGACACTACGGGCGCGACCGCGATCGTCTACATCTCGCATCGGTTGAAAGAGATCGAGATGCTCGCCGATCGCGCCGTCGTGCTCCGCGACGGTCGCAATGCGGGGACGCTGCCTCGTGAAGCGATCACCCACGATCGGCTCGTGGAGCTGATGGTCGGCCGTGCGATTGCGGCAACAGCGCCACCCGGCGCAAAAGCGGCGGGGCCTGCAGTTCTTCAGATCGACAAGCTGCGGACGGGCCGCTACCCCGATGCCGAGGTGTCGCTGACACTGCACGCGGGAGAAGTCCTTGGCGTGGCCGGCCTGACCGGATCGGGCCGCTCGGAAGTCGCCGAGGCGATCTGCGGCGTTGGGACGCGTATGGCCGGACGCATGCTGCTCAATGGGCAGCCCCTCGCCATCAACTCGCCGCATGAAGCGATTCAGCGCGGCATCTGCCTCGTTCCGGAGGACCGACGACGGCATGGAGTGGTGGCGGCCATGACCGTTCGCGAAAACGTGACGCTGCCGGCTCTCGCATCGTACGCGCGCTTCGGCCTGATCGACCGCGCGTCCGAAGAGAAGACCGTGAACCACATCACCAGAGAGGTGACGGTGAAGGCCGCGTCAATGGAGTCGCCGGTCGCGACCTTGAGCGGAGGCAATCAGCAGAAAGTTGCGCTTGGCAAATGGCTGGCGCTCCGGCCGCGCGTGATGGTCTTCGACGAACCGACGCAGGGCGTTGACGTCGGCGCGAAAGCCGAGATCCACCGGCTGATTCGGCGACTGGCCGATGAGGGCACTGCCGTCATGATGATCAGCAGCGACATCGACGAAATCCTCGCGCACAGCGATCGGGTTGCCGTCATGCACGACGGCAGGATCACGGGCATTCTCGCTCGCGCCGAGTGCTCACCCGAATCGATCATGCAGTTGGCTGTCGCGTGAACCCCCTGAACCACGACCGATGACACGCAAAGAGATCGGCGTTCTTCTCCTGCTCGTCGTGCTCTGCGCGGTCGTTGCCGTGGCGAGCCCGCAGTTCCTGAGTGTCACCAACCTTCAGAACGTCGGCCGGCTCGTCGGCACCTACGGCATCTTCAGCATCGGCGTCGGCATCGTCATCATCACGGGTGGCATCGATCTGTCGGTTGGCTCGATCTGCGCGCTGCTCGGCATCCTGCTCTCGATGATGCTCGTCGAGTGGCACTGGCCCGCTGGCGTTGCGTTGGCCGCGGTCATCGCAATCGGTGCCTGTCTTGGCGCGATCCACGGGTTGCTGATCACGCGCCTCAAGCTGCAGCCGTTCATCGTCACGCTGTGCGGCTTGCTGCTGTATCGCGGCGCCGCCCGTTACATCGCGCGCGACTCCACGAAAGGTTTCGGAACTGGCGAAGGGTTCGAGTGGCTGCGAGCACTGGCCTCCGGCAGCGTCGCCGGGGTGCCGATGCCGTTCGTGATCATGTGCGTGATGGCGGTGCTGGCGTGGTTGCTGGTGCACCGATCCGTGTGGGGCCGCCACCTCTTCGCCGTCGGGCACAACGAGGAAGCGGCGCACTACTCGGGCGTCAACACGCGCGGCGTCGTGGCGGGTGCCTACGTGATTTCCGGCACCCTGGCCGCCGTGTCGGCGGTGATCATCGCGTTCTATACCAACTCGATTTCACCGGCGTCGCACGGAAACTTCTACGAGCTCTACGCCATCGCCGCCGCCGTCGTCGGCGGCTGCAGCCTGCGCGGCGGCGAAGGATCGGTGCTGGGAATCGTCATGGGTACGGCCCTGCTGCAGGTGCTGCGCAACCTGGTGAATCTGCTCGACATTCCCAGCTCGCTGGATTTCGCGGTGATGGGCGCCGTCATCCTCATTGGCGCGATTGCCGACCAGGTCCTCGGGCACCGCGTGCGCGGGCCGAAGCAGACCACGAAGAGCCTATAATCGGGCGCATCAACGACCTCAGAGAGGAACTGACATGAAGCTGCGACTGCTTGTCCTTCTCGTTGTGACCATCGCCCTCGCCGGCGCCGATTTCGCCCGGGCGCAGGCTCCCGCACCGGGGGCGCAAGGTGCGCTGGGTGCTCAGGGGGCAGCGGGCGCCCGCGGCGCGGCAGGTGCCGGGCAAGCTCCGGGCGGCGGCCGCGGCGGTTTCGCGCCGGTCGTCATCGGGCCGCCTGCACCCGTGCCGCCTGAAGTGGCGATCCCGAGGCCGTCACCCGCTGAACTGGAGCAGGCCAACGCGGCACTGCAGCGCCTGATCGCCAGCGACAAGTCGCCAGCGCAGCCGGTGCTCAAAAAATTCGAGTCGTTGATGCTGCTGCAGCCGCCGAAGTCGAATGCTGCCGCCACCTACACGCAGACCAACCAGCGGATGGGCCCGCGGCACGAAGGGTTCGTGGAAACCGCGAAGCAAGGCAACATCGATCTGCTGCTGCACGGCGATTCGATCACCGACTGGTGGCTGCAGGACGCAAACAAGCCGGTGTTCGACAAGTACTTCGGACAGTACCGCACGGCCAACTTCGCGATCGCCGGCGACACAACGCAGGGCGTGCTGTGGGGACTGAAAAACGGCGAGGGTCAGGGATTCCAGCCGAAGGCCGTGATGCTGATGATCGGCACCAACAACACCGGACAGTTCACCGCTCCCGAAATTGCCGAGGGCGTTGGCGCCGTTGTTGGCGAACTGCGCCGCGACTTCCCGTCAGCGAAGATCCTGCTGCTCGCGATCTTCCCGCGCAGCGTCCCGGGCGATGCCGTGCGCGACAAGATCGCCGAGGTCAATCGCATCATCTCCCGCCTCGACGACAAGAAGAACGTGTTCTACATGGACATCGGTAAGCAGTTCCTCGACGACAAGGGCGTGTTCCTGCCCGACTCCTTCAGAGCGGACAACCTGCATCCGCAGGCGAAGGGGTATGACATCTGGGGTCAGGCGGTCAGCGCCAAGATCGCGGAATTGATGAAGTAGATCGGTCCTTGGTTCCTGGTGCTTGTTTCTCGGTCCGTCCGTAGTCCACGGTCCAGGGCCCGGCGCGCGAATCGCTCGACGAGCGGGCGGGACCAAGAACCATGGACCAGGGACGGACTTAGCACCAAGGCCCAGGGACCAAGAACTAAACAGCAGCGCGTTGCGGTGTGCGGGCGCTGTTCTTCTTCCCGGTAAACGGCACCAGCATCGGCACGTTGCGACGGTAGTCCTCGTACGTCTTGCCAAACTCGCGCGTCAAGTCGTGCTCCTCGAACTGAATGGCCACCAGGATGTAGGCGGTGGTGACCACCGCGAACAGCAGGTGCGTCGCCGTCATCGTCGGCGTCATCCAGAACGCGAAGAACCATCCCACGTAAAGCGGGTGCCGGACGTAGCGATACAGGACCGGAGTACCGAACGGCCGCGGCGTGTACGGCTTGCCGATCAGGTAGAGCCACACCTGGCGAAGGCCGAACAGATCGAAATGATCGATCAGAAACGTGGAGACGAGCACCAGCCCCCAGCCAAACGCGAACAGTGAGCGAAGCGCGATCGTGGCGGCGGTGCTGTCAACCGACCACACGGTCCCACCGAGCGGACGCCACTGCCAGAACAGCAGGATCAGCGCCAGGCTGGAAAACAGAGTGTAGGTGGACCGTTCGATTGGCTTCGGGACGATACGCGTCCAGCGCTGCTTGAACCAGGGACGCGCCATCACGCTGTGCTGGACAGCAAAGAGCGACAGGAGGCCCAGGTTGATCGCCAGCGCCAGTCCCAGTGAGTCGGTCGCGGGTCCATCGAGCGTTCTCGGCACGGCAACGTTGCCGATGAAGCCGATTGCATAGAGAAACGTCGCGAAGAACACGAGGTAGCTCACCGCCCCGTAGACGAAAAACGAAACTCTCTTCACCATCGATTACATCTCCTCATCACGCGGAGGAGACTATGCGCCGGTCCGAGGCGGCGAGCATCCCACGGACGGGTCATTTTGGCTGGCGGTGGAAAAATGGCCCGTACGGGCCACGGCTTTCCTCCAATCGGCGAGGTCGATGCTGAACGTGGGCTCAACTGATTTCGATTGAGTCAGGCACCACCCTATGGTCTCATTCGCGCCATGGCAACCGTAGTCACGCGCGCGCGCGCCACATCTCCAACATCGGCCTCGCGGTGGTCAACGCATCGTGCGTTCTTCACGGGGCTGTCGCTTCTGATGGTCCTGGCCGTGTTCGTCGGTTTCTCGCGCAGCTATTACCTCAAGGGTCTCTACGGGGCGCCGGAGCTTCCGGCGCTGTTCCATGTGCATGGGTTGCTGTTCACCACCTGGATGCTGTTCCTGGTGATGCAGACGGCCCTCGTCGCCACACGGCGCACACCCCTTCATCGCCGTCTCGGTGTCGCCGGCGGAGTCCTGGCAACGGCGATGACCGTTGCAGCCATGGCGATGACGATGGACCTGGCGCGACGCAGTGCGTCGGCACCAACGGATGCCGGATTGGCCTTCACGATCGTACCGTTCGCGACGGTGATTGTGTTTCCTGTGCTCGTGGGGATCGCGCTGCTCTATCGCCGTCAACCGGAGGTACACAAGCGGCTGATGCTGATCGCGACATTGGAACTTGTCACTGCTGGTGTGGCGCGCATCCCTGGCGCCGGCAGCATGCCGCTCTTCTTCGTGCTCACCGACCTGGGCCTGGTCGCCATCCTTCTCTACGACGTCATCGCGCGTGGGCGACCGCATGCAGCCACGGTCTGGGGTGGCGCCTTTCTGATCGTCTCTCAATACATCCGCGTGACCGCCGGTGCGACAGCAGGATGGATCGCATTCGCACGGGTGCTGGCACAGTAATTCAAAGCCTGATTCTTCACGAATTCGATGTCAGCGTGTAATCGCGCTGCGTGCGTGCATAGTCGATGAAGTAATCGAGTGCGTCCGGGTTCGCCACCGCCGCGCGGTTGGCGGCCTTCTCCGCCGGCACACCCATGAGAATCCGGCGCACGGGGACTTCCATCTTCTTCCCCGTCAGCGTGTACGGGATCGCCGTGACCTGAAAGATCTTGTCGGGGACGTGGCGCGGCGAGTACTCGCTCCGAAGCCGCGCGCGTATCTGGCCGGCAATGTCATCGTCCAGCGGCACGTCATGCTTCGTCTTCACGAAGAGCGGCATGAAGAACCGCCCTCCCGGAAGATCCAGATTGACGATCAGCGAGTCTTCGACGGCGGGGACTCCGAGCAGCGACCGATACACTTCCGCGGTGCCGATGCGCACACCGTGACGATTGAGCGTCGCGTCCGAGCGTCCCAGCACGAAGCAGCCGCCGCGCGCATTGATCCGGAAGAAATCGCCGTGACGCCAGACACCGGGATAGGTGTCGAAGTACGACTCGCGGTAGCGGCTGCCGTCGGTATCGCCCCAGAAGCCGACAGGCATCGACGGCAGCGGCTCGGTGAGCACCATCTCGCCCACCTGGTTGACGAGTGAGTTGCCCTGCTCATCCCAGGCGTCGGCCGCGACGCCGAGCTGGCGAGCCTGAATCTCGCCGGCGTAGAGCGGCAGGTTCACCACGCCGCCAACGAGACCGGTGCAGATGTCGGTGCCGCCGCTTCCGGAATGCGCCCAGATGTCACGCTTCACGTTCTCGAAGAACCAGTGATGACACTCGGCGGTCACCGGCGAGCCGGCCAGCACGATCGTTTCGAGCGTCTCGAGGGCGAAGCGTTCGCCCGGCACGATCCCGGCTTTCTCGAGCAGGCTCTGGTAAGCGGGGCTTGCGCCAAACAGATGCGCGCCCGTGTCGTCGGCGAGCTTCCACAGCAGGTCGGGCGACGGCCACGTCGGGTTGCCGTCGTAGAGCACAGGGACGACATCGACGATCAGGCTGGATGCCAGGAAATTCCACATCATCCAGCCGGTGCTGGTGAAGAAGAACATGCGTTGGCGTGCATGCATGTCCATGTGGAAATGAAACAGCTTCAGCTGCTCGATGGTGATGCCGCCGTGGCAGTGGATGATCGGCTTTGGAAGCCCGGTCGTGCCCGACGAGAACAGGATGAAGAGCGGATGCGCGAACGGCACCTGCTCGAACTGAAACGCGTCGCGTCCTGGATCGGGACCCGCAATCACGTCCTCCCAGAGCAGCGCGCCCGGCGTGATCGGCGTGCGATCGTGCGGATCGAGATACGGGAGGTGGACGACGTGCGAGAGGGTCGGCAGCTGACTGATGATCTCGAGGACATCGGCGTGGCGATCGAACGGCTTGCCGCCGTAGCTGTAGCCGTCGACGCAGAACAATAGCTTCGGCGCGAGCTGCGAATAGCGATCGAGCACACCGCGCGTGCCGAAATCCGGACCACAACTGGCCCACACGGCGCCGATGCTTGCCGTCGCCAGCATGGCGACGATCGCTTCCGGCGTATTCGGCAGATAGGCGACGACGCGATCGCCGGGCGTGATGCCGAGCGCGCGCATGCGGGTGGCCAGTACGCGCACCTGCCGTGCAAGATCCGTCCATGGCAACGCTGTGAGCGGCCGCCGCTCCGAGAGATACAAGAGCGCGTCGTCATTCGGACGCTCGTGCCGAAGCGCATGCCACGCATAGTTCAACCGGGCGTCCGGAAACCATTCCGCTCCCGGCATCGTCCGCTTCCCAAGCACGCGCGAGGGAGCCGTCGAGAACTCGATGCCGCAGAACTCCGCCACCGAACTCCAGAACGCGTCGAGGTCCGAGACGGACCAGCGCCACAGCGCTTCGTAGTCGTCGAACGGGTGGCCGCGCTCAGCGAGCCAGCCCAGGTACCGGGTGAGATGCGAGCGCGCGAGCCGTGATGC